>Ga0068870_10000915_pt1 | contig 11552 bp, 10 predicted proteins | sample KBSMisM62_FD_66599 | JGI IMG/M metagenome (GOLD analysis project Ga0068870, IMG submission 66599) | Miscanthus rhizosphere microbial communities from Kellogg Biological Station, Michigan, USA - KBS Miscanthus M6-2 | ecosystem: Host-associated > Plants > Roots > Rhizosphere > Soil ...
GCGCAAGTAGGTGACATTTCTACTTTGCGCATTTGGGTGACATTTCAACTTTGGGTTTACAATGAAGTGGTTTCCTATTGACAGCTAGTCAATAACGGACTACCGTGTCGACAGCCCATCTTTTGCGGCTGAATTCTCACGGGCCGGTGCTTCCCTGCACACTCGTCAATCCAGCCCTTAGAACATCCGGAGCTATTCTTCGTTGGCACTTTAGACTGTATGAACCTCTCTCGCATCAAGCAACCGCCAACGAGCGTCGCTATTAGAACCGAAGAGACCTAAGACCTCGGTACGAAGAGTCCCAATGTTTCCTTTGCCTCGGTTCACGCAGACAAAATACTTCTCCGCATTCCGAACGGGCGGCTACGCTTTCCATCAGCGCACACCGTCAATCCGCGCTTAAGAGTCGGTGACAAGAGCCAGTGTGGCAAAGAGACTATGGTTAAATCTGAATGCACGTAAATTTCATTTAGTATGTGTTCCGATTCAGATGCAGATCCCGCTACGCGTCGCTCAGAAGTCGTGATCTGCGACAGCCATACACCAAGGTCTGAACTGATCAAACGTATCGCAGCAGAGTGCGGAGCCCACTCGCGCCAATGCGCCGACTTACTCGCCGTCGGTCAAATAACTCCGTCACTACAGTCTAGCTGCGCCCTCGTGGCTCTTGATCAATGCCCAGCTTCTGATTCACCTGTGCTCGATGCGGTGCGCGCGTTGGCAGCGACAGGGATTTTTGTCGTGTGTTACGCAGACGGTGCACAGAAGTGGCCGCTGGTAAAGCGTTGCAATGTGTTACTAGCCGGAACGCTGACTTTCTTTGATAGCGGCAACGCGAGATTTGCTTTTGAGTTGAAGCAAACAATTCGAGAGCTGCTGCATTGTGGCAGACTCAAAGTTGAAGAACAGGAACGAATCAAGCGCGAGATGAAAAGCGTTGGCATCGTTGGCGAGAGTAAAGCGATACTCGAGATTTTTGGCTGGATTAAGCGAGTGGGCCCCCTTAGCGATCTTTCGGCGCTAATCTGCGGTGAAACGGGGACGGGCAAAGAACTCATTGTCAATGCCATTTACCGTCTCGATCCAAAGCGTTCACATGGTCCACTGATCGTTTTGAACTGTGGTGCAATCGGAGCCGGAATTGCTGAAAGCGAATTTTTCGGACACAGTCGCGGTGCTTTTACCGGCGCATACCGCCAGCGCACCGGGCTGATTCGTTCCGCTCATGGAGGAATTCTATTTCTCGACGAAGTCGGTGACTTAGACGTCGCTCTGCAAGCGAAACTTTTGCGCGTCCTGCAGGAGCATCGCGTACTCAGTGTCGGCGCCGATCGCGAAGTGCCCATAGATATTCGCATCATCGCCGCCACTAACCGCAATATTGAAGAGATGGTGCGCCAGGGAACCTTTCGCGCTGATTTGTTTCACCGGTTGAATATTCTTTCAATTCAGGTTCCACCGCTTCGCCAACGACCTGCCGACCTCATGCCGCTGGTGCAGCATTTTCTCGAAAAGCATGGCCATCTCTCGAGTGTAAAAAACGTCACCGCAGATCCGGAGTTTATTGAGGCGCTGGCACAACTCAACCTGCCTGGCAATGTCAGGGAAGTGGAAAATCTCGTGCGTCGCGCGCTGGTAAATAAGACCACCGGCAGCCCGCTCATGTTGTCTGATCTACCACCCGAAGCCCTGGGCGAAATCGCTCGAGACGAAACTGAAGCGACGAGTGACAATGGCCGGAGCACAATCTCGAACCTCCAATCAACCGCACTTTCAGATAATGCCGACTGCCTTGCTGCGCTACCGAAGTTGCTGCTGAAGAACGACGGCAATCTCGTACAGACGCTGGAACAATGCGAACGTGCATTGGTTGCTTTAGCTTTGCATGACTGTAACGGGAATCGCTCACTCGTCGCGAAGCAACTGGGCATTACACCACGAAGCGTCTACAACAAACTGCGCAAATATCACCTCGGCTAGTCCATCCTTGGTCTGGAACAGGAACGATCGTTCCACGATCATCCCTCTCCTTTCCGGAAAATGTTTTCCACTCCTTCGCCGATCCAGACTGTCACTCCTTCCTCATTGCGCCCTCCACCCACCAAATAATTCGGAATCGTGATGATTGCCTGCCAAACAGGTAGTTGGCACAGACGTTGCCGTTGTATGCGAAAGCAATCGAAAGCATGAGATGACCAGAACTTCTGTGGATCTCACAAATCATCATGTCGAATTTCGCGTGTCGGACATTTACCTGCCGGACCCCATCTCGCTGCTTTACGAATTACACAGCGAAGAGCTGCTCAATGGTCGAGTAATCGAGATGTCCGATAGCGGGCAGGACCAGGGTGCATTCGTAGTTGTAGACATCGAAGGTATCGAGCGCGTGGTGGTCGTCCCAGTCGATCGAGTCGCCGTTATTGACTAGGTCGGATCGTCTTAAACGTTTCTTGAGGGAGACTAGTTATGCCAGTTACACCGACTTACCCCGGGGTTTACGTTCAGGAAATTGCCAGCGGAGTGCGAACGATTACCGGAGTGGCTACTTCAATCACCGCTCTAATTGGTTGGGCGCCGAAAGGTCCGATCGACCGAGCCGAGTTAGTCCTTAGCTGGTCTGACTACGAGCGAAAGTTTGGCGGCTTGAACCGGCAGAGCCAGTTGAGCTACGCCGTCAGTCAGTTTTTCGCCAACGGCGGACAGCGGGCTTACATTGTACGTTTGGTTCCACCCTCGTCAGCAGCAGCCGCCGACCAGGCGATTGCGGCTACTGTCACGCTCGATGGCAAATTAACAGTCACGGCGAAGAATCCGGGAGCATGGGGTAATAACTATGCGATCGTGACCAAGGTGCGCACCGACGACGCTACACGATTCAGGCTGTTGGTCGCCGACGTGAGCCAAACAAATATCGGGATTGTAGTGGAGTCTTTCGAGAATCTCTCGATGACTCCCAATGATCCTCGGTTTGTTGAAACTGTGCTCAGAGACGAGTCTGACTTCATGGGAGCGCAATTGGTTGCGGGCGCAACTGCTCCCCCAACCAATACAGACATACCTGCAAACGGAGCCAACGCGGGCGTGATTCCCCCAGCTGCAAGACTGACTAAAGGGCAAGATGGAAAAGTCTTGCAGCCCGACCAAGCGGATTTTAGCGCGGCCCTCTCCATCACCAGTGGGACGGGAGGCGTGCAATTTTTGACCCGCATCGATCTCTTCAATTTGCTTTGCGTACCCGGATTAACAGCACCGACCGTGCTGGCCACTCTGCAGAAGTTTTGTCGAGACCATCGAGCATTTCTAATTGCCGACGCGGCGGTGAACGACACGCTGAGCACGCTTGTAAATGGACCGAACTCAGCCATGACGGGCGCCGACGCAATCAACGCTGCGTTCTACTTTCCGTGGGTCAAGGCGCCGGATCCATTGCAGGAAAACCGGCTCTCCGATTATCCGCCGAGTGGATTCGTGGCCGGACTCTACGCGCGCACTGACGCAAGCCGCGGTGTTTGGAAAGCCCCGGCGGGAACTGAAGCCAGTTTGAGCGGAGCGGCGGGATTGAAGACGGTTCTGACCGACGATGAAAACGGCGTGCTCAATCCGAAGGCCGTTGACTGCATTCGCACCTTCCCCGTGTACGGGACAGTTGTTTGGGGAGCGCGAACTTTGCAAGGGAACGACGAGCGAGGCTCCGAGTGGAAGTACGTTCCAGTCAGGCGCACCGCTCTGTATATCGAAGAGAGTTTGTATCGCGGTTTGAAGTGGGTGGTGTTTGAGCCTAACGATGAACCGTTGTGGGCGCAGATCAGGCTCAATGTAGGCGCCTTCATGCAAGACCTTTTCAGACAGGGTGCTTTTCAGGGCAAGACGCCGCGCGACGCCTATTTTGTCAAATGCGACAAGGAGACAACCACGCAGAGTGATATCAACAAAGGAATCGTCAACATCATCGTTGGGTTCGCTCCGCTCAAGCCGGCTGAGTTCGTCATCCTCACGATACAGCAGATCGCTGGTCAGATTCAGGTTTAGCCTAAGCAAAGCAGGCCAATAGAAGTTTAGGAGGAAGCTGCATGGCACAGTTCAGCGTAAACACGAATCGTTTCGATCCCTACAAGAATTTCAAGTTCCGCATCAAGTGGGATGGCCGCTATGTGGCCGGAATCAGCAAGATGGGCGCGCTCAAGCGCACGACCGAAGTAGTCAAACATCGCGAAGGCGGCGATCCGTCTTCCAGCCGCAAATCTCCCGGACGTACGGAATACGAGGCCATCACGCTTGACCGCGGAGTTACGCACGACACGGAATTCGAAAAGTGGGCCAATAAGGTCTGGAGCGTCAATGCCGGCCTCGGCCTCGAGGTTTCGTTAAAAGATTTTCGCAAAGACATCATCATTGAGGTCTACAACGAAGCGGGCCAGCTTGCTCTTTCCTACAAGGTCTATCGCTGTTGGGTTTCGGAGTACCAGTCGCTGTCGGATCTTGATGCCAATGCGAACGCCGTCGCCATTCAGCACATTAAGCTGGAGAACGAGGGCTGGGAGCGTGACCAGGAAGTACCGGAACCGGCAGAACCGACCTTCACGGTTCCTGCCGTCTGAGCATGATCGGACCAGGCGAATATGCAGGCATTGACTGCACAGCAATTGCTGCCCATTTGGGAATCAGGTCGAGCTCAAATGCCGGTCCAAAGAGCCCTCACCGTGCTTGCCGCGGCCTGCCCCGAGTCCTCAGTCGAGTCACTCGCGGCTTTGAGCATTGGCCGGCGCGACGCGAGTTTGCTGCAACTGCGCGAGTGGGCCTTCGGTCCGCGACTCGACGCTATTTCCCATTGCCCGCAATGCGGGGAGCGTTTGGAGTTTAGTTTTACTGCCGACGACATTCGGCCGGGTACGGGAAATGAATTAGCTGACGCGGCAACTCTCGCAGTAGAGAACTACGAAATCAATTTTCGTTTGCCGAACAGTTTTGATCTGATGGCAGTGGCAACATGCGGGAGCAAAGATCGAAAAGCTCTCAGGCAAATGTTGACGAAACGTTGTGTGTTGCAGGCCTGCCATCAAGACGCCGAGATCGCTGCCGAACAACTGCCCGAGAGCGTCGTTACTGCACTCTCACGACACATGGCAGAAGCTGACCAGCAGGCGGATATCCGCCTCGCGCTCGATTGCCCGAACTGCCAACACCGCTGGGAGGCCCTGTTCGACATTCTCTCGTTTTTCTGGGGCGAGATCGATGCGTGGGCCGGGCGTATGGTCCGTGAGGTTCATCTGCTGGCATCCGCTTATGGCTGGGCGGAAAAAGACATCCTGACGATGAGTCCCGATCGGCGTTTGATTTATTTGTCGATGTTAGCGACGTGAACGACCTTCTAAACAATCTGGTCGATCGATCGATGGATAACGTGCAGAGCGTGAAGCCGCGCGTGCCGTCGCTGTATGAATTTGCAGTCAACAATTCAAAGCTGATGATAGATCCGGCGGAAGGATCTGCGATTGCCGAATCTCTTGAAGTCTCATTGGAGAGGGAGGCGACTTCAGCCGGGCCACCAGAGAACTCTGCGGGAACTCAAAACAAAACCGCGCAGTCCGGGCCACGAATGGCCGAATCGGTTGATTGGCCCATCGATCATTCACCGATCCGCATTGAGCAGCCAACCCGGCTCTCACCCATTTCTTCGACCCAATTAACGAACCCGCGCGTCGAAACAATTAATGAACAATCCTTCCCGATAGAGACAGCAACGCCGCCGGAGGAACCACGATTGGTCGACCATAATCAGGCGGCTGTATCGCGGCCTGACTCCGCAGTCAGACCGCCGCAATTGTCGTCGCGGCCGTCGCTTCTCGAGACTAAGCCTGAGGCCCAACCGTCGTCTATACGAGTGCGCGTTCGATCAGCGGCTGAAGCAAAGACGGATGATCGTGATTTGAACGTCACCATGCGCGATCCACAAGGAAACGAAGACCGAGACGGCAGGAGCTTTTCTCCAGCGACTTCTCGCCCGGAAGTCGAGGAGCTCACAAGACCCGAGTTTTCGACGAATGAAAGTACGTCTGTGGGAGCCGCAAAGGAAAAATCCGGGATCCTGCCGAAGATGAGTTCGCGGCTGGATAGCGAAGTCGAGTACCCAACCTCGCAATTGCAGGTCAACCGAGCGCCGATAACCGAACAAGTCGTGAATGTAACCATCGGACGCATCGAGGTGCGTGCCACACAGGCTCCCGCCCACACTACGCCATCACCTAACCTGCGCGGACGCACAACCAGTCTCGACGATTACCTGAATAAACGAAACCACGGAAACCGGGGAGCCGGCGTATGAACCAATCGGCTCTTGCCATAGCCGCTACTACCGCCACTCTACAGGGCATCCTTGCCGAAGGCCTTGGCGGACTCAACGTCACCGTGCGCCCGCTGGACACCGCACGCAATAACACAACCGGCGATCAGCTCAATCTTTTTCTCTATCAGGTGCTGCCGGATGCTGCCTGGCGCAATATGGATATGCCTCGCAAAGTGCGGCCAAACGAAACCGCGCAGCCGCCTTTGCCATTGGTGCTCTTCTACCTAATCACTGCCTTTGGGACGGACAATGACAGCGATATCGGAAGTCACGCACTGTTGGGACGCGCGATGAGCGTACTACACGATTATCCGGTTATCGGCGCAGATAAGATCAGGACAACAATAGACGGCGCCACTGCGAATCTTGAGGAGCAACCCGAACGCATTCGAATAACGCTGCAACCACTGACGTTCGAAGAAATCTCGAAGCTCTGGACCACCTTTCAGACACACTACCGAACATCCGCGGCCTATCAGGTTTCAGTTGTGCTGATCGAAAGCACGCGCGCCCCGAAGACGCCCGCGCCAGTGCTAAAGCAAGGCAAAGACGATCAGGGTCCAGACGTCGTCGCCGGACCTTTACCGCTTATTGATGAGATCCTTGTGCCTTTGAGCGGCTCGTTCCTGAACCTCGATGAAGTCAGAACCGCTCGAACTTTGCCCAGCGCGCAACTCAATGACGAAATCGCGTTAATTGGTCGAGAGTTCACGGGCGGGGTCACTCGCGTGCGTTTTGAACATCCGCTCGTAGCGACACCGTTTACGTTGCAGCCAACAGCTCTGCGCGACGACATGCTCATTGTCAAATTGCCGGCTGCCGCCGTTGCCGCTGCCACCTGGCCCGCAGGTATTTATAAGGTTTCGGTAGTTGTTTCCCGTCCGGGAGAGCCGGATCGCAGCAGCAAAGATCCGGCCGTGCTGGCCCTTGCTCCGTCGATTACCATCGCGCCACTCACTTCGCCGCCAGGAAACATCACCTTGACAATCACGACGGCTCCGCGCATTCGTTCAGGGCAACGCGTAACCCTATTGCTTGCGGATCGGCCCATCGAACTTTCCGCAATCACAGGGATAACGAACACCCTGACATTCAATTTACAAAACATTGCGCAAGCCGACTATCTCGTCCGCTTGCGGGTCGACGGCATCGATAGCATCCCCGTTAATCGCACCTCACAGGTTCCGGAATTTGATAACAACCAAACGTTGAAGGTTTCGTGATGGAACACTCAAACCAGTGGCTGAACAATAACGATGAGTACCTGGCGAAAGCACTCGCCTGGTTGAGACTGCGACTGACGCGTTTGGCCCAACAACAGTCTGCGACACCGGCGCCTTTCGTTGCTCCCCCTCCTCCGATCGCGGAGACGAATTCGTTCAATTGGCGTTTTTGGGAGCGAACCTCCCACCCGGATGCCGGCGCGCGACCTCATCTGCTGCCTCCGGCGCCCGCTGGTATTGCTGCCGGTCTCATCACTGATGAAGCGATAACGAGGGCCCTGGCTGAGATGGCTGCGGCGGAATCGATGTCGCCGGCGCCTGCCCTGGTGATTCTGAGCGCCAGGTTGGGCTTGTCTCGATTCGAGCAGCAAATCCTTTTGCTGTGCGCGGCAATGGAGTTGGATACGCGCATCTCCTCGTTATGCGCGCACGCGCAGGTTGATCCTAATCGTCAGTACCCGACGTTTGCCCTTGCGATGGCACTGTTTGATGAACCGGCGTGGGACGCGCTTTTAGCTGATGGTCCACTGCGGCGCTGGCGTTTAATCGAGATCAATCAACCGGGGATCCAACCACTAACAAGCAGCGCGCTTCGCGTCGACGAGCGCATCGTCAATTTTTTGAAAGGTTTGAATTATCTCGACGATCGTTTGGCGCCTTTCCTGTGGCCAGTCGCGTTTGATGAACTGGATGGCTCCCTTCCGCCTTCTCAACACCGGGCGTTCGAAACAATAGTGGGCCAGTTGCAGCGGCGCGACAGCCTGCAACGCTTACCGGTTATCCAGTTAGCTGGAAGAGATGCGCCCAGCAAACAGATGCTGGCTGCGCACGTCGCTGCCGGGGTTAATTTACGTTTGTATCGCTTGCCGGTGGAGTTAATTCCTTCGCACGCTACCGAACTGGAAACACTGGCGAACGTCGTCGAACGCGAGATGGCATTGTGGCCGTTCGCGCTTTATTTGGATGCTCACGAGCTCGATAAATCCGCCGCCGGCGAAGTTCAAGTGGCCTCGCTCAACCGGTTTCTGGCCCGCAGCAACGGCGTGTTCTTTCTCAACACGGCGGAGGTTTGGCACGAGTTAAGTTGTCCGTCCATCGTCGTCGACGTCGCGCGAACGACGCAAAGCGAACAGCAAGCTGCCTGGACAGAAGTGCTCGGCAATCAAAGCAACGAAATTACGGCGTTGTTAGCAACTCAATTTGATCTGAACCTTCCCACGATTCAGCGAATCGGGAAGGAGGCGCTGAGTGAGGGACCGGCAGCCGCGAGCTCGCTGAACGAAAGATTGTGGAACGCCTGCCTGCTGAGCGTTCGACCCAGACTCGATAACCTGGCCCAACGTATCGAGCCCAGGGCAAGCTGGAGCGACATAGTGCTGCCTGAAACGGAGCTGACGCTGCTGCGCCAGATCGCTGCACAGGTCAAACACCGCGGACGTGTCTATGAGGATTGGGGCTTCGCGATTTCTCGTACACGCGGATTAAGTATCAATGCCCTTTTCACAGGTGACAGCGGGACGGGCAAGACGATGGCTGCTGAAGTTATCGCCAACGAGCTGCATCTCGACCTTTATCGCATCGACTTGTCAGCCGTGGTGAACAAGTACATCGGCGAGACGGAAAAGAATCTGCGGCGGGTCTTCGATGCGGCGGAGTGTGGCGGAGCGATCCTGTTCTTCGACGAAGCCGACGCGCTCTTCGGCAAACGCAGCGAAGTCAAAGACAGTCACGATCGTTACGCCAATATCGAGATCAATTACCTGCTGCAACGCCTCGAGTCGTTTCGCGGGCTGGCCATCCTGGCCACAAACCTGCGCAATGCACTCGATACGGCCTTCATGCGCCGCATCCGTTTCGTAGTCGATTTTCGGCCGCCCCCGGCGACGGAACGAAAAGTGATCTGGCAGCGCATTTTTCCGGCACAGACGCAGACCTCAGATTTGGATTACGAATACCTCGCTAGATTGAATCTGAACGGCGGCACCATCAACAACATAGCCATCAACGCCGCATTCCTGGCGGCACAGCTCGATACGTCTGTGACCATGCCACTCATCCTCGACGCGGCGCGCACCGAGTTTGTGAAACTAAAACGGCCAATAAACGATGCTGATTTTTGTTGGCAAGAGAGCGTGGAAGCGGCGGTATGAGAATCAACGTGCACATTGAAAGACTGATCGTCGACGGGCTGCCACTTAGAAAATCGGAAGGCACGCTGGTCCAATTGGCAGTCGAGCGAGAGCTGGCGCATTTGCTGGCGGGAAACGGGCTGAATTCAGATTTGGTTACAGGGGGAGCCGTGGCGCGCTTGCCGGCAAGCTCGATTCAATTGGCAAAGAATGCGCCGCCCGCGCGGTTGGGCCAACAAATCGCCGGCGCTGTGCAAAGCAGGATTGGCGGAGAACCAGGCAATAGCAATGCTGACTAGAACCACGACAACTAACGCGCCACGCAAAGCAGATGTGGTTCCGTCGATTGTTCGTGAAGTGCTGCACTCGCCCGGCAAACCAGTTGACCAATCAAGCCGCGCTTTTTTCGAACCGCGCCTGGGCCATGACTTCAGCCAGGTCCGAGTGCATTCCGACGAACGTGCCAGACAGTCTGCGCGCGCGCTGAATGCGCTGGCTTACACATTCGGCAATGACGTTGTGTTCGAAGCGGAACCTTGTGCGACGCAGTCTGGATTTGGCCGGCAGCTGTTAGCGCATGAGTTGACACACGTGATGCAACAGTCTGCGATGGCGAAGCCGCGGCTTCAGCTCAGGCCGCCACAAGAGAACTGGGATGATCCACTGGAACGCGACGCGCTCAATCGGGAGCACGCCACCAGGCGCGAACGGACTGGCAGCACTCTTTCACACCGCGAGGCAATGGAGCTTGTACCTCCACATCGCCCGCGTCCCGCAGGCGCACGCGTAACGAATTCACGAGTCAATATAACTCCCGCTGAACGTCCCATGTTCGAATCATTGCGCCGCTACGTCAGCAGTTTGCCGGCTCGTTTGCGCGCGTTGGCGGCAACCGGAGCGCCGGGCGAGCCGTGGCTTACACAAAACAACCCGCATGTGCAGAGTGCGCTGCGAGTCCTCGACCGCCTCGTTGACGATATGGTTAACGAGCGATTTTCACTTAGCTTCGATCAGCCGCCGGGTACTCAAGCAAGCGCGTCGTACGACTTTCTGAACGACACTATGCACTTGAAAACGTTCGCTGACGATCAACATCGGACGATAGTGACAATTGATCTGCTTCACGAATACACGCATGTCATTCAGGACGATGAAGCCGAGCAATTGTTTGCTCGCCGAACCACGCCACATGCACCAACCCGCGAGGACGAGTTACAACGCGAGATCGGGGCAAGACGTGAGCAGGTTTATTTCGGCGACATGTTGCGCGTGCTTCGAGAACCTGTGCCCACTGATGCCATTCTGGGCGACCAGCTTTCCAACACGGTCTTTCGCGGCAGGTTCGAGCGCGAGCGCGCAGCACCCACAGCTCGGGAACGGCGGGCAGCAACAAGCGAGATCCGAACTGAGCTTGGAACCGCTTATTCATCGCAATTGGCAGCAAACTCGTCCATCAAGACTTATCAAATTGGATTGACCAGCAACAACCACGCGGAGCTGCACTGGGACCTTCGCAGTGTGTCTTCTCCACGCGATCTCGGAGAAGTACCGGCGACTATCCGGAGCACATTCGAATTGGGGAGCCATTTGGAAAGGACGATCCGGGCCTTGCCCGAATTCGGCCAACTCTTCAACGCGCCGGGCAGAGCCAGGTACGCGACTCTGACCTTTATGGTCGTTTTTGACTCGGATCTCGTCACGGAGTTCGGCATGCAACCATGAGTCAACAACTGATCGAAAAATCTCAACTGCCTTTGAGCGCGATGCCGGTGCAGACCGGAATCCTGCAGCGAAAGTGTGACTGCGGCACTCACACGATTGGTGGCGGCCAATGCGATTCGTGTCGCAAAGAAGATC
>Ga0068870_10000928_pt1 | contig 11488 bp, 10 predicted proteins | sample KBSMisM62_FD_66599 | JGI IMG/M metagenome (GOLD analysis project Ga0068870, IMG submission 66599) | Miscanthus rhizosphere microbial communities from Kellogg Biological Station, Michigan, USA - KBS Miscanthus M6-2 | ecosystem: Host-associated > Plants > Roots > Rhizosphere > Soil ...
GAAGTTCTACAAGGAGAACAAGATCAACCCGTACGCGTCTTGTCTCCCGATCGTCTTCCAGATCCCGATCTTCATCTCGCTCTTCTTCGTCCTCAAGGACTTCGAGAAGGAGATCTTCCCGAAGTACCCGTCCTCCTCGCTCGACTGGCTCGGCCTCGTCGACATCACCGAGCCGGTGAAGGACGGGTGGGGACCGGTCCTCATCGCCGTGTACGTCGCGAGCCAGTTGACGTCGACGTACCTCATGTCGACGTCGATGCAATCGAAGGCACAGCGCTACATGGTCATGGTGCTGCCGATCGTGTTCCTTCCTTTCATCCTTCGCTTCCCGTCGGGGCTGATGATCTACTGGCTCACGACCAACCTGTGGACGACGGGACAGGGTGTCGTGACGCGCCGTCAGATGCCGAGGCCGGTGGTGCCACCCAAACGTTCGAGCAGAACGCCGCCCAAAGAGGAGCCGCCCGCGTCGAGCAACGGCGAGACGCCGCCCTCGGACGGAACGCCGAAGGCGACCGCGGGGGGCGCTCCACGCCGAGTCAAGCGGAAGCGCGGCGGAAGGACGAGACGGTGACCAACTCCGCCACCGTCACGGTCGAGGCGACCGGCGAAACGGTCGGCGAGGCGAAGTGGGCTGCGCTCCGCGAGCTCGAGCAGCGCGTTCCGGGCCTCGATCGAGAGAGTGTGCAGTTCCAGGTCGTATCGGAGGGCGAGCGCGGGCTCCTCGGGGTGGGATTCACGCCGGCGCACGTGATCGCGAGCATCGAGTCCACCGCCGCCGTCACCGAGCCCGGCGACGCGGAGCCAGACGACGCGACTCGGGCGGCCCGCGAGATCGTCGAGCGCATCGCCGCTGGAATCGGTGCCGACGTCACGATCGCGACGCACACGCACGAGTCCGGGGTCACCGTGACCTGTTCCGGTGCAGACGTTGCGCTCTTCATCGGCAAGCACGGGCAGACGATCGACGCCGTCCAGTACCTCGCCAACGCCATCACACGAGCGGCGGGCGGTGATCACGAGGTACTCGTCGACGCCGCGGGCTACCGAGCACGCCGCACCGCAACCCTCGAGAACCTCGCGCGCCGCACCGCGCAGCGTGCATCCGCGACGGGACGACGGGTCGCGATGGAGCCGATGACGCCGGTGGAGCGAAAGATCGTCCACGAGGCGCTGAAGGACGATCCCGAGGTCGAGACGGCGAGCGAGGGCTCGGAGCCCAACCGGTTCGTCGTCGTCGTTCCGCGCGTCCTCGCCGGCTGACGTGACGCGCGACGTCCTCGAGCGCTGGCTCGAGGGGGTGGTGACAGCGCCGGGTGCAACTGCGCTCGACGATCCCGACGTCGCGCGACGCGTTCTCCTCGACGACGCTCTTCGAGCGGTGCCGCTGCTCGAGGAGAACGGTGGACCGGTCGTCGACGTGGGCTCGGGCGGCGGCTCGCCCGGGCTGCCGCTCGCCGTCGCGCTTCCGACCCGCGACTTCACGCTGCTCGAGGCAGAACGTCGCAAGTGCGCCTTCCTCGAGACGTTCGCACGCGAGCTGCGGAACGTCGAGGTCGTGTGGGGGCGCGCAGAGGAGCGCCCACTCGAGATCTACGGCGTCGCGCTCGCGAAAGCGCTCGCGAAGCCACCGGTCGCGGTCGAGCTCTGCGCCCCGCTCGTCGTGCGCGGCGGTGCCGTCGTCCTCTGGCTCGGTGAGACCGCCGACCGGGGCCAGGTCGCACGCGTCGCCGAGCTCATGGGCTGCCGTCTCGAGAGCGAGTCGAGCGGTCTCGTCCTGCTCCGAAAGGTCGACCCGACGCCCGCCGGCTTTCCGCGCCGACCCGGCGTGGCGAAGAAGCGGCCGCTCGCCTGAGGACTTTCGTTCGTCCCGGTGCCGCTAGGAGCGTCCGGACGCCCGAGCAGGGACGGCGTTGTGCAGGCGGATCCCGCTGAATTCCAGCGACGACGCAACGACGCGGTTCCAAGTGGGCCACAGGTTGTCCACGACGCGGAGCTCGATGCCCGCGGCCGCGTGCCGCACAACGAGATCACCGAGCTCGACGGTCTCGTCGGGGACGACGGTCTCGCGGCTCAGCCAGTATCCGCCGACTTCGAGATCCTCGGCGAACGACGCCTCTGGAAGGCGATAGGCGTAGACGCGGGTCGTGCGCATCGGCTCGACCCAGCCGCGCTCGACGACGTGCACGCGCGCGTGTCCGTCGAGCAGCTCTGCGTCGTGGGCCGTCGTCTCGGGCGTCGCCCAGAACGTCCCGCGCGGACACTCGCGCGGGAACCAGTACAGCGGAACGTGCCGCGTGTCGATCGCCCAGACGCGTGGCTCGGTGCTCGACGCGGTTGCGCTCACATGGGGCTCGAACCGCTTGATCGACGGGTTCTCGCTCACATGCCAGAGAGCGTGTGGACCCTCTCCGACATAGGGCGGAGCAGGCGCTCGCACGTTGGCGGACTCTAGCCGCCGCTCTCTCTACTCTTGCCGAGTGTCGGCTCTCGAGGTGACTCCCGAGTCGGGGATCCGTGTTCGCGGAGTCCCGGCCGCGAGGGCGACCCGGATCTATGCCGTCGCCAACCAGAAGGGCGGGGTCGGCAAGACGACGACCGCGGTCAACGTGAGCGCGTGCCTCGCGGAGGCGGGCGAGCGGGTCCTGCTGATCGATCTCGACCCGCAGGCCAACGCGACCTCCGGTCTCGGGATGCGCGCGAACGGCGTTTCCACCCACGACCTGCTGGACGGGGCGCCGCTGCGGACGCTCGCGAAGCCGTCGACCGTCGAGAACCTCGACGTCGTCATGGCGAAGAGCGACCTCGCTGCAGCGGCGGTCGAGCTCGCCCAACGAGCGGGAGGCGAGCGCTACCTCGCAGATGCGCTCGACGGCGCGGTCGACCAGTACTCGTACGTCCTGCTCGACTGCCCGCCGTCGTTCGGCCCGCTGACCGTCAACGCGCTCGCCGCCGCGACGCGGGCGATCGTCCCCGTGCAGGCCGAGTACTACGCCCTCGAGGGCCTCTCGCAGCTCCTCGGGACGATCAACCTGGTAAAGGCGCAGCTGAACCCGGAGCTCGCGGTCGCCGGGATCCTGCTGACGATGGCCGACGGGCGCACGCGGCTCAGTGCCGAGGTCGAGGCCGAGCTTCGGCGGCACTTCGGATCGCTCGTCTTCACGACCGCGATCCCACGGTCGGTTCGCCTTGCCGAGGCGCCCAGCCACGGTGTCCCCGCGATCGCCTACGACCGGCGCTCCGCCGGTGCCGAGGCCTATTGGAAGGTGGCGATGGAGCTTGTCGAGCGTTCCTAAGGAGCGACGCGGTCTCGGGCGCGGGCTCGAGGTCCTGTTGGGAGAGGCCGGCCAGCCCGAGCTGGTGCACCTCCCCGTCGAGACGATCCACCCGAACCCGCGGCAGCCACGTCGCCGATTCGAGCCCGAGGCGGCATCCGGGCTCGCGAGCTCGATCCGCCTACAGGGCGTGTTGCAGCCGATCGTCGTGCGTCGTCGCGGCGAAGGAGGTTTCGAGCTCATCGCGGGCGAGCGGCGCTGGCGTGCTGCGCGCGAGGCCGGAGTCGCGACGCTCCCCGCGCTCGTGCGCGACGTCGACGATCGCGACTCGCTCCTGCTCGGGCTCGTCGAGAACGTCGCCCGCGAGCAGCTCTCCCCGGTCGAGGAGGCGCGTGCCTACGCGTCGCTCGTCGACGAGTTCGAGCTCTCGCTGAGTGACGTGGCCGGGCGGGTCGGACGCTCGAAGCCGGCCGTTTCGAACCGCTTGCGACTGCTCGAGCTGCCCGAGGAAGTGCTGTGGATGCTCGCACGCGGCGACATGAGCGAAGGTCATGCACGTGCGGTCCTCTCGCTCCCCGACGACGACGCCCGCAAGCTGCTCGCGCGCCGCATCGTCAAGGAGGGGCTGACCGTTCGTGCGGCGGAACGGGCTGCGCGGGACGGGGGCGCGCGCCGGCGACCGCGAAGGGCGGCTGCCGTCGATCCAGCCCTCGCCGACCGGGCGCGCGCAGCCGCCGAACGCATCACCGGGATGCCGGCACGTGTCTCCGCCGGCGCGCTGCAGATTCGCTTCGACGACGAGAAAGGTCTTGCCGAGCTGGTCGAGGCGCTCGAGGCGGTGGGCCTCCTCGAGGGTCGCGCGGCCTAGCGGCACCGACGCTACAGTTCCCACCCGCGGGCGATTAGCTCAGTCGGTTAGAGCGCCGCTCTGATAAGGCGGAGGCCCCTGGTTCGAGTCCAGGATCGCCCATCCTTGCCGAACGCGAACGTCAAAGACGCTCGCGGCGAAAGCTCCGTTCCGAGCGGCCGTGCCCGAGCCCAGACCCGCGGTGCCGCCCTGCTTCCGGCTTTCGCACTCACCTGACTACCATGCGCTCGTCGGGATGCGTGAGATGACTCTCTACGGCGTGAGCTTCGAGCCGATCGGCAAGCAGCCGATCGTGCTCCTGAAGACCGTCGACGAGGACCGGTTTCTCCCCATCTGGATCGGACAGGCGGAGGCGGCGGCGATCCTCATGCGTCTCCAGGGGGCAAGCCCGCAGCGGCCGATGACGCACGACCTGCTGAGCGACGTCGTGTCCGAGCTCAAGGGCGAGGTCGTCAAGGTGACCGTCACGGAGCTCCGTGAGAACACGTACTTCGCACGCATCACGATCGTCCAGGACGGCACCGAGCTCGAGATCGACTCGCGTCCGTCGGACGCGATCGCCCTCGCCGTACGGTGCGACGCGCAGATCTTCGCCGCGGACGAGGTCGTCGAGGAGTCGAGCATCGAGTTTCAGGCCGGCGACGAGGAGGCGAGCCTCGTGACCGCCTCGAACCTCGCCGATCTCGACCCCGAGGAGTTCCGCCAGTTCATCGAGACCGTCACGCCGGAGGAATTCGCATCGAGTCTCGAGGAAGCCCTCGGCGAACCCGAAGAGCTCGAGGACGACGAAGAGGACTGACGGGCCTTCAGCTGCCCGCGACGGACACGACGAGCGCGATCGCGTTGAACGTGGCGTGCAGCGCCATCCCGGGATAGACGCTGTCCGTCCGCACTCGTAGCCAGCCTACGACGAGCCCGAATACGGTGAGGATCGGCAGGGCGATCAGGAGGCCGTGGGCCGCGCCGAAGAGGACTCCGGTCGCGCCGATTGCAAGCAGGGAGCCCCAGGGCAGGAACAGCGAGACCCCGAGCCCGCGGTAGGTGAGCTCCTCGACTGCGGGCGCGACGACCGTGACGACGACGAAGAACGCGACGAACGGTGCGACCCTGCTCGAGTCCCAGCCGTCGGGCACGAGACCTTGCTCGTCCGTGGGGTCCCAGTTGCCGAAGACGGAGAGCACGCGCTCGTAGGCGAACGCGGAGGCATAGATGGCTCCGAGCGAGAGTGCCGCCAACCCGAGCGCACGGCCCCACGAGCGCGGAGGGCGCAGCGCGAACAGCTGCCGCTTCGGCAGGCCGCGCGCGATGAGGAGGAGGACCCCGAGCATGATCCCGTACTGGACGAGCGCGGCGACGGACGACGACCAGCGGTACGCGAGATCGTCGGGGGTGTCGGTGTCGCTGAGCCGCGCCGCATACGCGAGCAGGGTGAGCACACCGACGAAGATCAACCACGCCAAGAGCCGCCCGGGATGCCTCTCGGCCGTCTGGACCACCACGAGATTCCAGCAGAACCGCGGCTAGCATTCCGTCATGAGCCCACCCCGGAGCCGGCGCACGCCGCTCGATCCGGAGACGCTGCGCCCTCGGGGACGCCATCAGCGAGCTCTCCGGCGCCGGCGGCGAAAGCGCGGCGCCGTCGTGAGCGTGATCGCGATCGTCGCGCTCGTCGCGGCAGCGGGCATCGGTGGGACGGCGGGGGTTCTCGCCTACGGGTCGTCGTGCGACCTCGACTCGCTGCAGCGGGTGGAGATCGGAGCCAACTCGTTCGTCTACGCGGCGGACGGCTCGCTCCTCGGGTCGATCCCGGCGGAGAAGAACCGCGAGCCCGTCACCGCAGCGGACATGTCCCTCTGGATCCGCAAGGCGACGATCGCCATCGAGGACAGGCGCTTCTTCGAGCACGGAGGGCTCGACGTCGAGGGCATCGCGCGCGCAGCCGTGGCCGACCTCAAGGCAGGCGCGCTCGTCGAGGGTGGGTCGACGATCACCCAGCAGCTCGTCCGGAACCTCTACATCTCGCGCGAGAAGACCGTCCAGCGCAAGGTGAAGGAGGCGTGCCTCGCGTCGAAGCTCGACGGCGAGTGGACGAAGCAGCGGATCCTGACCGAGTATCTGAACCAGAGCTTCTACGGCAACCGCGCGTACGGCATCGAGGCAGCGGCGCAGACGTACTTCTCGAGGCCGGCGAAGGACCTCACGCTCTCCGAGTCGGCACTGCTCGCGGGCCTGCCGCAGGCGCCGACGAGCTACGACCCGTTTACGGCGCCCACCCGTGCGCTCGCCCGGCAGCGCGAGGTGCTAGCAGCGATGCTCGACACCGGCGTCATCACGCCGCGGATCTACCGCAAGGCGCTCGACGCGAAGGTCGTGCTGCGACGGGGCCGCCTGTACGACGCGATCCGCGAGCCGTACTTCTTCGGCTACGTCCGCGAGAAGCTCATCGAGGCGTACGGCGCACAGCAGGTGCGCTCGGGCGGGTTGAAGGTCTTCACGACGATCATCCCGCGCTACCAGAGATTCGCCGAGACCGCTATCAAGGAGACGCTTGACGAGCCGGACGATCCCGCGTCCGCGCTCATCTCGATCAGCCCGAGGACCGGCGCCATCCGTGCGATGGCGGCGATCGTCCCCAATCGTCCGAAGAACCAGTTCAACCTCCTCTCGCAGGCGCGCCGTCAGCCAGGGTCGACGTTCAAGACCTTCGTGCTCACCGCGGCGGTCGAGCAGGGCATCAACCCGGACTCGACGTACTACGTCTCCGCGCCGTTCACGTACAAGATCCATCCGGCGGGGAACTGCGAGGACGGCACGTGGTGGTGCGTCAAGACGTATGCGAACGACTACTACGGCTGGAGCTCGATTCGGAGCGCGACGCTGCGCTCGGACAACACCGTCTACGCGCAGCTCACCCTCGACGTCGGGCCCGAGAAGGTCGCCGACGTCGCACGGCGCATGGGCGTGCGCTCGCAGCTCGACGTCAACGGCGCATACGTGCCGGCAATCGGGCTCGGCTCGATTGCCGTCTCCCCTCTCGACCTCGCATCCGCGTACGCCACGCTCGCGGCCGGCGGCGTCCACGCGGAGCCGATGGCGATCCGCCGGGTCGTGCTTCCCGACGGGACGATCGACAGGGAGGTCGGGTGGGGCAGGCCGAAACGCCATCGCGCGATCTCGGAAGGAACAGCGGCGGTCGTGACGCGGATCCTCGAGCAGAACGTCCAGTCGGGGACCGGAACGCGTGCTGCGTTCGGCCGCCCGGCTGCGGGAAAGACCGGGACGGCCGAGCTGAACGTCGACGCGTGGTTCGCGGGGTACACGCCCGAGCTCGCGACGACCGTCTGGATGGGATTCACGAGCGCCGAGATCCCGCTCGAGAGCGTTCACGGAATCGCCGTGACCGGAGGGAGCTTCCCGGCGGAGATCTGGCGGCTCTTCATGGAGCCTGCGCTCGAAGGCACCGAGCCCGAGGCGTTCCCGGAGCCGGCCGTCTGGCCGGAGTGGAAACCGTTCACTCGCGGCGACTTCGCGCTGTCGTACGACCCGAACGCGACGCAGGACACGGAGACGGAGACCGAGACGGAGACGGAGCGAACGACGCCCGCGCCGCCCTCCCGGGTCGATTCGGGCGACAACGGCCAATGCCGGAACTGCTGACGGTCGAGCAGGCGCTCGAGCGCGTTCTCGCGCACGCCGAGCCGCTCCCGACCGAGGATGCCCAGCTCGAGGACGCTCTCGGCCGCGTCCTGCGGGAGCCTGCACGTGCCGCCGTCGATCTTCCCCCGTTTCGGAGCTCGGCGATGGACGGCTTCGCGGTGCGAGCCGCGGAGACTCCGGGGGAGCTGCCGATCGCCTTTCGCGTCGCGGCCGGAGGTGCGCCCGCCGGGCCGCTCCCCGTCGGCGCGGCGGCAGGCATAGCGACCGGCGGCGCGGTTCCGGACGGGGCCGACGCGGTCGTCCCGGTCGAGGTGGTCGAGGATCACGGCGACCGTCTGACCGTCCCGGACGCTGCGGGCGTAGGGCAGCACATCCGCCCCCGCGGCGGCGACGTGAGCGCGGGTGCGACAGTCGTCGAGCAGGGTGCGAAGCTCGGCCCTGTCCAGATCGGTGCGCTCGCCGCCGCGGGCGTGGCGACCGTCGTGTGCTCGAAGCGCCCGCGAGTCGCGGTTCTCGCGACGGGAGACGAGCTCCGAAGCCCCGGTGAGGAGCTCGAGCCCGGGCAGATCTACGAGTCGAATCGACGCATGATCGCGGCTGCGCTCGCGGACTCGGGCGCGGAGATCGACGTGCTTCCGGTGGCCTCGGACGACGCCGAGTCGCATCGCGCCGCAATCGGGCGCGGGCTCAGCGCGGACGTGCTCGTCACGTCCGGAGGCGTCTCCATGGGGCCGCACGACCTCGTCCGGCGCGTGGCGGCGGAGCTCGGTGTCGTGGAGGTCTTCTGGGGGGTTGCGATCAAGCCTGGGAAGCCGCTCGCGTTCGGTGTCCGTGGGAGCACGCTCGTGTTCGGGCTTCCCGGGAACCCGGTGTCGTCCCTCGTCGGAACGCTTCTCTTCGTGCGCCCCGCGCTTCTCGCCCGTCAAGGTCACGCGCGACCGCGGCCGAGCTATCTCGGCGGCCGCCTTTCGGCGGCGATTCGGAGGAACCCGCACCGGGACGAGTTCGTGCGTGCACGGCGGCTCGAGTCGATCGCCGGCGCGCGCCTCGAACCCGTCAGCGGCCAGGAGTCGCACATGATCGTGCGTGCGGCGTCCGCGGACGCTCTCGTCCACGTTCCGCGCGGCGAGGGCGAGATTCCAGCTGACGGCGACGTGCGGTTTCTCGCCCTCGACTAGGAACGCGCACCACGCACGAGCGTGCGAATCGCCCCCGGGGGCGGGGGCTCGGCGCCGTTCGCGTACGGCGCGTAGCGCCCGAAGGCGATCGCTGCGACCTGCGCGGCCGCCGCGAGCCAGACGAGGCCGAGGAGCGCGGACGACACGGGCACGTAGCCGACCGTGACGAGGCCGACCGCGTAGAGCGCCGCGCGGGGGATGGAGAGGTCGAGTTCGTGCGCAAGGAGGACGAGGCCGACGACCGGGCCGGCGAGGCCCGCGACGAAGAGCACTGCGCGCTGCCAGAGGCGCCGTTCGATCGGGAGCCAGAGCCAGGCGTAGAGCGACGGGAGCACGAACACGAGCGCGTACGGCTTGGCGACGGCGAGCACGACGGCCACGACCGCGACGGCGGCCAACGCCGACGCGAGCCCGGCGAGTCGCTCCCCGGCCGTCGTCGGCCGGCCAGGAACGAGTCGCCGACGAGCGACGAGCCATCCGGCGAGGAGTGCGCCGAGTAGCAGCAGGATGCCGCCGACAGGCGGGTTGTCGAGCGTCTCCGTGAAGGGCGAGAGCGGGAGCGCGGCGCCGGTCGGGAACGCTCCGCCGAGCGCCCCGATCCACACGAGGAGCCCCCCGAGCAGTGCGACGCCGAGCCGCGTCCGAAGCGCCCGGACTGCAGGTCTGAAGGGAAGGCCTCGCCGCCGGCCGCGAACGATCAGGTCGACGAGCCCGAGCGCGAACGGGACGACCGCGAGCACGAGTGTGAGGCGCACGGCCCACCCGCTCGCCGCACGGTCGGCGAAGAACACGCTGTCGGGCGTCCGGAACGCCCCGCCGAGGCTTCCGTCGAGTGAGCTCAAGAGCGCCTCCGTCGCACGCCCGAGTTGGCCGAGCCGCCGTATCGTGAGCTCCGTGTCGGGGTCGCCGAGGGGGCTCGCGGGATCACTCAGTGCCGACGTCGTCAGAGTGACGGCTGCGATCCCGTGCCCGAGGAACCGTCCTTGCTCTCCGTAGGCGAACGGGATGCCGAGGTCGACGAGCTGTGTGGGAATCGACGGCAGCGACGGCGACGTCCCGACCTGCTCCTCGATACGAACGGCGGCGGTGCGGACGAGCGCACGAGCGGGAGACACCGGCTCGTCACCGGCGATGGCGAGCCGCGGCCGCCCCCTGCCACCCAGTCCGTCGAGCACGACGACTGCAATCGCCGCCTGCGCGTACGACGACGTCGCCGCGAATCGGTCGGCGCCGGCTCCGCCGTACGAGCCCCCGTCGGTCGAGACCAGGACGAGGGTTCGCTGAGGGCGCGGGTCCGGACCGAACTCCTGTGGTGCGAAGCCGCGGGCGAGCTCGATGAGAGCAGCCGTTCCCGACGCGTTGTCGCCGAGCGGCCGCCCGGTCCCTGCGTTGTCCCGATGAGCAACGACGACGATGCTCTCCTCCGATCGGCCTTGGACGACTGTGACCACGTTCCGGAGCTCGACCTCGCCGAGGTCGGCGAGATCCTCCGACCACACGTCCTCCTCGGTCGTCAGCCCGAGCGCGCCGATCGTCTCCTCGTACCACCGCGCGGCGTTTGTTGCTCCCAGAGAGCCCGGCACGCGAGAGGGGTACTGGCTCGAGAGCGACTGCGCGAGCGCGGCCGCGTTCTCTCCGTCGAACAACGGCTCGAGCGACGATCGCGGGAGCGTTCCCGTTGTCGAGATGGAGAACAGGAGCGCGAGCAGAGCCGGCGCCACTACGACGAATCCGACCCGCACGAGGCGTGCGTTAAGAGGCCGTTCAACAGTGCCGCGACGCAGCCGGCGACCGCGCGTCCGGGGCCGAGCCGCTTCCATCGCCGGGCTATAGTAGGCGCGCCGCGGGCAGCAGGCCCGCGCGACCTTTCCGATGCCTAGCACCTCGACCATCCTGCTCGTCGACGACGAGGATTCGATCCAGACCCTGCTGACGTATCCGCTCGAGCGGGATGGCTACACCGTCGTCCAGGCGCGTGACGGGGAAGAGGCGCTTCGACGGTTCGACGAGGAGCACGTCGACCTCGTCGTGCTCGACGTCATGCTCCCGCGACTCGACGGCCTCGAGGTCTGCAAGCGCCTGCGCAGCCAGAGCAACGTCCCGATCATCATGCTCACCGCGCGGGGCGAGGAGCTCGACAAGGTGCTCGGGCTCGAGCTCGGCGCCGACGACTACATCACGAAGCCGTTCTCCATCCGCGAGTTTCGGAGCCGCATTCGGGCACTCTTGCGCCGCGCCGCATCGCCGCACCTTGCAGGCGAACGCGAGGAGGTCATCGAGCGCGGCGAGCTGCGCATCGACGTGCCGAGGAGGACGGTCGAGGTGCGCGATGAGCCCGTGCAGCTGACGTTCATCGAGTTCGAGATGCTCGTCGTACTCGCGCAGAGCCCCGGGGTCGTGTTCTCGCGGCGCGAGCTTCTCGAACGTCTCCGTGGGGGGGCCGACTACCGCGAACCGCGCACGATCGACGTGCACGTCCGCCACCTGCGCGAGAAGATCGAGCGGGACCC
>Ga0068870_10000936_pt1 | contig 11448 bp, 12 predicted proteins | sample KBSMisM62_FD_66599 | JGI IMG/M metagenome (GOLD analysis project Ga0068870, IMG submission 66599) | Miscanthus rhizosphere microbial communities from Kellogg Biological Station, Michigan, USA - KBS Miscanthus M6-2 | ecosystem: Host-associated > Plants > Roots > Rhizosphere > Soil ...
AAACGAGTCGGGTTCTCCGCCGGCGTCAAAGCGTGTTCAGCAGGCGAGCGTCAGCTGCCGCACGATCAGTGCCCGATGTGCGGCTGTGCCGGAAGTCGGCGTCTCGATCCGACGGCGGCCTGCGCTTGTCCGTATCCGGACGGGCCGGCGGGAGCTACGCTTGCGCTCGGGGAGAGCGATGAGCACGCTGATTCGGGCCGACGAGGTGCCCGCGGCCGACCGTCTCGATTTCGTCCGGGAGCTTACGGCGGCGACGTGGGTGCCGATGGAATGCCGCGCCGAGCACGCGGCCGGCTACTGGGGTCAGTTCCGCACCAGTGGCCTTGGTCCGATGCAGGTCGTCGTGATGGACGTCGAGCCGATCACGGTCCACCGCACTCCCGCGCTGATCTCCCAGGCCGACCCGGACATGCTCAAGATGCTGGTGGTGTGCGACTCCAGCTGCTCGGTGGTCGAGCAGGGTGGCCGCCAGGCTCGGCTGTCCTCGCCCGGCGAGTTCGCCTTCTACGACACCCGGCGGCCGTACGAGGTGGCCTGCGCGGTGGGTCAGGAGCGCCCGGCGCGGTTGCTGACGTTCATGTTCCCGCCGTCGCTGCTGCCGTTCCCGCGAAGCCGGCTCAGCCAGCTGGCCGCTCTGCGGATCCCGGCGTCCACCGGGCTGGGGGACCTGACCGCGCAGTTCCTCCTTCAGCTGGCCGGCAACGTCGATCACTACAGCGAGGCGGAAGCGGCGCGGCTGTCCACGGCCGCGCTCGAGGTCCTGGCGACGCGGCTGGCTCGCGAGCTGGACGGCTGCGCGTGGACGACCCGGGAGGCGCACCGGCACGCTCTGCTCACCACGGTGCAGTCCTTCGTCTTGCAGCACTTGGGCGATCCTCGACTCTCGCCGGTGACGATCGCCGCGGCGCACCACATCTCGGTGCGCTTGCTGCACCAGCTCTTCCACGACGAGGGCCTGACCGTCGCGGGCTGGATCCGCGGGAGGCGTCTGGAGCGCTGCCGCCGTGACCTGGCCGATCCGGGGTTGGCCGCCCGCCCGATCGCCGCGATCGCCGCCAGCTGGGGTTTCTCCGGCGCGGCCGATTTCAGCCGGGCCTTCCGGGCCGCGCACGGCCTGCCGCCCTCGGAGTACCGCAGGTCTGCACGCGATGTGAAGAACCCTGCGCGCTGACCCAACGACAGGTGCGGCCCCAGACCGGATTCTGTCGGCATGGATTACCCGTTTGCCAATCGGGCGGCTGAGGACGAACGGCTCGTCGCCCAGGGGGCGCTGTTCGACCCGCTCACCCGCAGGCTGTTCCAGCAGGCCGGAATCACCTCGGGGATGCGGGTCCTGGACCTTGGCAGCGGCGCGGGCAACGTCGCGCGGCTGGTGGCCGAGCTGGTCGGGCCGGCCGGCGCCGTGGTCGGCGTCGAGCGGGACCCGGTCGCGGTCGAACTGGCCCGCCGGCGGACCGACGCGCCGAACGTCGAGTTCCGGGTCGGTGACGTGCAGACGCTGCAGGACGTCGAGGACGGCTTCGACGCGGTCGTGGGCCGGCTGGTCCTGATGTACCTGACCGACCCGGCCGCGGCGCTGCGCCGGGCCGCCAGCCGGGTGCGCGCCGGTGGGCTGGTCTGCGTGCACGAGGCCGACCTGGACAACCTGTGCGCCGACCCGCTGACGCCGCTGTGGGCTCAGGTCCACGAGTACTTCGTGCAGGCGCTGGAGAAGGCCGGCATCGCGACCCGGCTCGGGCCCCGGTTGTTCAGCACGTTCCGTGCCGCCGGCCTGCCCGGACCGCAGCTTCTCGTCGAGACCTTCGCCGCCGGCGGCCCGGACGCCCCGGCCTGGGGCTGGGCCAACGTGATATCGGCCGCGGTGCCGCTGATGGAGCGGGTCGGGGTCGCCACCCGGGTGGAGGTGGACCCGCCTACGCTGGCCGACCGGCTGCTGGCCGAGACGCTCGCCCAGGACGGCTGTGTCATCGGACCGCCGATGACCGGCGCCTGGGTCAGGCTGCCCGGCGCGGGCTGACCAGCGGCGCGGTCCCGGCGCTGTCCGGGCGTCGCTCGGCCTACCTGCCGGCTCAGGCGGAGCGGCGCGCAGTTCGCACGCCGCTCCGCCGCAGGGCCCAAGGCCGGGGCACCCTTCACGCGCCGCAGGAGCGGCAAGGAGTTCGCGGTCGGGGCCCGGCGGGCGGTTGATCATGGCGGCCGTGGATCGTCGCGATCAGGAGCGGTACTGGTCAGGCAGGGACGGCCAGCGCCGCGAGGCCCACTGTGACCAGGTGGCGTGCTCCGGTGGGACGGGTGGAACGTGAGCACCTCGCAGTTCGTCCTCGTCCGGCGCTTGGAACTCGGCCCGCCACTGCTCGAGTTCGACATCGCTCATGTGGAAGGTTTCCCCGGGCGTCGTGGCGAACCGATCGGTGACCCGCCTGCGTTGCTCCTCGTGGTCGATCGGCAGGTAGACGACCTGGCTACGGGCACCGACCGTGCCGGCGATCCAGCGCAGCGCTGATCGTTCGTCCTTTCCCCAGAACCCGAAGTCGAAGACGACGTTGACGCCAAGCTCCGCGGCCCGCATACCGAGCTGAATCAACTTTCCCTCGACGAGGTCACGTTTATCGGGTGGGTTCTGATCACCGAACAGCATGATCTGCCACTCGTCGGGCGTCAGCCGCAGAGCCGGCGTGCTGACCTCCAGGTCTTTCGCCCGCGACGTCTTTCCCGCGCCGGGAAGGCCGACGATCAGATAGACGATCGCAGGTCCGAGGCGCGGATCGGTCGGCCCGCGGTGCTCGTGTGCGTCCATGCGGCGGCTCCTGAGGAATGGCACTGAAGCGGGCGTTGGTCGACCGGCACTGGGGGATGCCGCTCGTGCTCGTGCTCGCCACCGTGGCGGCCAGCTACGCCTGGTGGATTCACCGGCAACTCGCGCCGATCCCGGCGGCCCCGGATCCGCCGCCGTGGTGGCGCACGCTGCTGCTGGCCGTGTTGACCGCCGGCATCGTCCTGCTCGGCGCCTTCTGGATGTTGGAGGAGTACGCGTCGGCCGTGGGTCGCGGCTACGCGCAGCAGGTCGCCGACCACGTTGGCGGGGTACCCCGCACGGTCGTGCTGAGCCGGACACCCCTCGGCATCCAGGCGCCGGGTGTCCGCGAGGAACGGATCGGTGCAGCGGGAAGCCCGGAAGTGCGCTACCGAACGACGGGCATGCGGCTGCTGGCCCGCAGCGGTGGCAAGGTGCTCCTGGTGCACGACGGCTGGTCGCCACGCACCGGCACCGTCATCGTGCTGTCGGACGACGACCAACTCGGCTGGGAGTTCTCCCGCTGACCGAGCGGTGGACCGGACGAGCGCGGTCGGGTCAGGCGGCTGAGGCTCCGGCCGGCCGGAGATGCCGGACCAGGAACTCGTGGTCGATCCCGAACCAGCGCACGGTGCGATGATCGCCTGGGTTGGCGTGCAACGTCTTCTCCGTCGAGGCGAAGGCGTCGAACAGTGCGAGCGCGGACTGGCGGTCGACGTGCTCGTCGTCCCACGGGAGCAGGAACTGCACCGGGACGGTGATCCGTCTCGCCGCCTCGATCAGCGCCGGGTGCACGACGAACCCGCCACCGAAGATGGCTGCGGTGATCCTGGGTTCGATCGCCGTCAGCGGTATCCCGATCGCGGTGCCCAACGTGATGCCACCGCCGTAGCCGATCGGCGCGTCGGGACCGATCTCGGGCAGCTTCTGCAGGGCGTCCAGGGTCGCCTGCCATTCCGGTACGGCGCGCTCGGCCACCGCGGCGCCGTAGCGGGCGCTGATCGACGCGACGCGCTCGGCCTGGCCCGCCGCCATCGCCTGCCGGAGGTCGGCACGGGCCTGCTCGTCCGCCGCGCTGCGGGGGCGGTCGCCGTGTCCGGGCGCGTCGAGGGCGACCACGGTGAAGCCCCAGCGGGTCACGGCGTCGTGCGCGCGGGCCCTGAGTGCCGGTGTCTTCTTGTGCTGGCCGCCGCCGTGACCCATCAGCACCAGGGCGCGATCGGAGCCGGATGCGGGCGACCAGAGCACGCCGGGGATCTCGCCCAGGACGAAGTCGCGTTCGACGACACCATTGGACGACGTCTCCGCGGTGAAGTGCACAGAATGCATAGGTCGTTTGCCTTTCGGGAGTGCCTTGTCGAGGCGCTCCCGGCGACCCCTACGTCAATCGCCCGACCGTGGCGAAGTGAGGGAGCACCCACCTCGATACAGCGATCATGGGTCTCACCTCCTCGCGCGACGCCACGGCGTACGCACGTTACAGCCGGACGTCGTCCCCGGCGACCCATTTCCCGGCCGACCGCACCTGCAGGGTCGGGCCAGATGCCGGCGGAGCAGACTCAGGCCAGGCTGCCGTCGATGAAGCTGCGGACTAGTTGCTGGAGGCGACGCCGCCCGGTGTCGGGGACGTCGCGCAGGGGCCCTTGCCCGGTGAGTACGGCAAGCCCGTGCACGGTCGACCAGATCGGGTATTCGATGCCGTCGCGGCGCCGCGGGCTGAGCACGCCCGCGTCGACGAGCTCGTCGAGCACGGCTCGAAGGTGACCCAGGGGCGTGCGGGGCGCCCCGGTCGCATCGTCCGGGGCCGCGTACGCGTGCCCCTGCGGTAGGGCGAACGCGGATGCGAACAGCCCCGGTTCCTCGCGGGCGAACGCCAGGTAGGCCGTGCCGACCGCGTGCAGTCGGCGGCGGGCCGCGGCGGGATCGCCGTGCTTGCCGCGCACGCGGGCGATGCCGGCCGCCATCCGGTCGGCCAGCTCGCGCAGTGCGGCCGCGCAGACCGCGGCGAGGAGCTCGTCGCGGTCGGCGAAGTATCGGTAGGCGGCGTTGGGCACCACGCCCACCATGCGGGTCGCTTCCCGGAGCACGACGGCGTCCGGGCCGCCGGTCCGGGCCAGCTCGAGCCCGGCGGCGACCAGGCCGTCGCGGACGGCGCCGCGCGGCCGCCGCCGCCTCGTCCCGGTCGTCTCACCCACGGATCGGTCCGCCGTCACGAGCACAGGCTAGTGGACGGCGTCCACATGCTCAAGTATTGTGGACACCGTCCACTAAGCCAGGGAGGCTCTCGATGAACAGGAACAAGACGGCTCGCCCGCCGCGGCAGGATCGGGCCTGGGTATCGGCGGCGGAGTGGTTCGCCGGCGGTCAGCGGATCCCGTACGACCCCGGCTCAGCCCGCACGCTGACCGAGGAGCAGGCCGCCGCGACCCCGGGCGCGCTCCGGGTCTTCGAGCGCGTCGCGGGTGCGGGGCTCGACCCCGACCGCGTATGGCTCACGCTGCTGCCCGGGTTCCCGGACGGCTCCTACGGCTGGGCGCAGGTGGACCGGATCCTCGGCGACGGCCTCGGCCCGCGCCTGTACGTGGAGCCGATCGGCCAGGGTGACTCGGACAAGCCCGGCGACTACCCCTACTCCACCGTCGAGCGAGCGGATCTGGTCGAGGCGTTGTGGCGGCACCACGGCGTGCGAGCCACCGTCGTGGTCACCTTCGACTACACCTCGCTGGCGCTGCTCGAGCTGCTGCGCCGCCAGCTGGAGCGGACCGCTTCCGGCGACAGCTCGGGGCCGGTGATCAGGGCTGCGTTCATGATGAACGGCGGCCTGTTCGCCGACGCGCACACCCACCCGTGGCAGGGCACGCCGCTGCTGCGCAGCCCGCTCGGCGCCCTGGCGATGCGAGGGTGGCAGCGGTCCCCGCGCGGGTTCGACTCGGGCTGGCGGCGGGCCCGCATGTACTCCCGCAACTACCATCCCACCCCGGTCGAGCTCGCCGAGCTGTGGTCGGCGATCACCCGGCGGGACGGAGCGGCGTTCCTCCACGACGCGGCCGGATTCGTCAGCGAGCACCGCCACCACGCGGAGCGCTGGGATCTCGCCGACATCGCCCGTGCCGCCGGCAGCTCGGTCGCCTTCTGCGTCGGCGGCAGCGACGAAGACCCCTACGAGCACCGGCAGATCACGGCCACCCGCCAGCGGGTGCCTCAGGCCGAGATCCTGACCTTCCCCGGCGGCCACCTGACCACCAGTGAGCACCCGGACCTCCTCGCCGCGGCGATCCGCGACGTCGCGACCCGCCACGGGGTGGGTACCACGGCCGCCGCCCTTCGATGACATGATTGCGCGAAAGGAATCGCCATGACCAAGATGACGCCCCTGCTCCAGCGCAACGAGCAATTCGCCCGCACGTACACCCCGGTGGCTCTCGGACTGCCGGCCGCGCAGGTGATCATCGTCACCTGCCTCGACCACCGGGTCGACCCCGCGGCCGTCCTCGGCCTCCAGCTCGGCGACGCCCCCGTCATCCGCAACGCGGGCGGGCGCGTCACCCAGGCCGTCATCGACGACCTCGCCTACCTCGCCTTCCTCGCCGAGCAGCTCTCCGGCGGGCAGGGCGCGCAGGACGGGCTCGTCGAGGTCGCGGTCATCCACCACACCCAGTGCGGAACCGGCCTTCTCGCCGACCCGGGCTTCCGCCACCAGGCCGCCGCGTCGACCGGCCTGGCCGAAACGGCACTGGAAGCCTCCGCCGTCGCCGACCCGCACATCACCGTCAAGACCGACGTCGAGCGCCTGATCGCCGCACCCGCACTCCCTCCGACGGTGAGCGTCTCCGGCCACGTCTACGACATCGCCACCGGACGCGTCACCACCACCCTCGAGCCCCGACGGCCACGGCGGGACGCGCCCCCGTCCGGCGTCAGTGCGACCGCGTCGGGCTGAGCACGCCGGTGTCGACGTCCACCTGTTCCACGTACACAGCCGCGGAGTCTCGCGCTCGGACTGGTGCCCGGGAGGCGGGGCGGGGCGCGTAGGGTCGCGGGGTGGCCGGCATCGAGGCGCAGTTGTTGTTGTGCGACGCGGCCGTCGCCGACCAGGGCGGGAAGCTGCACATGCTCGGCGCGGGCTGGTCGATCACCAGCTCGCCGACCTCGCCGCAGGCGGTGGCCGTCCTGCTGAAGATCCCGTGGGACCGGGCCAACGAGCGGCTGGCGCTGATGCTGCGGCTGGTCGACGACGACGGCCGGCCGGTGGCGATCGCGACCTCGGAAGGCACCCAGGAGCTGACGATGGGTGGGGACATCGAGGCCGGCCGACCGCCGGGGGTCACGCCGGGGAGTCAGCTCGACGCGGCGCTCGCGTTCACGGTGCCGTCGTTGCCGTTGCCGCCGGGGCGTTACCAGTGGCGGCTGGACGTCGCGGACGACACGTTCACCTCGTCGTTCCAGGTGGTCGGTTGACGGCGGCGCCGCCGACTGTGCGGCTGACTGTGCGCCTCAGCTGAGCCCGGTGCCGGCGTCGAGCTGCTGCAGCAGCTCGTACGCGGCCCGCTCGACCGCCTTGTGCCGCCACTCGGCCGCCCGGTAGACGCAGGCGATCAGGCCGGACCGGTGCACCCGGCGGAAGTCGCCGTACACGAACGCATACCGGGCCTTGGTGTGGTCGGTGGCGCCGACGGTGAGCCCGAGGTGCCAGCCGGCGTAGTCGTCCCAGTCGTGCCGGGTCAGGTACGCGTTCTGGTCGGCCGCGCTCGGCTGCACCTCACCCCAGTCGCTGTCGAGCACGTACTGCTTCGCCTCGATCAGGCTGCGCGCCCGCTCCACCCCGGCCGGGTTCACCTCGTACTTCGCCATCCGGTCATCCTGGGCCCACCCGGGCCGGTCGGTCCACGACCGGCCCGGGTGCCCGCGTCAGTGCGGGCCGAACAGCCGCGCCAGGCTGTTCACCGAGGCGTCCCGGCTGGTGAGCGGGGCCAGGTGGAACCGGGCCTCGATGGTGGCCAGGATCGAGGTCGTGTCGGTCGGCAGCGAGCTGACCTTCGGGCCGCGCAGCAACGGCGAGATCACGATGGCCGGGATCCGGGTGCCCGGACCCCACCGGTCGGAGACGCCCGGCTTGGTCGGCGGCGGCACGTGGTCCCACTGCCCGCCGAACTCGTCGTACGTCACCACGATCGCGGTCGACCGGGCTTGCGGGCCGGCCTCGATCGTCTTGATCAGGTTGACCAGGTGCTGCTGTCCCGCGCTCACGCTGGCGTACCCGGGGTGCTCGTTCTCCTCGCCGATGGGCTTGACGAAGCTGACCGCGGGCAGCCGGCCGGTCTTCACCTGGTGCACGAAGTCCTGCTCGTCCCGCAGGTGCCGGGCCCTGGCCGCGGTGCCCGGCGCGAACTCGGCGAAGTAGTTCAGCGGCTGGTGGTGGTACTGGAACAGCGCGTCCGGGCAGTTCGGGTAGACCGCGCCGGTGGCGTGCTGCGGGTCGGTGCAGGTGCCCGGGGTGTTGCCGTTGGTCCAGCCGCGCCCGTTCACGTTGCCGTTGGCGTTGTCCCAGCCGCCGGAGTACCAGGCCCAGGACAGGCCGGCGGCCGACAGCCGCGTACCGATGTTCGGGTAGGTCTGCGGGGGGAGCCGGTTGGCGGCCGCGGTGCCCGGCGCGAACGGCTGGTAGAAGGGCTGGATCGTGTTGACCGACCAGTCGCCGCAGACGGTTCCCGGCGGCGGGGTCGGCTGTCCGGGCCGGACCAGGCAGCTGCCGTCCGGGTTGGCCGCCTGGGTCAGCGCGGCGTCCTTGAGCCCGGTGGTCGGGTGCAGCAGGGTGTTGGCCGGGAACCCGTCCGCGCCGACCACCGAGTGCAGGTCGGCGGCGCTGCCGTCGGCGACCGCGTTGGGGTAGACCGGCGTGCGTGCGGCGACGAGCCACTGGTGGTTGAGGTACGACCCGCCGAACGCGCTCTGGAAGAACCGGTCGAGCACGACGCTGCGCGGTGCGTGCTTGCCGGTCAGGTACTGGTAGATCGGTAGCTGCCGGGTGTCGTAGAAGCCCTGGGTCAGCCCGGCTGCGTCGCTGCCGGTGGAGTACCGGTCCATCCGGCCGCCGTCGATCTGGTACTGCTCGTTGTAGAAGCGGTGCACCAGGTCCCGGGTGCAGCCGCCGGGCAGCCCCTGTCCCTTGAGGATCCCGTTCGCCGCGAAGACACCGGGCGGCGGGCAGGTCGTGTCGGTCGGCCGGATGTACGCGTCGATCGGGAACGGCCGGTTGCGGAAGTGGCTGTCGAACGCGATGCCGCCAGGCGTCGTACCCGAGCAGACCGGCGACAGCGGCGGCGAGGTCAGGTTGACGTCGAGCTGGAGCAGGCAGTTCCACGGAGTGCGGGCGGCGTCGGGACCGACCTGCGTCGCGCGGGGCGTGCGGGCGGGGTCGCGGGCCAGGCCGTCGACCCCCGGCCATCCGCCGAGGAGGTTGTCGAAGCTGTGGTTCTCCTCGTAGATGACCACGATGTGGTCCACCTTCTGCAGCCCCCGGTCGTGGCCGGGCGGGTGCGCCTGCGCGGCGGACGGGAGTGCGACGCAGACCAAGCCTGCGGTGGCGAGCAGCGTGACGAGGCGGCGACCGGTACGCATAAGGCCCTCCAGTCCGGGCATCGTTGCCCTCCTGGGAGTCATAGCCCCCGCACAGCCAGGTCACAAGAAGCCAGGCCGCGTCACCGCACCCTGAGCAGGACGTCCTCGCGGGGAACCAGCTCCCCGATGACCGGGTGGCCGGGGATCTCGCCGGCGAGCAGCAGGCCGCCGGAGGTCTGCGCGTCGGCCAGCAGCAGCGCCTCGTCCTCGGACACCGCCGACAGGTCCGCGTGCGGCCGGACCCAGTCGAGGTTGCGCCGGCTGCCGCCGGAGACGTACCCGTCCCGCAGCGCCTCCCGCGCGCCGGCCAAATAAGGCACCGCGGCGGCGTCGACCACCGCGGTCACGTCGCTGGCCCTGGCCAGCTTGAGCAGGTGCCCGAGCAGCCCGAACCCGGTCACGTCGGTCGCCGCCCGGATCCCCGCCTCCGCCGCGGCCGCCGCCGCGTCCCGGTTCAGCGTGGTCATCGCCTCGACCGCGGCCGGGAACACCTCCCCGGTCTGCTTGTGCCGGCTGTTGAGCACCCCGATCCCGAGCGGCTTGGTCAGCGTCAGCGGCTCGCCCGGCCGGGCGGCGTCGTTGCGCATCAGCGCGAACGCGTCGACCAGCCCGGTCACCGCCATGCCGTACTTCGGCTCCGGGTCGTCGACGCTGTGCCCGCCGGCGACGTGGCAACCGGCCGCCCCGGCGACGTCCAGGCCGCCGCGCAGCACCTCCGCCGCGACCGAGAACGGCAGCACCTCGCGCGGCCAGCACAGCAGGTTCAGCGCCACCAGCGGGGTGCCACCCATCGCGTACACGTCGGACAGCGCGTTGGCGGCGGCGATCCGGCCCCAGTCGTACGGGTCGTCGACGACCGGGGTGAAGAAGTCCGTGGTCGAGACCAGCATCGTCCCGCCGGGGATCCGGACCACCGCCGCGTCGTCGCCGCCGTCAAGGCCGACCAGCAGCTCGCCGGGCGGATCGACCGGCTTGCGGCCGGTCAGCGCCGCGACCGCCTCCTCCAGCTCGCCCGGTGGGATCTTGCAGGCACAGCCACCGCCGTGCGCGTAGGAGGTCAGCCGGTCCACCGGACTATCGTGCCTTGCGGAGGCGTACGGGCGCCTGGTGGCCCCCGCGGTCTTCAACACCGTCGTGGTCGAGGATCTCGGCCAGGGGGGTTCGATTCCCCTCCGCCTCCGCGACGGCGCGCCGCCGCGACCGGGACGCCCCGGCCGCGGCGGCGCCGGCCGTCACGGGAACAGCGGCAGCAGCGCGATCCGCTTGCCCGTCTCGCCCTTGATGGTGTCGGCGTCGCCGCCGACCCACAGCCCGCTGGCGGTGCCCTTCGCGCCCGGGGTGGCCAGCATCGCGGCCCACCCGCCGCCGCGGCCGGTGGTGGCGCCGTCGTTCCAGCCGGACAGCGACATCCCGCTGGTGAACGTCGCCGCGAGCACGCCGAGCCCGAAGTGCTCGTGGTCGGTGGACGCCACCCGCTTGCCCTGCCGGTAGACGACGTGGTCGAGCACCCGGAAGTGGCCGCCGACGTACACGTGCTGGCCGGTGACCTTCACGCTGAGGAACGTGTCCCCACCGGTGTAGTTGATCCACACCGGTTCGGCGTTGGTGCTGTCGTTGTTGGTCCAGCGGCTGACCGAGTCACACAGCGCCGGGTATGCCTTGTTGCCGCCGGTGCCGCCCAGCGCCCACCAGGTGCCGTCCGGCGCCCAGTCGACATCGCGCGGCCAGACGGTCAGCGCGGTGCCGCCGCAGGCGCCGGTGCCGCCGACCCCGGCCTGGCTGGCCTTCAGGTGCGAGCTGTCCCACGCGGCCAGGTGTGCCCGGCCGCCGGTCGGCGAGACGTTGACGACCGCGACCTGGTAGCGGACGTGGTTGGCGATCTGGGTGAAGTTGCCGATGAGCACCACGCGCCGGCAGTCCGGGCTGGGGGCGATCTTGGTGATCCGGGTCGGGCCGGAGTTGCCGCTGGCGGTGCCGCCGATGAGCAGGTCGGCCTCGCTGGTCACCGCGCCGGTGTCCGGGTTGAGGCTGACCAG
>Ga0068870_10000945_pt1 | contig 11395 bp, 8 predicted proteins | sample KBSMisM62_FD_66599 | JGI IMG/M metagenome (GOLD analysis project Ga0068870, IMG submission 66599) | Miscanthus rhizosphere microbial communities from Kellogg Biological Station, Michigan, USA - KBS Miscanthus M6-2 | ecosystem: Host-associated > Plants > Roots > Rhizosphere > Soil ...
CGCCGGAGTACAACACCGTCGACGCCACGCTCTGGTTCTTCGTCGCGGTGAAGAAGTACCTCGACTACACGCGCGACGAGACGTTCGTCCGCGAGCGGCTGCTGGCGGTGCTGCGCGAAATCATGTCGTGGCACAAGCGCGGGACGCGGCACAACATCCACGAGGATTCCGACGGGCTGCTCGTCGCCGGCTCGCGCGGCGATCAGCTCACCTGGATGGACGCACGCGCCGGCGAAGAGGCGATCACGCCGCGCCACGGCAAGGCGGTGGAGATCAACGCGCTCTGGTTCAACGCGCTCTCCATCCTTTCGGAGCTCGACGGCTCGCGCGAGCTTGCCATCCGCGCCGCGCGCGTGCGCGTCCGCTTCAGGCAGCTGTTCTGGAACGAGGAGGGCGACTACCTATACGACGTGGTCAATGGCGAGGTCCGCGACGCATCGTTCCGACCCAATCAGCTCTTCGCCATCAGCCTGCCGCATCAGCTGCTCGACGGCCCCGCCGCGGAGCGCGTGCTGACGCTGATCGAGGAGAAGCTGCTCACGCCGTTCGGCCTGCGCAGTCTCGCCGCCGACGATCCGCGATACATCCCCACCTACACCGGCCCGCCGTCGCAACGCGACCGCGCCTACCATCAGGGCACCGTCTGGTCCTGGCTCCTCGGGCCGTACATCACCGCGTTGATCCGCGTCCGCGGCGAGAGCGGCATCGCCGGCGCGCTGCGCATCATCGCCGGACTGGAGCCGCATCTCGACGAAGTCTGCGCCGGCAGCATCTCCGAGATCTTCGGCGGCGCTCCGCCGCATGCACCGCGCGGCTGCATCGCGCAGGCCTGGAGCGTGGGAGAAATTCTGCGGGTGATGAAGGAGGAGACGTTGTTTAGACTGGTCCAATCATGAAAACACTGATCATCACCGGCGGCACCGGCGGTCTCGGTACGACCGTCGTTGCGCGTCTCGAGCGCGACTACCGCTGCATCCTTCTTCGCCACGAAGAGGTCGACCTCAACGACGTCGCGGGCGTGCGCAACGCGATCGCAAAGGTCGACGAGCCGTACGGACTGGTTCATCTCGCCGGCGGCTGGGCGGGCGGCAGCGTCTCCGACACCTCGGACGAAACGTGGCAGAAGATGATCGGGCTGAATCTGAACAGCTCGTTCGTAGTGGTGCGGGAGTTTCTGAACCACATCGGCCGCAACCGGCCGGGACGCATCGTGGCCATCAGCTCCGAGGCGACGTTCAAGAAGGTGGCGTCATCGGCGGCGTACACGATTTCGAAGACGGGGTTGAACGTGCTGATCGAGCTCACGGCGAAAGAGCTCGCCGGCACCGGCATCACCGCCAACGCGCTCATGCCGGGATCGATGGACACGCCGGCGGTGCGCAAGTCGATGCCGGATGCGAAGCTCGTCCCGCTGGAGCACGTCGCGGAGACGATCGCCTTCCTGCTCTCCGATGCGGCGGCGAGCATCAACGGCGCGCTCATTCCGCTGCAGGCATGAGTCGCGGATTCCTCTCGGCGCTGGCGGGCCTGGCGATGACGATCTTCGCCTGGTACTCGCCGTGGGCCTGGCCCGCGTGGCCCTCGATCCTTGCCTTCGACACGTTCGATCACGGCGGCTTCGCCGAGCTGTCGCACAACGGGCAGGCGATCGTCACCGTGCTGCTCATCGCGCTCAACGTCGCGGTCTGGGCGCTCATCGTGCGAGGCGTGTGGAGTGCGGCCGCCTACGCGTCTCAACGGCGGCGCATGTAACGCCGCACACCGAAGAAGATCACCACCGCTGCCAGCACTACGACCTCTACCGGAATCAACGTCGCGTGGACCGTTTCCACGACGGATGGCGCAGGGATCACGTCGCTCTGATCGGCATCGCGGGCGAAGAACAGGTCGTCGTTGCCGGGACGGATGCTCGACTGATCGAGGAACGCGCTCATGCGCATCGACGGCGCGATCGGCATGGCGCTGAGTCGCGACACTTCATCGGCCAGCGGCTTGCCGAGCTTCTGGCTGCGGTGCAGGAAAGTGGGCCATACCGTCGAGTCGCCAATCACGCCTGTCACGCGCTCCGGTCCGATGAACCAAACGCGCAGGTTGCGGCTGTTGAGCGCGAGGGTCGAGCTCTGTTTCTGCGACGCCGGCTCGCGATACGGAAAGAACGGACGCTCCGTGACGAACGACATCTTCACCGCCGAGGTGCGGGCGGAGGGGTTCGTCGCATCGATCTTGAAGGCGGTGATCTTCCACTGCTGGCGGACGTACGCGTCGAGCCACTCGGTGATGTCGGGCGTCGCCGCGTAGCCGTGATCGTTCAACCACTTCTGCAGCGCCGCGGAGTCGGTGGCCTCGAGCACGACCGCGTCGTAGCCGGCGATTTTCTGGTAGGAGAGGACGGAGACCGGTTCCCCCGCACCCGAGGACGTCATCGCCTCTTCTTTCTTCCCCAGGAAGATCTCGAACACCGACGCGAAGCGCGTTTCCGAGCGCGTGACATGCACGGTCTCGTGCCGTGTCTTCTCCTCGAGCCGATCGAAGATCTCGTCATCGACCTCGGACAGCGCGGGCACGGCCGGCGTCGGCACGAGGAAGCCGAAGTCGCGCCCCTTCCCCTCGAACGTCGCGCGGCGAATGAAGTGCTCCGTCTTCGTCGCCGGATCCCAGACGATGACCGCCGCCTCCTCGATGATCGCCACTTCATCGCCGAGACGCGGAGCAGGAGCGCAGGCGAAGGACGGGCGCACGAGAACGAGCAGCAGCACGACGGCGAAGCGCTTCATGGTTGGCGTGAAATTGTAAGCGGCGCGGCAAAGTAAGATGTGTAGATCATGAAGAAAGTCGGCGTGATCCTGCTGTCGCTCTTCGCCGTCGTCTCCTCCGCGTTCGCGGAGAAGTTTCTGTCGGTCTCCGACATCCACTTCGATCCGTTCGCCGATCCATCGATCGTGACGAAGCTTGAAGCGGCGGACGTCTCGGAGTGGGAGGCGATCCTCGCCTCGTCGACCGTGACCGCGTTCAGCACGTACGGGCACGACTCGAACGATCCGCTGCTGCGCTCCGCGTTCGCGGAGATGAAGGCGCGGATTCCGTCGCCGGCGTTCGTCCTGATCTCCGGCGACTTCCTGGCCCACAAGTTCGACTCGACCTACCAGCAGTACGCCACCGACAAGAGCCAGACCGCCTACACCGCGTTCGTGAAGAAGACGATCGCGTACGTCGCGTTGCAACTGCGCAAGACGTATCCCGGCGTGCGCATCTACCCCACGCTGGGGAACAACGACTCCGACTGCGGCGACTACGCGGTCGCACCGAACGGCGCGTTCCTCGCGGACTTCCGCGACGTCTGGAGTCCGATCGTCGAGTCGCGCTCCTTCCAGCGCCGGTTTCCGACCGGCGGCTACTACCACGCCGACGTGCCGTCGCTGAACGGCGTGCGCATCATCGCCCTGAACGCGAACTTCTTCTCCACGAACTACAAGAACCCGTGCGGCAAGCCGGGACCCGATGCCGGCATGCGCCAGCTGGAATGGTTCGAGTCCGAGCTGCTTCTGGCGCGACTGGAGCGCAAGCGGGTCTGGCTGCTGTTCCACATCCCGCCCGGAATGGACGTCTACGACACCGAGACGTACGGCGGCGCGTGCCCCAACCTGAAGGTTCAGACGTTCTGGAAGGACGAGTACCTGCAGAAGTACCTGGCCATCACCGCAGCGCACCGCAAGACGATCATCGGCACCTTCGCCGGCCATACGCACCAGGACGAGTTCCGCATCGCCACCGGCGACTTCATCCACATCACGCCGTCGATCTCGCCGATCTTCGGGAACAACCCCGCGTTCGAAGTCGTCGAGACCAGCCGCACCGGCGAGATCGCCGACTACACCTCCTTCAATCTCGCGAACGTGACGATCCCCTGGACACGCCAGTACGCCTTCGACGAGGCGTACGCCAAGCCGCGATACGACACCGCGACCCTCACCGAGCTCGCCGCCTCCATCGGCAGCGACCCGGCCACGCGCGAGAAGTACTTCCAGTACACGACCTCGAGCAACGCGAAGAGCACCGCCGAGGCACTCGCGGCGTGGCAGGGCTACTGGTGTGGACTGACGGACATGACGGGATCCGAGTTCACGGCGTGCTATTGCCCGGCGGCGAAGTAGAGAGAGCGCACTCCGAGGTTCCGTTCGCGTCCAGTGGGGGGACAGGCGCTCTCGCCTGTCGCTCCCGTCGGCCCGCGCGGACAGGCGAGGGCGCCTGTCCCCCACCGGATCTCGAGACGGTCTGCATGGCCGCCGCACGCCGAGGTTCGAGTCTTACTGCCAATTCTCCGGCGCCTAAAGGAGAAGCGTTTGTCTTGCTGATCGCCTGCGGATTGAAGAGATTGGTCGTCATCTCCGGCGTCTCGTAGCCGATGCCGTCCCAGAGGGTCGAGCAGTTGGCGGATGCGTTCAGTGGATCGCTCGCCGCCGAGGAGCTCTCGCTCACCAGGAGGTAGGTGTTCCGCGGTTTGAACGGAGGCCAGGCGCTGCCGGGATTTCGCGCGTCGGCAAAGCTCGTCCAGTATTTTCCGACCGTCTGGGCCAGCCTCTCCTCGGGCGGAGTGAAGGCGATGTAGCAGCTGAACTGCCAGACCGAGTTGAAGACATACGGAAGCTCGTCGGTGTGGCAGACCAGGGCGTTGCATTGCGGAACGGGGTCCGGCGTGTACGCCCAGACGTTGAAGTTGGAGACCTGATTGAAGTGATAGAGGTAGAGAGGCTGGGGCTTGGTTCGCCGGGTCGCCGCGATCGCCAGGCGGCGATTCGCGCAGGTGAATCCGAAATCGGTCATCACGTTGATGAGCTGGTTCGTGCAGTCGCAGGTGGTGGTGCAACGGTATTTCTCCACTGACTGGATCCGCCTCGAATTGGCGGCGCCGAACAGTTGATCGAGGATCGCCGCATACGCAACGGAGTTGGGAGGATTGTTGTCCTTGGCCTTGGGGGACGTCTCTCTGGCCGAGTAGACGAAGGCCGGTCCCTCGTCGCGATTGGTTCCCACGATGAGCGGCACGCGGAGGCTGGCGGCCCCGGTCATCGGCTGGCCGGTGACGTAGACGCCGTCGATGGTGGGCGCCCAGAACAAGTTGGCGATGCTCAGGAAACTCAGCGGCTGCGCGGCCATGAAGGCTTCCTGCGCTTCGACGATGTCGCAGGCCGGCGTCGCGGTCGTGCACAGAGACGAGCCACTCGAACAGAACGCCCCGCTCAGCGCTTCGGCGTGAGAGGTGTCCTTGTACGGCAGACCGAGCGCGTTGCTCTCCATGATGGCCGCCTGGAAGAGGCCCGCGCTCCGGGGGCTGGAGAGAGTATGGAGTCCCACCGATTTCGCCCCCGCGCTCTCGCCGAACAACGTCACGTTTCGCGGATTGCCGCCGAAGTTGGCGATATTCGTCTGCACCCACTCGAGGGCGAGGATCTGATCGGCGAAACCGAAGTTGTCGTTGCCGCCGTGGGAGAGGAATCCGAGGGCGCCCAGGCGGTAGTTGAACGTCACCACGATCACGTTGCCGGAAGCGGCGAGATAGGTGCCGTCGTACAGGTTCCCGGTGATCGCTCCTCCCGCGGTCGTGGAGGCGCCTCCGGATCCCTGGTAGAACGCACCGCCATGAATGAAGGCCATCACGGGGAGTCGCGCGCTCGCCGTCGTGCCGTTGGGCACCCAGACGTTGAGGTATAGACAGTCTTCGCTTTGGCCCGCACCCAGCGCCTTTCCGCTGGCGGTGCACTGGCCGCCGGCGACCGTGGATTGAGGGCAAGGGCTTCCGTACGCGGTCGCCACGAGCGGAGCGGAGCCCTCGAAGAGCGTCGAGTGCTGCCAGCGCAGCGGACCGACGGGCGGCACGGCGTACGGAATGCCGAGATAGGCGGCAGCGGTGACGGTCCCGGCTCCCGTGATGGTGGCGTTCGAGGTCGAGCCGCAGACCGGTCCGCTCGTCGTCTGAATGGTTCCCGTGGTGCAGGGCGGCTTCTGAGCTGAGGCGGCGAGGGATCCACCAGCCACCAGAACGAAGGACAAGAGGGACGCGAGACGGTTGGGCATTTCGCCTCCTCCGGGTTGCCGTCATTCATTCTATCCGGCTGTCATGAGACGCACCATGTGGTACAAAACCAGCCGATGACTCGGCGAGGACTCTGCCTGACGCTTCTCGTCATCTTCGCCGTGCAACTGCTCGGCGGGATGGCGCTGGCGTCGGCTTGCCCCGAGCCGTGCTTCGACGATGCTGACGGCACGGGCTGCCCGCCGATCTGCGCGCTTTGCACGAGCTGCACGCACGCACAGACGGGAATCGTGCAGCATTCGGCGAGCGGGATGCCGGTGATGTCCATGCATCGGTTCGTCGCGCAGCAATCTGCCTCGCCCTCCTCGCAGCTCGCGGACGACATCCTCCACGTCCCGCTCCTCGGCTGATCGGCGCCTCTTTTCGCCGCTGATCCAGTCGAGGAATCCATGCATCGTTTGATCGTCATAGCGGGACTCGTCCTGCTCGTCGCCCTGCCTGCCACGTCACAAGAGCAGGCAACGGCTCTCACATTCGAAGGCGCGCTCGAACGCGCCCGCCAATCGTCGCCCGCGATCGTGGCCGCACGGATGCGGATCGAGGAAGCGCGCGGCCGTGTCGTCGGCGCGTCGCTTCCCTTCTCCACGAATCCGACCGTCGAAGTCGAGGCCGGCCGCCGCGGCGGCGAAGTCTCGACCTCCGACTACGGCGTCGAGGTCGCTCAGGACATCGAGCTTCCGCAGCGGCGGCGCGCCCGCCTCGATGCCGCGCACGCCGGCGTGACGCAGGAGGAGCAGCGAGCCCGCGAAGTCGAGCGCGATGTGCTCCGTGAAGTGGCTACGGTGTTTTTTCGCGCCGTTGAATCGCGTGAACGCGCCGGCGCTGCCGCGAGCAGCAAGCGCCTCGCGGAGGAAGCGTTGCGCATTGCAGAACGCCGATACGCGGCCGGCGACGTGGCGCAGCTCGACGTGAATCTCGCGAAGACCGCGGTTGCCCGTGCCGACGCCGAATCGCGAATGGCCGCCGCTACGCTGCGCGGTTACTCGATGCAACTGCAAGTGCTCCTCGGCTTTGCAGAGCCGGTGACGGCCGGCGGGTCGCTGCGCGATGGATGGACACCGACCACGACGGAGCTCGTCGCAAGTGCGGCGGATCGACCGGACGTTCGCGTGCTCGATGCGGAGATCGCCGAGACGGAAGCGGAGCAGCGGTTCGCGCGGACGCTGCGCTGGCCCGACTTCGGTCTGCGCGCCTCGTACAGCAAAGAGGAAGGCGATCGCATCGTGCTCGGCGGGATCGGCCTGTCGCTCCCGGTGTTCAACCGCGGACAGGAAGCGGCGGCGATCGCGAACGCACGTCTCGCACGGCTGCGTGTGGAGCGCGATGCGTTGACGCGAACCATCGAAGCCGAGGTGCGCGGCGCGATCGTGTCGTACGACGCATTGCGCGCGGCAGCCGCGGAGTACCAGCGAACGGTGTTGCCGCTCATCGAAGAGAACGAAACGCTCGCGCTCGAAAGCTACGACGTCGGCCAGATCGGGCTCGCGGACCTTCTGCTCGCCCGGCGTGAAGCGCTCGACGCCCGGCGCGCCTTCATCGATCAGCTCATCGAGACGCGCCTCGCGGAAGTCGAGCTGCGCGCCCGTGCAGGAGCATGGAAATGAACAGGACCATCCTCATCATCGCGGTACTCGCCGCACTCATGCTCGGCTGCAAAAAGACCGAAGCCGAAGGCGAACATCACGAAAACGAAGGGCACGCGGCGGCGACGCACGCCGAGCGGCCGGCGAACATCCTCGAAGTCGAAGAGACGATGCTGCGCGATCTGCGCCTGACGACGACGAAGGTCGAGCTGCGGCCCGGAGGCGAGGGAGTGAGCGTCGTCGGTGACGTGCAAACGGATCAAGGCCGGTACGCCGAAGTCGGCGCTCCGGTGACGGCACGCGTCGTTCGATTGCTCGCCGTGCCGGGACAGAGGGTCCGCGCCGGCCAGCTCCTGGCAGAGGCGCAGAGCGTGGAGCTGGGCCGCGCCCGCGCGGAGTATGAGGCGGCGGAAGCTCGCGTGACGCTCGCGCGGACGGCGCTCGATCGGAAACGCGCACTCGCGGATCGCATCGTGCCGCGTCGCGAAGTGCAGGAAGCGGAAGCGAATCTGGCGGCGGCGCAGGCCGAGCTGCGCGCCGCGGGATCGGCGCTGCAGGCGCTCGGTGCATCCGCGCGCAGCCGCGGCGACGCGTCGCGTCTGCCGCTCGTTGCGCCGATCGGCGGAACGGTTCTCGACCGCAGTATTTCGCTCGGCCAGATGATCGATCCCGAGCACGTCGCGTTTCGCATCGGCGATCTGCGGACGGTTTGGCTCGTGGCGCATGCATTCGAGCGCGATGCCGTTCGCGTGGCGATCGGCACGCCCGCGCGCGTGACGCTGGCTGCGTTTCCGGGTCAGGTCTTCGACGGCCGCGTCGCGTACGTCGGCCGCGAAGTCGAGGCGTCGTCGCGCACGATTCCCGTGCGCGTCGAGCTGGCGAATCCGCAGCAGGTTCTTCGCCCCGGCATGTCGGCGAATGCGTGGCTGCAGGTGTCCACCGCGGGACAGAACGTCGTGACGGTGCCGGTCGCCGCATTGCAGCGCGTGCGCGAGCAATGGGTGGTCTTCATTCCGAAGAGCGATCGGATCTTCGAGATTCGGAACGTGGGGCGTGGCCGCGATCTGCAAGGCGAAGTCGAGGTGCTGACCGGGCTGAAGCCGGGCGAGACGGTGGTCGTCGACGGCGCGTTCCTGCTGAAGGCCGAAGCGGAGAAAGCGGAAGGGGGAGGCGATCACCATGAGCACTGAGCAGGGGAACGACGAGAGGCCTCCGGCGGGCCGGCGCGGCCGGCAGCGCTGGTTGGCCCAGCCTGAACGCACGTCTGTCGCACGAAGCGCGAGGTGTGCGATGACACATGCAATGACAAGCGCTGCCGGCCGTGCCGGCCCGCCGGAGGCCCCTCGGTCGTTCTCTCAGCGGAGGCCCGCATGATCGAGCGCATCATCAGCCGCTCGTTCGCAAAGCCGGTCGTAGCGCTGCTCCTCGTCGGAGCCGGATCGGTGATCGGTGCGATTTGGCTCAAGGACCTCCGGCGCGACGTCTTCCCCGATCTCTCCGCGCCGGTCTTCAACGTCATCGTGCAGAACGCGTCGATGGGCGCGGAGGAGCTGGAGACGGCGATCGCCATTCCGATGGAGGTCGCGCTGAGCGGACTTCCGAGCGTGCGGCGCATCCGATCCAGCTCGCAGCTCGGCGTTGCCAGCACCACGATCGAATTCGAGCCGGATGCGGACTACTACCGCTCGCGCCAGCTCGTCGCGGAGCGCGTCGCGCAGGTCACGACGGACCTCCCGCCGGGCACCGATACGCCGCTCGTGTCGAGTCTCACCGGCCGCCTCAACGAGATCTTCGAGTTCACGCTGGAAGCCGAGCCGGGCGTCATGGACGCCATGAGTCTTCGCGATCTCGCGGAGTTCGAAGTGAAGAACCGGCTCCTCGCGGTGCCGGGCGTCGCCGCCGTGGAGCGCCTCGGCGGATACCTCCGCCAATTCCAGGTGCAACTCGATCCGAACCGCATGTCCGCGCTCGGCGTGTCGCTCGATGAAGTCATGCACGCGGTCCAGAGCGCGAACAGGAACGCGTCAGGCGGCTTCGTAGTACAGGGACCGATGGAGTGGAACGTCCGCGCGATCGGCATGGCGCAATCGATCGATGATCTCCGCTCGACGGTCGTCGCCGTTCGCGCCACGACGCCGGTGCTCCTCGGCGATATCGCCGACGTGCGCGAAGCGCCCGCGGTGCGCCGCGGCATCGCGCATCGGTTGAAGGGCGAGGTGGTGAGCTGTCGCATCTCGAAGCAGTTCGATGCGGATACGGTGAAGGTCTCGGCCGGTGTGCGTCAGGCGTTCACCGAACTGCAGAAGAGCCTTCCGAAAGGCGTGCAGTTGCGCATCGTCTACGACCAATCGGAGCTCGTGCAGTCGTCGCTCTCGGGCGTCGGACGCGCGGTGCTGATCGGAGCATTCTTCGTCGTCCTCGTGCTGTTCGCGCTCCTCGGCGACATTCGCGCGGCGCTCGTCGTCACGTTCACCATTCCGCTCTCGCTCGCTCTGGCGGGGATCCTCCTGCGCGAGGCGAACGTCGGGTTGAACACGATGACGCTGGGTGGCCTCGCGATCGCAGTCGGTCTGCTTGTCGATGCCGCGATCATCGTGGTCGAAAACGTCGTGCATCGACTGACGCAGCACCGCACGGCGGATCGCATCAGCACCGCTCTCGCGGCGTCCATCGAAGTCGGACGGCCGATCACGTTCGCGACGCTCATCGTCATCGCGGTTTTTCTGCCGCTCTTCGCGATGACCGGCATCGAAGGGCGGATGTACAAGCCGCTCGCAGCGGCGGTCATCGCTGCTGTCGCGGCATCGTTGATCCTCGCGCTCACGCTCGTACCAATCGCCGCGGCGTTCATCCTGCGCGCGCGGCCGGAGGGCGCGAGCGAGGATGTCTGGATCATCCGCAAAGTGAAGGAGGGGTATGCGCCGCTTCTCGACTGGTGCATGCGCCGCGCGGGACTGGTTCAGGTCGTGACGCTGGCGATCACCATTCCGGCCCTCGCGCTCGCATTCGCGGTGGGCAGTGACTTCATGCCGCAGCTCGACGAGGGCGCGTTTCTCGTGCAGACGATCCTTCCCCCGGAAGCATCGCTGGATGAGGTGGATCGGCTGAATCACCGAGTCGAAGACGTGTTCCGCGGCATCCCGGAAGTGGAAGACGTAGTGCGGCGCACGGGCCGCGCGGAGCGGACGGAAGACCCGATGCCGCACACGGTCTCCGACGTGCTCGTGGTGCTGAAGAAGGATCGAAAACGAAGCCTCGATGCGATCGAGCGCGAGATGCGCGAACGCACGGAACACGTGCCGGGCGTGTCGATCCTCTTCACGACGCCGCTCGGGATGCGCATCGATGAAGGCCTCGGCGGCACGCCGGCCGATCTGTCGGTCCGCATCTTCGGGCCCGACCTCGAGACGCTGACCACCCTCGGCGAGCAGGCGAAAGCGATCATGTCGCGCGTCGAGGGAATCGCCGATCTGCGCGCCGAGCGGATGACCGGTCTGCCGCAGCTCAGAATCGAAGTCGATCGCGCGGCGACGGCACGCGTCGGCCTCACGCCGGGCGATGTCATCGACGCCATCCGCATCGGCATGGTGGGCGAAGAGGCGTCGAGCATCTGGATCGGCCAGCGGAACTACGACCTCGTCGTGCGCCTGCAGGACGACGCGAAGAACGACGTCGACGCCATCGGCTCGCTGCTCATCGACGGACACGACGGCTCGCGGAT
>Ga0068870_10000948_pt1 | contig 11383 bp, 14 predicted proteins | sample KBSMisM62_FD_66599 | JGI IMG/M metagenome (GOLD analysis project Ga0068870, IMG submission 66599) | Miscanthus rhizosphere microbial communities from Kellogg Biological Station, Michigan, USA - KBS Miscanthus M6-2 | ecosystem: Host-associated > Plants > Roots > Rhizosphere > Soil ...
CCCGACCATCGTGAGCCCGACGACCGCGGCCTTGGGACCGGCGAGCACGGCGACGAGCGGGGTGCCGATCAGCGCGAATCCGAAACCCGACACGGCCTGCGCCGCAGCCGCGACCGCCACCACGCCGAACACGCCGACCCACACCCACGCCATCCGCGCATCATCACAGGCTGGAGGGCGCGGGTACGCTCCAGCGATGCTCGCGGCGAAAGCGCTCCTCGTGGACTTCGACGGCACAGCCTGCTTGCAGGACGTGTCCGAGCTGCTGCTGGACGGGTTCGGCGAGCCGGGCTGGGAGCGGTTCGACGACGCGGTCGACACCGGCGAGATGGGCCTGCGCGAGGCGGCGGACCACCAGGTCGCGATGTTGAAGGGCTCGCGCGAGGAGATGCTCGCGTTCGCGCTCGAACGCTCCGAGCTCGCGCCGACGTTCGCGTCGTTCGTGGAGTGGGCAGGGGTGAGATCGCTGCCTCTGGTGGTCGCGTCCGACGGGTTCGCGCTCTACATCCGGCCGATCCTGGAACGCGCGGGGCTCGGGCACCTCGAGGTCGTGACGAACGAGCTCGTGGACGCCGAGGGCGGGTGGACGCTGCGCCACCCGAACGGTCACCCCGAGTGCATCGGGTGCGGCACCTGCAAGATGCTTGCTGCGCAGCGGCTCCGGGAGCGGCACGGGCCGGTAGCGTTCGTCGGCGAGGGCCAGTCGGACCGGTACGGCGCCCTGTACTCGGACATCGTGTTCGCGAAGGATGCACTCGTGGAGATCTGCGAGCAGGACGGCGTGGCCTTCCTTCCGTGGGAGACGTTCGACGACGTCCGGAACGCGCTCGAGACGCTGGGGTCGCTACCGGGTCCCGTGGAACCCGAACGCTGTCTCGGATGGACGACCCCGTGAGCCTCGACCTGCCGCCAGGTCTCACCGCTCGTCCCGCTACGGCCGAGGACATCCCCGTCATCGTCGAGCTCATCGCCACGTGCGAGATGGAGGAGGACGGCGTCGCGGAAGTGGACGAAGGCGATGTCAGCTTCGAGCGGCACGGACTCGATCCGGAGCTCGACACGATGCTCGTGTTCGACCGCGACGAGCTGGTCGCCTGGGCCGAGGTCTATCGGCGGCGGGCCGAGGCGGACGTCCGACCGTCGCATCGGGGCCGCGGCATCGGCTCGGTAGTGCTGAGATGGTCGGAGGACCGGGAGCGGGCACTCGGCGACCCTTACGTCAACCAGACGAAGACGGACGCGAACGCCGGCGCGCGCGAGCTCTTCCTTTCGAACGGCTACCAGCCGAAGTGGGTCTCGTGGCTGATCCGGATCGCACTGGACGAGGCGCCGCCGCCTCCCGACCTACCGGCGGGGATCTCGATCCGCCAGTACCGGGAGGACGACTCCCGGGGCGTGCATCGCGTGATCGACGCCGCGTTCACGGAGTGGCCCGGGCGCGACCCCGAGCCGTACGAGGTGTGGGCGTCCATGATCCCGGCGCACCCCGCGTTCCGCCCCGACCTGTCACCGCTCGCCTTCGACGGCGACGAGGTCGTGGGCGCGGTGATCTCGTACGACTACCCGGACGCCGGCGAGGGCTGGATCTCGCAGCTCGCGACGAAGGCCACCCACCGGCACCGAGGGATCGCGCAGGCGCTGCTGCGGACCGCCTTCGGCTGGTTCCACGAACGTGGGCGAACGGTCGCGGGCGTCTCCACCGACTCGCGGACCGGCGCGCTCGGCCTCTACGAGAAGGTCGGGATGCGCGTCGTCCGCCAGTACACGCGCTACACGAAGCCCCTGTCGTGATGGCGGAGGCCGCGGGATTCGAACCCGCGAGGCGGTTGCCCACCTACACGCTCTCCAGGCGTGCCCCTTCGTCCGCTCGGGCAGGCCTCCGCCGTCGAGTCTAGCGGCGGCATGACGCCGAACGGCCGCCCCTTGCGAGGCGGCCGGGTGTTCGCGGAGGCGACAGGATTCGAACCTGTGAGGGGCGGGTTAGGCCCCTAACCGCTTTCGAGGCGGTCCCGTTCGTCCGCTCCGGCACGCCTCCGGGGCGAGTCTAGCAAGCAGCCTCCGGGCGGCCTGTGCGAGGATTCGGCCCGACCCGCCAGAACGGAGGAAGCCTGATGAAGGCCGAACGTCTACGGAAGATCCCGCTGTTCCAAGGGCTGAGCGACCACGACTACGAGCGCCTCGAGCGGTGGACGGACGAGATCGACGTGCCCACGGACAAGCACCTGGTGAACCAGGGCGCGTACCCGCACGAGTTCATGGTGATCGAATCGGGGACGGCGGACGTCTCGCACGACGGGGAGCACCTCGCGGATCTGGGGCCGGGCGACTTCTTCGGCGAGATGGCCCTGCTGCTCAACGTGCCGCGGACCGCCACCGTCGCTGCCACCTCCGAGGTCACCCTCGTCGTGATGCACGAGCGGAACTTCCGGGCGATGGAGGAGGAGATCCCGGCGATCGCCCACCGTGTGAACGCGATCATGCAGGAGCGCCGCGCGAAGTCCGCCGACCAGGGGATCGATCCGCCTGAGGCGAAGGGGTAGGCGGGGGACGACCCTCTAGCGTCGCTCGGCGAAGAACGCCCGCAACACCTCGCCGCACTCGTCGGCCAGCACGCCCACGGTCACGTCGACCTCGTGGTTCAGACGGCCGTCCCGGACGAGATCACCCAGCGAGCCCGCGAACCCCGCCTTCGGATCGCTCGCGCCGAAGACCAGCCGGTCGATCCGTGCGAGCACGATCGCGCCCGCACACATCGCGCACGGCTCGAGCGTCACGACCATCGCGCACCCCTCGAGGTGCCAAGTGCCCAGCTCCTCCGAGGCCCGTCGCAGCGCCAGGATCTCGGCATGGGCGGTCGGGTCCTGATCGCGTTCGCGGGCGTTGCCGGCCCTCCCGAGGATCTCGTCGCCCCGAACGACCACCGCGCCCACCGGAACGTCGCCGCCCGCCGCCGCCGCCCGCGCCTCCTCGAGCGCGAGCCGCATCGTTCGCTCGTCGGGGGCCTCCACCGGTCAGTACCGGTCGATCTCGCGCAGGCGGTCGTCGCTGATCCCGAAGAAGTGCGCCACCTCGTGCTCGATCGTGTGCGCGACGACCTGGCGCAGGTGCTCCTCGTTGCGCGCCACCCGCTCGATCGTCCGCTGGTACAGCGTGATCGTGTCCGGGAACGTCGGCCCGGAGTGGAACTGGCCGCGCTTGGTGAGCGGGACCCCGTGGTAGCGCCCCAGCAGGTTCGGCTCGTCCCGGGGGGGGCGCTCCTCGACGATCACCTCGATGTTCTCGAGGCGCTCGTGGACCCAGGGCGGCAGCGAGTCGAGCGCCTGCATGACGAGCTCTTCGAACCGGTCGCGTTCGACCATCCTCAACCCCGCCGAACGGCCAGCGACGACAGCGCCTCCATGACCACACGATAGGCGAGCATGGCCGTGACCTCGCTCTGGTCGTACGGCGGCGAGACCTCGACCACGTCCATGCCGGCCAGCTCCACGGCACCGACGACCCGCCGGACAGCGCGCAGCAGCTCGCGGGCTGTCATCCCACCGGGCTCCGGCGTCCCGGTCCCGGGCGCCATCCCCGGGTCGACCACATCGATGTCGACCGAGAGGTAGACGACCTCGGGGCCGTCGAGCGCCTCCGCGATCGCGTCGTCGGTCACCGCGTCCACCCCGCGCTCCTCGATCTCGACGATCGTGTGCCAGCGGAACCCCTGCTCGCGCATCCACTCGAACGTCTCCTTCTCGGGCCAGTACCCGCGGAGCCCGATCTGGACGAAGTTCGAGCCCTGCACCCACCCCTCGTCGATCAGCCGGCGCATCGGCGTGCCGTGCGAGATCAGCGATCCGTAGATCGAGTTCGCGGCGTCGGCGTGCGCGTCGAAGTGGACGACCCCGAGCTTGCGAGGCCACACGTGGCGCGCGACCGCAGCCGCCGACGGGTATGTGATCGAGTGGTCGCCACCCAGCACCACCGGGATCGCACCCGAACCTGCGACGCGGAACACCTTCTCGTGGATCACGCGGAGGGCTCGCGCGTGGCGCGAGGGGACGATCGGCGCGTCGCCCGCGTCGACGACGGTGAGCCGCTCGTAGGGCTCGACCTCGAGCTGGATCGACCACGCGTCGCGGCCCCACGTGGTCGGCGCGGACCGGATCGCGCGCGGGCCGAACCGGGCGCCCGGCCGCCCCGAGGTCCCGTCGTCCGTGGGCGCCCCGACGATCGCCACGTCCGCGCCGCTCGCGGCGAGGCTCTCGTCGTCGGGACACAGCGGCAGCTTTTCGAACGTCCCCTGGACGTCGACGTAATACTCGAGATCCTCGGCCCCGAACTCCGTGTACTCGTCCTCGCCGCGGAGTTCGCTCTGCTCGAGACGGAAGTCGGGGGGCTCGCTCATGCCACGGCGGAAGCTACCGGAGCGAGAGCGCCCTCGTCAGTCACCCCCGCTCACCCGGACGGCACGACGAAGTCTCCCTCGGCGACACCTCGCGACACCTCGGTCGCCTCGGCGGTCACCACGCGGCCGCCTTCGACGGTGTCGCTCAGGAACAGGAGGAGCCCGTCCGGCGAGTAACACCACCCCACCGTGTGGATCGCGCCGGCCGGACCCACCTCGACCCCGAAGCACTCGGACCGGATCCCGGCGATCGTGCGCTCGGCTCCGGCCGTCACGGTCCCGATCTCGTCGATGCTCAGGGCCGGAGGATCCACGAGCGAGCCGAACGGCCCGTCCCGCTCCGCGTCGACGCAGGCGGACATGTTGATCCCCTCGCCCGTGCATCGAAGCAACCGTTCGGATGTGGAGACCCGGGTGACGCTCCTCCGGGGGGACGCCTCGTCCATCCGCCATCGCTCGGGCGGGTCCCAGGCGAGACGCATCTCGCCGACGCCCGAACAGAGCCGCAAGCCCGTCGCGACATCGACCTCCCCAACACCGACGAGCTGGCGGAGGCATTGATGCGGAGAGGTGGGGTCCCCGGGTTCGCGTTCGGTCGTTCGATACGTGATCGTGGCCGGACGAGATCCCCACTGCGCCGCAAGGGCGTCGAGTCGGGCGCCGGCATCCTCGACGGCTGGGTCCGATCCGCCGCTCCTCGTGCACGCCGAGCCGACCAGAGAGACGCCGACCAGAGCGACCACCACCATGACGCGCATCGCCGGGCAGCATGCGCGCTTCGCCCTGTGGATTCCAGTTCGAGACCCCTCGGGTAGCCTTCGGCCATGGCGCCCAGCGGTCTGCTGACCGACCTGTACGAGCTCAACATGGCCGCGAGCTACCTCCAGCGCGGGATGGGCGGCGAGGCGACGTTCAGCCTGTTCATCCGGCAGCTCCCGCCGACCCGCGGGTTCCTGGTGGCCGCAGGCCTCGAGCCGGCCCTGGACTTCCTCGAGGGGTTCGGCCTGTCCGAGACGGAGCTCGACTACCTCGGCACGGAGCTCGGGTTCGAGGACCCGGTGCTGGACGCGCTCGGGGCGCTGCGGTTCACCGGCGACGTCTGGGCCGTCCCCGAGGGGCGGGTCGTCTACGCGAACGAGCCACTGCTCGAGATCACGGCGCCGATCGCCGTCGCCCAGCTCGTCGAGCCCTTCCTGCTCAACCAGATCACGTTCCAGACAACGATCGCGTCCAAGGCCGCGCGGTGCGTGCTCGCGGCCGACGGACGCGACGTCGTGGACTTCGCGCTCCGCCGGACGCAGGGGCTCGACGCGGCGCTCGCCGTCGCGCGCTGCTCCGCGATCGTCGGGTTCGCCGCGACCAGCAACGTCGAGGCCGCGCGGCGATACGAGCTGCGGCCGGCGGGGACGATGGCGCACTCGTACATCGAGTCGTTCCCGAGCGAGAAGGAGGCGTTCCGCACGTTCGCGCGCGACTTCCCGGGCCGGACGACGTTCCTGGTCGACACCTACGACACGCTGAACGGCGTCCGGACCGCGATCGAGGTGATCCACGAGCTCGGGCTCACCGACAACCTCGCGGTGCGGCTCGACAGCGGCGACCTGCACGAGCTCTCGCGCGGCGCGCGTGCGCTGCTGGACGAGGCCGGGCTGCAGCACGCCAAGATCTTCGTGAGCGGCGGCCTCGACGAGTACCAGCTCCATCAACTGGTGGACGGCGGCGCGCCGATCGACGGGTTCGGCGTCGGGACCCGGATGGGGGTCTCGGCGGATGCGCCTTCGCTGGACTCGGCGTACAAGCTCGTCGAGTACGACGGCCGTCCGATGCTCAAGCTCTCGGAGCACAAGGCGACGGAGCCCGGCCGCAAGCAGGTGTTCCGGGGGGCGAAAGGGGACGTCATCGGCCTGCGCGACGAGCCGCTGCCGGACGACCACGAGCCGCTGCTCGTCCCGGTGATGAGCCACGGCCGGAGGACCGGCCCTCCCCGAACGCTGGCCACCGCACGAACGCTCTTCCGGGCCGATCTCGAACTCATCCCGCCGGATGCCGCGAGGATCGAGGACCCGGTGGCCCCCGCCCCGCGAACCTCCGAGGCGCTCGACCGGCTCACCGACGACGCGAAGGCCGAGGCCCTCAAGCGCGCCGGCCTGGCGTAGCGCTACGCGGGGACGAGCAGCCCGCGCTTGCTGCGGATCCGCCGGTCCATCACCGAGAAGAAGAAGTCGATGGCCAGACCGATCACGACGACGACGCCCATCACCGCGATCAACATCGCGGTGTTCTGGGCCGACGCCTCGAGCAGGTGGCCGAGCCCACGGGCGGCGCCCACGCGGATGATCTCGGCGGCCAGCAGGGCCCGCCATGCGACCGCCCAGGCCTGCTGCAGTCCGGTCCAGTAGCCCGGCACGCAGGCCTGCAGCACGACCGTCCGCTGCAACGTCCATCCCTTCGCGCCCATCGTCCTCGCCGCGCGGATCAGCGTGGGGGGCACCTGCCGGATCGAGATGGCCGTCGCGATCGCCACCGCGGGGACGCCGCCGATGAAGATGACGAACATCACGGCACGCTCGGTGAACCCGAACCAGACGATCGCGAGCGGCAGCCACGCGATCGACGGCAGGGCCTGCAAGGCCGTCATCAGCGTGCCGACGCTGCGCTGCACCACCACGGACCCGACCATCGCGAACCCGATCACCGTCCCCACGACCACGGCGATGCTGAGCCCGAACGCCAGTCGGATGATGCTGCCTCGCGCGGCCGGGAGCAGTCCCTGCGAACCCGTGATGTTCGATGTGAACGCGTTCCACACGTCGGCGGGCGACGGCAGCTTGGCCGGGTCGATCCAGCCGGTCTCGTAGACGGCCCACCACACGAGCAGGATCGCGGCCAGGAGCGCGATGCGGGGCCAGACCCGTTCAAAGACCTTCTTCGCGTGCAGCGCGCTCCACCTCCTTCGCCAGATGCTCGTGGATGTCCACGACCACCTTGGCGACCAGCACGTCCTCGAAGCTCCGGGGCCGCGACGTCGAGATCCGGTACTCCTCGATCGGCGTTCCGGGACGCGCCGACAGCACGATCACCCGGTCGGCGAGGAACACGGCCTCTCGCACGTTGTGGGTCACGAACACGAACGTGTTGCCCAGCTCGGTCCACACGAGCTCGAGCTCCTTCTGCAGGATCTCGCGCATCTGCGCGTCGAGCGCGCCGAACGGCTCGTCAGCCAGGAGCACCTCGGGCTGGCAGGCGAGCGCACGTGCGAGCGCCGCGCGATGACGCATGCCCCCCGAGAGTTCGTGCGGCTGCGCGTCGGCGAACGCCGAGAGGCGGACCTTCACGAGCCAGCTCTCGGCCGTGGTCCGCGCCTGCTCCGGACCGAGGCCCTTCAGCTTGAGCGCGTACTCGACGTTGGCCCGGACACTGAGCCACGGGAAGAGCGCCGGATCCTGGAACAGCAACGCCCGATCGGGTCCCGGCTCGAGGATCGGTTGGCCGTCCAGGAGCACCTCGCCTGCATCGGGCCGGTCCAGACCGGCGAGCAGGTTCAGGATCGTCGACTTGCCGCAGCCGGACGGCCCGATCAGGCAGACGAACTCGCCGGTGCGGACGTCGAAGCTCACGTCGTCGAGCACGGCCACGTCGGTGCCCGAGCCCGTCGTGAACGACTTCCCCACCCCACGGACCGAGAGCTTGACGGGCCGGGGTGCCGGCTCGGGCACGATCGAGAGCGCTCGGGAGGTCGTCATCGCAGCCTGATCTTCTCGGCGGTTTCGATCTGCACGACCTTCCCGTCCTGCACCACGATCAGCACCGTGCCGAAGCGGATCGAACGCAGGCTGTCGCGGACGCGCCGGATCACCTCGAGCTCGTCGGCGTCGAGCGAGGTCGGGCCAGAAGACGGGGCCGAAGGCGGTGCCGACGCGTCCGCAGGAACGTTCGGCTCCTTCGGCTCATCCGCCGGGCGGATGGTGCTCACCGCGCCGCCGCGGTCGGGGTCATCTCCGAGGTCACGTCGGCAGCCTCCACCTCGGCCGAGGCGAACGCCTTCGCCCGTCGCAGGTCCACGGAGACGGAGGAGCCGACCTCGACATCGCTCAGCTCGTCGTTCGGGATCTCGGCCGTCAGCACCTGGTCGTCCGGGAGCCGCAGGACCACGCGGGAGAGCCAGCCGAGGTTGACGACCCGCTCGACCGATGCCGGCAACGATCCGTCCTGCGGCGACGTCGTCACGCGCACGTCGTGCGGTCGGATGAACGCGCGCGCCGGCTCACCCTCCGCGAGATGACCGGCGCCGGCGACCCGGTGGTCCCCGAACTGCACGTGGCCGTCGACGACGTGCCCGTGGAGCACGCTCGAGGAGCCGACGAAGCCCGCGACGAACGGCGTGGCCGGCTCGTCGTACACCTGATCCGGCGAGCCAACCTGCTCCACCCGGCCCTCGTGCATGACGACGATCCGGTTGGCGAGCTCGAGCGCCTCGTCCTGGTCGTGCGTGACCAACAGGCTCGTGACCCCGAGCTCCTGGTGCAGGTCGTCGAGCCAGCGACGGAGCTCCTGGCGAACCCGGGCGTCCAGAGCGCCGAACGGCTCGTCGAGCAGGAGCACCTTCGGCTGGGGCGCGAGGGCGCGAGCGAGCGCGACCCGCTGCCGCTGGCCGCCGGAGAGCTGGTCGGGGTACCGGTCCCGGAACCCGGTCAACTGCACCAGCTCGAGGAGGTCCTGCACGCGTTCGCGCTGCTGTGCCTTGGGCTGTTTGCGGACCGACAGCCCGAACGCGACGTTCTGCGCCACGGTCATGTGGCGGAACAACGCGAAGTGCTGGAAGACGAAGCCGACCCGCCGCTCCTGCACGGTCTTGAACGTGTGCTCCTCGCCCTCCATCCAGATCCGGCCCGACGTCGGCTCCTCGAGGCCGGCGATCATCCGGAGCACCGTGCTCTTGCCGGAGCCGCTCGGTCCGAGGAGGGCCGTGATGCTGCCCGCCTCGGCGGTGAACGTCACGTCCTTCACGGCCTCGAACTCGCCGAACCGCTTCCACAGGTTCTCGACACGGATCGGCGTGCCCGTCATGCGAACTGGCCCCGTCATGTGCGCTGCATCCTCTCCTGCCGGCGCTTGAAGATCTCGATCAAGACTAGAAGAACGATCGAGACGAGCGCCAGCGTCAGGGCGACGATGTACCCCTGCTGGTCCTGGAACTGGTCGAACGCTCGCAGCACGTACAGCGTCGCGGTCTCGGTCTGGCCGGTGATCTGACCGCTCACGATCAGCACCGCGCCGATCTCGCCGATCGAACGGGCCGTGGTGAGCGCGATCCCGTAGAGCAACCCCCAACGGATGTTCTTGAGCGTCACGCGGAAGAACGTCTGGAAGGCGGACGCACCCAGCGTGCGCGCCGCCTCCTCCTCGGTCACCCCGACCTCCTGTAGGACGGGGACGACCTCTCGGATCACGAACGGGATGCAGATGAAGATCGTCACGATCACCATCGAGGGCACCGCGAACAAGATCCGGATGCCGTGGCTCGTGAACCACGGTTCGAACCAGCCGCCGAGCCCGAACAGCACCACCGCCATCAGCCCCACGATCACGGGGGACACGGCCAGGGGCAGGTCGACGAGCGCGCTCATCAAGGCCCTTCCCGGGAAGCGGTCTCGCGCGATCACCAGCGCGACGATCACGCCGAAAACCGACGTCACGATCACCGTGATGACGGTGATGACCCCGGTCAGGTAGAACGCGTGGAGCACGTCGGGCTGCTTCAGCGTAGAGACGATCGTCGACCACCCGGCCGAGAACGCCGCCCACGCGATGCCGATCAGCGGGGCGATCACCAGGATCCCGACGTACAGGAACGCGATCGCGATGAACCCGCCGTGAACCAGCTTCCGGCGCGTCCCCGAGGGAAGGACCGGGACCCTGAGCTCGCCGGCCTCGCTCATACGGCGTCCTTGTTGCGAGAGCCGACCAGCCGCTCGGTCACGAGCACCAGGACGAACGAGATCGCGAACAGCAGGGTGGCCACCGCCGCCGCCTGGTTCGGCTGGAACTGGCTGGCGAGCTGGAAGATCAGCACCGGCGCCGTCAACGTCTTGCCGATGATGTTGCCCGAGACGATCACGACCGCCCCGAACTCCCCGATCGCGCGGGCGAAGGCGAGCAGGCCTCCCGCGGCGATGCCCGCGCGGAGCTTCGGCAGCACGACCCGTCGGAACGTGTACCAGCGGGTCGCCCCGAGGACCCGGGCCGCCTCCTCCTCCGCCTCGTCGATCTCGAGCAGGACCGGTTGAACCGTGCGCACCACGAGTGGCAGGGTCACGAACAGCAGCGCGAACAGGATCCCCAGCTGCGCGAAGATGACGTGGATCCCGTGGCTCTCGAGGAACCCCCCGATGAGGGAGTTCGGACCGTAGAGCGCGCGGAGCATGACCCCGGTCACGAGCGTCGGGATCGCGAACGGGATGTCCACGATCGTCGAGAGCCACGCGCGACCCGGGAACTCGTACCGCACCAGCACGTAGGCGATCAGCGTCCCGAAGATCACGTTGATGATCGCGGTCACGGCCGCGAGCACGAGGGTCAGGACGATCGCCTCGCGCGCGCCCGGAGCGTTCAACGCATCGCGGAGCGACTGGAGTCCGTCCTGGAAGCCCCGGGAGATCACCGCCACGGTCGGCAGGGCGACCATGAGCCCGAGGTACAGGAGCGCCGTCCCGCGCAGCCCCCAACGCGCGAGCGCTCTCCGGATGGCGACGACCGGACGCCGCCCCGCCCCCGGCGGGGCCGGGGGCGGAGCGGCGGGGCGTTCCAGCGTCTGTGTGCTCAAGCGCTATCCCTGTGAGGCGGCCAAGGCCTTGGTGAACGCACCGTCCGGCCCGAACACCGTGTCGTTCTGCAGCTCATCCCAGCCACCGAGGTCGTCGGTCGTGAACAGGTCGTCGATCGGCTCGTACACACCGTCGTCGCCGGCTTGCGCGGTCTTCAGGTCGACCGACC
>Ga0068870_10000952_pt1 | contig 11369 bp, 6 predicted proteins | sample KBSMisM62_FD_66599 | JGI IMG/M metagenome (GOLD analysis project Ga0068870, IMG submission 66599) | Miscanthus rhizosphere microbial communities from Kellogg Biological Station, Michigan, USA - KBS Miscanthus M6-2 | ecosystem: Host-associated > Plants > Roots > Rhizosphere > Soil ...
GATTGATTCTTCTTCATCTACATCCACATAACAGCATAATGCTGTGGAATAAGCGCGGCGCTTAATTTGTAACTCTTCCTGTTTTCCGTATCCCCACCAATGGAATCTGGAAGACTGCAACGAAAGCTCCCCGACACGGCCGCTCGCGTTCCATTCTGAAAAGTATTTTCAACAACATCGGGTACGTAGCAATTGGCGATTGGGCTGCACTTCCTTATCGCGTCGCTTGCGACAGACACAGGCTAACAAGGAGTTCTGTCAATGAAGTTGTTGAGAAGATGTTTGCTGACCACTTTCCTTTTGCTGCCTTCCATTTTGCTGGCACAGACCGGCTCCATCGCTGGTGTCGTAACCGACTCTTCGGGCGCGGTTGTTCCCGGTGCGCAGGTGACTGCTACCAACGTTGGCACAAGCGCAGCTCGCTCAATCCAAAGCTCCGACTCCGGTGCGTATTCGATCGCGAACCTCCCCGTAGGAAGCTATACAGTCTCGTTCGAAAAAGCCGGCTTCAAGCCGATGAAGTTTGATGGCGTAACCGTCAGTGTTGCCCAGACGGTTCCAGTGAACGCGCAATTTCAACTAGGCGCGATTCAGGAAACGGTTACCGTCACTACAGAAACGCAAGCGCCGATCGAAACCGAAAGCTCGCAACTTAGCAATCTAGTGGATGCGCGTCGCATCGTGGACCTTCCGCTGTTAACCCGAAATCCTTACGATCTGCTGTTGCTGTCGCCGGGAACGGCGAACACCAACGCGCTTGGCGGTTACACCGTGAACGGGTCACGTGAGCGTAACAACAACTTCCTGTTGGATGGCGTGGATAACAACGACACGTCGGTACCAGGCGGAACGGGCAGCATCGTACTCGCATCGAGCCCTGAGTCGACGCAGGAATTTCGTGTTATTACGAACAACTTCAACGCAGAATTCGGGCGCAATACCGGTGCCATCGTCGACGTGGTAACCAAGAGCGGAACGAACCAGCTTCACTTGGACGCCTACTGGTTTGGTCGCTACAACGGATTTGGCGGAGCCCGTGACTGGTTTAATCGTCAAGATCAACCGCAGAATCCATACGTCCGGAACCAGTTCGGCTATTCGATCGGTGGTCCGATCATCAAGAACAAGACCTTCTTCTTCTTCAATAATGAATTCCAACGATTCCGCACTTCGTTAACGGGTACGGCGACGGTTCCAACTCAGGACTTCCGAAACGGCGTGTTCACGTGGAACACGACCGACCCAGACGGCAACCCTCTAGCAATACCAGTCGACTTGCGTCCGGATTCTCCGCAAAATGCGGTTACGGAGACTCTCTTCGGAGTACCTGGCCCGAATCCCGGACTCGACCCGACGATGAAACAGCTGTTTGATTTGTTGCCACTGCCGACGCAGTTGAATGGTGATGGCTATACAGGGCAGATCTTTTTCCCAAGTGCGTCCGCTCAGAATAGCTACCAAACGGTCTTGAAGATCGATCATCGCTTCACCGACCGTCATGTGTTGAGTGCGCGCTACGGATACGACCATTTCACGGATCCAAATCCGTTTCACAACGATATTCTTCCTAACAACGTGGGCACAGCGAGCCAGAAGAGTTTGGCGCAGGCGGCCGGCGCAAATCTGACGTCTACCTTGAGCGATCACGTTGTGAACGCCTTCAATTTTGGATGGAACAAGATTTACGTCAACGGTTCTTGCGTGGGTCTGGACGTTTTGGACAGCGTGAGCCCGCTGGATCAATTCGGCTATGGCCGTGATTACAATCTAAACCCCTTCACCAGTTTTGGGTGTCTTGCTCTGGTTGCCAACGGTCAGTCCCGCAAGACGGGGACGACGAGCTTCAGCGACGATCTAACATGGGCGAAAGGCAACCACACCATGAAGTTCGGAGCCGATTTCCGCAATATCGCGGAAAGCGGGCCAAACAGCTTCTTCTCGCGACGCCAGGTTGATACTCGAGTTTCGACGCTATTCGGGGCAAGCCTGCTGAACATTCCGATTGATACGGATGCGGGTTCGCGCAACGCACTCGATGATGCTGCGTCAGCCTACTACGGACTGGTCGTGAATGATCTCAACGCCGAGTTCTTCAACAAGAGCGGAGTGCGACAAGCGACCGACGACAAGAAATTCCGGCAGCACGAATACAGTTTCTTCGCTCAAGACTCCTGGAAAATTCGCCGGAACCTAACCCTCAACTTGGGCCTTCGCTACCAGTTCAACGGCGTTCCTTTTGAGGAAAACGCCAACTTCTCGAATCTCTTGACCGATCCGTCGACATCGCCGGTGATTTTCTCGGTTGTAGGCCCGGGAACGGGCAAGCAGATTTATGACAACGACTACTCGAACATCGAACCTCGAGTTGGTTTCTCGTGGGATCCGTGGGGCGACGGTAAGACGGCGATCCGCGGCGCTTTCGGAATCTTCCACGATCGTGTTTTCGGAAACCTATTTGGAAACGCTCGCGGAAATCCGCCGTTCGAGCAGGATTACCAGCAATTTCCGTTTGAAACTCTGAACGACTTCTACGGATCTGGAGCATTCCCGGCGATCGCGCCCAACACAACGCCGTTGACCGAGATCCCCGATGGAACCGCGATCGCTCCGGTGATCCTTGATACCCATTTCCGCAACTCATCAAGTTCAAGCTGGAATTTTGGAATCCAGCGTGAACTGGCGGGCAATACCGTGATCGACGTCAATTACGTCGGGAACAAGGGAACTCACATCTACCGCGAAGTGGATGGTAACCCGCCAGATCCTCAGCGAGTCGCGGACCTGGTGGCATTCTGCAGCAATCCGGACAATGAGTTCGGTTGCACGCCGGACACGGTCACAAAAGGGAATCTCTTCACAGGAGCCGATGGCCCGTTCGCGGTGCTGCCTTTCAACGCGGTCGAACACAACGCATTGGTTCAGCCCTTCTACAATCGCTCAATCGGCAATTCAAACTACAACGCATTTCAAGTGAAAGTTACGCGTCGCTTCACGAGGGGCCTCCAGGTTCAAGGGTCCTACACCTGGTCGCACGCGATTGACGACTCGGGTGATCCCTTGGCACCTGCAGCAGGGAATCGTGGTTTTCCACGAAACTCGCGCGCGATTTTCCAGGAGCGCGGTAATTCAGACAACGACGTTCGGCACATCGGCGTCATCAACTACATCTGGGAATTGCCATTCGGAACAGGCAAGCCCTATGCAAGCCACGGATTTGTTGGAAAGGCATTGGAAGGGTTCCAATTTGCCGGAATCATCAGCTTGCAGACGGGGCATCCATTCGATGTCTTCAGCAGCACGGACAGCGAACGGACAGGCCTAAGCAATCGCGCGGATGTGGTGGGCGACCCGTTTGCGCCCGGCGACAACTCGGCCGCCGCTGCGGCGTCAGGAAACAAAGTGTTTTTCACGAATACCAACGCGTTTGATCAGCCTCCTTACGGTCGGGCCGGTAACGTTGGACGCAACCGCTACTATGGGCCGAACTACCTCAATTTCGACATGTCAGTGGCGAAAAAGATGAAGCTGACAGAACGGTTGGGACTAGAAACGCGCTTCGAAGCGTTCAACGTGTTCAACCATCCCCAATTTACAAATCCCGGAGCTGACGTAGCTACGAATGGAAATCTTGTCGGCTCCCCGATCTTCGGCCAGATCGTCTCCACAATCACTCGTTCGGACGGAACCACGTCGGCGAGGCAGATGCAGGTGGCTATGAAGTTGACGTTCTAAGTCTAGGGTCGGTACATCAAGCGTCCGCGTACAACGCGGACGCTTTTTTTTCGGATTCAAACTTAATGTTGAGGGCTCGATTCGATGGGGCGGCTTCGCTCAACTTTGTAGACGACGCCAGGGGCTTTGGAGAACGACAGTGGTCGAGCCGCGACTACGCTTTAACCAAAGGGTTGCCGGGAGAATTGAATTCAAGCCGATGCAACTTTGCTGTGAGCTTCGTGCGGTCAGTGTCGGCAGTAGCCTTCTCGAGGCGCTTTCTGAGCTGCACGATTTTTTCCTTGCGTGTACGGCGACGACGAATTTCTGGACGACGGCTGGGTGCGGACATCGATGGACTCCTTATGGAAAGTTAAGAGGATTAACCAGGGTTAGCAGATGAGTCCACAGAGTGGCACTCCATGCTCATGAAGGATTCTACATGAGGTGGCGTGGTCGCCTTCGATTTCAGCTTTCACACCGATGCCTGCCGTTCTTACTTGCCTCCGACGCTTTCGCGAAGTTGCTGAATGAGGTCCGCAGCCTCCCTGCGTAGGGGCCTGTGGCGAGGATGTACGACATCCAGGCTGCGCCGGAGTGGTTCGGCATTCGTAATCTCTACGGCCCGAAGCCGCCCAGCCCGTAAGTCTCGATGAATAGCAATCTGCGGAAGGAATGCAAATCCTAGACCGCGTCCGACCATCTGCTTGGCAGTCTCAATGCTATCGACTTCGTAAGCAATATTTGGCACGAGACCTGAACTTCGAAAGAGCGTCTGCGTAAGAGCCCAGTCACCCGAACCACGCTCAAAGAGAATCAGCGGCAGTCCAGCTACATCCTGAAGGCGCACGCGCCGCACCGCCCGGTGGTCGGACCGATGAGCGGTCAGCACGAGCGGATCCTCGCGCAAACCTACCGTCTCAATTTCCGGGTGTACCAGCGACCTAGCTAGACCGATCTCTGCTTCGCCGGCGAGGACGAGTTCCAAAACTTGTTTCGAGTGACCCGACCGTATCGTCACGTTAACGTTGGGATGACGTTTTTGGAATCGCTTGAGTGCCTCGGGGAGGACATAGACTGAGATCGAAACCGACGCCGCCACCTGTAGAGGGCCACCGCGCCCGGGCTGTAAGTCGTGGACTGCCTGTCGGGCTGCCGCCGCTTGCTTGAGTAATTGTTCCGCGTGCGGGCGTAGAGTACGTCCTGCGTCGGAAATCGCCAGGCCTCCTCGCGATCTCGAAAACAGTGCAACGCCAAGAGATTCTTCGAGCGCCTTGATTCGAGCACTCACTGCGGGTTGGCTGATCCTAAGGGATTCCGCGGCCCGGTGGAATCCCCCAGAATTTGCGACGGCGAGGAATGTTTCGAGTTGGTCGATCTGCATGTTCGGCCTGACTTCGAGAACGCAAAGTTATCGTGTTGGTCATGATGATAACAGTTATTTATCAGACCGATCAAAACAATCCGTTTGACCTAATCCTGATATATGGGCAAACTCACCCAACGTTGTAGGGGTTGTAACTCCTCCCAGTGCTCATAAACCCCTGCCGGATGCCGGAAACGGTCGCTGGCTGAGCACAGAGCCGGTTGGAAAGAAGTGGGAAGTCCTCCGGTCGTACCCCAAAAATTACGATGTGGGCCGCGTGGCCAGTAGAAATCGGCTGCGTGAAAGGACCAGATTCTTGTCCGAGGAGGACACTCGCTTGGCCACCGCTAGAACGGACCTTCAGGTTCCTGGATTCGCAGTGAATACGGCGCCGGATGGATTCAACCCCGTCCAGGATCTCCCCGAGGGTTTCCTTGCTTCTTACTCGGGCCTGCACGAGCGCTTTGCCGCGCGTCGACTGGCATTGGTCGATCAGCGACGTCAGCGGCTCCATGATGCGTGGGAGGGAGAAAAGCCTTGCCATCGATTTCCTGCAGAAGCCGTTCGAAACGGATGGCGGATTGAGTTGCCGGCGTGGTGCCTGGATCAGCGCAATCAGATGACGGGCCCGGCCGATGACGCCGAACTCGTCGTTAAGATGCTGAACTCTGGAGCACCCGGCGTGATGCTCGACCTCGAAGACTCGACGGTAAACGAGTGGGAGCACCAGCAGTTGGGACAGAGGAACATCCTAAGCGCATTGCGTGGTTCGCTGACGTATTTCGACAAGAAACGCAATTCGGTTGTCGGCATCAAGCCTTCGGCCACTGTTATTTGGATTCGGCCTCGCGGTCTGCACATCAGCCAGGATGGTGTGTTGGGGGATCGAACCTCTGCGTCGCTGTTTGATGTGGCGAGCATCGCGTTCCGCGTAGACGCGAGCGAACTTAAGCATCCTCTTGCGTTCTACATCCCAAAATCAGAGTCGGCGGAAGAGGCGTTGTGGTGGCGCGATGTATTTCAGGCGATTGCGGAAATGCGGAGTTGGCCCCGCAATTACATCAAGTGCATGGCACTGGTTGAATCGCATCCGCTGGCATTTCAGATGGAGGAATTTCTATTTAATCTACGCGATCACATTGTTGGCCTGAATCTCGGACGCTGGGACTACATGGCCAGCCTCATTCATTTCAACCTGGAAGATCCCGATTGGGTTATGCCAGACCGTAACACGATCCCGCATGATGTGACTTTCTTTCAAAATTTGCGGGAGTTGATGCCGGAGATCTGTCACAAGCGCGGCGTGCTTGCGATAGGAGGAATGACTGCGCTTTATCCAAGCCGCGAAGACGCAGAGCTGAACACGCGGGCGTTGGCGGTGCTTGCGAAAGATAAGAAGAATGAAGCGGACTGCCTGATGGACGGGGCCTGGACGGGGCATCCTGACCAGAATCAGATCGCTCTCGAGCAGTTTTCCTCCCCCAACCAAATCCGAGCCCGTCGGGCATCTGCGGAGCGGTATCCCAATCTTCGCCCGAAGCCCGACGGCGCCGGTCAACGAACACTCGAAGGGACGCGGGCGGCCATCCGTACCGTGATCCGCTATCGCAATGGTGTGCTGAATGGTCGCGGCGCCAGCCTACTTGATGGATACATGGAAGATCTGGCGACGGATCGTATCTATCGCCTGATGATTGCGCAAAGGATGCGTCACAGTGACCGTACGCCGATCGTCAATTCAGAAGGGCTTCCAGTTCGCCATACAGCGGAACTGATCTCCCAACTTTTCGAAGAAGAGGTTGAAAGGATTGTTGCCAACCCATCGCGCGCTGAATTGGGAACGGCTGAGACGCTGCGCGAAGCAGCTCGTGTAAGCGAGGCGATGATACGTCAGGGTGTCGTCGATCCGATTTAGAAAACTAATTCGAATCTCACTTTTTGAGTAAAGGTCTTGCCCGAAAGGAAAAAGCCGATGTCGTCAAATGGGACTGCTAAGAATCACGAGTGGGAGTCGAATCCACGGTGGAACGGCGTAATTCGTCCATACACCTACAACGACGTCGATCGCCTGCGCGGTACGGTGCGAATTGAATACACACTCGCGCGGCTTGGGGCTGAAAAGCTCTGGGACCTGCTACATAGCAGACCTTACGTGCCGGCCCTTGGTGCAATGACCGGCAACCAGGCGATGCAACAGGTGAAGGCGGGGCTTGAAGCCATTTACGTGAGTGGCTGGCAGGTGGCTGCGGATGCCAATGATGCCGCTCAGGTTTATCCCGACCAGAGCTTATACCCAGCCGACAGCGTTCCGAACATGTGTCGCCGAATCAACCAGGCTCTGATGCGAGCCGACCAGATCCACAAGTCGGAAGGCAGGAATGGAATGTACTGGTTCGCACCGATCGTCGCGGATGCGGAAGCTGGCTTCGGCGGGAATCTGAACGCCTTCGAATTGATGAAAGCTATGATCGAAGGAGGTGCGGCTTGCGTCCATTTTGAGGATCAACTCTCGTCAGCTAAAAAGTGCGGGCACCTTGGCGGGAAAGTTCTGGTTCCAACGCAAGAAGCAATCCAGAAGCTGGTGGCGGCACGGCTGGCCGCGGACGTGATGGGTGTGCCAACGCTCATAATGGCAAGGACCGACGCTGACAGCGCTCACTTGCTCACGAGTGATATCGACCCACGCGACCACAGATTCTTGACGGGCGAACGAACCAGCGAAGGTTTTTTCAAGATTCGCGGCGGCATGGAGTCAGCGATCGCGCGTGGCATTGCCTACGCCCCTTATGCGGACATCATCTGGTGCGAGACTTCGCACCCAGACCTGGAGGAAGCGCGCCAATTTGCCCAATCCGTGCACGCGAAATATCCGGACAAGCTGCTCGCTTACAACTGCTCTCCTTCATTCAACTGGAGAAAGAACCTCGACGACCAGACGATTGCCAAATTTCAAAAAGAGTTGGGAGCGATGGGATACAAGTTTCAGTTCATCACCCTTGCTGGCTTCCATGCCCTGAATCTCAGCATGTTCGAATTGGCGCGCGGCTACAGGGACCATGGCATGACAGCGTATTCGCGATTGCAAGACCAGGAATTCGATAGCGAGCGCGACAGCGGTTACGAGGCCGTGAAACATCAGCGCTTCGTGGGTACAGGTTATTTCGATCAAGTCACTCAAGTGATTGCTGGCGGCGCTTCATCAGTGACCGCGCTGGAAGGATCTACGGAACAGGAGCAATTCACAGTTCCCATCGATCTCGGAGCGGGGGCAGAATTGAAGACGGCAGAACCTGCAGCATGAAGATCCATTGGCGAATTGGCTTTGCTCGAGACGGACAAGAACGATCGCCCTCACCTTAAGTCTGAGCGACTTGCCAACCGGCCTGCGGTTATAATCGTAGCGTTAGCAGCCGGACCGGACGGTCGCCCTTCGCAAGGAGGGAGGAAAGTCCGAACTCCGCAGAGCAGTGTGCCGGATAACGTCCGGGACGGCGGATTCAAGTCCGCTGGACGGCCAGTGCCACAGAAAACATACCGCCTTGGCGGCAACGTTGAGGTAAGGGTGAAAAGGTGCGGTAAGAGCGCACCGCCGCGGCAGTAATGATGCGGGCAGGGCAAACCCCACACGGAGCAAGACCAAATAGGGAGGAAGCGCGGGCTCGCTTGCGCACGTGTCGGCTCGATGCGTCACAACCTCCGGGTAGGTCGCTAGAGCCGTTCAGCAATGCGCGGCCAAGAGGAATGACCGTCCTGCCGGAGCAATCCGGCGGACAGAATTCGGCTTACAGGTCCGGCTGCTTTCTCAAAGTTTTCAACCTTCCATGATCCGGCTGATCTCAGCCTGGCCAGACGTCGGAAGATTTGGTCAAGCTCGCGGTACTGAGATTTTCGAGCGCCACCTTATTCTCAAGGATCACGTCGTTGGTTTTGGAATTTCGTAATCTTCGTGTGCCTGTGACGGGTGGTTGACTTTCGACCGCCGCCCTTCCTGCTGTATTCGTCGATGGGCTTCTTGCCAGTCTGGCTCTCGGTCGGACTCCTGCGTCCAGTGAACGACTGCCGCTTCGTCGCACCATTCCAAGAGGCGACTCATCACTTGTCGATGCGGTCCGTTTAGCATGAAGGATTTCATTGCCTCTTCGCTGGTCCAAACAGTGCGCGTCCAATACGCATTCTGTGCATCGCGTAGTAGGGAGACCGCCAAATTTCCCTCAGCAGCTTTGGCCTGTCGGGAAGACCTGATGGCATAGAAGAGAAACGGTAAAAGATATCGCCATGAACGCACGCGCAAGCGGGTTATCGAAACCAACGGCACGTATTCCAGTATATTTCGTCAGTCGAATCGACTGACAGCGTTGGGGTGCGACTGGCAGAACCATCCGTTGGATGTTTCGAAAATGAGTTCGAAAAGCAATCCTGAACCCACTGCAAGACGTTGCCATGCATGTCATACAGGCCGAATTGGTTTGGCGGAAATGAACCGACGGGCGATGTCTTGAGCACTGATCGCGTCCAGAGGTTGATTCGGCGCAAACGTTTGCCCGGTTCGAAATTTTGTTTTGGACAGTACGGGATTTGAGTGTGAAGCAGATTGTGCCGGCTCGATACGTCGCGTATTTTGCGCTTGTAAAGTCGCCGGGAGTAGCAAAATCACACTGAGAATCGCCGTTCTCATGAACATCTCCTCCGCCCAAATTCTCACGAGACAAACTGCAACTCATTGCACATCACCTAATTATTTCCGGCCCGCAAGTACGGGAGGCTCTTGTACTGCAAAGAAACTGATACCGATACAGGCTCTCTGCCTCGCGGACTTTGGCACCCAACTTGCCGCGATAAGTATGGTCTTCCCGGTGTGACATGCACGTTGCGACGAAGTCCGCCAATCTTGACCGTGTTTTTGGAGGTTTGCGTGAAACGGGCCCTGATTCTGTTGTGCGTGATTTTCGCAGGAGTACTCGCCGGCTGTGGAGGTGGGTCGGGAGGAAACGTAGGCCCTCCACCGCCCCCGACACTGGTCTCGATTGCGGTTGCTACCACAACTCCTTCGATTGCGCCGACCACAACGGCCCAATTCACGGCGACGGGAAAATTTAGCGACAACAGTACTCAGAATCTGACCACCTCCGTTTCGTGGACTTCCTCTTCGCCCGCCGTTGCCACGATTAGCAATACCTCCGGCACTAAAGGCGTCGCCACTGGAGTCTCGGGAGGTGCAACCACAATTACTGCGAGTTCTGGGAGCGTATCAGGAACCGGAACACTAAACGTTTCGAGCGCAACACTCAACTCCCTAACTGTAACTCCAACCAGTCCATCCATCGATGTGGGTACCCAGCAGCAGTTCACCGCAACGGGCAATTTTTCAGACGGAACTGAGCAGGACATTTCGAACCTCGCTACATGGAGCTCCTCCGCGACGAATGTCGCGGGAGTGACGTCCAACAGCGGCCTCGCAACCGGCAAGAACCAGGGCACTACCACCATCACGGCGACCTTTGGATCAGCCAGTGCTCACGCCACACTCACGGTGACGCTCGCGAACTTAGTCTCTATCGCTGTTAAGCCAGAGGCCGCGACCATTGCTAAACAGACCACGCAGCAATTCACCGTGACCGGCACTTTTAGCGACGGGAGCACTCGCAATCTCACCAATCAAGTAACGTCGTGGACGTCATCCGCGACGGCAGTGGCAACAGTCGCCCCATCGGGACTGGTTTCGGGATTAACACCGGGATCGGCGACCATTACCGCCAACGTCGGTTCTGTGTCCGACTCCACACTTCTCACCGTGTCAAATGCCACGCTGAGTTCAATTGCCGTGGCGCCGTCAGGCGCTTCGCTGCAACCGAACGCCAAGCTGAACTTCACGGCGGTCGGCACTTTCAGCGATAGTTCGACACAAAACCTAACCGGCCAGGTCACTTGGTCTTCAGACAACACTGCGGCTGCAACGGTCAGTAACTTATCGGGCACCAAAGGAGTCGTGAAGGGCGTGGCGGCCGGGACGGCCAATATCATCGCGGCCATGTTGGGCGTAACAGGATCGTCGCCAGTAACAGTGACTTCTGCGGTCCTTACTTCAATCAAGGTCAGTACCACTGGTGCTCCTTTTACCGCGCCAGCGGGACAAGTTCAGTACATGGCAACTGGCACCTATAGCGATGGGTCGACCCAGAATCTCACGACGGCAGTAACCTGGATTAGCTCCAATCCGGCGGTAGCCACGATCACTCAAAACGGGCTTGCGACTGGGCAGGGCGCAGGTTCAACAACGATCACAGCGACACAG
>Ga0068870_10000957_pt1 | contig 11345 bp, 7 predicted proteins | sample KBSMisM62_FD_66599 | JGI IMG/M metagenome (GOLD analysis project Ga0068870, IMG submission 66599) | Miscanthus rhizosphere microbial communities from Kellogg Biological Station, Michigan, USA - KBS Miscanthus M6-2 | ecosystem: Host-associated > Plants > Roots > Rhizosphere > Soil ...
AAGTTCCTCATTACCTTCAACCCGAGCGGATACCTCCGCCGCGTGCGCTAGGCGCTGCTCGAGCCGGTCGCGCGACGATGCCTGACCGCCTGAATCGGCGCGACTGGGTCGTCGCGTGCGTCGCTGCAGTCGCCCTCGCGATCGTCCTCACCTGGCCGTGGGCAATCGAGCTCTGGAAGGGCAAGGTCTCGGGTGATGCCGGCCAGTTCACCTGGAATGCCTGGTGGGTCGCGCGCCAGGTCCTTTCCCTGCACAACCCATGGTGGACGGACTACCAGTTCGCGCCGGTGGGCGCCTACCTCACCGCCCACACGCTCGACGCCCTCCTGTTCGCCGCCTTCGCGCCGCTGACCGCCCTGATCGGGCCCATCCCCGTCTACGGGCTGACCATCATCGGCCTCCACGCGGCTGCCGCCGTCCTCATGTGGCGCTTGGCCTTCGCCATGGGGTTCGGACGTGTCGGTGCCGCAACCGCCGGCATCCTTTGGGCCTCCTCGCCGATCGTCGTGTTCAAGGCGACCGCGCACGTCCACCAGCTCGTCCTGATCGCGTCACTCCCCGCGGCATTCCTGCTGTGGCGCCGTGTCGTGCGGACAGGTCGCGTCCGCGACGGAGTGATCCTCGGGGGCTTTCTCGGCGCCGCGTTGCTCACAGATCTGATCGTCGCCGCGTACCTCCTGCTCGCCCTCGCTGCTGCCGAGACGTACGTGCTGCTCGGTACCCACCGGGCGTCGGTGCGCCACCAGCTGACGGCGCTGCTCGCCGCGGCCGGTACGTTCGTGCTGGTCGGCCTACCGTTGTGGGTGACCACGATCCGCGCGGAGTCGAGTGGCCACTACGGCGCCACGCAGGGCGATCGCGTGGCATCCGCGCAGAGGTTCAACGCCGACCTCGCGCAGTTCCTGCTTCCTAGCCCGTTCAGCAGGCTCTTCCACGGCGTCTACGAGCGAGCTGCCCTCCGGCTGGGAGACCTGGCGGATGTCGCGGTCGATACGCCGGTGACGCTCGGGTATGCGACGCTCGCACTCGCGCTCGTCGGGCTCGTCGCGACCCGTCGAAGCCGGCGCACGCGGTGGCTCGCGGCGTCGATCGCGATCTGCGCTCTGCTCTCGCTCGGGCCGACGCTCCGGGTCGGAGGGCACGTCTACCACCCGGTCGCCATCGGGAACGAGGACGCGATGTCGGTGGTCCTTCCAGGCACCTGGCTGACGCAGGTGCCTGTGCTGCGGGATCTCCGCATCCCGTCGCGGTTCATGGTGCTCGGGGCATTCGCCACGGCGCTCCTCGCCGGTCTGGGGGCGCGAGCCGCCGTTGCCGACCGCCGCCGGCTCGGCGTCGTCGCGGTCGCCGGCGTCTGCCTGCTTGCCGTCCTCGAGGGAATGGTCACGATGCGCGGCGACGCAGACCCCGAAGGGAAGCGCATCGCTCGCCTGATCGCAGACGACCCGCGGGACGGCATCGTCGTTGATGTGCCGCTCGCCTGGGCGGACGGCTTCTCGTCGATGGGCTACGGCCCGTCCGTGAGCCGTCCGTTGTTACAGCAGGTCATCCACGAAAAGCCCATCGCGTCCGGCTACATCTCCCGGATCGACCGCGCGCGCTACGACCTCCTGCTCGAGCACCCTCTCTACCGTGCTCTCCTGATGCGACAGGTCGCCCGCGAGAGCGCACCAGAAGTTCGCCCCGCGACCGCGCGCGCGGCACGCAACGATGCGGATCAGCTGCGTGCGCGATGGGTCGTGGTCTGGCCGGAGGCGGACCGGCGCGTACTGCCTTTCCTCCGGCAGATCGGCTACCGTCGCGTGCCCGGTGGAGACGGCCGCGTGCTGCTGTTCACGCGGGGCTGACCGCGCGGCCCGTCCGCAGGCACACGGCTCGCCGGAGCGCGTCGTTCGACGACGCCCCCACGACACGCACCGGCCCGTCGGTTCGCCAGAGCACGAGGTTCGCGGCCGTTCCCTCGGCGATGCGCCGGCCCTCGAGCTCGAGACCGGGTTGTGTGAAGACGTACTCGGCGTGCAAGGGCTCACCGGCGGCGAGCTCGAGGAGGCCGGACGACGTGACGTCGACGCTCGGTAGCGGGATCCCGTCGGGGACCGAGCCGTTGACGTACACGGCGCGATCGACCGTCTCGTTGAAGAACTCGGTCAGGAAGAGCGCGTGACGCTCCAGCGAGGACCCGCAGCTCGTGTCGATGTAGAGCTTCGTCACGGACGCGTCGTGCGGGATCCGGTCGTCGATCCACGCACGGTCGAGGCCCCCCGCGAAGACCTTGTCCTCGGGCGCCTCGATGATCCGCTCCCACGCGAACCAGGACATCGCGGCGAACGACCCCGCCACCGCGAGCGGCAACGCGACGACGGCAAGCCGGCGAGGGAGGAAGAAGGTCCCCGCGAGCAGCGCCAGCACGAACAGCAGCAGCACGAGCCGGGCGGAGAGATGGCCGTGACCGGCAAGCGCGGATTCGATCCGAAGCCAGAGTGCTCCCGGAACGGTGTCGATCCCCGCATCGTTCGCGAGCTGGGTGAACGGCAGCACGAGTGGGAGCACGAGAGCGATCGCGGCTCCGATCACGGACGCCACGACGGGCCGTGGCAGCCCGGCCGCGAGCCAGACCACGAGACCCACGAGCCACAGCGGGACGAGGTAGAAGGCGTAGCGATCGTGGAGCCGGTCGTAGCCCCACGGCGTGCTTGCGAACGCGGCGACGACGACGAGGCCCGTGACGTTCGCCGCGGAGAACAGCGCCACGAACGCCGCCGCGTTTCGCCCGCCCTGCCTTCCGGCGCGACCGAGCTTCCACAGGACGATCGGCGCGACGGCGACCGGCACGACGGCGAGGTAGATCGTGAAGTCCGCGAGGTGGTAGACGAACCACTTGACAACCTGGATCGGGTCGTACCCGCGCCAGAGCGACCAGTACGCACCCAGCGAGCTCGAGGCAGATTCGCCGGACGCGAGGCGTGCCGCGAAGGCGAGCGGGGCGAGAATCACGGGAAGCACGGTCGGCCATAGCGCGTAGACGTCCGTGCGCGCTCGCGGGCGCGACCACGGTGCGAGCAGCCAGAGGAGGCCGAGCGCGACGATCCACGTCACGTAGAGGATCCCGAACTGCGTCCGGGCGAGCACCGCGAAGCCGATCGCGAAGAGCACGAGGAACTGGCGCAGCACCGTGGGTCGCTCGAGCGCGACGGCGATCGCGTACAGCGCCCATGCGGTCGTGAGGAACGAGACGCTCTCGGTCATGATCGTCGCGACCGACACCGAGGAGGGGATCGCGACGGACAGGGCGGCCGCGAGTACCGCCCACCACGGAGTCACGAGCCTCCGCGCGAGCAGGTAGACGGGGACGGCGGTGAGCGCGAAGACGAGCGCTTCCGCGATCTTGAACCAGTCGTACGCGGCGTCGACGCTGCCTGCGACGAGGATGATCGAGGCCAGCATGAGCGAGAGCAGCGGCCCGAAGCCGTAGCTCTGCCCGCGGAGCGTCAGACCTTCTCCCTCGACCAGCGACGACGCGCCCAGGAGGTAGCGGAGCTCGTCCGGATGGACGCGCGGCGCGTGGATCGCGAGCGACAGGAGCCCGTACAGCGCGAAGGCGCCGAGGACTGTCAGGGCGAGCGCGAGGAGTGGTCGGCGGTCGCGCGGATCGGTGGGAGCTGCGGGTGCGGCCGCCGCAGTGTCGAGGTCGGTCGCCACGATCGCGCGATGCTAGCCACGCTCGACGCGCTGAGCGGTCCGCCCGGCTATCCTCGCCGCGCGTTGGCCAGGAGACTCCGATGAGCGTCGCTGCGCGTGCCCGTCGTCTCGCAGCACCGGTCGGGAGGCCGTTGCGACGCGCCGCGGTCGGCCTGCGGACGCGGGACTGGCCGGCGCACTCACGGCTGTTCGTCGAGCAGGAGGCCGCCGAGTGGGTGCTGTCCTACGAGGCGCGACAGCTCCTCCGGACGGCGGAGGCGCTGGGGGTGGAGCTCGGCCCGCCCGGCTGGGCGCGCGGCGTCGCGAACCAGTCCATCTTCCACCTGAGCCAGTTCACGCTCCTCCAGCACGACTTCGAGCGGAACGGCAACAGCCTCGGGCTCTCCTACTTCCACGGCCGGCCGGGAACGCCGGGGATGCCCGAGTTCGACGCGTGCTTCGACACCCTGCGCGCGCGACACCACGACATCGACCGCGTGCAGGTGACGAACCGCGAGATGGAGAGCCTCGTGCGCTCCACGGGCATCGCCGCCGAGAAGGTCCACAAGATCCCGATCGGCATCGACACCGACGTCTTCCGTCCGCGCGACCGGGAATCCCGGACCGCGGCACGCGCACGTCTCGGCCTGCCGGGGGACGCGTTCGTCGTCGGCTCGTTCCAGAAGGACGGCGTCGGCTGGGGCGAGGGGCTCGAGCCGAAGCTCATCAAGGGACCCGACGTCCTCCTCGCGGTGGCCGAACGTCTCTCCGAGACGCTTCCAGAGCTCCACTTCCTGCTGACCGGCCCCGCGCGCGGCTACGTTCGCTCGGGTCTGGAGCGCCTCGGCATCCCGTACCGCCACCTTCTGCTCCCCGACGTCGACGCTGTCGCGGAGATGTACCCGGCGATCGACGTGTGCCTCGTCGCCTCGCGGGACGAAGGCGGGCCGCGTGCGGTGCTCGAGTCGATGGCGACGCGCGTGCCGCTCGTCACGACACGGGTCGGGCAGGCTGCCGACCTCGTCCGCAGCGGCGAGAACGGCTGGATGGTCGAGCCGGAGGACGTCGAGGGGCTCGTCGACGCGATCGGTCGCATCGCGGCGGCCGGAGAGCGTCAGCTCGACCCCGTCCTCGACGCCGGGCGGCGTGTGGCCGAGGAGAACGCGTACGTCGCGCTCCGGCCCCGGTGGCGGGATCTGCTCGAGGGCTTCGTGGCGCTCCCCGCGTCGTGAACGGCGCCGGCCGCGCCCGGGCCGGACGCTACGCCCGTGCCGCGGGCAGGTGGGCCCGCCTCCTCACGAGCGGCCGTGCACGCCCGGGCTTGCGGGTGTTCTACGGCTGGGACGACATCCCGGCTCCGGGCGAGCCCGTGGCCGGAGGCACGGCGAAGCTCCAGAAGCTCGCGGAGCGCTGGCCGAACCGGCCGACCGATTTCTCGCTCCTCTACCTGGGCACGACGTATCTCCCGCGCGACCTCCGTCCGCTCCTCTGGCTGGCTCGCCGGCGGCGCGCGCCGATCGTCGTGAACCAGGACGGGGTCGCCTATCCCGGCTGGGCCGGGGATCGGACGGACGCGCTCAACGTCCCGCTCCGAGCGGCGGTCCAGGCGGCCGACCACGTCGTCTATCAGAGCGCGTTCTCGAAGCGCTCGTCCGACCTCTTCCTGGGCGAGCCCGCGGGCTCGTGGGAGATCCTCCCGAACGCCGTCGACGTCGAGCGCTTCGCGCCGGAATCAGCGCCCGTCGACGGGCCTGTCGTCCTGCTCGGCGGCGACCAGACGCAGGGCTACCGGCTCGAGCTCGGGCTCGAGACGTTCCGACACGTCCTCGACGCGCATCCGACCGCACGCCTGCTCGTCGGCGGCCGGCTGGTCTCCGACCCGGAGGCGACGATGCGGCGCCTGTCCCTGCACGGTGCGGTCGACTTCGTGGGGCGGTACACGCAGGCGGACGCGCCCGCGCTGATCCGCCGCGCGCACGTCCTCCTCCATACGAAGGTGAACGACCCGTGCCCGACCGCGGTGATCGAGGCCATGGCCTGCGGCGTCCCGGTCGCCTACGCGGCGAGCGGCGGCACGGTCGAGCTCGTCGGCGACCAGGGCGGGATCGGCGTGCCGCATGACGACTCGTTCGACGTCGACCGGCCGCCCTCGGCGGAGGATCTCGCCGCGGCGGTCAGCGCGCTCCTCGCCGACCGGGAGCGCTATGCCGCGGCTGCGCGGCGCCGCGCTGTCGAGCGGTTCACGCTCGCCGACTGGCTCGAGCGCCACGCGGCGATCTTCGGCGAGCTCCTGCCTCAGGCGGACGGCGCGCCGACGTAGCCGCGCACGCGCCCGCGGAGCGTTGCAGCGTGAAAGGACGCCCGCGTCAGGTCACCGCGCAGGAGCGAGGCGCCGATCCCCCCCACGGGACGGAGGAGCATGCGGGCGGCCGACCGTCGGCCGTAGTCGTGGCGGCGCAGCATCCACCCGACGCTCGCTCCGTCGCGGTGCCCGACCGCCCGGAGCTCGGACGCCGTGTATCGCTTGCGCGCGTGGGTCACCGTCACTGCGGGGTCGTAGACGACCCGCGCACCGGACCGGATGGCGCGCAGGACGTAGTCGAGCTCCTCGCCCGACGACCACGGCGTGCCCGACCCGAGCCCGAGGCGCTCGTCGAAGGCTCCGACTCCCGTGACGACGGCGCGGCGCAGGAAGATCGTGAACGAGATCACCCGGTTCCAGAGGTTCGAGGGGTCGAGGACGGCGGCGTCGTCGCGCCACGACGGGTCGGCCGTCCCGTCCGCGTCAACGGCGCGGCCCGTGAGCCCGTCCAGACCATCGTCGGTCGCGAAGCGCGCGGCGACACGTGCGAGGAGGTCGGGTCTGTAGACGCAGTCGTCGTCGGGGAAGGCGACGAGATCGGCGTCGAGATGGGGAAGCGCGGCGTTGCGCGCGCGGGAGAGTCCGCGCTGCGAGCGAAGGTGGAGGACCTCCAGCCGCGGGTGCGCGTGAAGCAGCGGCGAGACCCGGTCGTCCGCGTTCTGGTCGACGACGACGAGCCGGAAGGCCGTGTGGGTCTGGGCCTCGAGCGATGCGAGGAGCGCCTCCAGCGGCGCCGTGCGGTCGACCGTCGCTGCGACGAGGTCGAAGCGGAGGTCACGAGCCGCTCCCGCCACGCGCCGCAGGCTACCCTCCGCCGGCAGTGGCCACGCCTCTCGTGTCCGTCGTCCTCGCCGCACGCGACGCCGAGGCGACGATCTCCGAGGCGGTGCAGAGCGTCCTCGCCCAGTCGGTGCGGGAGCTGGAGCTCGTCGTGGTCGACGACGGGTCGAAGGACGGGACCGGCCGCGAGCTGGAGACCGTCGCAGACGAGCGGCTCCAGGTCGTCCGGAACGACACGGCGCTCGGGCTCGCCGGCGCGCTCAACGTCGGCCTCGACGTCGCGCGGGGGACCTACGTGGCGCGGATGGATGCAGACGATGTTGCTCTCCCCGGCTGGCTGGAAGCCGTGCTCGCGCGCATCGCCTGTGAGCCCCGGGTAGCGGTCGTCGGGACGGGGATGATCGACCTCCTCCCCGGCGGAGAGCCGGGCACCGTGCACCGAATGCCGGCCGGAACCGGCGCCGTGCGGTGGGCGGCCCTGTTCTCCTCGCCGTTCTTCCACTCGACCGTCGCCGTCGACGGCTCGGTGCTCGAGCAGCACGGGCTCCGCTACGACACGTCGTTCGAGGAGAGCGAGGACTACGACCTCTGGACGCGCCTGCTCGAGGTCGCCGACGGCGACAACGTGCGCGACGCGCTCGTCCTGTACCGAAAGCACGACGCGCAGGCATCGGCACGACGGGCCGAGCTCCAGCTCGAATGCCGCCGGCGTGTGGCGCTGCGGCAGATCGAGGAGCTCGCGCCCGCGCTCGCGGGTCGCCGGGCCGAGCTCGCGTGGCGGGCAGGTGGCGCGCTGCCGCTCGAGGACGGCACACGCGCCGAGGCAGCCGACGCGCTGCGTGAGCTCGTGGCGGCGTTCGAGGCGCGCTTCGGCGGCCCGGAGGCGCGTCGAGCGGCGGCCTGGGCACTCGCCCGGCGGGCCGACGCCTGCGCCGACTCGGGAGTGCTCCTGCGCGCCGCGCTCGCGCTCGATCCGGCCCTCCCGTTGGGCGTCGCGAAGCGCATCGCCGCACGGCGTTCGGCGCGGGCGGAGCGGGGGGCCGCGGCGCGGGCACTGGCTCGCGCGACGGATGCCCCAGTCCGTCTGACGATCGTCCTCCCCGAGCCGACCCCGTACCGGACGGGGATGCTCGACCGCCTCGCGGAACGGCCCGACCTCGACCTGACTGTCGTCTACGCCGCCACGGCCGTCCAGCAGCGGAAGTGGGGGACCGACGTGCGTCACCGCGCCGTCCTCCTCGGCGGCAAGCGGGTGCCGGGCGCCGCGCGCGTGCTTCGTCACGACTACCCGCTCTCGACCGGCATCTTCGGCGCACTCGGAGACGCCGACCCCGACGTCGTGGTCGTCTCGGGCTGGAGCACGTTCGCTTCGCAGGCAACGGTCGGTTGGTGCCGGCGACACGGCATCCCCTACGTCCTCCTCGTCGAGTCGAACGAGCGCGACGCCAGGCCCGGCTGGCGGCGGACGGTGAAGAGCGCCGTCGTGCCGACGGTCGTCGGCGGTGCCGCCGAGGTGCTCGTCGTCGGGTCGCTGGCGCGCGAGTCGATGCGTGCGCGAGGCGTCCCCGACGACCGCATCTCGGTGGTCGCCAACACGGTCGACGTCGCTCGGCTCGCCGAGGCGGCGGACGCCCTCGCACCTCGGCGGGACGCGCTCCGCGCCGACGCCGGTATCGATGCGGACGACGTCGTCGTGCTCTCCGTCGCGCGGCTCGCGCCCGAGAAGGGCCTGGACACGCTGGTGCGGGCAGCAGCCGCGGCGGGAGAGCCGCGCCTCGTGGTCGCGCTCGCGGGATCCGGGCCGGAGCGGGAACGGCTTGCGTCGCTCGCGGCGGAGCTCGGCGTACGGCTCGTGCTCTTGCCCGACCTCCCGTGGGAGCGGATCGTCGAGCGGTACGCCCTCGCGGACGTGTTCGCGCTCCTCTCGCGGCACGAGCCGTGGGGCGTCGTCGTCAACGAGGCGGCCGCGTCCGGGCTGCCGCTCGTCCTCTCCAACCGGGTCGGCGCAGCGTACGACCTGCTCGAGGACGGCCGGAACGGCCGTCTCGTCCCCGTCGACGATGCCGATGCGGCGGGTGACGCGCTCCGCGAGCTCGCCGCCGATCCCGCGCTGCGCCGCGCGATGGGCACGGCCTCGCGGGAGATCGTCGCAGCGTGGGGCTACGAGCCGAGCATCGAGCGCCTCGTCGCCGTCGTGCGGCGCGTCGCCGGGCGTCAGCCCGCGAGCGCCTCGGCGTAGAGCGCTAACTGCTCGTCGACGACGGCGTCCCAGGTCGAGCGCCGCGCCGCCCGGAGCGCTCCTTCCTCGAGCCGCCGCCGCAGCGCGGCGTCCCCGAGGACGCGCGCGATCGCGTCGACCGTCGCGTCGGCGTCGTGGGGCACGACGACGGCCTCGCCCGGCTCGAACGACGCCGCGACCCCGCACCGATCGGACACGATCACCGCCGTCCCGACCGACGCCGCCTCCGCTGCGACGAGACCGAAGTTCTCGCCGCCCGAGGCGAGGACGAACACATCCGCCCGCCGGTAGAGGTCGTAGGGCGGGCCCGGCGTGGGCGGGAGGAGATGCAGGCGACCGCCTGTCCGCGGGTCCGCCTGCGCGGCCTCGACGAGCGCCAGCGTCCCGTGCCGGTCGTCGGGGCCGGCGAGAACCACGTGGACGTCGGGGAGCCTTCGCGCAGCCTCCAGGAGGTGCTCGACGCCCTTCTCGGCCGCGATCCGGCCGACGTAGAGGACGACCGGGGCGCCGTCGGGCACGACGCCCGCAAGCGGATCGACGTCGCCCGGAGGCGGCGGCTCGGGGAAGGCGTTCGTGCGGATCCGGACCCGGCGAGGGTCCACGCCCGCCGCCACGACGTCGTGGCGCTCCTTCGTGGACGACACGACCACGAGGCGCGCGCCCGACGCGACACCGCGCGTCACCGTGGAGTCGAACAGGCGCTTCAGGGCCACCTTCCGCAGCCGCGGCGCGAACATCCCGACCGGCTCGAAGAGATAGGGGACGCGGCGTACCCGGCACCATGCGGCAACGCCCGTGGTGACCGGGTCGCGGAACCCCATCACGTGCGTCACGTCGGCCCGCGGCAGGCGGTGCAGCTCGAGCGGCAGCGTCGGCGTGATGCCCATCCAGCGGTAGCGCAGCGGCGTCGCGAGGTACGTCACGCGCGCTCCGTCGACCGTCTCGACCCGCGTACGCCGGCCGGGTCGTCCGGCGACGTCCGTCAGCGTCGATGTCACCACCTCGACGTCGTGACCGTGCGCGGCGAGCCGCGCGACGAGCTCGCGCGCGACCACGACGGGGCCTCCGAACGCGTGGGCGGGCCAGTACGCTGGGCTCGCGAGCAGGATGCGCATGTCGCTCGGACCCTATGCGGGGCGTGCGTTAGCGTGAGTGCTCGATGAGCACGCGCCGGCGGATCCTCGTCCTGAACCAGTACTACTGGCCCGGCGTCGAGGCGACGGCCCAGCTGCTCGCACAGCTCTGCGAGGCCCTGGCCCGCGACTACGACGTCACCGTCGTCACCGGGCATCTGCACGGCCACCAGCTGCCGGACGAGGAGGAGCGGAACGGCGTCAGGATCGTCCGCGTCCGGTCGACGACATACGAGCGCTCGCAGCTCCACCACCGCGCCGCCAACTACGGCAGCTACCTCGGCGAGTCCGTTCGCGCCGCGCTGCGCGGCGAGCGGCCCGACCTCGTCCTCTGCATGACCGACCCGCCGGTCGTCGGCGACATCGGGCTCGTGGTGGCCCGGAGGTTCGACGTGCCACTTCTCGTGATCAGCCAGGACGTCTTCCCCGAGATCGCGGAGCGCGTCAAGCGGCTCGAGCACCCGCTCGTGCTCGGAGCGCTCCGCAAGCTCGTCGGGCTGTACCTGCGGCGGGCCGACCGGGTCGTCGCAATCGGGGAGACGATGAAGCTCCGCCTCGTCCACAAGGGCGCGCGGGAGGGGCGGATCGAGGTGATCCCCAACTGGGTCGACACGAGCGAGATCCAGCCGCACCCCCGGCGGAACGCCTGGTCGGCGGCGCGTGGGCTGGACGACGAGCTCGTCGTCATGCACTCGGGCAACATCGGGCACGCCCAGGACCTCGACACGCTCGTGCGCGCGGCGACGTTCCTCCGCGACCTCGACCGGCTGCGGATCATGGTGATCGGCTTCGGGGCACGGCACGGCGAGCTCACGCGGCTCGCACAGCGCCTCGAGGTGACGCGGACGGTGCAGTTCCTCGACTACCAGCCGCGCGAGCAGCTGCCGCTCTCGCTCGCCAGCGGGGACCTCCACTACGTCGGCCTCGCCCGTGGCCTCTCCGGGTTCGTCGTCCCGAGCCGGCTCTACGGGATTCTCGCCGCGGGGCGGCCGGCCCTCGTCTCCGCCGATGCGGACAGCGAGATCGTCCGGATCGCCGAGGAGGTCGGCTGCGGGATCGTGGTGCCGCCGGGCCGGCCCGAGCTCGTCGCGAGCGTGATCCGCGACGTCGCCGAAGGGCGCCTCTCGCTCGTCGGGATGGGCGACCTCGGCCG
>Ga0068870_10000958_pt1 | contig 11339 bp, 10 predicted proteins | sample KBSMisM62_FD_66599 | JGI IMG/M metagenome (GOLD analysis project Ga0068870, IMG submission 66599) | Miscanthus rhizosphere microbial communities from Kellogg Biological Station, Michigan, USA - KBS Miscanthus M6-2 | ecosystem: Host-associated > Plants > Roots > Rhizosphere > Soil ...
TGGCGGTCCACAGGCGATGGTGGCGATCGAGGACATCCTCGGGCAGGCGGCGCAGCGGCTGTCGATTCCTGCTGACCTCATTCGTGAGCGGAACTTTTATCGCGAAGGGCAGACGACGCATTACGGGCAGACGGTTGGCGAGGCCGGGCGGATCGACAGGATCTGGCGCGAGCTGAAAGACGCGAGCGAGTTCGATGCGCGGCGCGCGGAGGTCGCGACATTCAACGCGCAGCATGACGAAGCGAAACGAGGCCTCGCCATCACGCCCGCGAAATTCGGCATCTCGTTCACGGCAACCTTCTACAACCAGGGCGGCGCGCTCGTGCTGATCTATCGGGACGGCACGATACAGGTGAACCATGGCGGCACCGAAATGGGCCAGGGCCTGTTCACCAAGATTCGTCAGATTGCCGCCGACACGCTCGGCGTCGATGCCGAGCGGATTCGACTGATGCCGACGCGCACCGACAAGGTGCCCAACACGTCGGCGACGGCCGCGTCCGCCGGAACCGATCTGAACGGCGCCGCCGTCGCGGACGCCTGTCAGCAATTGAGATCGCGGCTCGATGCGGTGGCCGCCCGGCTCGGAAGGGATATGCCATTCGAGGAGCTCTGCGAGGCCGCCTACATGCAGCGCGTGCCGCTGTTCGCCCACGGCTTCTACCGCACGCCCGACATTCACTTCGATCGCCAGACAGGCCGTGGCAAACCGTTCCACTACTTCGCCTTTGGGGCCGCCGTTTCGGAAGTGGAAGTCGAACGATTCACCGGCGATTACCGCCTGCGGCGCGTGGACATCCTGCAGGACGTCGGCGATTCGATTTCGCCGGTCGTCGATCGAGGCCAGGTCGAGGGCGGGTTCCTGCAGGGCGTCGGGTGGCTCACCTTGGAGGAACTCCTCTGGGACGATGACGGGCGTCTGGCCACAGCGGGCGCATCCACCTACAAGCTGCCGTCGTGGTCCGAAATGCCGACCGATTTCCGTGTCGATTTCTTGCGGGATGCGCGGCATTCCGCCGTCGTCTTCGGCAGCAAGGCCGTCGGTGAACCGCCGCTGATGCTTGCCATCTCCGTGCGCGAAGCGATTCGCGAGGCGGTTGCCGCCTTCGGCGCGGGCGACGTGGTGACCTTCGACAGCCCGGCGACGCCCGAGCGCGTGTTCTTCGCCGTGCGCCGCGTCCGCGCCGAACGCACGGCGCTCCGATGAGCGGCCCCCAGCTCTTTCGAGCAACGCTCTTCCACACCGCCGCGAATCCTTTTCAGGACTATGGCGCGTTGCGCAGCTACGCCGACGGCGGACTGCTCGTTCGCGATGGGCGCATTGTCGCCAGCGGGAGCTTCGATGACGTCAGGCGTGCGGATCCTGAAGCGCCGGTCGTCGACTGGCGCGGCGGCGTTCTCTTGCCCGGATTTGTGGACACGCACGTGCACTACCCGCAGATTCCGATCATCGGACGTCTCGGCCGAACACTGATGAACTGGCTCGAACAGGTGGCGCTGCCGCAGGAAACGCGGATGGCCGAGGCGTCATACGCATCTGAGAGCGCGCGCCGCTTCGTGGCCGCGCTTGCGGCGCACGGCACGACGACGGCGCTGGTTTTCGGCGCGCATTTCGCGGGGGCGACGGCATCGCTCTTCGAAGCCGCCGAACAGGCTGGGCTCCGGATTGTCAGCGGCCTGGTCTTGTCCGATCGTGTGCTGCCATCACCGCTGCTGCAGACCGTCGAGAGCGCGTATCGCGACAGCACCGAACTGATTCGACGGTTCCATCGACGCGGGCGGTTGCTGTACGCCGTCACGCCGCGTTTTGCACTCTCCACCAGCGAAGCGATGCTCGACATGTGCCGCACGCTCCTGCAGGAACATGAGGGACTGAGGGTTCAGTCTCATATCAACGAGAACCGGGACGAGATCCGCCTGGTAGCAGAGTGGTTTCCGTGGGCTGCGGACTACGTCACCGTCTACGACCGCTTCGGACTGACTGGCGCTCGCACCGTCTTCGCGCACAACGTCCATCCGACGGATGGCGAGCTGGAACGCCTCGCCGCGACGGGGACGGCCATTGCACATTGTCCGGCGAGCAACGCCGCGCTTGGCAGCGGCATCTTTCCAATGGGACGGCACTTCGCCGCCGGCGTACGCGTCGCGCTGGGCACCGACGTAGGCGGTGGAACGGGATTCGGGATGCTGAAAGAAGGCTTACAGGCGTACCTGATGCAGCGTGTCGCCACCAACGGCGTCGGCCTCGAGGCGCGTCACCTCTTGTACCTCGCGACGTTGGCGGGCGCGGAAGCGCTCGGGCTCGCCCACGAAATCGGCAGTCTGTGTCCTGGCAAGTCCGCGGACTTTGTGCACCTGCGGCCGCCTGCCGAAAGCGCGCTGGAGACGGTTCTGCAGCATGCGCCGCCGCCGGAAGACACACTCGCGGCACTCTTCACGCTCGGTGGCGCGGAGAGCGTGCGCGAAGTACGCGTGGAAGGCTCCATCGTGTACAAACTGCATTCTGCTGAGGGTTCATAGGGTGCAACAGGACCTACTGAACCCATTGCACCCTCCGAACCCATTGAACCTCGAGGAGCTGAATAGTCTCAATCGCGACGGATTCGTCGAGGCGCTCGGCTGGATTTTCGAAGATTCGCCCTGGGTTGCCGAACGCGCATGGGCGTGCCGGCCGTACGCCTCGCTGGAGGCGTTGCATCAGGCGATGATCGACGTCGTTCAGCAAGCGAGCGAGGCCGAGCAGCTGGCGCTGCTGCGTGCGCATCCGGATCTCGGCACACGGGCCCGCATCAGCGATGCGTCAACAGGCGAACAGCGCGGGGCAGGCCTCGATCGCCTGGACGCGGACGAGTCCGGCCGGTTGCAGCGCCTGAACGATCAGTATCGTCGCCGCTTCGGGTTTCCGTTTCTGTTTGCCGTGAAAACGAGCACGAAAAAGGATGTGTTGACCGCGCTCGAGGCACGCGTCGGCCGATCGAGAGACGAGGAGCTCGCTGAAGCGTTGCGTCAGGTCTACAGGATTGCCGGATTCCGCCTCGAGGACATCGTAAGGGGGGCGAGTGGAACGATTGACTAGCGGTCCGAATGACCATTACTACGGCAAGGCCGACGTCACCGTGTATCGCCTGATCCGTGACGGCAGCACACGTCCGGGATGCAGTCCGGTGTTCGGCGCCAACGTAAAGATGCTGACGTGGGGCGGCGCGTTCTGGCCGACCTACCTGCGGGGCGACAACACGGGACTGATCGCAACCGATTCGATGAAGAACTTCATCCACGTCCACACATTCGAATTCACCGACGTCGGCCTCGAGGACTACTGCCGCTTCATCGGCCGCAGGTTTCTCGACACCTACCCGCAGGTCGAAGGGTTACAGATGACTGCTGTGCAGCTGCCGTACACCGGTCTCGACGGAGGCGTCGCATTCATGCCCGCGGGTCCTGACCAGGCGTTTGCGCGCATCGAGATGACACAGGAGCGTGTTGTCAGTGCGGTCTCGGGCATTCAAGGCTTCAAGCTGCTCCGGCTGCGCGGCAGCTCGTTTCAGGGCTTCGTGCGCGACCAGCACACGAGGCTTCCGGACAGGCCGAGCCGTGTCCTGCATATGTGGCTCGACATGGAGTGGTCGTACGCGAATCTGGACGACGCATTCAGCGATGGCGCGGTGACGCGCGCAACCCGCGCGATCGTCATGGACGTGTTCAAATCGTTCGAGTCCGCCAGCATCCAGCAAATCATCCATAAGATGGGAACCCGAATCTTCGCCGACATTCCGGAAATCTCCGAGCTCCGCTTCGAGGCGACCAATCGCACGTGGGATGTCGTCGAGGAGCGTGGTGAGGAATTTGGCGTGTATATCGATCCCGCTGCACCGTACGGCGTGCTCGGCCTGACGCTGACACGATCGTGACCGGACAGCTGACGACCCACGTACTCGACACCGCGCGCGGAGTGCCCGCGAGCGGGGTGCTCGTCGAGGCGCACCTGGTTCGCGGCGGAGACCGTATGCCAGTCGGCAACGCGACCACCAACGCCCATGGCCGCACGGACAGTCCGCTTGTCGCTGGCGGCGTATTCGAACGTGGCGTGTATGAGCTGACGTTCCACGTGGGCGATTACTTCCGCCGCGAGGGTGTTGCGACGAGCGATCCCCCGTTTCTGGATGTGGTCGTCATTCGCGTCGGTATCGCGGATCCAGCGGCCGGCTACCACATTCCGCTGCTGATCTCACCCTACGGCTACACGACGTATCGGGGCTTCTAGTGGCATGTTTCAACTGATGCACGACCACCTCCGACAGCTCTCTAACGCAGATTCTGCTGGGCGCGACAACGGAGCGCCCAGCGATACTTTGGGAACAACACACCACTAATGAGCGTCGACGCCGCGCGCGAGGTGATACGACGATGCCGCCTGCTTGCCGCGTGCTCGGACGAGCCGGAGTTCACCACACGCACGTTTCTGTCCGACAGCATGCGCAAGGTGCACGGCATGATGGGCGTATGGATGACCGCGGCAGGCATGGACGTCCGCGTCGATCCCGCCGGCAACCTGCGCGGCGTGTATGCCGGCGCGGCCAGGGATGCGCGCCGCCTGCTGGTCGGCTCCCATCTGGACACCGTGCCGCACGCCGGTGCCTTCGACGGCGTTCTCGGCGTTGTCATCGGACTCTCGCTGGTTGAGGCGCTCCACGGGAGGCGGTTGCCGTACAGCATCGAAGTGATTGGCTTCTCCGACGAGGAGGGCGTCCGATTCGGTGTGCCGTTCATCGGCAGTCGCGCTCTGGTGGGAGAGCTGGATGCATCGCTTCTTGCGGTGCAGGACGCAGACGACGTATCTGTGGCGCAGGCGATCCGGAACTTCAAACTCGACCCGTCGCGTATGGCCGATGCGCGGGCCGACGCCAATCCACTCGGGTATCTCGAATTCCATATCGAGCAGGGTCCGTTGCTGGCGTCTGCCGATTGCCCACTGGCGGTTGTCGATCGAATCAACGGGAGAACCGCGGCCGATGTCACGTTTGTTGGCACGGCGGGTCATGCGGGCACCACCCCGATGACCAGCCGCCGTGACGCCATCGCTGGGGCCGCCGAATGGATTGCGTGTGTCGAAGCGCTCGCTCGCGGCGCGAAAGGACTGGTTGCGACCAACGGTCGGATCGACGCTGAACCAGGGGCAGCCAACGTGATCGCGGGCCGTTGCCGCGTCACGCTCGACGTTCGCCATGCAGACGACAGTATCCGTACGGCCGCCGTCCAGCGCCTTCGTCTGGCAGCGGAGGAGATCAGCGCGCGCCGGCGGCTGCAGGTCGAATGGTCGCCTCGACTCGATCAGCCGGCTGCCGCGATGGATCCGCAGCTTGTCGCGGTGCTCGCACGCGCACTCGAAGCGTCGGGCGCGCCAAAAACGGTGATGTCGAGCGGCGCAGGCCATGATGCGATGGTCCTCGCGCCGTACATGCCCGCCGCGATGCTGTTCATCCGGACACCGGGTGGCATCAGCCATCACCCGGATGAATCGGTCGATGAACGCGATGTCGCGTTCGCGCTGGCGACAGGGACGAACTTCCTCAACGAATTGGCGGCGTCCATCGGTGTTTGACCTCATCATCCGCGGCGGCAGCGTCGTGTTATCCGGTGGACCGACGACCGCTGATATTGCAATCGAGAACGGGCGGATCGCCGCGATCGGTCCGGAGCTCACGGGCGCGTCTCGCGAAATCGATGCGCGGGGCCTGTTCGTGTTGCCCGGCTTGATCGACGTGCACGTGCACTTCAACGAACCCGGACGGACGCATTGGGAAGGCGCGGCCACCGGCAGCCGCGCGCTCGCGGCAGGCGGCGGGACGCTGTTCTTCGACATGCCGCTCAACTCGACGCCGTGCTGTGTCAATGCACGCGAGGTGGATCGCAAACGCGAGGCGTTGGAGCGGGCATCGATTACCGACTTCGCTCTGTGGGGTGGCCTGGTGCCGGGCGCCGTCGGCGAGATGGCCGACATGGCGGGACGAGGCGTCGTCGGGTTCAAAGCGTTCATGTGCGATTCCGGCCTTCCGGAATTTCCCCGTGCTGACGAGGAGACGCTGCGTGACGGGATGGCGGAAGCGGCGCGGCTGCACCTGCCCGTGGCCGTGCATGCCGAGAGTCACGATAAGGTCCGCCTGAAGGCGGACCCCACTGGAGTGCGTGATTTTCTGGAGTCGCGTCCGGTTGCCGCGGAAACCGAGGCGATTGGGCGGGCACTGGAACTCGCGCGTGAGACCGGCGCCTCATTGCACATCGTTCACGTCAGCACCGGACGCGGCGTTTCGCTGGCCGCGGACGCGCGTGCCCGCGGCGTGGACGTGTCGATTGAAACGTGTCCGCATTATCTGTGGTTCACGGAAGCAGATGTCGAGCGTCTCGGCGCGATCGCGAAGTGCGCGCCGCCTCTGCGCGCGGCCGAGCACGGTGAGGAGCTGTGGCACACCGTGATGGCAGGACAGGTCGATATCGTCGGGTCCGATCATTCCCCGACCGAACCGTCGATGAAGGCGGGTGACTTCCTCAGCGCGTGGGGTGGGATCGCGGGCGTGCAGTCGACGTTGCCGGTGCTGCTCGACAGGGGCTATCACGATCGTCGATTGCCGCTCGAACGCATCGCAGACCTGGTTGCCGCGAGTCCGGCGCGACGCTTCCGGATTGCGGGGAAGGGGACGATCGATCGGGGGAACGACGCGGACCTCGTGCTGATCGACACTGAATCTTCGTTCACGCTGCAGGAAGACCACCTTCAGCAGCGCCATAAGACCAGCCCGTATCTCGGCGCGACATTCCGGGGTGTGGTACGTGCCACGCTGCGGCGCGGCGAGACCATCTTCATGGACGGGCAGGTCACCGCGGCCGGCGGCGGTCGATTCGTGCGCCCTGACGCCGCCCTGTAAGATAGGCGCGTCTGACGCATGAATCTGCCGACTCGAAGCGCGAACCACCACGATCACCGCCTGCAAACACCCGACACCTTTGTCCGCGCGCCGCTGCCCGGTATGCGGAACGCGACCGCGATCGTGCACACGTCGGCTGCGGGCGGTTCGGCATTCGTGCAGTACACCGCCGAGTTCGAGCGCGGCGGCGCGCTTGCCGCCTGCGGAGATCAGCGATTTGTCTACGTGCTCGAGGGACGCATTCGCGTCGGCGCGAAGGCGCTCGAGCCGGGCGGCTTTGCCTACATTCCGCCCGGCGAAGCGACCCGCGTCTGCAGCGATGGCGCGGCCAGGGCTGTCATCATCGAGAAGCCGTATCAGCTGCTTGCCGGTGTTACCGCTCCCGTGCTGGTGACCGGTCAGGAGTCGGACGTCGCGCCCACCCATCTCGGCGACGATCCGTGGCTCGAGGTGCGCGGTCTCGTTCCCGACAATCCGGCCTTCGACTTCCGAGTGAACACGATGACCTACCAGCCCGGTGCATCGCTGCCAGCCGTCGAAATTCACGTGATGGAGCACGGCCTGCTGATGCTGGAGGGCGGCGGGATTTATCTCCTCGGTTCGCAGTGGTACCCCGTCAACGCGGGCGACTTCATCTGGATGGCCCCGTACTGTCCGCAATGGTTCGGAGCGCTCGGTAAACAGCCGGCCAAATATCTGATCTACAAGGACTGGGACCGGCATCCCGCGGATGCGCGCCGGGATTCGGGATTCGGGACTCGGGATTCGACGCGTTGACCGCGGTCGATGCGCAACGGCTGCAAAGCGAGCTCGACACGCTCGCCATCTTCTCTGAGCATCCTGCCCCTGCGGTCACGCGTGTCGTGTTTGGCGAGATGGATCTGCGCGCGCGCGCGTACCTGAAGACCCTCTTCGTCGACGCGTCGCTCGTCGTCCACGAGGATCCGGTGGGGAACACATTTGCGCGCTGGAGCGGCAGCAATCCATCACGTGCTCCGGTCGCGACTGGCTCGCATTGCGATGCCATTCCGAATGCGGGTCGTTTCGACGGAACAGTGGGCGTGCTCGGCGGCCTCGAAGCGATTCGAGCGCTGCAGCGCGCCGGTTTCACACCCGAGCGATCGATCGATTTGATCGTCTTCACCTCCGAGGAGCCAACACGGTTCGGTATCGGCTGCCTCGGAAGCCGGTTGCTTGCCTCCGCACTCGATCCGTCGGCGGGGGAAGTGCTTACCTCCGAAGGGCAGTCGCTGAACCAGATTCGCTCGTCGGCGGGATTCTCTGGACCGCTTGCCGACGTCCCGTTGCCCGGCGGCACCTACGCTGCGTTCGTCGAGCTGCACATCGAGCAAGGACCGATCCTCGACCGCGATCGGATCGACGTCGGGGTCGTGACCGCCATCGCGGCGCCCGCCAGCTTCCGCATCTTTGTCGAGGGCGAGGGAGGACACGCCGGTGCGGTGTTGATGCCGGATCGACACGACGCCTTCCTCGCGGCGGCGGAGATCGCCCTGTCGATTGAACGCATCGCGCGCTCCAGCGGATCGATCGACACGGTGGCGACGACAGGCGTTTGCGAGCTCTTTCCAGCCGCGATCAACAGCGTACCCAGCCGCACACGCCTGGACGTCGATGTGCGTGACATCGATCAGGCACGGCGTGACGCGGTGCTGCGGGAGATCGAGCGCGCGTGCGACACGATTGCGGTCCACCGTGGCGTCACCGTGCGCACCGAGCCGATTAACGCCGATCCGCCGGCACACTGCGCGCCGGCGATAGTCGATGCCATCGAGCGCGCCTGCGACGCACGCGGGTTCCAGCATCGACGCATGATTAGCCGCGCCTACCACGACTCCCTGTTCATGTCGCGCATTGCACCGACAGGGATGATCTTCATCCCGTGCCGCGACGGCACCAGCCATCGGCCCGAGGAATATGCGGCGCCGGAGGCGATCGCTCGTGGCGTTGCCGTGCTCGCCGATGCGCTCGCTGTGTTGGCTGGTTAGTGGTTGATGGTTGTGGTCGGTCGGGGGAGTCGGTCGTTGGCAGTTGGTGGTCAACGACTGACCACCAACTGCCAACCACCAACCGGAGCGGAGTTACTTCGTGGCGTTCGCCTGCGGCGTCACCGGCCGGCTGGAGACATACGCGACGATGTTCACGAGGTCGTCGTTGGTCAGCTTCGCCACCACCGGTTTCATCAGCTGCGTCCACTCGCCGTTGCGCGCGCCGGCCTGCATGTCGTACATCTGCCGCGCGAGGTAGCTCGGCGAACGTCCGCCGATGCCCGGCACCGGCCCCATTCCCATCAGATCGGCTCCATGGCAGCTTCCACACGCGATGGTCTTGCCGTTGCCGCCGGTCTTGACGAGTGCTTCACCCTTCTTGATGGATCCAACGGGCACATACGCGATCGTTCCCGAGCGGGGATTGCGCAGCACCTCTGTCTGCTCGGGGTTCTCGGGTGTCTCGATCACCCGCGCGCCGATTGGCTCTTTGCCGGCGCCTTCACCCTCGATCGGAATCCAGATGCCGCCGCGACTCACCATCTTCGCGACAGTGCTCGTTTCGACCACGCGGATCCAGGGCGTCCACTTCATCGATCCGAAATATTCGGCGGCCTGCTTCATTTCTTCCGGCGTCAGCGATTTCGCGATGAGTGCCATGCGGGCGGTGTTCGCCTTGCGTGACTCCCCGCTCTTACGCAGGTCGTGCCGGAAGTCTTCGAGCTGCTGCAGGAAGTAGGAAACGGGCAGACCGGCAACGCTGGCGTTCTCGGGCCGACCCTTGCCGTTGGGATAGTGGCACAGCGAGCACTGCGTCGCGTTCGGATCGCCAACGCGTCCGCTCGCGACGATGTTGGGCATCGCCGGATGATCTTCCGGGAACCAGTCGGCCTGCTGCATTCGATTGCGCGGATATTGCTTGGAACTCCCCGGGACCGTTCGCAGCGTCGTATCGGTCGCCGCCGGATTCGGTGGTGGGGTTGTGCCCGGCGGAACCGGGGGTGGCGGTGCTGCGATGGCGTACGCCCACTCTGGCGGAGCAGTTATTGCCGCGTGAATGGCGACCGTGGCCAACAAGGGCAACGCCGCGAGAACAACGAGCGCTGCGAATTTACGCATAAAGAGCCTCCACTGGAACTCCAGTTATGGGTGCGCAAACTATACGACAAGCACGGGGGCAGGGGGAGGGGAAGAACGAGGCATGAGGGAGAGGGAACCGTGCCGAATGCTGCGCGATCCGCCAGACGTATCATTGACGGCATGAAAACTTTCGCGTTCGCGACCCTTTTCGCGTTCGTTACATTCGGCGCCGCCTCGGCTGCCGCGCAGACCGCGCCTGCTGAGCCGAAGAACTACAGTATCGACCCATGGCACATCAATGTGCCGAAGCCCGTCGCCAACCCGGTCACCAGCGTCGCCGAGAAGATTCCCGGCTCGGATCTCAGCGCCGACATCATCTACGTCGAGATGAACGACGGCACCTACTCCCCGATCGCCATGATGAAACCGCAGGGGAGCGGCCGCTTTCCGCTCGTCGTCCTCGCGCACATGAACGGCGGCGGCGGGACCATGTGGCTGCGCGAGTGGCTCCAGTACGGCAACTGGACGCCGGAGCAGCTCGTGAAGGCCGGATACGCCGTCGCCTGGATGCGCTATCGCGCCGAGGTGAACAACTCGTATGGCACCGCGTTGAAGGAAACGTCGCGACAGGGACGCCAGCTCTTCAACCGAGGGGCGCTCGAATACGACGATGCGATTGCGATCGTGAAATACGTGAAGACCCTGCCCTATATCAATCCGGATCGCGTCGGATACCTGGGCCTCAGCCACGGTGGCGAGATGGCCTTCAAGATTGGATCGGAGTACGAGGGACTGCGCTGCATGATTGCCGTCGAGCCCGCCGCCGGTGAATATCTCGGTGTCGGCCCGAGAAAGCCCGGTTCACCGCGCCCTCCCGAGACGCGCATGAACGTGACGCAGCAGATGATGGACGAGGAGCTCGCCGAGACCAGATCGCGGACGAACATGACGATCGCCAACGAGCGCATCGGCCGGATCAAGACGCCAATGCTCGTCATTGGCCGCATCAACGACGACAACGAGCCGCAGTTCAGACTGGCGTACGAAGTTGGCAAGGAACTGGGCAAGCCGTTCGAGTGGAAACAGTACGAACACGCCGAGCACGGCTTCGTCTTCGTGCGGCGGAATGCGAAGGGCGTCTACGAACCCGATGCCGCTCAGCGCCAGATCGTCGCTGACACGATCTCCTATTTCAATGGCTGTTTGAAATAGGAACTTCCAACGCCCTTCCACGCTCTCGAACTGGAGCCGCGAGGGAATGCGCGCCGAGCGCGTCAACGGTAGGCGGACCTGAAGGTCCGCCTCTACGGAGAACGATTAATGCCGTGCA
>Ga0068870_10000959_pt1 | contig 11337 bp, 14 predicted proteins | sample KBSMisM62_FD_66599 | JGI IMG/M metagenome (GOLD analysis project Ga0068870, IMG submission 66599) | Miscanthus rhizosphere microbial communities from Kellogg Biological Station, Michigan, USA - KBS Miscanthus M6-2 | ecosystem: Host-associated > Plants > Roots > Rhizosphere > Soil ...
AGACCAAAAATAACTTTGATATTTATCTCATAGCTTTGAGAATTCAATAGACAATAGACAATAGACAAAATCAAGCAGAAAATGTATTCAGTATCAGTAAGAATGATGATTTCTAATAGAACTCTTTTTGTCCATTCAGATCATGTGCTGGTGGTATCATAAAGATATACTAAGATATCATCGATTAATAGAATGACAAGACATGCAAAAAAGATACTTTTGTTTTGAATGTGGAACAAATGTTCTTGAAGAAAAGATGGAAAATAGAATAGCAGGTTGGTTTGGCATCTGTAAACAATGTAATAAGAATAACATCTATTCGGTTGATTGTATCAAGGAAAGTTCGCTAATTTGATTAGTCAATATGATTAGCTTGACTGAATTCTTTTAACCTTCTTATCATCTCCCTCTCTCTAAGATGATCTAGTAATTATAACATATTTTCACTTATCTTACAACGATGTTGTGTATGTCACCGAAAAATTTCCATATTTTCTATTTCAATCATTTCACTGGATTGTTGGCACTACGATGTGAGTAATATCTTTGAATTACAAAAATAGTCTGGATGCCCTATTTACAATTTTGAAATTGGGTGGAAAAATTACGCATGTCCCATGTCATTTATCATTCATGCTAAATGGATTAAAATATTATTCTATAGAAGTAACAGTAAATGGAAAACATTTCCTAATACAAGCCTTTGAACAAGAAGCATCTGATTTGTTTCAAGCGGTAATGACTATACTTGATGAAAAAAAAATTGAAGTAATCTTCAGATAACTCTTTTTATTGAATTGGGTTCTTTTCATTGTTGATTCCTATCAACACCAAGCTTTCGTTAGATTATTATCTTTGACTTGCTTTATTCAACCCATTGCAAACCACCGGCAGTGATTGGATCAATCTTACGGTCAAATTCAGTAGTAACTGCAAGACATGTGGAAAAAAAATAGCTAAAGGTGAATTGGCACTTTGGTCAAGATCAAATAAGGCTATCAAACATGTTGATTGTCATACAAAAGACCTGTCAAATCCAGTATACGCTTTGGCTAATTCAAAACAACTAAAATGTGCTATATGCGGATCGTTAGCAGGATGTCCTGAATGTGAATTTGAGAAAGAATGTGATAGATCTGTTGTTTCACAACTATGTGTTTGTAAGAGATGTTATAATGATAAATTGCCGCTAGAAAAATATTATGAAGTTATCAACTCATTTGTAATTGGCAAAAAGTAATAGTATTTTTGATAGGTTTGTCGATTTTATGATATTCACACTAGGTTATTATTGAATTTTCTATACTGTGAAAAGTAATTAAATGATGGATATTGATACTTTAGATAGATGGATAGTCGGGGCTACTATGCAATTCTTGGAGTCTCGCATAACGCTAATTTTCTAGAAATAAAAAAATCATATCGAAAGCTTGCAAAAAAATATCACCCTGACAGAAACAAGTCTCCATTAGCAGAAGAAACTATCAAAAAAATTAATGAAGCATTCGAAATTTTATCGGATAGAAGAAAAAGAAAACAATACGACCTTGAAGCGTCCAATATTTACGATGCAAATGATTCCGCTTTTGAAGAGAAAGAGGAAAATCTATCAGATCAAATCCAAAGAAATTCATACGATCTTACAAAATCTGAATCGAAAAGTAATCTTGGTCATGATAACTTGCTTCTAGATACTATTAAAAGTAGATTTCACATTCTAATTGAGCCAAGTTTGTGTTTGGCATTTGGTGGTTGTGAAACTATCTCCCCAAAAGTTTTCGTAGTCGACAAAAGCAAGCACATTAATCCAAAGGCAAAAGTCCAGTCAGAAACAGCCGATACTCTGGATAGGATCGTTATGGCAGCTCAGGCTTGTCCAACAAAGGCAATAAAAATAATTGATAGATATACAGGAAATCAAATATATCCTTAAGAAATACAAGAGTATAGCCGAATCTGAGCTTTCAGTAATTATTATTAAATAGTCTCATATGCTCAGCCATGATGCACCTATTGAACACAAAATCAATATTTCTTTCGTGAGCAATTTTTTCTGCATCACTATTTTGAATGCCTTCCTGCAACCAAATTACTCTGATACCAGGTTTCTTTAGAGAATCCTCCACGACAGGATAGACATCATTGGACGGTCTAAACACATCTACTATGTCTACTTGTGATTTGATATCCGACACACGAGAGTATGTTCTTCTGCCAAGTATTTCGACTGCTGAAGGATTTACTGGCATTATATTATACCCCATTTCTATCATATATTTGGGAACAAAATGAGCAGCCTTAGTAGGATCCCTTGACATTCCGACTACTGCAATATTCTTAAAATCATATACTTTTCTAATTTCCTCATCTGTAAGTCTATCCGTACTGCTCATATTCATCCAACGTGATGATGCTTTAAAATGGTTGGTATGCAATCTGATGCTATATGGTTTTTATATTGATCCAAATTGTAATGGTCTTGTGAAAATATCCAAAAAATCACATGCATATAGCGTCAGAAGAAATGAAAGTAAAAAAGTTGAAAAGACTAGAAGAAGGAAACGAAATACTCCCAGATGATCCTGATAAATTTGAAAGTTTTTCGATAAACCGGAAAAATAAGCATAAAATTAAGCTGTAGTTTGGAATAGTTCTAAAAATTCCTCCATATATTACCGACTGCGAATTATTTACGACAATGCATATATATGAGAATAAAACATAAATATAAGAAACAGACATTGTCTCAATTTTTGTGGGGTATTAGAATTGGTTAAAGATATTTCCTTATTTAGTGACCGCTGTCCGAGATGCGGAAAGGGCCCAATGGTTACAGATAATTCAAGTGGAGAAATGTTTTGTGGCAATTGTGGATTTGTAGTTACCGAGCGTATTGAGGAAACAGGTCCAGAATGGAGAGCTTTTTCGAAGGAAGAACACGAAGACCGCAGCAGAGCCGGTATCCCAACTTCTCTTGCCATGCATGATATGGGACTTGCTACGATAATTGGACCAGTTGACAAAGACGCCTCAGGAAAGCCACTTTCTGCGTCCATGAAAAGTACAATTGAGAGGCTAAGAACTTGGGATAGTAGAAGCCAAGTACACGAGCCAGTAGATCGTAATTTTAGACAAGCTTTCAGCGAATTGGATAGATTAAAAGATAAACTTGCAGTAGGTGATGCTGTAATCGAAAAAGCTGCATATGTCTATCGAAAAGCACTCGAGAAAGGACTTGTTAGAGGAAGATCAATTTCTGCTTTAGTGGCGGCTGCACTCTATGCCGCGTGTAGGGACACGGAGACTCCAAGAACATTAAAGGATATAGCCCATGCAAGTAACATCAAGAAGAAAGACGTAGCTAGATGTTATAGATTATTGATAAGAGAACTTGACTTGAAAATGCCTGTCGTAGATCCTGTCAAGTGTGTAGCACGAATTGCAAGCAAGTCAGGACTTTCTGAAAAAACCAAAAGAAAAGCTTTAGAGATATTGAAGAAAGCTGAACAGGGCAAAATATCTGCAGGAAAAGATCCTATGGGATTAGCTGCTGCTGCACTGTATGTAGCTTGCGTAATGAATGGTGAAAATAAGACTCAAAAAGATGTAGCAGAGGCCGCAGGAGTAACAGAAGTAACCATCAGAAATAGGTACAAAGGTTTAAAGATACATCTAAAACTATAATTTTTTTATTACTCTATATTTTCGTGTTTTTGAAATCGTAGCAAATAGTTAATTAATTTAACAAATAGTTACTTAATAAAAGAACTAAAAAAATAGATAAAAAATAGTGGATTTTTTTAAATTACTTGCCACGGTCTTGTTGCAAATGTTACTCCAAGTCCAGCACCAATCAGTATTACCTGATATGCAACATTGCCCCACGGAACTGGTTTCAATATTGCTGGTCCAGAAACTTGTATAGTTTGTCCAGGACCAAGTCCAGGACCTACATGTTCGACGTTCAACTGTGTATGAACATGGTAAACACCTGGTTCAAGAGCCTTTGCAGTAATTGAGTACGGAATTGTTCCTTGTGGAGGAATATCGAATATGTTTCCTGGAGGATCTCTTGCTATAAACTCCCATCTGTTACCAGCGTTGGTTGATTCACTAAATAGTGACAACCATGCTCTCAATGGTTTGTTTACAAGACTTTGTAGATTTCCAGTCACAACCAGCTGATCTCCTGTATTCAATGTTTGTGCTGAGAAAGCTTCATCTTGAATTCTTACGAATCTACTTTGAAGCTGAGCTTGAACTCCATGTCCTTCAGCAGTTTGAACAATTGCTATCATTGTCGAAGTGGACATTACTATTGCAAATAGTGCAACTACCGCTATCTTTATGTTCGACGTATAATTTACACCTAGCCATACCAGAAAAAACAAAGATATATGCTTTACTATGACATTGCTTTCTCGTTCTAGGTTTCTTTGTTAATTAGCGATAATATTGTCTGGATCACGCCTAAAATCTTAAAACATGAAAAGCTATGCTAGAAATCTCTAATTAAAAAAGTACGTTTGAAGATTTTAGACGCAAAATTTAAAAAGGAATCCTTTGATGGTAAACACAATGACCTATCCAAAGGGATATAGCGGCGGTGGCGGCGGTGGTGGCCGTACCAGTTCAGGCGGCAGCAGTGACGAAATAGAACACATGATCGGTAGACGTGTAGAAAAGATGACGCCAGTTTACATCATAGGCTTCATACTTTGTTGGGTTGCGACAGCTGGTGGTGTTTATGTTGGTGTAACTGTTTACCCATGGGCATATCCGTTACCAAGTGGACTTTATGCTCTATCAGTACTGACAGTCATTGAAGCACTAGGATTCTTCTTCATAATGAAAATCACTAGAGAAAGACTGGGTCACACCTAAAATCTATTTTTTATTATAACTTATTTTTTTGATAATTTTCGAACTTGATAGCAATTCAGGGATCATTAGAGAATCTAATTCATTCTTTGATATATTTTACAAAGTTAATTTTTAAAAAAAATTTCCAAATGTATCAAATTTTCGCTAGAGATTAACTAAGAATATCAAAATAAAATTTTATATAGAACCTTTAGGAGACATTTGGTAATGGTCTGGCTTAGACGCACTACACACTATCTATTCATAGTTGTAGTTGCTGTAAATAGTACATTATTGACAATCAACGCAGGAGACTACATATTCTATACAGATTGGGCTTGGACATCATTTGTTGTATTCTCAGTATCCCAATCAACAATGCTTGTAGTTGGAGCGATCTATTACATGCTATTCACCGGTGTACCAGGGACTGCAACATATTATGCAACAATCATGACTATCTATACATGGGTAGCCAAAGGAGCTTGGTTTGCATTAGGATATCCATACGACTTCATCGTAACTCCAGTTTGGATACCTTCAGCAATGCTATTAGATCTGACATATTGGGCAACAAGAAGGAACAAGCATGCTGCCATTATAATTGGCGGAACATTGGTAGGCCTTTCATTGCCAATATTCAACATGATAAATCTATTGCTGGTAAGAGATCCTCTAGAGATGGCATTCAAGTATCCTCGTCCAACGTTGCCTCCGTATATGACGCCAATTGAACCTCAGGTCGGTAAGTTCTACAATAGTCCCGTGGCGCTAGGATCCGGGGCGGGAGCTGTACTTAGCGTTCCAATCGCTGCATTGGGCGCAAAACTGAACACTTGGACATACAGATGGATGGCCGCCTGGAGTAAGTGGGATTAAACCCATCCTCTTTCATTTTTATTTTCTTTTATTTAAAATCCATAATTTTAGATCAGTTTTCGTCAAGTACTTTTCAATCCTATATATAAAAAAAAGATTAACGGTTTTAGTTTTAATGCAAAGTATAAGTTCTAGCTAGCTTATTTTTATCTTACAGGAATGACTGCAAATAACGATTCTGCCGAGGATGGTATTACATGTGATATTTGTGGAATTCCAATAGACGCATGCACATGTTCTTGTCCTTATTGTGGAGAACGTGATTCATGCGAATGCTGTTTATATGATGCAGCTACGGGCGGCGGATAGTTCTGGGTTCCATATTTTATATATCTATAATTTGATTAATACTTTGGAGAAGAAAGTAATTCATTGTCTTTTTCGACTAGTATAAATTCTATATCTTGGTTGATTGGGGGACCACAAGGCAGTGGTGTAGATTCGTCTGCAAATATTTTTGCTAAAACCTGTGCGAAGGAAGGCTTTCATATTTTTGGTAAGAGAGAGTTTTATTCGAACATTAAGGGCGAACATAGCTATTTTACAATAAGAATTTCAGACAAGCCGGTTAATTCACACGTGGAGGAGATCAATGTGCTTGTGTCATTTGATGCTGAGACTGTTTTCAGACATGCAGACAAAGTATCTACAGGTGGCTTGATAATCTATGATTCATCTCTTGCTGAAACGGTGTTAGAGGAAGTACCCACAATTGATTTTGAAGCTAGTAACAGAATTCGCAAATTATTGGAAGACTCTGGACAATCGGTCAATTTGAATGGAATGCTTGAGTTTGCAAAGTCGAGAGGTTGCATGGTTTATGGGCTACCTTATTTTGAAATGCTAGAAACGGTAGCACAAAAAATGAACGATCCTAAACTTAGTAAGATCTCAAGAGTAGTGAATGTTATGGCAATTTCAGCTTCTATTTCTTTACTAGGTATCAGAAAAGATATGTTGATTAGTGCAATTAAAGAGGTTTTTGGATCAAAGCCAAAACTACTTGCTAGTAACATAGAGGCCGCAGAATACGCGCACACATACATAGGCACTAAATACGATACCAAGAATATTAGATACAAAATTACCCCCAAAGATGCCCTGAAAGATTATCTATTGCTATCCGGAAGTCAGGCGGCAGCAATTGGGAAAATACTGGCGGGTTGTAGATTTCAAACCTATTATCCAATTACACCAGCAAGTGACGAAAGTGAATTCTTAGAATCAAATCAGATCATCGATCAGATTGATGGTAAGAGTGGTTCCATTGTAGTTGTGCAAACAGAGGATGAAATTGCTGCTATAACTATGGCAATTGGTGCCTCATTGACAGGGGTTAGAACAGCCACAGCCACATCAGGTCCTGGTTTTTCACTTATGGCAGAGGCCCTTGGTTGGGCTGGTATGAATGAAGTTCCGTTAGTAGTTACAATGTATCAGAGAGCAGGACCATCAACAGGGTTGCCAACGCGACACGAGCAAAGTGACCTCATGTTTGCCATTAACGCAGGACATGGTGAGTTTCCAAAAATAGTATTAGCCTCTGGGGATATTGAAGAATCTTTTTACGATGCTATAAAGGCCTTTAATTTTGCAGAGACCTTTCAACTACCAGTAATTCACTTACTGGATAAGGCAATTAGTAGCAGTATCCAGACATGCAAAAGATTTAGCAATAATCTCAATATCGAAAGAGGAGATTTCAAGAACACTATTGACAAGAATCAAAGCGAAGGTGCGGCTGGTCATTTTCAAAGATTTAAACTCGACGATTCTCCTATCTCTACTAGAGTACCAATTGGAACAGAAAACGCGATATTCTGGAATACTGGTGATGAACATACAGAAGAGGGTCACATATCAGAAGATCCTGAAAATAGGAACAAAATGATGGACAAGAGAATGAAAAAGCTCGACATAGCACTGGAAAAAATAAATCAAGATGATAAGGCCATGTGTTATGATTTTGGTTCGGATGGAAAAAATGTGATTATTAGCTGGGGTTCTACAAAGGGTGCAATCCTAGAAGCATTAGAGAAATTATCTCAAGAGGGAAACAAGATGAAATTCATTCAAGTTCGCCTGCTTCATCCATTTCCTACTGAGACTGTGAAACAATTTTTGAATGATGCTAAATTGGTAGTTGATGTAGAGATGAACTACACATCGCAGTTAGGATCACTCGTGCAGCAAAACACCGGAAGAGAAATTGATTATAAAATTGTCAAATATAATGGTAGACCAATGTCCACTACGGAAATTTATATTGCGCTTAAGGCTATATTATCTGGTAACAATGAAAGGAGGATTGTATTAGATGGCGGAACTTAAACTAGCTGATTATAAGACAACAGTACACAATGATTGGTGTCCTGGTTGTGGAGATTTTGGGATATTAAACGCAATCCAAATGGCACTCAGTGAAATGCAGATTCCAAGACATAAGGCAATTATTTTTTCAGGAATCGGTTGTTCAGGAAAAACGCCACATTTCATCAATGTATATGGTATTCACACTTTACATGGAAGAGTTTTACCATTTGCACAAGGTGCGAAAATTGCCAATCCTGATCTGCAGATAATAGCCGTTGGAGGCGATGGCGATGGTCTGGGTATTGGCGCAGGACATTTTGTTGGTGCAGGAAGGAAAAATGTTGACATTCCCTATCTCATATTTAATAATGCAGTATATGGTCTCACTAAAGGACAGGCCTCACCTACGTTAAGGTTGGGTGAAAAAACAAAATCACTTGTAACACCAAATACTAGCAATTCTGTAAATCCCATAGCATTGGCATTAGTGTCTGGATTTACATTTATTGCGCGTTCATATTCATATGATGTTAAGCACCTGAAAGACACAATAAAAAGGGCAATAACACACAAGGGATTAGCATTTGTAGATGTTTTACAACCATGTCCAACATATGACGACATCCACACTAGGGAATGGTTTCAAGGTATAAACAAACAAGATACCGGTAAGGCCATGCCTAGAATCTATAAAATTGAGGAGACCGGCTATGATGGTACGATAAAAGACGAATCAGAAATTAATGAGAAGATGACAAGGATTTTACAATTTTCAAGTGAATGGGGAGATAAGATCCCAATTGGTATCTTTTATCAGAACGAGTTAGTTCCTTCTTATCATGAAAGAATTGCTGAAAACAACAAGGAATATTTTGCAAAGCCACCTTCTCATCAAGAAATATCGGATAGTAAGAATAAACCCATTGCAAATATTGACAAAATTCTAGATAAACTTCAGATAAAAGATTGATTATGATTTCATCTGGATTGACAATAAAAAGTTAGTTCATGTTGATAGTTACTAGTCGAGTGGTATTATTCTTATCGCCATTTTTTAGCTGAACAGGATGTTAAGGATTATGAACTGATAAAGGATTCATCTTGCCTGTGGTTTTGAAAAAAGCTATCGATTAAGTTTTTCCTCTAAAATGTCAATCCGATTAGTCAGTTTGGTAACATTCTTCTGAAGATCGCCTGTTAATTTTAACACAAGCAATTTTGTAGTTAAATCATTAATCATGGTAGTGATCTCATTGGATTCTTGTAGATTTTTAATCAACGGTCTGTAAGCATTACACAATTGTAGTTGTTTTTCAATAATTATTCGCATGTTATCGCATTCACCATTTATTGAGTCAAACTGATCTTGAAGTGCTTTAAAATCCCGAAGAAATTTCTTTCGAAAATCAGGAATATTCACTCTTAGAGTTTACATCTCATAGTTCTTAAACTTACTAAAAACCCAAAATTACCAATACTTCCATTGGTTGCCAGCACCCTATCAAGTTAGACATTTAACACAGGCAATATGATAATCATGTTTTGATTACCTTCTAAATCTGCCAAGTTGAGATTAACTGTATTTAGTAACAAGTTAACTTCAACTTGATTAAACAAGCGCAATCATAAGATGGTTGAGTCATCACAATTCAGTTAAAACGTCCTGCCAGACATCACTGAATTAAGGCAGCACATTTAAATTGCCTTACGAACGACCCTTAGAATACATCGACCAAACCGATGGGGAACATATTCTGGATAGGCTTAATCGCCTGTCCAGAATAATTCTTGTGTTTTCTATTCTTCTACAAGTTTAAACAATTTTGTGCGTATTTATCTAGATTTTTTATCCAATTGTTTGATAAATTCTGAAAACCTATCTTTCGGAATGACAGCCCCACAAGCTTTCTCATGACCTCCCCCACTTCCAGAGAGTGCTGCAGATAGACTGTTAACAATCCTGCCAAGATGCACCTTACATTCATTTGATCCTCTAATGGAGATAATACAAGATTTAATGTCCTCTTTAGTCTTATAGACAAGTGCAACTGGTTTTCCAGATGCACCGAGCACGAAGTTAACAACCATACTTGACGGTAATTCTGAATTAATCTGAACATATGCCAAATTTTTGCCCAAAATTATCGAATCTTCAATAGACTTTACTACAGATAGGACCTTCCTCGCATGTCTTTCAGCCCTTTGAAATCCACCCTCAATATCGTGCGGATATTTGTCTTGTGACAATTCATCTACGATGTTCATTAGAAAATCACTATCATGCTGGCTTGAGGAGATCATGTAAGATAAAGCTGTAGCTTCAAGCATCAAAAATTGACGATCAAATCTCGATACCAAGTTAGAAGCTATTGGTTTTTTTTCTAAATAATCCGTTAGTGCTGCTGCAGCTGCAATAAAAGCTGAATAAGGACCAAATCTTTTTTTGTATTTATTATAAATATGAATACTCGTACATTCATCAGTACTGTGAACTAGCTTTACTCCAATTTTTTTCAAGTCTGATAAAATTTTCTTATCCAAGTCATGGTGATCTATGTACGTAACTTTGCATTTTGATTCGATCAATTCCTTCAGTAATTTGACAAATTCATTTTCATTTTTCTTGCTTAATCCTAGATCACAAATGAATAGTTCATCTATTTTGTTAATGCCATCCTGAATATTTGATACCATACTGCGTAATGTTTTGATCATATTCGCATAATCAACAAGAATTATCGTATTAACATCAAACGCGGTTTTGATAAGTGCGGCGGAAGATACCCCGTCAACATCTTCCCTATGGGACATACAAATCTTGTTCTTCATAGACCAAGTAATTCTTCTGCGTGATTATTTTAAGTGTACCTTTTTTGTTCCAATCCCTTCATGTTTTTAGGTAAGCAATCATTGATTGCAACTTTTAAAAAAATCATGATTTCATTGTCAAGCGAACGTTTATATCTAAATTAGACAAGAATTTCTAGGAACGCAATCATATAGGCGGCGTCGTAGATGATTTTTGGTCAGTTGGCCATTCCATGATTCATCGACCTCCAGTTGCGCTCATAATATGGAGATTCGACAACAAATTGAATCTGACATGGTTACACAATATGCACAATAACTTGATTGTCCGACCGTACTATTTTATAATAGAAAATATGGATCGACTCCGGTTGATCCTGCCGGACCCGACTGCTATCAGAGTGAGATTAAGCCATGCGAGTCAACGTAGCAATACGTGGCACACGGCTCAGTAACACGTAGTCAACATAACCA
>Ga0068870_10000974_pt1 | contig 11273 bp, 2 predicted proteins | sample KBSMisM62_FD_66599 | JGI IMG/M metagenome (GOLD analysis project Ga0068870, IMG submission 66599) | Miscanthus rhizosphere microbial communities from Kellogg Biological Station, Michigan, USA - KBS Miscanthus M6-2 | ecosystem: Host-associated > Plants > Roots > Rhizosphere > Soil ...
ATGCGACAGATCCAGACTACTCTGCACAGCCGTGGCGGTCTCACCCATGGCAGTTGTTTGTGCATCTTCCGGAAGATCAGAGAGGTCCATACGGGAGAAGATCCCTTGCGGGGCAGCGCCTTCGTTGAACTGCCGCCAGCCCGCCTCACTGCGCTCGAACCGCATTCGCAACGCATCGTGGTGCAGATACAAATGCTGGAGCGCTTGGCGCAATTGCTCTGGTTCCGGCGCGCCTCGTACTTCCAGCATCAGTGATTGGTTAAGATGATGCGGGTCTGTGACATTACGTTCTAAGAACAAGTGCTGGATCGGCGTTAGTGGAACTGGGCCTTCGATAAGCGACTGTTCTTCCTCGACCGCGGTGTGGATTTTGACCACGGTCGCAAGGACGGCGATGGTCTGATGTTGAAACAGTTGTTTGGGTTCGAATTCCAGTCCAGCCTGTTCGGCCTTGGATACGATTTGAATGCTGAGGATAGAATCTCCGCCCAGCTCGAAGAAGTTGTCATTGATTCCTACCTGCTCCACCCCAAGCACTTTTGACCAAATCCCTGCGAGCGTCTCCTCTACTGATGTCCGCGCGGCTACCCACGTATGCTCTCTCTCGGTTTGGCTCGGTCGTACTTCGAGCGCACCACGGTCTATTTTCCCGTTTGCGGTCAACGGCATTTGGTCCAGCATCACGAACTGTCCCGGGATCATGTACTCCGGCAACTCTCCTCGCAGATGGTCTCGCAGTTGCGACGCGCTCACGCTCTCTCCTACTACGCAGGCCACCAAACGTGCTCCAGCAACCTCTTCGCGAGCGATGACCACAGCTTCAGCAACGGAAGGATGGTGTGACAGTAGCGTTTCGATCTCACCGAGCTCGATGCGGTGTCCTCGGATCTTCACCTGATGATCGACACGACCGAGAAACTCGGGCTGTCCATCAGGCAAGTAGCGCGTGCGATCACCGGTGCGATATAGCCGCGCCCCGGCAGTCTCGCTGAAGGGATCGGGAATGAAACGCTCGGCGGTTAGTTCAGCTCGCCTGAAATAACCTCGCGCCAGTCCGTCACCACCGATAAACAGTTCGCCGGCCACTCCCTGCGGTACGGGCTGCAAATTCTCGTTCAGCACGTACAGTTGCGTGTTCGCAATCGGCCGCCCGAGCTCGACGACACCACGGTTGACACTCTCTACCTGCTTCAAGGCCGACCAGATGGTTGTCTCCGTTGGGCCATACAGGTTCCACAGGGCCGCACCGTGCTCCAGCAGTCTGGCAGCCAGTCCGCCCGGCAGCGCTTCACCACCGCAGAGCAGTTTCAGTTGTTGGCTGCCGGACCATTCTGCTTCCAGCAGCAAGCGCCAGGTGGCGGGCGTGGCTTGCATCACCGTTGCCTGTGCACTCTCGATCAGCTGTGCTAACTGTCTGCCATCGAGCGCCGTCGCGCGGCTGGCCAGCACCACGCACGCGCCGTTCAAGAGCGGCAGATATATTTCCAGCCCGGCAATATCGAACGAGAGCGTAGTGACGGAGAGCAACGTGTCCTCGGCACTGATACCCGGTGCCTGCTGCATCGAGCTGAGGAAGTTGACCACTGCACGATGTGAGATCTGGACGCCCTTGGGCCGGCCGGTGGAGCCGGAAGTGTAAATCACATAAGCGAGGTTGCTGGGAGCGACGAGGGATGACAAATCTGCCGCACTTGAAGACGAGATGCCGATCCAATCGGTGTCGAGACAAACGACTTGCAGGTTCTCGGTGGGCAGCTGTGAACGCAGGTGTTGCTGGGTCAGGAGGATTGAGAGTTGAGAATCTTCCAGCATCAGTGACAGCCGCTGGCGCGGGTAAGCAGGATCCAGTGGCACGTAGGCGCCACCGGCCTTCAACACTCCCAACAGCGCCACCACCATCTCCACCGAGCGCTCCAGCAGAATTCCTACCAGCGATTCGGCCTCAACGCCCAGTGAGCGCAGGTGATGTGCAACCTGATTCGCACGCCGGTTCAACTCACTGTAGGTGAGTCGCAGATCATCAAAGACAATTGCTTCAGCCTCAGGCGTGCGCGCAACCTGCGCCTCAAACAATTCGTGGATACAGGAATGATGCGGATATGGCGTGACGGTGTTGTTCCAATCCACCAGCAACTGTCGCCGTTCATCTTCTGACAATAAGTTGTACTGTTCATAACGCGCGTGTGGCTCGAACGCCATCGCCGCCAGCGTTCTTTCGTAGTAGCCGACCATCACTTTCAACTGCTCTTCGGGTAGTTCACCATGTAAATTCAATCCGATTCGCGTTGTGCCTAGATCGAGGCGGAATTCCGCCCACAGGGGGAGTTCTGTTTCCGCGAAGGCGTTCGCGTCTAAGACCCTTACACCAGGCAGTTCCCTCACACCCTCCAGGACGTGAAAGTGAGTGAAATGCAAAGCCACATCAAACAACGCCCGCCCACCATGATCTCTCTGCATCTGACTCATCGGGTAATATCGGAAGGGTAGAGCCTCTTTCTCCAACTCAAACGTCTTTTGCACGAGTTCAAACCAACTGCCGCCATCAAGCCGCTGGCGAAACGGGAGGGTATTAAGGTAAAGACCCAACTCGCGCTCGCTGTCAATCTTTTCGGGACGGCCGTGAGCCAGCAGCCCCGTTACCACATCCATTTGACCGCTCACCAAATTCAGCACCCGCAGGTGCGCGGCCAACAGGACAGTTTTAACTGGAACCATGGCAGAGCGTGCCAACTTCTTCAGACTGTCTGAAACCTCTAACGGGATGGGGACATTAAGCGAGAGGCGCTGACCTTTGACTGCGCCAGCCGGCGCCGGCCAGTACGGCACCGTTAGCCGCGTGCTACCCTCGAGCTTTTCTTTCCAGAAACGTTTATGGTCTTCAGACCTTAAAGCCGCCTGCTCACGTGCTACATACTCTTTGAACAGATTCACCTGCGGCAGGGCTGTCGCGTTATCCCCTCCGTTGACTTGCAGCAGATAAGTCTGGAAAAGCTCGGTAAGCAACGCCGCCACGCTCCACCCGTCAAGGATGGCATGGTGTTCAGTCATGCCGAATTGAAACTGCTCTTCGCTGCGACGGTGAACGTGAAAACGCAGGAGCGGTGCTGTATTCCAGTCGAACGGCCTCCGTTTTTCCTCTTCAAACCATGCTGCCACCGTCTCTTCCTGTTCAGCCTCGGATAAATCACGCAGATCATCTACCAGCAAAGGCAGTTCTACACTTGGATGGACTAGTTGAAGCGGCTCGCTGAAGTTGGTGAGGTCGAAGGATGTACGCAGCACCGGATGCTTTTGGATGAGCTGCCGAATCGCCATTTCCAGGGCCTCAAGGTTGAAAGGCGATTGCAGATGATAAGTCGCCACATTGTGATAGATGGCGGCCTCTTCGTTGTAGACGCCTTCGAACAGCATGCCAGACTGCAACTGCGTCGATGGGTAAGCGTCTTCAAGACCCTCCGGGAGTTTCTTACGATCTTCAACACTGATAAGACCGAAAGGTTCGGTTGCCTTTACTTCAACCTCAATACTTTTCCTGAATCCCACTTCACTCGCCAATCTGGCGATGGTCTGATGTTCAAACAACTGCTGTAGACTGATATCGATGCCACGCTTTTTCGCCCGTGCCACCACCAACAGGCTTCGCACTGAGTCGCCGCCCAGGCTGAAGAAATTGTCTTCGATGCCGACCTCTTCGGCCCCGAGCACGTCTGCCCAGATGCCTGCCAGTATTTCTTCTTCTGCCGTGCGCGGTTGAACCATAGTCTCTCGGGCGCCGCTTACTTCCATCGACAGCAATGCGTTGTGATCGGTCTTGCCGTTCGAGTTCAACGGCATCGCAACAAGCGTCGCAAATGCGGCGGGCACCATGTAGTCTGGCAGCCGCTTATTAAGAAAACCGCGCAACTCCTCGATGTCTAATTTGTTTTGTCCGTTTTGGTTCTCATGTGGGACCACGTAAGCCACCAAACGCTTATCACCGGCCGGATCCTCTTTGACCAATACTGAGACTTGTTGCACTCCGGAGTGGGCGTGCAGCACCGCTTCTACTTCACCAAGTTCGATACGGTGACCTCGTATCTTTACCTGTGCGTCTGCTCGTCCTAAATATTCAAGTTCTCCATCCGCTAGATACCGCCCGACATCACCGGTGCGATAGAGGCGTGATCCCGCCGCTCTGCCAAACGGGTTAGGGATGAATCGCTGAGCAGTAAGTTCGGGCCGGTTTAAATAACCACGGCAGACTCCTCCGCCTCCGACATATAACTCACCCCACACACCCACCGGCACCAACTCCGGCCGGCGATCCAGCACGTAGACCTGCAAGTCATCCAATGGAATGCCGATTGGACTACCGACCCTGTTTTTTACGTCCTCGCTCCGCAATAAGCGCCACGTTACGTGAACGGTCGTTTCCGTAATTCCATACATGTTCACTAACAGGGGCTGTTTATCGCCGTGGCGCGCGAACCATCCCCTCAGGGTTTGTACTTCAAGCGCCTCACCGCCAAAGATGACCAAACGCAGTCTTAACTTTTCCGACTCTTCTTTCTCCACGACGGTCTCTTCAGCAGTGATCAGTTGGCGGAACGCCGAGGGTGTTTGGTTCAGCACGGTCACACCCTCGCGGCACAACAGACTGTAGAAGCTCTCGGGCATGCGGCTTACCCAATAGGGCACTACTACAAGCCGCCCACCGTAGAGCAAAGGTCCCCAGAGTTCCCAGACCGAGAAGTCGAAAGCATAGGAATGGAATAACGTCCAAACATCATTGCTTGTGAACTGAAAAACGGCCTCGGTAGCAGTGAACAGGCGCGTGACGTTCAGGTGTGTAACGAGCGTTCCTTTAGGACGGCCGGTCGAACCGGAGGTGTAGATGATGTACGCAGTCAAATTAGAGTCAGTGAGTCGCGGCAGGTTATCCTTGCTGTGTACGGCAATATCCTCCCACTCAAAGTCTATGCATACGACTTGCACCTGTGGAGCCGGCAGTCGACCAAGTAGATGTTGCTGGATTATTAGGACTCGTGGACTTGCATCAGCGAGCATAAACGCGAGCCGTTCGCTTGGGTACACAGGGTCGAGCGGCAGATATGCTCCGCCCGTTTTGAGCACACCAAGTATGCCGACAACCATTTCGATGCCGCGCTCCAGGCAGAGCGCCACTGGAGTATCTGGTCCAACGCCCAAGGTGCTCAGGTAATGCGCAAGCTGGTTGCTTCTCTCGTTTAACTCCTGGTAGGTGAGATTCGTGTCCTCGTAACTCAGGGCAATGGCATTGGGGGTGCGGCTCACCTGCGCTTCGAACAGTTCGTGCAAACACGCTTCGTTTGCAAACTCCCTCGTGGTGTCGTTCCATTCGACGAGCAGTTGCTGACGCTCGGAGTCAGTGAGCAGTGACACGTCACCGACGCGTTGTTGCGGATCAGCGACGATGGCTCTCAGCAGTTGCTGGAAGTGCCCCAACATCCGGCTGATTGTCTTGTCGTCGAAGCGCTCTCGTTCGTACTCTATTTTCACCTGCAGTTCCTGCTCTGCTGGATACACCTCAGCCGTCAACGAGTGATTTCCACGTTCATGAACTTTGAACTCCAGAACCTCCACACCTGTGCTTTGCTTTATCTGCTCAGCGAACGAAGCGTCTGTGGGATAATTCTCAAACGCCAGGACACTCTCGAATAACTGAATGCCGCGCGGCATTTCGCTCCACTTCGCCACCTCGATAAGCGGGCTGTACTCGTACTGCCGCATCTTTATTAATTCCGCTTGCAAACCGCTCAACCATTCGCTTACCCGCTCGCTTTCGTTGATCCGCACCCGCATCGGCAAGGTGTTTATAAACAGCCCCACCATCTGCTCCACGCCACGCAACTCCGCCGGCCGCCCCGCCACCGTCGTCCCAAACACCACCTCTCGCTCTCCGCTATAGCGCGACAACAGGATGGACCACGCCCCCTGCGCTATCGTGTTCAAAGTCACTTGATAGCGCCGGGCCGCTGCATTCAACTTGGCTGTCTCCGCCGCACTCAACTTCAGCCACTGCTCCCCATGCTCGCCCTCTGCTCCCTCGCCCTGTTCCCCGGCCCGCGTGACCGCAGCACGCCCCAGTGTCAAGGTCGTCGGTGACGTTAACCCCCGCAGCTGCTCTCGCCAGTAACGCTCCGCTTTTTCCAAAGACTGACTCTGCAGCCAGAAAATGTAATCGCGGTAAGGCCGCGGCTGTGCCAACTGCACCAGTTCGTTCCGGCACAGTCCCTCATAGAGAATGAAGACTTCTTTCAGTAATAGCGGGATCGACCAGCCGTCGAGTAACAGGTGATGATTACTCCAGATCAAGCGATGGTGTTCGTCATCCAGCCGCAGCAGTGCCAGTCGCAGCAGCGGCGCGCGTGACAATTCGAAGCCCCGTCGCCGGTCTGCCGCAAGGAAATCAAGCAACCGCGCTTGCTGCTCCGAGTCCGATAGTTCGCTCCAGTCCTCGATCGCGATTCTGAGCTTCACCGATTGCCGCACCACTTGTAGTGGTTTATCAAGGTCTTTCCAGACGAAGCAGGTGCGTAGAGTGGAATGGCGATTGACTGCCTGCTGCCAGGCCTGCTCGAAGGCTTTCAGATTGAGCTCCCCGCGCAGCAGCCATTCGGTTTGCTGGACGTAGACGCCAGAGTCGGGCGCATAGAGGCTATGAAACAGCAAACCCTGTTGTATAGGTGACAGCTCATAAACGTCCTCTACATTCTTAGGTTTCATGCATGCTCCGGATAACTATTTTTCGTGAGGAGAATTACGTGCCGAGGGGGCCGGGGTCTCGTTGGCCATGGCGCGAACATCTTGAGCAAAGTCAGGTCTGGCATTGAGGAATTGATCGACAGCCGCGAGTCGTGCGCGGGTGCGGGCGTTCTGTCGGGCTCTTGCCCGGCCGGGTGTCGACGTCAAATCGAAATCTTCAAAACCAGTTTTACCGGCCAGACGAATGCCATAGTTCGGCAATCCCGGCTTTAGTTGCGTGCGTTGTGGTGTAGGCGGTTGCAATGCAGCCTGAGTCGGGACAGGAGAGTAAGGTTATGTGCCGCTTTGACGTGGGGCCGTCGCGTGCACGCAGAACTACCGTTATGCCACATCGCAGTGCGCCTTAAGTATCATTGGGTTGCTTCAATATAAGCCGTCGGACAAATAATAGTCTTTCGTTGCTATACGCGACGTCTGCGGTAAAAAACTATCCTCCCAAGCTGTTATTGTTGTAGTCTTTCCTCTGCGACACATTCTTGGTTCTCATAAAGATTTCGCCAGGAACTCCCCCAAAGAGGCCCTTATGACTCAATCTCACGGCATTACTGAGTTGCTAATTCAATGGAGTGATGGTGATGAGTCGGCATTAAATCAGCTAATGCCGCTTGTCGAAAGAGAGTTGCGGCGCCTGGCCAGGAATTTCATGGGCAAGGAGAATCCGGGTCATACGCTTCAAGCGACCGCTCTGGTAAACGAGACCTACCTAAAGCTTGTTGATCAAAAGCGAGCAAAGTGGCAAAACCGAGCGCATTTTTTCGCGATAGCCGCTCAGATAATGCGGCGCATTCTTCTTGACTACGCTAAGAAAAGGCATCGCGCAAAACGGGGTGGTCAGATGCAACAAGTTTCAATATCGGAGCGACTGGCATTCTCTGACGAGAAGTCTGAAGAGCTGATTGCTTTGGACGAGGCGTTGGTTAGGCTCTCGGCCGTTGATCCGTTGAAGAGCAAAATCATAGAGCTCCGTTATTTTGGTGGACTCAGCGTGGAAGAGACTGCAGAGGTGTTGGAGATCGCTCCGATCACTGTTATGCGGCACTGGAAGTTGGCGAAAGCCTGGCTTCGTTGCGAGATGGGTAGCAGATCCCCGTTTTAATACGGGGTAAGGCCATCTCTGTCGGAGATAGGCTTTGCCTTGATTGGTCGCGTAATAAGGCAGATAGATAGCCAGGAAACTAGGAGCACCGCTATGGAAATCGAGCGCTGGCATCAAATTGAGAATCTATTTTATTCCGCCTTGGAAATCGAGAAGTCGGAGAGGGAGCAGTTTCTTAAAAGAGCATGTGATGGAGATGCGGAGCTCTTCCAGGAAGTGCACTCCTTGCTTGTGGCTCATGAACAACCTGGCACCTTCGTGGGGAATTCGGCATTCGGGCTTGGCATGCAAGTGCTAAAGGATGAACAAACTAACCTGCAAAGGAGCACACTGGGCCACTACAAAATAATTAAGCCGATTGGAAGCGGCGGCATGGGAGAGGTATTCCTCGCTGAAGATCCTCGGCTGGGCAGAAAAGTGGCGATCAAGCTGTTGCCGCATTCCTTTCTTGAAGATCCAAGCCGGATTTACCGGTTTCAGCAGGAAGCGCGTGCCGCCTCATCCATCTCCCATCCGAACATAGCGCATATCTACGAGATCGGTGTTGAGGCTGGCTGCCATTTTACTTCGATGGAGTTTATTGACGGGATTACCCTGCGACGGCTAATGGACCAACGCAGGTTAGAGTTGCAAGAGGCGGTGAATATAGCGTTGCAAGTGGGCTCCGCCCTCGTTGCTGCCCATAAATCTGGCATCATTCACCGCGACATTAAGCCCGAGAACATAATGATCCATAGAGAGGGCCATATCAAAGTTCTTGATTTTGGACTCGCGAAGTTAACGGACCGAATAAGTGATCACTGGAATGCCACCACCATAATAGATGCAGTTGAAACTCAGCCGGGAGTTGTGATGGGGTCACCTGCTTACATGTCTCCGGAGCAGGCACGAGGACTCGAGGTGGATGCCCGGACCGACATTTGGAGTCTGGGCATAGTGCTGTATGAGATGGTGACCGGCTGGACTCCTTTTCATGGCTCGACCAACATGGACGTGCTGGCCGGTGTCCTGAAAGAAGAGCCGACCCCGATCATTGAACATATCGACAACGTCCCGCCCGGTCTGGAAAAGATTCTTAAGAAGATGCTCAGCAAGGACAAAGATGAGCGTTACCTCTCCAGTTCTGACATGATCACCGATCTGAAAAAATTAGCGCGAAGTTTGCAATTAAATTCAGATGCCATCCTTGATCACGAAACGAGAATTCCTCTAAGGTCAAACATCCCGCAGCACAAACAGCAAACAATCGGATTTCTGAAGCAATGGATTTCATCAATAGTAGTCACACCTATACGAGACGCCAGGGGGAAAAAGGGCATCGAACGAATTCTGGCATTACGAAACGTGTTTGCGTTGTTTGTAGCTACCGTCACTCTTGCCTTTTTGCTAAACGAGATCTACCAAAACCAAGCAATCCAGATAAGAAAACAAAAGAAGATAGTTCATATTGCGATTGTTCTAAATGGGGAAGTCTACTATACCCGCAACATCATGCAAGGATTCACGAGCAAATTGGACCAACTATTAGAACCCACTCCCTATGTTGCGCACTATGAATCGACTACGGGCGTTGCCGAGGCTAAGCAGAATAAACAGAATGAAGCAGCATTTAAGTCGTTACTTGCCAAATTTCCATCCAAGCCTGATTACTTAATATCGGTCGGTACGCAAGTAAGTGAGTATGCCTATCAACATTATCTTAATGATATTCCTATCATTTTCGTCGGTGTCACCGACCCTGTTCGCAGCGGTCTCATTAGGAGCTACGAAAAAGACCCGAGTCGTGGAACCATAGCAGGTACAACTTGGGGCGGATCACTTAAGCTATTCCTTGAATTCTTCACGCAGGCTTTCCCAGGGAGAACTATAGGCTATGTGTATAATCCGGGTCTATACCACCAAGATGAGTTAACAAAAGACAGCTTGTTGGCAGAGGCTGCTCAAATAAAACCTCCGTTAACGATAATTCCCATTCAGGTTGATAAGCCTCAAATGAACGAAGAACAGCAAGCAAGTGCTGATATGTTTTTTGGAGGTTACTATTGGGCCAAACACTTTCAAGAACTGATATCCTCCAACAAGAAACCTTTTGTTGCCACAGAGATTTCTAACGTATATAAAGGAGGAGCAATCGCTACGTTCGGTACCGATTCTATCGAGCTTGGAAGCATTGCTGCCGAACGATTGCTTTATGTCAATCTAATGCAAGGAACGCCTCTTTCAGACTTGCCAATCATAAAACCAGAAAAGCCTGTTATTGGGATTAACTTGTCTACCGCGCGCCAATACAATATTTCGATTTCTCAGGAAGTCATTGAAAGGGCTGATAAGGTTATTCCGTGAGTGTATTGGATGTAGCCGCCGATCTAATGTTTAAATTACCCCACCTACAAGCCTAAGCGTTTACGCAAGATCAGTATCTGTGAATGGAGTTCAACGAGAGCCTCTCGTATCGGCGCGATCTAATAATCGCTCGCCGCACCGAAGCGCCATACTTGTCAGTATTGTTGCTTCCGAGCGAAACTACTAGCTTTGAAGCCGACGTTCCGATGCCATCAACTGGCAAATACATCGTGCAATTCGATCTCATCAGCGAAGGTGATTTGCCGGCTCGAGCATGGTTGTGAAACTGTGAAGTTGAAGATGGAAGTCCGGCATTCCGCCAGGAACCAGTCCGTTCAATGAGACCAATACTGAGGAGTACGTTAAAGATCGGAGGAGAGTACGCGCTCGCAGTTCTTCTCTGCCTGTTGATTCTGACCTGGGTGATGCGGTTGTGGCAGGGTGATTTGCGGGTACCGTTCACGTATTTTGGCGACGCTGTCTGGTCGGGCCTCGCCATTAAAGGAACTATTGACTACGGCTGGTGGTGGTTCATTCCTTCGCTCGGCGCGCCCGCAGGTTTGAATTTCGGCGCGTTTCCGGCACACGACAACACTACCTTTCTGATCATTAAAGCGATTTCGCTCTTCACCGGCAATTACGCGCTGATATTGAATCTGTTCTATCTCCTGACGTTTCCTTTAACTACGATCACGTCGCTATATGTTTTTCGGAAACTTAACTTCTCGTACGCCGCGGCTCTTGCTGGCGCCTTGCTGTATACGTTTCTGCCTTATCACTTCTTTCGCAGCTACCAACTTCATATGGCCAGTTACTATCTCCTGCCATTGATGATCCTGGTCGTGCTATGGGTGCTGGCCGGCGATTTGATTATGTTTCGGTCGCGAGCGATTGGACGTTGGCCAAAGATCCATTTTGGTTCCAAAACAATTTTCGCTCTCGCGGTAAGCATTCTTGTCGGCGGTTGCGGAATTTACTATCCGTTCTTTTCCTGCTTATTTCTCTTATTAGCGGGCGTGATCGGTTCCCTGCAGAGCAGGAGAATCCACCA
>Ga0068870_10000976_pt1 | contig 11268 bp, 9 predicted proteins | sample KBSMisM62_FD_66599 | JGI IMG/M metagenome (GOLD analysis project Ga0068870, IMG submission 66599) | Miscanthus rhizosphere microbial communities from Kellogg Biological Station, Michigan, USA - KBS Miscanthus M6-2 | ecosystem: Host-associated > Plants > Roots > Rhizosphere > Soil ...
CGATGATCCCGGCGTTGAAGGCGATGCCGATGCGCGAGCCGGCCTGGAAGTAGTACTGGCTGCCCGCGCCGCCGTGGATCCCGGGGGAGCCGTCGATCAGATCGCCGCCGTGGATCCTCGGTCCACCCTCCACCCGAACCGGCGTCAGCGCCAACCCGAGCACTCCGAGAGGATACCAACGCAGGTCCAGTGCGAACGCTCCCGTCAGGTAGGTGAACTCTCCCGAGGTCCGCCGGGCGCCGATCGACATCGAGCCGCCGGGCGCCCAGAGGAACTTGCCTCCCCAGCGGTCGCGGTCCCACAGGACCATCGCTCCGAACCCGCCCTCCCCGTACTGTCGGTCCTCGATCGCCACGATCGGCGACTCGACCGTCGTGACCCCGGTTCCCACGTACCAGGAGGCCGTCCGGCCTTCGAGCCGTCCGTAGGGCGCTTGCGGCGGGGACCACGTGTCGCCCGTCCGCTCGACTCTTTCGGTGTGGTGCTCGATCAAGGGGCCGCCGGCGAACTTCGGCGAGGTCAGGGCCCAGGCCACGCCGATGCCGAGGGAGAGCTCGGCGGCCGGCTTGCGCCAGTCGATTTCCAGGGGGCCGTGAAGCGTGAGGGCGAAACGGCTGTCGATGACGTAGTCGATGCGGAAGAAGTTCGTCGTGATCTCGGATCCGGTGCGATCGCCTCCGAAGGCCACACGCCAGGCCGCCGGAGTGAATCCCAGCGCGAGGCGTCTGCCGATCGGGAGGGCGAGATCGACCTCGAGGCCGAGCAGGCCGGTGCTGTCGCCGTTGTCATAGCGCCGGTACCCGACCTCGCCGGACAGCGCGTAGACGAAGGGATTGAGCTCCCAGGCGTACCGGAAGAGGGTCGCCTTGCCGGTGACGTCGACGAATTTGCGCGTGAAGTTGTACGTCGTGTCGAGACCGAGGAAGGCGTACGCGCCGGGAGAGATGTCCGTGGGCTGGCGCACGCCGCACTCGTCGCCCTCGCATGGGTAGGCGGCCGCAAACCAGCGGGCCTTGTAGGAGCGCCAGGCGTCGGATTGCTCCGGGTTCTCCGGGACGGGGACGGAAGAGGGGGTCGGAGTCGCGAATGCTTTCTTCTGCGCGACGCGGAGGTCGCGTACGACGATGAGCAGCTCCACGATCGCCTGTCTCGCGTGGTCGCCCTCCTCGGAAAGACATTCGAAGGGCACCTCGTACGGATAGCCGGTGAGGTCCTTGCACTGGCGCCCGTCGGCCGTCACACGCTCCGCGATCACGTAGGTCTTGTCGCGGGGGTCGTCCCACTTGTGGAACGCGGAGTCGGGGATGCGCGCGAGCTTCTCATTGGCCAGTCCCGGCATTCGCGTCAGAGGCTTCCAGATGCGGAGCTCTTCGATTTGATCGGTCGTCGGACGACGCTGCGTGTGCGATCCCGAGAACGAGTCTTCCGCGGAGTGCATCAGCTCGTACAAGCCGTACCCGCCCTTGCGCGTCCCGGGTCCCCCGTCGAGCACGACCTGACGCATGAGGTCGTCGAGAAAGTCGCGGCAGCGGACGAGCGCGGACGTCGCCAGACCGCGCGGAATCACGGTTCCCTCGATATCGGGGGATTCGGCGTCTACGAGCATCGCCATGAAGTGGAAGCACTGGCCGGCGTCGCTGAATTGCCTCCGAAAGGCCGCGTCGGGGTGGTCGGTCAGGGGCTTGGGCCAGTCGAGAAGGGGATTGGTCGTCGTCGCGTCGGCGCAGAAACTCGGGGGATGGTCTCCCCAGCCGAAGCAGAGCGGCGGCGCGAGGTCTCCGTCGTTGAAGAGATCCCGAAGGACGTCGGGCCGCGGCGGCTGGCCGTCGTGCCCTTCGATGAGGGTGCGGTAGGCGAGCGCTTCGATCACGACGTGCCCCTTGCTGTCGAACGCCGCGGCGCGCTCCGCGAGGAGCGCCGCAAAGAGCCCGAACGCCACGCCGCGGAGGTTGGCTCGCCACGCGCCTTTCGGGGCTCGCTTCGTGGGGAAAGGTGATGTCGTCCTTTGCCCCCTTTGGGAGTGACCGGCGCCGGTTTACCGGGGCGGAGCTTTCGGGACGTCGCCGGGGGATGCCACGACTGCGTTTCCCGGAGCCCAGGCGTCGTCGACTCCGGGAGCGCCGTAGTAGATCCAGTTGTCGGGGGACGGGTTCCCGCTCGCGTCCTCGACCGGCGCGGGCTGCGCGGGCATCACCGCCGTGCCGCCTTCCATCGGCAGATTGCCGATCGGCTTGGGACCGAAATACTGCAGGTGGGTCTGGAAGATCTCGGTGGGCGTGAGGCGGGTGATCTTCTTCACGTCCGTCTGTCGCAGGCTCATCAGGTCGCCGCCCCGCCACCGGTGGAACGTGTACGTCGTCCCTTTCAGCGCGGGCTCGTCGCGGGAGAAGATCTCGCCCGAGGGAGCGAGATCGATCCGGTAGGCGGTTTCGGACTGAAGCTGTTTCGTGCGCGGAGTGATTTTCTTGACCTTCGATTGCGCAAGGCGGACAGTCGCCCGATCCGGCCAGACCTGGAAGACCCAGACGTCGCCCTGCAGAACCGGCTTGGTCACGGCGAAGCCGGTGCCGGTCGGTACCAGATCGACCTGGTAGAGCTCCAGCGGTCCCGCGGGGGTCGGCGGCGGAGCCGAATTCTGTGCTTGGATGCCGGCGGCGAGAAGCGACGCGACGAAGCCGAGAACTCCAAACTTCCGCATCCCCGTCCCCCTTTTTTGTCGAACCGGCGTTCCGCGACCCCTCGCTATTCCTTCTGTTCCGCCCTCGTCGTCGCGAATTCCGGCACGTCGGCCGGGGGCGGCGCCTCGCTTCCGGGCGATTGCCACGTCGGGTTCTCGAGGTTCCACCCGCCGCCCAGGGCCTTGTAAATGTCGACGTAATCGTTCAGGAGGTCCAGGCGCGCTCGGGCGAGGGCAATCTCCGCCGGGAAGAGAAGCTGCATCGCGTAGAGCACTTCGAAGTAGTCCGCGAGACCGCTGTCGTAGCGCACCTGCGAGAGGCGAACCATCTCGCCATAGGCGTCGACGGTCCTGTCGAGCTCGGCCACGGTGGCGGCAATCTTCATCCGCGCGTAGAGGACCGTGGTCGTCTCCGCGAATGCTCCCGTCACGACCCGCTCGTAGACGGCCTTCGTCTGCTCCCATTGCGCATAGACCACGCCGTACTCGCTGCGAATCTGGCCGCCGTGAAACAGGGGGCCGAGGAGGCTGGCGGCGATCGACCAGGTCTTTCCGGCCGGATAGAAGAAGTTGTCGATCTCGGGGGCGACGGCGCCGAAGAGCCCGGTCAGGCTGAGCCGGGGAAAGAAATTCGCGAACGCGACGCCCACGAGGGCATTGGCCGAGATGAGATCCTCTTCGGCCTGACGGACATCCGGACGCCGAAGGAGCAGCTCCGAGGGAAGGCCGGGCGGCACGTCGGGGGGAATGGGCTGCGTTTCGATCGACTCTCCGCGCGGAACGGGTCCGGGATTGCGTCCGAGGAGCAGGTTGAGCTGATTCTCGGTGGCCTCGATCCTCCGCTCGATCTCCGGGATCTGTGCCGCGACCTGCCCGAGCGCCGCCTCCGCGTAGGAGGTCTCGATCGCGGACGCCGCGCCCGCGTCGAGTTTGCGCTTGAAGAGGTTGTAGGTCTCCTGGAAGGAGTCCACGGTCTTGCGCGTGATCACGAGCTCGGCGTCGAGCTCGCGGAGCGTGAAGTAGGTGCTTGCGACATCCGAAATCAGGGAGAGCAGGACGCCGCGGCGCGCGTCCTCGCTCCCGAAGAATCGCGCCTTCGCGGATTCGTTGAGCCGCCGGATCCGGCCCCAGATGTCGAGCTCCCAGCCGAAGTTGACGTTGGCGTCCCAGAGATTTCTGGTCGCTGTGCTGTTGGGGGGGAGGAATGTCGAAGTTCGGCCACGCGAAAAGCCGCCGCCGATGTCGATCTGGGGAAAGAACTCCGAGCGGGCGATGCCCGCGTTCGCCCGGAACTCGTCGACGCGCCAGGCGGCAATCCGGACGTCGTAGTTGGTGGCGAGGGCTTCGTCGATCAGGCGCTTGAGGACCGGGTCGCCGAAGACGTCCCACCAGGGCTGATCGGCGAGCGACGGCGCCGGCACCGGCGGGCCCTGAATCTCGCGGTACTGATCCGGAACGGTGAGGGGCGGCCTCTCGTAGTTGGGGCCGACGGCGCATCCGGATACGAGGACGACGGCCAGGGCCGCGGCGATCACCCGGCGACGCGCAGCGGGCGCCGGCGCGGAGCGCCATAGCCTCCTCATCTCAGTGCCCTCCGGCGGCGCCGCTCGGGCTCGGGGCCGGAGTGCCCGCGACGGCGGGAGCGGCTTCCGGAGCCTTCGCCTTGCCCTTGCCCGCGAGCTTCTCGACGATCACGAAGAGCGAGGGGATGAGGAAGATCGCGAGGGCCGTCGCCGCCAGCATGCCGGCGATGACCACGGTTCCCAGGATCTTGCGCGATTCGGCGCCCGAGCCGGAGGCCGTGTAGAGCGGAACGCACCCGAGGATGAACGCGAAGGACGTCATGAGGATCGGCCGGAGCCGGAGCTTCGCGCCCTCGAGCGCCGCGTCGACGAGACTCTTGCCTTCCTTCATCTGCAGGACGGCGAACTCGACGATGAGGATCGCGTTCTTGGCGGCGAGGCCGATGAGCATGACGAGGCCGATCTGGCCGTAGACGTCGAGATCGAACTTGCGCAGCAGGAGCCCGAGGAAGGCGCCGAAGACCGCGACGGGCACGGAGAGAAGAACGCTGAAGGGCAGCGACCAGCTCTCGTAGAGCGCGGCGAGGATCAGGAACACGAAGACGATCGAGAGCACGAAGACCCGCCCTCCCGCGCCCGCGGCCTTGACTTCCTGATAGGACATGTCGGCCCAGTCGTAGCCCATCTCGCGTGGGAGGACTTCCTTCGCGACCTCTTCGAGCGCCGCCGTGGCCTGCCCCGAGCTGTAGCCGGGCGCGGGGATTCCGGTGACCTGCGCCGCCCGGAACAGGTTGAAGCGGTTGGTGAACTCGGGGCCCTCGATCCTGCGGGTGGTCACGACCGAGGATAGAGGCACCATCTGCCCGTCGTTGTTGCGGACGTAGAACTGGTTGATGTCGGACGGCTGCACGCGGCCGACGGCGTCGGCCTGCAGGAAGACCTTCCACTGCCGACCGAAACGGTTGAACTGGTTGACGTAGATGCCGCCCAGGAATGCCTGCAGCGACTGGTAGACGTCTTTGACGGCGACGCCCTGTTTCAGAACCTTGTCCCGGTTGATGTCGGCGTAAATCTGGGGCACGTTGGGGCGCCAGACGCTGTTGACGTTGGCCAGCTCGGGTCTCTGGCGCGCGGCCTCCAGGAACTTCTGGAGGTTCGCGTTGAGAAACTCGATGCTTCCGCCGCTCCGGTCCTGCAGCCAGAAGGAGAAGCCGCCGCCCGTGCCGAGGCCCTGAATCGCCGGAGGCGGAAAGGCGAAGACGTTCGCCTCCGGGATGTTGGCCCGGAAAGCCGCATTGACCCGCTGCATGATCGGGGCGACGTGCAGCTCTTCGCCCTTGCGCTCGTCAAAGGGGTCGAGCGTGATGAAGTAGAAGGCGGTGTAGGGCGCCGAGGCCCCGGACAGAAGGCTGTAGCCCGCGACGGTCGTGATGTATTTGATGCCTTTGATCTCGCCCAGCATCTTCTCGATCTTCTGACACACCGCGTCGGTCCGCTGGAGCGAAGAGGCGTCTGGCAGCTGGACGTTCACGAAGAAGTAGCCCTGATCCTCGTTGGGAAGAAAGCCCGCCGGCAGCTTCTTGCCGAGCAGCCCGGAGAGCACGACGAACCCGGCGAGAATCGCGACGGTCAGAAAAGCCCTGCGCACCAGAATGTGCGAAACCTTCACGTAGCCGTCGGTCGCCTTCCCGAAGACGCGGTTGAACCAGCCGAAAAACTTCCCGAGGAGTCCCCTCGCGGGCTTCTTGGGCTTCAGGATCATCGAGGCGAGCGCCGGCGACAGCGTCAGGGCGTTGAACGCCGAGATCAGAACCGAAACGGCGATCGTGATCGCGAACTGCATGTTCATCCGACCCTGGATGCCGCCCATGAAGGCCACCGGGATGAACACGGCGGAGAGCACCATGGCGATTCCGATGACGGGCGCCGTGACCTCCTCCATGGCCTTCCGCGTGGCGGCCTTGGGATCGAGGCCGTGCTCGATGTGGTGCTCGACCGCCTCCACGACCACGATGGCGTCGTCCACGACGAGGCCGATCGCGAGAACGAGGCCGAAGAGGGAGAGCGTGTTGATCGAGAAGCCGAGCATCGGAAAGACCATGAACGTGCCGACGAGCGACACGGGCACGGCGAGGAGGGGGATGAGCGTCGCCCGCCACCCCTGCAGGAACAGGAAGACGACGATGATGACGAGCACGATCGCTTCGAACAGCGTGTGCTCGATCTCCTTGATGCCCTCGGTGACCGGAATCGTGGTGTCGAGGGCGACGACGTAGTCGAGGTCGTCCGGGAACCGCCCCTTGAGCTCCGCCATGACCTTCTTGACGCCCTCGGCCACGGCGATGGCGTTGGAGCCCGGGACCTGGAAGATGCCGATCGGGCAGGAGGGTTTGCCGTTCAGGCGCGCGCGCTGCTGATAGTTGAGGGCGCCGAGGTCGATCCGGCTGACGTCCTTCAGGCGAACCATGGACCCGTCGGGATTCAGTCGAACCACGACGTTGCCGAACTCCTCCGCGGTGATGAGACGCCCCTGAGAACGGACGGTGTAGGTGAATTCCTGCCCCTTCGGGGCGGGCTCCGTCCCGATGCCCCCGGAGGGGTTCACCGCGCTCTGCTGGTTCAGGGCGGTCAGCAGATCGGGAACCGTGAGACCGAGGCTCGCGAGACGCTCCGGCTTGACCCAGATGCGCATGGCGTAGTCGGCGGTTCCGTAGTTCTGGATCTGCCCCACGCCCGGCACGCGGTAGATGGCGTCGTTGACGTTGATCGTCGCGAAGTTGCCCAGGAACAGGGCGTCATAGGTCCCCTTCGGGGAGTAGAGGGAGACGACCAGGAGGGGATTGCTCGTCGCTTTCTTGACGGTGAGCCCGAACTGATTGACGTCGGCGGGCAGGTTGGGCTGGGCCTGGGAGACGCGGTTCTGCGTGTTCACCTGGTCCAGATTGATGTCGGTCTCGACGTCGAACGTGACCTTGAGCGTCATCGTCCCGTCGTTGGCGTTGGTGGACTGCATGTAGATCATGTAGTCCACGCCGTTCATCTGCTGCTCGAGCGGGGTGGCCACGGACTGTTCGATCGTGATCGCGTCGGCGCCCGTGTACGTCGTCGAGACCTGGATCTGCGGCGGCACGATGTCCGGGTACTGCGCGGTCGGGAGCTTCGACATCGCGACGGCGCCGGCCATCGTCATCAGGATGGCGATGACGATCGCGACGATGGGGCGGCGAATGAAGAATTCGGACATGGAACTATTTCCCGGTTTTCCCGGCCGGGGCCGCCGTCGGCTCCGGTGTGCTGGATGCCTCCTTCGGCACGACGGTCATCCCCGACTTCACGCGCTGCAGCCCTTCGACGACGACCCGGTCGCCGGGCTTGAGGCCTTCGTCGATGACGAGCATGCTTCCCTCGATCGGGCCGACCTTGACGACCTTGATCGTCACTTTGTTGTCCGGACCGACGACCGCGATCTGGTGGCTTCCCTGCAGCTCGCTGACGGCCCGCTGCGGAACGAGGAGCGCTCCCTTTCGGACGTCCACGGCGACACGGACCTTGGCGTACTGCCCGGGGCGCAGGAGGTTCTCCGGGTTCGGGAACGCTCCGGCGAGTTGGATCGTGCCCGTCTTCACGTCCACCTCGCGCCCGACGAGGAACGGCTTTCCGCGATGCGGGAAGACCGAGCCGTCCGAGAGAATCAGCTCGAGGTTTCCCATCTCGAGGTTCCGGCCGTTCTGGAGCGTCTTCTGGACCGGGCCGTGCTTGTCGACCCAGTACAGATACTCCTGCTCGCTGGGATTGAAGTACACCTTGATGGGATCCACCTGCGAGACCGTGGTCATGACGACCTGGTGGTTTACGAGATCGCCGACCTGCGAGACGGCGACGCCCGCGATGCCGTCGATCGGGGAGGTGACCTTCGTCCAGTCGAGATCCAGCTTCGCCTTCTCGAGGGTCGCCCGAGCGCTCTCGACGTTGGCCTGCGCCGTCCGCTCGCGTGTCTCGGCGTCGTCCAGCTCCTGCTGGCTGATCGCCTTCTCCGCAGCCAGGGGCCTGTAGCGCGCGGCCGTCGTCTTCGCGTTCGCGAGCGTCGCCTGGTTCTGGGCCAGGGTGCCCTTGGCCTGGTCGTACGTCGCCTGGAACTGGCGGGGGTCGATGTCAAAGAGGGCTTGCCCGGCCTTGACGAGATAGCCCTCCTGGTAGTTCCGCCGGAGAACGTAGCCCTCGATCTGCGGCCGGATCTGGGCGTTGACGAAGCCGTCGGTCGAGCCGATCCACTCCCCGTAGACGGGCACGTCTTTCTGAACGACGGGCGCGACCTCGACGGTCGGAGGCGGCGGAGGAGGAGCCTCCTCCTTCTTGCCGCAGGCGGCGGAGAGCACCGCGAGGGCGACGAGCATTCCCGAGATCCAACCCTGTCCCGGTCGCGCCATCGAACCCACCTCCCGGCTTCCGCCGACGGACTACCCAAGAGTCCCGCTGATTGCAGGGGGGATTCTATGTCGAGCGCGCGAGGCCTCAACTCCGAACTCGGCCGATGTGACGTTTCTGCGGTGCGGAGTCGTCCCGGCGAGGCGTTATATAAACGCGTCGAGGTTCCACGCCGCGCATGGCCCAGAAGTCCCCCATCCTGTCGCTCGCGCGGCACGGCGAGACCGCGTGGAGCCTTTCGGGCCAGCACACGGGCCTCACCGACATCCCGCTGACGGAGAAAGGGGAGCAGGACGCGCGCCGGCTTGGCGAGCGTCTCCGCGAGATGACGTTCGCACGGGTCTTCACGAGCCCTCTCCAGCGGGCCCGCAGGACCTGCGAGCTCGCCGGTTTCGGAAACGTGGCGGTCGTGGATCCCGATCTCGTCGAATGGAACTACGGCGATTACGAAGGCCGTACGAGCCAGGAGATCAAGGCCGAACGGCCCGACTGGCAGCTCTTCCGCGACGGCTGCCCCGGAGGCGAATCGCCGGAGCAGGTCGCCGCGCGGGCGGACCGCGTCGTCGCGAAGGTGCGAGCGGTCGACGGCGACGTTCTCGTTTTCTCGAGCGGACACTTTCTGCGCATGGTCGGCGCCCGCTGGCTCGGGATGGAGCCCATCTGGGGACGCTGCTTCTATCTCGTCACGGCGAGCCTGTCGCAGCTCTCCGACGAGCACGCCCTGCCCGTCATCCGGCTCTGGAACGACACGGGCCACGCCGGAAACTGATCCCATGCAACCCTACGCGCCCTTTCGGTCACTCACAGTCGACCGAAAGGAGGGACCATGCACGCAACGCTCATTGCGGGATTCCTGGGTCTGTGGATGGCCGGAGCGGACTTCGAGGCCCCCGCCGCAACCGTGCCGGCCACACCAGAGCTATCGAAGGCGGCCTTCGAACGGCTCAAGGCCCTCGCCGGGGACTGGGAGGGGAAGAGCACGAAAGGCTGGGAGGAGACCCTGCAGTACCGGACCATCGCGGGCGGGACGACGGTGCTCGAGACGTCGTTCGATGCTCACCCGGGGCAGGAGATGGCCACGACCTTCTATCTCGACGGCGACCGGCTCATGCTGACCCACTACTGCATGGCGAAGAACGCTCCGCGGCTGGAAGCGACGGCCTTCGCCGACGGCGGCAGGACGGTGGTCTTCACGTTCGTCGACGGGGCGAACCTCCCGACGCGCGACCGCGGGCACATGGACAAGGCGGTCATGCGGTTCGAGGGGCCCGACCGGATCACGTCGCGCTGGACCTGGTACGAGAACGGAACAGAGAAATGGTTCGAAGAGATCGTCCAGACGCGCCGGCATTGAGCGCCAGCGTGACGCTTCGCGGCGACGCCGACGAGGAGGATCGCCTTCTCGTCGCGCGTTTCGTCGAGAGCCGGGACGAGGCGGCGTTTCGGGCCCTCTACCGGCGACACGCGTCGTTCCTGTATCGCTTCCTGCTGCGCCTGTCGGTCGGAGATGGGGCAGCGGCCGAGGAGGGTGTGCAGGAGACGTGGGTCCGGGCGGCGCAGGGACTCGCCGGCTTCGGGTGGCGCTCGTCGCTGAAGACGTGGCTCGCCGGGATCGCGATCCGCTGGTGGCGGGAGTCGAGGCGGACGGCCGCGCGCGACGCGGAGCTCCCGGACGAGGCGTCGCTTCCAGCGGCGCCCGTCATTCGCCGAGAAATCGACCGGGTCGACCTCGAGCGGGCGCTCGCGGAGCTTCCGGCGGGCTACCGGCGCGCGATCCTGCTCCACGACGTCGAGGGTTACACGCACGAAGAGGTCGCCGAGCTGACCGGAGTCGACGTCGGAACGTCCAAGAGTCAACTTTCACGGGCGCGGAACGCCCTGCGCACGCGCCTTTCCGGGAGGAAACCATGAACGGAGACGAAGATCTGACGGCCGAGGAGAGACGGGCCCTTTCGGGCCTCGCATCCGGTCCCGAACCGCCTCCGGCCCTCGAAGAGGCCGTCGTGTCGCGGCTCTCGGAGCGCGGGCTCATTGCCGGGCGCGCGCGCTCACGACCGCGTCCGATCCTCGCCTGGGCTCTCGCGGCGGCGGCGGGTATCGCGCTCTTCGCGGCGGGACTGGCGGTGGGACAGCGTCGGGGCGCGCCGGCGGCGGAGGCCGCTCCGGCGGTTTCGGCGACGCGCTACGTGCTCCTGCTCTACGACGCGCCGGGAGAGGCGACGATCACCGACGCGGAGATGGCCGCACGAGTCGACGAGTACCGCAACTGGGCGATCGGTCTGCGACGCTCGGGCAGCGACATCTCGGGAGAAAAGCTCGCGTCGCGAAACCTCGATCTGGGAGCGTCCTCGGCGGCGAGCGGGCCGGAGCCGCTCGGAGGCTTCTTCATCTTTTCGGCCAAGGATCCGGCGGACGCGCTCGCGATCGCGCGGTCCTGCCCGCACCTGAAGCATGGGGGCAGAGCGGAGCTGCGGCCGATCGAGGAGACTTAGCGGCGAAGGCGTGGTCCGTCGCGAAGCGCTCTACGACGTCATCCCGAGCGAAGCGCTCTACGACGTCATCCCGAGCGAAGCGAGGGATCCCGAAGTCGAAGCGGGTCTCTGAGAATCACGGGATCGATACCGCCGGCCTGCGGCCGGCGTT
>Ga0068870_10000980_pt1 | contig 11259 bp, 2 predicted proteins | sample KBSMisM62_FD_66599 | JGI IMG/M metagenome (GOLD analysis project Ga0068870, IMG submission 66599) | Miscanthus rhizosphere microbial communities from Kellogg Biological Station, Michigan, USA - KBS Miscanthus M6-2 | ecosystem: Host-associated > Plants > Roots > Rhizosphere > Soil ...
GCTTTTGCCAGACCGAAATCGAGCACCTTGACCGTTCCGCCCGGTGTCAGCTTGATGTTGGCGGGCTTCAGGTCACGATGAACGATGCCGCGTTCGTGCGCCTTGGCCAGGGCGTCGGCGATTTGTCGGGCAATTTCGATTGCCTCATCGATTGGCAGCGGCCCCCTCTTCAGCTTCTCCTCGAGCGTCTCGCCATCGACCAGTTCCATGACGATGCAGGCGGCGCCATTCACCTGTTCGAGCCCGTAAATCTGTGCGATGTTCGAGTGGTTCAGCGAGGCGAGTACCTGGGCTTCGCGCTCGAAGCGGGGAAGTCGTTCGGCATCGTTCGCAAAGTGCTCGGGGAGGAGCTTCAATGCAACGTCGCGTTGCAAGCGAGCATCGCGACCGCGATACACGACGCCCATGCCCCCTTCACCCAGACGGGCAATGACTTCGTAGGGTCCGATTCGCGAGCCAGGTGCGATCGGCACGGCGCCCGAGATTATATGGCGGGGCCGTTCCATGGCCTTTTGGTTGAAATTGTTACAAGGGCCGAGGCAAGAGCTTCAAGCAGAGATGGCGAACCCTCATGCGCGCTATCGTCACCCCGCTTCGATCCGTCGAAAACGCGAGTAATTTCGTGAAGCTCGGCTGAGCCCGATTCTTGCACCCAACCGGCAACCCTGTGATTCAATACAACTTTTTCGTTCTCTAAATTTCCGCGGGAGCCCCACGATGCGGACCGAGCGTTCCGTTTCTCCTTCCCCGTCTGCGGTGACGCCGTCACACACCGAGTTGTCCGAGCTGCTTCGTGCGCTGCAGGCGGTGCGGGATGGCGACTTCTCCGTTCGATTACCTGGTGACTGGACGGGGCTCGAGGGAAAAATCGCTGACACGTTCAACGAGATCGTCGCGTCCAACGCGCGCATGGCCAGCGAGCTCGAACGCGTTGGCACGGTCGTGGGCAAACAGGGGCAGACACGGCAGCGCGTCAAGTTTGGACGACCGACCGGCTCGTGGGGCGAGATGGAGGCCTCGGTCAACACGCTGATCGACGACTTGCTCTGGCCGACGACTGAAGTCACGCGCGCGCTTGCCGCAGTGGCCAAGGGCGACCTGCTCCAGACCGTCAGGCTCGACGTCGACGGCCGGCCGCTCGAAGGGGAGTTCCTCCGTTCCGCGACCATCGTCAACAAGATGATCGAGCAATTGGGCGTGTTCACGTCCGAGGTGACGCGCGTCGCCCGCGAGGTTGGAACCGACGGCAAGCTGGGAGGTCAGGCACAGGTCCGCGACGTCAGCGGGGTGTGGAAAGACCTGACCGACAGCGTCAACTCGATGGCGAGCAACCTGACCGCGCAGGTGCGCAACATCTCCGAAGTCACGATCGCCGTTGCCAGCGGCGACCTGTCGCGCAAAATTACGGTCGACGTCCGGGGTGAGATCCTGCAGTTGAAAGAGGCCATCAACACGATGGTCGATCAGCTCCGCTCATTTGCGTCGGAAGTCACGCGCGTCGCGCAGGAAGTCGGCACGGAAGGCCGCCTGGGTGGTCAGGCCGTCGTGCCCGGCGTGGCCGGCACGTGGAAAGACCTGACCGACTCGGTGAACGCGATGGCGCGCAACCTGACCGACCAGGTGCGCAACATCGCGGAGGTGACGACGGCGGTTGCGCGCGGCGACCTGTCCCGCAAGATCACGGTCGATGTGCGTGGCGAGATTCTCGAGTTGAAGAACACCATCAACACGATGGTCGATCAGCTCAATGCATTCGCCGGCGAAGTGACGCGCGTGGCGCGCGAGGTCGGCACCGACGGCAAGCTCGGTGGGCAGGCGCAGGTCTCGGGTGTCGCTGGCACCTGGAAGGACCTGACCGACAACGTCAACTTCATGGCGAGCAACCTGACCGCGCAGGTGCGCAACATCGCGGAAGTGGCGACGGCCATCGCTGGCGGCGACCTCTCGAAGAAGATTACGGTCAACGTCAGTGGCGAAATTCTGCTGCTGAAGGAAACCATCAACACGATGGTCGACCAGCTCAACGCGTTTGCCGGCGAGGTGACGCGCGTGGCGCGCGAGGTCGGCACCGAGGGACGCCTCGGCGGCCAGGCCAACGTGCTTGGTGTCGCGGGCACGTGGAAGGACCTCACTGACAGCGTCAACTCGATGGCGAACAACCTGACCGCGCAGGTACGCAACATCGCGGAAGTGGCAACCGCGATCGCCAGCGGCGACCTGTCGAAGAAGATCACGGTCGATGTCAGCGGCGAGATCCTGCAGTTGAAGCAGACGCTGAACACGATGGTCGATCAGCTCAACGCGTTCGCCGGTGAAGTGACGCGCGTGGCGCGCGAGGTCGGCACCGAAGGCAAGTTGGGTGGACAAGCCGAAGTGCCGGGCGTCGCCGGCACGTGGAAAGACCTGACCGACAACGTCAACCTGCTCGCCGCCAACCTCACTACGCAAGTGCGCAACATCGCGGAAGTGACAACGGCCGTCGCCCGCGGCGACCTGTCGCGCAAGATCACCGTCGATGTCAAAGGCGAGATCCTCGAGCTGAAGAACACCATCAACACGATGGTCGACCAGCTCAACGCCTTCGCGGCGGAAGTCACCCGTGTGGCGCGCGAAGTCGGCACGGAAGGGAAGTTGGGCGGTCAGGCGCAGGTGTCCGGCGTTGCCGGAACCTGGAAAGACCTCACCGACTCGGTGAATGCCATGGCCGGCAACCTCACCGTGCAGCTGCGCGACGTTTCCAAGGTGGCGACGTCGATCGCCAAGGGCGACCTCTCACAGAAGATCACGGTCGATGTCCGCGGCGAGATCCTGCAGATCAAGGACACCATCAACACGATGGTGGACCAGCTCAACGCGTTCGCCGGCGAAGTGACGCGCGTGGCGCGCGAGGTCGGATCGGAAGGCCGCCTTGGAGGTCAGGCCAACGTGCTCGGCGTGGCCGGCACGTGGAAGGACCTCACCGACAGTGTCAACTCGATGGCCAACAACCTGACGGCGCAGGTCCGCAACATCGCGGACGTGGCCACGGCCATCGCGCGCGGCGACCTCTCCCGCAAGATCACGGTCGACGTGAAGGGGGAAATCCTCGAGCTGAAAAACACCGTCAACACGATGGTCGATCAGCTCAACGCATTTGCCGCGGAAGTGACGCGGGTGGCGCGCGAAGTCGGCACGGAAGGAAAGTTGGGCGGGCAGGCGCAGGTGCCCGGTGTCGCCGGCACCTGGAAGGACCTGACCGACAACGTCAACTTCATGGCCAGCAACCTGACGGCGCAGGTCCGCAACATCAACGAGGTCGCGATCGCCATCGCGAGCGGCGACCTGTCGAAGAAGATCACCGTCGACGTGCGCGGCGAGATTCTGCTCTTGAAGGAGACGCTGAACACGATGGTCGAGCAGTTGCGCTCGTTCGCCGCGGAAGTGACGCGCGTCGCGCGCGAGGTCGGTACCGACGGCCGCCTCGGCGGCCAGGCCGTTGTGCCCGGCGTCGGCGGGACGTGGAAAGACCTGACCGACAACGTCAACCTGCTCGCGGCCAACCTCACGACCCAGGTCCGCAACATCGCGGAGGTCACGACCGCGGTCGCGCGCGGTGACCTCTCGCGCAAGATCACGGTCGACGTCAAGGGCGAGATTCTGGAGCTCAAGAACACCATCAACACCATGGTCGACCAGTTGAACGCGTTCGCCGCGGAAGTGACACGCGTGGCGCGCGAGGTTGGTACCGAAGGCCTCCTCGGCGGGCAGGCGCAGGTCCCCGGTGTAGCCGGTACCTGGAAGGACCTGACCGACAACGTGAACGTCATGGCTGCCAACCTCACCGAGCAGGTTCGCGGCATCGTCAAGGTCGTGACCGCCGTGGCCAACGGCGATCTCGAGCAGAACCTCACGGTCAAAGCGAAGGGCGAAGTCGCCGCGCTCGCCGACACGATCAACAACATGACGGGAACGCTCGAGACCTTTGCCGATCAGGTCTCGTCGGTGGCGCGCGAAGTCGGCGTCGAAGGACGGCTGGGTGGTCAGGCCAACGTGCCAGGCGCGGCCGGCACCTGGAAGGACCTGACCGGTAACGTGAACCTGCTGGCCGCCAATCTCACCACGCAGGTGCGCGCGATCGCTGAAGTCGCCACGGCCGTTACCAAGGGTGACCTGACGCGGTCGATCCAGGTCGATGCCCGCGGCGAGGTTGCCGAGCTCAAGGACAACATCAACACGATGATCGACAACCTGCGGTTGACGACCGACCGCAACACCGAGCAGGACTGGCTCAAGACCAACCTCGCCCGGTTCACGAGCATGCTGCAGGGTCAGCGCGATCTGACCGCGGTGGGCCAGTTGCTGCTCGGCGAGCTGGTTCCGCTCATCGACGCGCATCAGGGAGTCATCTACCAGCTCGATTCGGAAGAGGTGCCGCTGCTCAGGATCCTCGCCAGCTACGCTGACGCGCAGGACAATCACTATCCACCGATCCTTCGGCTGGGCGAGGGATTCATCGGTCAGTGCGCGCGCGACAGGCGGCGTTTGCTGATCTCGAAGGTGCCCGCCGACACCGTGCCGGTCGGCTCGGTCTTCTTCCAGGCCCTTCCGCGCAACATCGTCGTGTTCCCGGTCGTGTTCGAGGGTCAAATCAAGGCCGTCCTGGGTCTGGCGTCGCTGAACGACTTTTCGGCCACGCACCTCACGTTCCTCGAACAGTTGACCGCCAGCATCGGCATCGTGCTGAACAGCATCGAGGCGACGATGCAGACAGAAGGTCTGCTCAAGCAGTCGCAGCAGCTCGCCGGCGAGCTGCAGACGCAGCAGAAGGAACTGCAGCAGACCAACGAGCAGCTGGCGCAGAAGGCGCAGCAGCTCGCCGAACAGAACGTCGAAGTCGAACGCAAGAACCAGGAAATCGAACAGGCCCGTCGTGCGCTCGAAGACAAGGCCGCCGAGCTCGCGTTGACGTCCGGGTACAAGTCGGAGTTCCTGGCCAACATGTCGCACGAGCTGCGGACGCCGCTCAACAGCATTCTGATCCTCGGCCAGCAACTGTCCGAGAATCCAGAAGGCAACCTGACGCCGAAGCAGGTCGAATTCTCGCGCACGATCCACAGCGCGGGCACCGACTTGCTCAATCTGATCACCGATATTCTCGATCTCTCGAAGATCGAGTCCGGCACCGTGACCGTGGATGCCGAGGAGGTGCACTTCTCGAACGTCCTCGACATGGTGGCCCGCACGTTCAGGCACGAGGCGGAGCGCAAGGGACTGACGTTCGATGTCGAGGTCGATGCGCATCTGGGCCGCGGTATCGTGACCGACGCCAAGCGGCTCCAGCAGGTGCTCAAGAACCTGCTGTCGAATGCGTTCAAGTTCACGGCACAGGGAGGCGTGAGTCTGAACGTATCCGCCGCGCGTGGCGGCTGGACGGCTACGCACGCGGTGCTCAGTCAGGTTGCCAACGTGGTGTCGTTCGAGGTCACGGACACAGGTATCGGTATCTCGCCGGAGAAGCAGCGGATCGTGTTCGAGGCATTCCAGCAGGCCGATGCCAGCACGAGCCGGAAGTACGGCGGGACGGGACTTGGGCTCGCGATCAGCCGCAGACTGGCGAACCTGTTGGGCGGTGAAATCCAGCTGCGCAGCACGCCGGGCGTTGGCAGCACGTTCACCCTCTATCTGCCGACACGCTACGTCGGGCCAACTGTCGGCACGCGCGCCGATGAGACGGACGGTGCGGCGAGTCATGTCAGCGGACGTTTTTCAGTCGTGCGCGCACCCGAGCGCCCGGTCGAGGTCGTGCTCGACGATCGCGACCAGGTGCTTCCCGAGGACTCGACGATGCTCATCGTCGAAGACGATCCGCATTACGCGCGAATCCTCATGGACCTGGCCCATGACAAGGGCTTCAAAGCGCTGGTGGCTTCACGCGGTATCGACGCACTCGCGCTGGCACGCCAGTTCCGTCCGACTGCCGTCTCGCTCGACCTGTTCCTTCCCGACATGCTGGGATGGACGGTTCTCAGCCAGCTCAAACAGGATCCCGAGACCCGTCATATCCCCGTTCAGATCGTGAGCCTCGACGAGGATCGCCAACACGGGTTGGCACGCGGCGCCTTTGGATTCATCACCAAGCCGACGACCAAGGACGGGCTTGACGCGGCGATGTCGCGCCTCAAGGCATATGCAACGCCACGACGCAAACGGTTGCTGGTTGTCGAGGACAATGCGGCGGAGCAGTTGAGCATCAGGGAACTGCTCGGTCACGACGATCTGGATATCGTGACCGCCGACAGCGGTGCCGCGGCGCTGGCCGCCCTTGCCGAGCAGTCATGCGACTGCGTTATCCTCGATCTCCGGCTGCCTGACATGAGCGGATTCGAGGTGCTGGAGCGGATCGGCGAAAGGGAGGGCCTGTCGGATCTGCCTGTCGTGGTCTTCACCGGTCGAGAGCTCTCAGCCGAGGAAGACGCCAGGCTTCACATGCTCGCTCGCAGCGTGGTCGTAAAGGGTGTCGAGTCGCCGGAGCGTCTGCTCGACGAGACATCGCTCTTCCTGCACCGAGTCTTCGCGGATCTGCCACCGGAAAAACAGAGGATGCTCGAACGGCTGCATCAATCGGACGAGGATCTCCTCGGTAAATCCGTGCTCGTCGTTGACGATGACGTTCGAAACATCTTTGCTCTCAGCAGCGTCCTCGAGCGGCGTGGCATGAAGGTGCTCACGGCCAGCACTGGCAGCGAGGCGACGTCGCTGCTCGACCGCACTCCCGGTGTCTCGATCGTGCTGATGGACATCATGATGCCGGAGATGGATGGGTATCAGACGATGCAGAAGATTCGTCAGAACCCGGAGCTCCGTCGTCTCCCGATCGTGGCGCTGACGGCGAAGGCGATGAAGGGCGACCGCGAGAAGTGTTTCGAAGCCGGCGCCTCCGACTACCTGGCGAAACCGGTCAACACGGAACAGCTGCTGTCCGCGCTGCGGATGTGGCTCCACCGCTGAGAGACGATCGACGATGCTGCCGACGACACGAATCGACCGCGTCAACATTCTGTTGGTCGACGATCAGCCAGCGAAGCTGCTCACCTACGAGACGATTCTGGGCGAGCTCGGCGAGAACCTGATCAAGGTGAGCTCGGCGAGCGAGGCGCTTCAATGCCTGCTCGATCAGGAGATCGCCGTCGTGCTGGTGGATGTCTGCATGCCGGATCTGGATGGCTACGAGCTCGCGGCCATGATCCGTCAGCACCCGCGATTTCAGAAGACGTCGATCATCTTCGTGTCAGCGATCCTCATGACCGATCTCGATCGACTGCGCGGCTACGAATGCGGAGCCGTCGATTACGTGCCGGTGCCGGTCGTGCCGGCGATTCTGCGGGCGAAGGTCAGCATCTTTGCCGAGTTGTTTCGAAAGACACGCGCGCTCGAGCGCTTGAATGCCGAGCTCGAGGAACGGGTGACCGAGCGAACGGCGGCGCTCGAAGCGACGACCGAACAGCTGAAAGAGGCCAATCATCGGAAGGACGAATTCCTGGCGATGCTGGCTCACGAGCTGCGCAATCCGCTCGCGCCGATCCGGACGGCCGTGCAGTTGCTGCGCTTGAAGGAGCTGACAGAGCCGCATCGCCAGCGCGCCCGCGACGTCATTGAGCGGCAGGTCGAGCACCTGGTGAACCTGATTGATGATCTGCTGGACGTGTCGCGAATCACGCGCGGCATGATCACTCTGCAGCTCGAGCCGGTGCTCGTCGGTGCCATCGTGGCGCGCGCCGTCGAAACGGCGCGGCCGGCAATCGATGCGCACAAGCACGCACTCGAGCTCGATCTGCCGGAAGAGCTGATCAGCGTCGAGGGTGACAAGACGCGCCTCGTGCAAGTGATTGCGAACATCCTGCACAACGCGGCAAAGTTCATGGATCCGGGTGGACGCATTCGTCTCAGCGTCAGGCGCGAGGGGCAGTACGCGCTGATCTCGATCGCGGACACCGGGATTGGGATTGCGCCGGATCTGCTGCCGAAGATCTTCGAGCTGTTCACGCAGGTGCATGCCAAGTCCGAGCGCGCACAAGGTGGCCTCGGCATCGGCCTGGCGCTCGTACGACGACTGACCGAGATGCACGGCGGCACCGTGACGGCGCACAGCGATGGCGCCGGTCGTGGCTCCACGTTCAGCGTCCGTCTCCCGGTCATGGTCACGCAGATCGCCGGGCTTGTGCATCCGAAGAGAGACACCGGGACGATTCCACGCGTGGCGTCGCAGCGTATCCTCGTAGCTGATGACAATCGCGACGCTGCGGAGGCGTTGTCGCTGCAGCTTCAGTTAGCCGGCCACGACGTTCGTACCGCGCACGACGGCATCGAGGCGCTCACCGTGGCGAAAACGTTCGACCCTGATATCGTGCTGCTGGACATCGGGATGCCGAAGATGGATGGTTACGAAGTGGCGCGCCAACTGCGCTTGCAACCGGGCAGTCGCCGAGTGACATTGATCGCGCTCACCGGCTGGGGGCAGCAGCAGGATCGCGACCGTACGGCCGATGCCGGATTTGACGCCCACCTGGTGAAACCCGTGGCCGAGGCCCAGTTGTTCAGGGCGCTCACGCTTGCCGTGGATGACAGACGGCGGGTGGAAGGCGCTCAAGCGGGCTAGGCTAGTCCCCCGCGGTACAGGGACTGAAAAGCGCGCTAGCCACCAGCCGCATCCGTTGACTGGCCGGATCCCAGAAGCCTGGCGAGCGCCTCGTGCTCAACGGGTTTGACGACGTGGTGATCGAAGCCAGATTCCTCCGAACGGCGACGATCAACGTCCTGGCCCCAGCCGGTCAGCGCGATGATGACGACGTTCTTGCCCCACGGACGTTCCCGGATCTGCCGGCAGGCCTCGAAGCCGTTCATCTTCGGCAAACCGATATCCAGCAGGATCACATCAGGACGTAACTGCTCCGCGGCGTCAACGGCGGCGGCTCCGTCGTGCGCGAGGTGAGTCTCGTGGCCACACACGTTGAGCAGCATGGCGAGAGACTGCGCCGCGTCGATGTTGTCATCGACCACGAGGATCCGTCGCGTCGCGACTTGCGCCAAATCGGACGCGCCCGGCGGCGGTGGGGCACTAGCCGGCACGGGTGCGGTGGCGAGCGGCAGCGTCACGGTGAGCTGGCTGCCATGGCCGAGTCCATCGCTCTCGGCCGTTACCATGCCGCCATGCATCTCGACGAGACGCTTGACGAGGTGCAGGCCAATGCCCAGGCCGCGCTGCGATCGTTCCAAGGTGCGATCGACCTGGGAGAACATGTCGAAGATGTTGGTGAGGCGGTCGCCTGGTATCCCTATCCCGGTGTCGCGCACGCGCACGACCGCGGCGTGTCCCAGATGATCCGCGGTGATGTCGATGCGTCCGCCCGAAGGCGTGTAACGGCAGGCGTTGTTGAGGATGTTGCTGAACACCTGGGTCAACCGCACCGGGTCGGCATCCAGATACATCGGCTCGCTGGGTACGGTCACGGTCAGGGAATGTCCGAACTCGTCGACGAGCGATCGATTCATCTCGGCGGCCTCCCTGATAAGAGTGCCGACGTCCACCCGGCTCGTGCGAAGCTCCAGCTTGTCGCGCGCGATGCGCCCGACGTCCAGCAGATCGTCGAGCAGCCGCGTCATCAGAGCGGCCTGGCGATCGAGGATATCGCGCGCCCATTGCACTTCGTGGGAGAGGGGCGGCTGGCTGCTCTTCATCAAATCGACGGCGCTGCGGATTGGCGCTAACGGGTTGCGCAGCTCGTGCGCCAGGGTCATCAGGAATTCGTCCTTGCGCCGATCGGCATCGCGAAGCGCATCGGCCGAGCGCCTGCGCTCGATGAGATCGGCGGCCTGTCTCGCGAGAATGTCGAGCAGACGTTGCGCGCGCTCCGTCGGCTGATGGGGCTCGGTCCAATATGTTGAGAGAATGCCCAGCAGCTCGCCAGTTCGCGAATAGAGCGGCGTCGACTGGATCGCGCGGACGCCGAGCTGGAGAAATACCTTCCGATCGTCGCTTCCGGTCAGGAAGTCGGATGCGTTCACGTCAGATACGGTGACATGTTCGCCTGTCTTCAACGCCTGGCTGCAGATCGCCGACGAGTCGAGGCTGACCGACCTCCAGAGCGCTTTCGCGTGATCGTCGAAGCCACGGACGTTCAGGAGCTTCAGCTCGCGGCTGTCGGGATCGAAGATCTGCATGCTCGCGTGCTGTGATTGCATGATGGCGATCGTGGCGTCGATGATCGTGTCGTACAGCGACTGCTCATCCCCCTCACGGATGATTTCCGCGCTGACGCGCTGCAGCAGCTGACTGTCTTCGAGGTCCATCCGCAACTGACGCTGGCTCTCGCGTAGCTCTCCCTCGGCATATTCCCGCGCGTCGCTCTGGCGGCTGATGGCGCTCGCCGTCCACGACAGGAGAATCAGCAACAGCGCAATCTCGGCGAGTGTGCGGGATGCCGTCCCGAACGCGAGGTCGTACAGGCCCGCTTGCTCACCAGCCAGACGAACCAATCCCAGCACGACCGGGACGACGATCAAGGCCGGCAGAATGCGCCTGATCAGCACGCCGGCCGGACCGGGCTCCGTGAGGAAACGCACGGCGCCATGTTCGGGAACGGCGAGCATCAAGCCCAACGACACTGCCAGGATGAAGGTCGACGTCTGGAGCGCGATGACCGTGGCTGTGGGAATCGAGTAGAGGACCGCGGCTCCGTAGAGGTAGCCGATCAAAGACAGGAACGCGATTGACGCCGTGAGCGAAGCGAGGATCGGGACGAGCGATCTGAGCCGTACCCAACCAGACGAGAAGAGAGAGGCGATGACGCATGCGACGCCGATGATGGTCCACGAGATGGCGCCGGGTGGACCCATCCGGCCGACGAACAACACGCCACCTCGTCCCCACTCGCGTCCGAACATCAGCAGCGTGTCGATGTGCAGGTCGGTGCCGGAGAGGTATTGATAGATGACGCTGGCACCGATCGCCGCGACGAGCACACCACACACCGCGGCAATGCGACGGTAGCCAAACTCGAGCAGCAGGATGGCCACGCCGCTTGTAAACGCGGCGATCGTGGCATTGGGCTGGATGGAAATGCCGCCGCCGTTCCAATCGGTCAGGCGTGGAAGATCAGCGGCCCACCCGGTGAAAGAGACGACACCGCCGAGCACGGCGTAGAGGCCCAGTATCAGGGATGCGTTTCTTGCGCGTCGAGCGGCAGTCCGACTGCGAGCTGGCATGTTCAGGGTACCGGAGTG
>Ga0068870_10000990_pt1 | contig 11208 bp, 8 predicted proteins | sample KBSMisM62_FD_66599 | JGI IMG/M metagenome (GOLD analysis project Ga0068870, IMG submission 66599) | Miscanthus rhizosphere microbial communities from Kellogg Biological Station, Michigan, USA - KBS Miscanthus M6-2 | ecosystem: Host-associated > Plants > Roots > Rhizosphere > Soil ...
ACGCAGTCGCAATCACGCTCGTGCTTCACCTTGAGCATGACGCGCTTGTTAGGCTGATACGTGTCGTCCGCCTGTTTCGCGATGACGCCGTCGAGCCCCGCCCCCTCGAAGCGCTGAAACCAGTCTTCGGCCTTCGCGCGATCCCGTGTCGTCGGCGTGCAGTGCAGCGGCGGCTCGATCCCATGCAGCACGGACTCCAGAGCGACCCGCCGTTCATGGAACGGCCGACTGCACAGGTCGCGGTCCCCTTCCGCGAGCAGGTCGAAGAACACGACCGACGCCGGCGTTTCGGTGGCGAGCAGCTTCGCCCGGGACGCGGCGGGATGCAGGCGCAGCTGCAGCGCCTCGAAGTCGAGCGCCCCGTCGCGCGCGATGACGATCTCGCCATCGAGAACGCAGCGTTTGGGCAGCTGAGCCTTGAGCGCCTCGACCAGCTCCGGGAAGTAGCGATCGAGCGGTTTCTCGTCCCGGCTCTGCATGAACAGCTCGTCGCCATCCCGGAAAATGAGCGTGCGGAACCCGTCCCACTTCGGCTCGAAGATCCACCCCTCGCCTTCGGGGAGCGTATCGACGCGGTTGGCCAGCATCGGCAGGACGGGCGGGTTGACGGGGAGTTGCATGGGTTAGTCCGGGTGGCTCATGTCCCAGTGAAATCGGTGCAGTACGTAGTGCAGCACGGGCGCGAGAACGAGCGCCGTGACGGCGAGGAACACTAGCCCCGCGTACAGCGCGAACACGCCTGCGAAAATCTTGCCGCCGGTGCTCGACACCGGACCGACCGGCCCCATGCCGCCTAACAACATGCAGGCATTCTCGAACGCGTCGACCCAGCAAAACCCGGCGGTCCAGTGGTAGCCGGCCATGCCGAACACCAGCGAGAGGATCACCAGCGCGCCAGCGTACATCGACTGTCGCGTGAGGTGCTGCACGAACCGTCGTCGAGACGGCGCCTTGAGATGATGGACGTTCTCGATCATGGCACCTCGTCAGAACGTGAGCTTCATAAATCGAATGCTACCTGACGGCGCAGAGCCCGAAGGGCGCAGGACCCAAGGGCGCAGACCCATACCGCGCAGGCCCGTACGGCGCAACGCCCGAAGGACGCAGGCCCGGAGAGCGCAAGGGCGCAAGACCCGAACGGCGCCGGTTGGGTCCTGCGCCGTTCGGGGCCTGCGCCGTTGCGCCTTTCGGGCGTCGCGCGGTTCGGGTCTGCGCGGTTCGGGTCGTGCGCCGTTCGCGCTCTGCGTGGTTCGGCCTGCGCCTTTCGGGCGCTGCGCCCTTCCATCAGTTGCGTTCCTTCCCGAGCCTCGCCGCCTTCGTGAGTGGATAATTTCGTTCTGGTATGCTTGTGTGAGCTTCACGAACGAATGCTGCCCGATTTCCTTCATGCCGACGATGGCTCGGAATAGAAGACGAGCTCGAATCCATTCGGATCCTGCACGCTGAACTGCCGGCCGCCGTAGAACGGGTCGTACAGATCTTCGAGGAAGCGAACCGCCGGCTGTGCGGGCTCACGGCCGGACAACGTCGCCTTCGACGCGTCGAGCTGCCGGTTCCTGAACAGCGCGTAGATGTCGTCGACCGCCGTCGTGTAGAACCAGAGCGCGATCTGCTCGCGCGGACGCGCGACGCGTGGCTGCACCATGAACCAAACTTTTCCGAATGATAGCGCGGCCCAGTTCATCGGCCCCTTGGGCGGAATTCGCTCCTCGAGCGTGAAGCCGACCGAGACAAACCATGCCACGGTCGCGTCGACGTCTCTCACGCAGAGCATCGGCACGACCTGCTTCGTCATCGACGCGCGCATCGCGGTCATGCGGTCCGTGCCGCTCGCCGCATTGACGGGCTCGGGCTGCTTGGCTCCGGCCGATTCGAGAAGCTGCATCGCTCGCACGTCGCCGTGCAGCATCGCCACGGCCAGCGGCGTGCGGCCTCTCGCGTCCTCGGCCTCGATGTCTGCGCCGAGCTCGATGAGCAGCTCTGCGATGTCGTACTGCGCCGGCTTCGTCCTGAGACCGTCCGGCGCGGCGAGCGCGAAGTGCAGCGGCGCCTGTCGCTGCTCGAACCGCGAGCGACGCCGCAAGAGCGCGTCGGGGTTCTCCTCGACGATGGACTGGACGAGATCGAGGTCTTCCATGCCGATCGCCGAGAAGATGTGATGCCGGGCGCCGCGCTCGAGCAGGAGCGCGACGACGTCGTGGCGCGCGTCGACGCCGTCACCGACCGCCCAGCCGATGACGTCCGACTCGTGCAGGTCTCCGAAACCGTTCACGTCCGCGCCGGCGTCCAGCAGCAGTCGAACGCTCTCGAGCGGCGCGCCGGCGGCCGCGACGTGCAGCGGCGTCGCGTTGTCGCCGACGTCGCGCGCGTTAGGATCGGCGCCGTGATCGAGCAGCAGACGAACCAGTTCCGGATCCCCGACGACCGCGTGCAGCGGCGTACCGCCGGAGCTGTGCCGCTCGCGTGCGAGACTCGGATCGGCCGTCAGCAGCGCGCGCACGGCCGCCACCTCTCGGCCCTCGATGGCGGCGAAGAACTGATCGAGGCGCGGCGTGCGCCGCCGCTCCACTTCGGCTTTCAACGCGCGCCAGCTCGGAAACCCATACTCGCGTGCGATGGAGAGCTGTGCGGCCGCAAGCGTGGCGGTGGGATCCGCAACCCGGGCCGCACGCAGGCGTTCCTTGGCGAGCTTCCGGAGGTAGTCGAGCGACGCGCGCTCGGGGAGGGGGAGGGGAGAGTTGGCCATTGACCTTTCTTCCTGTAATGCCCGGTGTCCGCGTGATCGGGCTGGAAGTCAGGTCGCTGACTGCGTGGTACAGTGGGGTGGGTTCAACCCTTTACGCGGACCGTCGGCCGCCCGGATCGGCCGTGGCTGACAGTAGTCAGCGGTGGAGTAGAGCACCAGAGGCATGGAACGGCGCAGGGCCCGAACGGCGCAGGGGCCCGAACTGCGCAGGGCCAAGCGGCGCGAAATGCCAGACGGGCGCCAAATGCCAGACGGCGCCAAATGCCAGACAGCGCCAGATGCCATAAGGCGCCAAATGCCACACTGCGCCAAATGCCACAATGCGCGTAAACAGCGGTGCACTACGCGGTCGGCCGTTCAGTAGCGAGGGTGGCGCGGCAGATGCGCCGTTAACGCGCCCTTTGGCATTCCGCGCGGTTCGGCATCCGCGCCGTTCGGCATTCGGCGCTGTCTGGCATTCGCGCTGTCTGGCATTCGCGCTGTCTGGCATTCGCGCTGTCTGGCATTCGCGCTGTCTGGCATTCGCGCTGTCTGGCATCTGGCGCTGTCTGGCATCTGGCGCTGTCTGGCATTTCGCGCCGCTTGGCCCTGCGCCCTTCGGGCGCTGCGCCGTTTCGTCAGTTGCTGACGAGTCGCGCAGCTTTTGTGAGTAGATAATTGCGTTCTGGTGTGCTTGTCGTCCCCTCCGCCGCCGCGCGATAGTGCATGAGCGCGCGGTCCCGATCTCCAGACTTCTCGAACAAGTGCGCGCGAACCGCGTCGAGCCGATAGTGGCCCGCGATGCGCGCGTCGCCATCCAGCGCCGTCAGCAGCTCGAGCCCCGTCGCGGGCCCGTGCACCATCGACGCCGCGATCGCGAGGTTGAGCGTCACCATCGGGTTGTCGGTGATGCGCTTCAGCACGCCATACAGCGCAAGAATCTCCCCCCAGTCGGTCTCGTCCGTGCTCGGCGCCTCGTCATGCACCGCGGCGATCGCCGCCTGCAGCTGGTACGGGCCAATCGACCCCCGCGGCAGCGTGGCGGAGATGAGTGCGACCCCCTCGTCGACGAGTCGTCGATCCCACAGCGACCGATCCTGCTCGTCGAGCGCGATGATCTCGCCTCTCGGGCCCGTGCGCGCGGCGCGACGCGCGTCGGTCAGCAGCATGAGCGCGAGCAAGCCGGCGACTTCACCGTCGCGCGGGAGCAGGGCGTGGACCGCGCGCGTCAGGCGAATCGCCTCGTTCGACAGCTCCGCACGCTGCAGCTCGGCGCCGACGCTGCTGGCGTAACCTTCGTTGAAGATCAGATACAGCACGTGCAGCACTGCGCTCAACCGCTCGGCGCGTTCCGAGTCGTTAGGCGGCCTGAACGGGATGTTCGACGTCTTGATGGTCTGCTTGGCGCGGCTGATCCGCTGCGCCATCGTCGCCTCAGGAACGAGGAACGCGTTCGCGATCTCGGCTGTCGTGAGACCGCCGACGGCTCGTAACGTCAACGCGATGGCCGACGGTGGCGTCAGGGCGGGGTGACAGCACATGAACAGCAGCACGAGCGTGTCGTCCTCATCCGGACCGATCTCGCCGAACATCGCCGGCACGACGGTCTCGATGGCCGACCATTCCGTGGCGGCGACGTCCTCGCGCCGGCGCCGCGCCATCTCGCTCCGCACGTGATCCGTCAGCCTCCGGGTTGCCGCGTGATAGAGCCACCCGCGTGGATTGTTGGGCATGCCCTCCACCGGCCACTGCGTCGCCGCGGCGATCAACGCTTCCTGCACCGCATCCTCGGCCGCGGCGAAATCGCCGTGACGACGCGCCACCGCGGCGACCACCTGCGGCGCAAGCTCGCGCAGCAGGTGGCTCATGGTGGCGTCGAGGGAGCGCGATGTCACAACTCGTCTGGCGGTCCGCTCATCACCTGACGGACTTCGATGGGAAGGATGAGCGGCGCGCCACCAGGTCCCGGCGCGCACGAGGCTTTCGCCGCGATCTCATAGGCGCGCTCGGCGCTGTCGACCTCGACGATCCAGTAGCCCGCGAGGAATTCCTTCGACTCCGGGAACGGCCCATCCGTTACCGGCACGCCGTTCTTACCGGCGCGAACGAGCTTCGCCTGGCCTGGCGGCGTCAGCCCCTCGGTGGAGACGTACTCGCCGGCCTGCTTGAGCTCCTTGTTGAGCTCGTGCATGAAGCCGATGTGATTCTTGAGGTCGTCGGGCGACCAGCTAAAGATCTGATAATCGCCGGTGCCCCGGGGCGCGTGCATCATCAGCATGAAACGCATGGGCCGTCTCCTCGAGTGTGTGTCGCCGTCCATTCGTTCGGCGGTTTCGTAGCGAAGTCGGAGCCGACTGCGAGTTCTCTACATGGCGGCGAAAAGAAATTCTTCCGGGACGGACGGTGATGTCGAGGGCTGACCGCGTTGCCGGGCTCGTGGGTGTGTGAAACGGCATCAACCGCGGAGAACGCGGAGGAGGCGGAGAGAAATCGGGGTCAGACGGTCGACTCGAATTACAGCGTTCTGTCTCAGCCGAAAGTCTCGTCAGATGTAATCTGAAGCTGACCCAATCGCCTCTCATCCCCGGTAGATGCGCCCCTCGACTCGGGGAGCGCGATTCCTCGCCTCCGCGCCTTCGGCGCTTCGCTCGGAATGACCGCCACCGTTTTCCCGCTACCCGTCTCCCTTCTCCCCTCTCCCGTCTCTCGTCTCCCGGCCTTCAGCGGCCGTCTGCGTCGGGCGCCAGCGCGTCTGCCGTTCGGTTGATCGATGATGCATGGGCGAGGCGTCCCGTTGTGCCAGCCTCTCGGCCAGGATGCCAAGGATTCCTCGCGTCCGCTCGGAACGACAGAACGTCCCCTCAGACCTTCAACGCATTCGCGGGGTCAATGCGCGCGATGCGGCGGGCGGGGATGACTGTCGCGAGAAGGCCGATGCCTGTCACGATCACGGCGCCGATCAGGTACGTCGCGGCGTCGAGCAGCCCCACCCCGTAGACCAGCGACGCGATCAGCCGCGACGCTCCGGCAGCGACGAACACGCCGATGGCGACGCCGCCGCCGACCATCGCGGCCCCGCGTCGGACCATGGCGCGCAGGAGATCCCGTTCATCGGCACCGAGCACGAGCCGGACGCCGAACTCGCGCGTGCGCTGCGTGATGATGTACGCGATGATGCCGTACACCCCGAGCCCCGCGAGCAGCGCGGCGCTCGCCGCGAAGCCGAGCAGCAGCGTAGCGACGAAGCGCGTGCTCGACGTCGACGCGCGCACGATGTCCGTCAGCGGCTGCGCATCCGAGACGCCCATGGGAACGGCGTCTTCGCGAACGGCGCGCGTGATCGCGGAGATCGCCGCACCGGCCACACCGCTCGTGCGCGCGAACAGTATCGTGGTGAACCGCGGCGCCCGCGCGTCTTCGCCCGAGAGCAGGTACATCGCGGGCGCCTCCGCCACCTCGACTGACCGGAATCGCACATCGCGCGTGACGCCGACAACCTCCATTGGTGGTGCGGCGCTTTCATCGAACGCAATCAGTTTCCCGGCAGCCGGCGCCGTTCCGAAGAGACGTCGCGCGGCGGACTCGCTGATTATGACGTGTGGGCGACCGGCCGTGCTGTCTTCCGCCACGAACGGCCGGCCGGCGACGATCGGAATGCCCATCGTGCGGAAGTAATGCTGCGACACGGAGTGAAGCTCGACCTCCGCGGGTCGCGCGCTGGCGTCCACATTGCCCACGCCGCGCACCGCGATCGTGATGACGCATGCCAGGTCGAACGGCACACAACCGGACGTCGCGACACCACGAACGCCGGGCATCCCCGCGAGCTGCGTGAGAAACTCATCGCGTCGGATTCTCGCGGCGGCTGATGTATCGATCGACGTGAGGCGCATCGTCACGACGTGATCGGCGCGAAATCCGAGATCCGTCGCGAGCAGCTCGCGCAGACTGCGCGTCATGAGGCCGGCCGTCACGAGCAGAATGGTCGCTAGCGCGACCTGGGCCATCACGAGAAACTGCCGTCCTCGAACCGGGGCTGCAGTGTGCGAGTCGCCGGAGGATGTGATGAGCTTCGCCGGATCGACACGCGACGCGGCGATCGCCGGCCCGATGCCGAACAGCAGCGTGGCTACGCCGGCCATGGCTGCCGAGAATCCGAGGACGCGCAGGTTGGGTGCGAGCGATGCGCCGGCGAGCAGGTCCGTTCCTCGGAGCAGCACCCCGTGCTGTGGAAGCACCGGCCGCAGGCTCGCCAGACCGTCCGCGATGTAGAAGCCGAGCAGGATGCCGAAGGGCAGGCCGAGCACGCCGAGGAGCGTGCTTTCGGTCAGCACCTGACGGCCGACGCGCCGCTGCGATGCACCGAGCGCGATGCGCACGCCCATCTCACCGCGTCGCGCGTGTCCGCGCGCGAGCAGGATGGATGCGATGTTCGCGCAGACGGTGAGCAGCAGACTGAGCACGGCGACGCCCATAAGCTGCAGGATCGGCTTCACCAGCGGATGCCGTCGTGCCTCGGCCAGCGGCATCACGCCGATGCCGCGCTCCGCGTTAGGCGCGACGGATTGCTCGGCGGCCAGCTCGTTGATGATCGGCAGCGCGGCCTCGAGCTGCCGCTGGACCAGGATCGTCGTCAACCCCGGCGCCATGCGCGCGATCACCGTGCCCGACTGCGACGCGAGGCGCTGCGTCCAGCGGGCGGACGGATCGATGCGCGCCATCATCCGAAGCGGCAGCCAGATATCGCCGCCGATGGCGAAACCATTGAACCCCGCGGGCATGATGCCGACGACGGCGACGGGCGTCGCGTTGACCAGGATGGTCCCGCCGACGATCGCCGCGTCACCGCCGAATCGCGTGCGCCAGAGGCGGTCGGAGATCATGCCCACGGTCGTCGGGATGCCGGCCGCATCTTCGTCGGCGCCGAAGAGCCGGCCGGCCTGCGGGCGAATCGAGAGCGTCGTGAGAAGTGTGCGCGTGATGGCTTCGATGCGCACCGGTCGGTCCTCGTCGCCGGCGCGAACGATGCCGTCGGTCCACGTCGCGAAGCCGATGTCCTCGAACGCCTGCACCGTCGCCCGAAGCACGTCGTAGCGGGCAAAGCTCCAGGGGATGGTGTCCTGCCGCGCGCCAGCCCGGTTCACCACGGTCTGGTACGGCACCACGAGCCGGTCGGCCCCCGCGTAGGGCAGCGGCCGAAAGAGCATGACGTCTGCGAGCGTGAACACGGCGGTCGCGACGCCGAGCCCGAGCGCGATTGATGCGACCATCACGCCGGTCGCGAGCGGGGTGCGCCGCAACGCCCGCAGTCCATAGCGAATGTCCTGAAGGACTCCGTCGATCCAGCGCCGCGACGAGCGTCCGAATGTCATGAGGGGCCGTGAGGTAAACGAGCCCCACCATGGACGATTCGTGCCGCCCTCGTGGCGGCTGAAAGCAATGCGACGCAACGACTTCGCTATTGACTCCAAACGAGGACTGCTCCGGAACCGGGATCGGTGCGTTCGGATGCGGACACGTCCGAACGAATACGATGCCTCAAACGCGGCGGATGGCTGTGATACTCTGATGCCTGATTACTGATGACTGGGCGCACGTCTTGCGCGCCCTTGGCGTCCTGCTTTACTGGAACAAGGTCACCGTGAGCGCGACCGATAGAAAGCCCAACCGTGATCCCGCGCGTGAGGATCCACCGCGTCATCCTGCCAACGATCGATCCGGCGCCGAGCCCTCCGGCGCCAGCACCGGAATTCCAGGGCGTGACTTTGCGAGCGCCGAGATCGCCGAGGCAGAGGCGGATGAGGCGCGCGTACGTCGCAAGAGCGACACGTGGGGTGAGAAATTGGGGTCGGATTCGCGATAGAAATTGGGGTCAGACTGGGTCAGACTCGATTTACATCGTTCTGTCTCAGCCACAGCATTTCCAGCGCTTGTAATTCGAATCGGACCCCAATTTCCAGCAGGCCGTCATTCCGAGCGGAGCCGCGAAAGCGGCGGAGGCGAGGAATCGCAGTCATCCCGGTAGAGGGGCCTCCCGGCCGGGACGAGTGCGATTCCTCGCCTCCGCGCCTCCGGCGCTCCGCTCGGAATGACAACGTCCGGCGATTCCTCGCTGCGCCTGCGCTTTGCACGGGCTCCGCTCGGAATGACGACCTGCTCGCGCTGGTGCTGGTTTTCCGCTCGGCATGAAGGCCAGTGATGGCGCGTAGCTTTCGCGCATGACGTTACCAGCCCCATCCCCAACGCCGTTCGAGCTCCTTGGCGGCGACGCTGGCGTGCGCCGTCTCGTCGACCGGTTCTACGACCTCGTCGACAGCGCACCCGAGGCACGCACCATCCGCGCACTGCACGCGACCAGTCTCAAGGCGTCACGCGACAAGCTGCACCTCTACCTCACGACGTGGACCGGCGGGCCGCCGGTCTACACCGAGCGGCACGGCCACCCGCGCCTTCGCATGCGGCATTTCCCGTTTCGCATCGGCGCGCGCGAGCGTGACGAATGGCTCTGGTGTATGGACCGCGCGCTGAACGAGCACGACATGCCTGACGAGTTGCGCGAACAGCTTCGCGAGCGCCTGCACGGGTTGGCGGACCACATGCGAAATCAGCCCGACTGACGTCCATCCCGCTGTATGAACGTTGATGTTTGCGCCGACAGTGGTGAGTCGGCCATCGGGCAACAATCGCCGGTCGCAGTGCCGAGGGAGCAGTTCCGAGGTGGCAGTCTCGGGATGACATCGACCGACGTAGCACCCCGACGGTTCCACTGGGCAACTAACGACTGATCACTCTTACTGATCACTCTTACTGGAGACTCTCGACTGATGACTGACTGGTTACGGAGAGTGTGCGGTACGTACACCCACGGCTAGCCGCGCGAGGCGCGGACCTCCATCAGGACATCCTCGGCCGCTTCCCCATCGAGCGATACCGGCTCCCGCACCACCTCGCGAAACCCGCACCGGCGATAGCACGCAAGGGCGCGGCTATTGAAGGCGAGGACTCGGGCCCGAACGACCGAAAGCTCCAACGTGTCGAACGCGTGCGAGAGTACCAGTTGCACGGCCTCGGTGCCGAGGCCAATGCCGCGATGCTGTGGGGCGAAGAGGGCTACGGCGAGATGAGCCTGCTTCAGCCTCGCATCGAGACTGTGGAGACGGGCGACGCCCACGCACCGACCGTCGAGCTCGATCACCCATCCGAGCTCCTCGCGCCCGACGTCCTCGTACCAGCGCTCGGCATCGGCCTGCGTCAGAGGACCCGGAGACCCGATGGCGCCAACCATTCTCCGAAACTCCGGGTCGCGGCCTGCGTCCAGTCGGTCCCCAATGTCGGTCGGCTGAGGAGCGCGCAACACGAGGCGTGGGCCGCGCAGCGTCGGCCGTGGCGAGTCCTGCGCTGGGGAGGGTGCCATGCGAACGGAATAGACTGCCGAGTCGCCGTCGCCGCTACCTTCGGCCTGCGCTCGGAACCACAGGCCGGCGAGATTGTATTCTGGAGTCTCAGCGGGATCTCGAAAGCGATGTCGCGGTGCCGCTTGGCGAGTGATGGACAAGACGGAGGTATGGGCGTGAACGCACGCGCGACAGCGGGGACATCATACCGGGCACTGGGCGACGCACGAAGCCGCGACAGGCGCAAGCCACTGGTTGCGGTCGCTCGCGCGGTGTGCGCGGCCGCGGTCGTCGCCGTCGCCTTGAACACGGCCGGCGGGCAGCAGCCGGCCTCGTTAGGCGCGACGGGTGGTCGACCCTTCGTGGTCGGCGAACGGCTGACGTATGCGGTCGAGTTCGGGCCGCTCAAGGTCGGGACCGGCACGATGGAGGTGCGCGGCATCGAGAACGTGCGCGGGCGCGAGGCGTACCACACCGTCTTCCGGATCAACGGCGGCATCCCGCTCTACCGCGTCGACGACACGTTCGAGAGCTGGTTCGCCACGGATGATCTCGCATCGCTCCGTTTCCATCAGGATCAGAACGAGGGCCAGAAGGATCGCAACCGGCGGTACGAGATCTTCCCCGAGCGGCGCGTCTACGACGAGACGACCGACGACAAGGGCGAGCAGCCGTCCGTCGCAGAACCGCTCGATGACGGATCGTTCGTGTACTTCGTCCGGACGGTGCCGCTCGAGGTCGGCCGCTCGTACGAGTTCCAGAGGTACTTCAAGCCGGATCGCAACCCGGTGACGATTCGCGTGCTGCGCCGCGAGCGCATCACGGTGCCCGCCGGCACGTTCGACGCCATCGTCATTCAGCCGGTCATCAAGACGAAAGGGGTTTTCTCCGAGGAGGGTCGTGCCGAGCTGTGGCTCTCGGACGACGAGCGCCGGTTGATCCTGCAGATGAAGTCGCGGCTGTCGTTCGGCTCGATCGACCTCTACCTCACGAGCATTCAGCGTCCGTGAGCGCTCGACCCGCCGTGGCTCGCACATCTGCGGGAAAGCGCCGCGGATCATCCCGGACGGCGAATGCGCCCGCAACCGG
>Ga0068870_10000996_pt1 | contig 11179 bp, 11 predicted proteins | sample KBSMisM62_FD_66599 | JGI IMG/M metagenome (GOLD analysis project Ga0068870, IMG submission 66599) | Miscanthus rhizosphere microbial communities from Kellogg Biological Station, Michigan, USA - KBS Miscanthus M6-2 | ecosystem: Host-associated > Plants > Roots > Rhizosphere > Soil ...
GAGAAGTTCGAGGAGCTCTGGCTCGACTCGCAGCACCAGCTGTTCGGCGACTCGGTCGACACCGACGGCTACGCGACGTGGTGGAGCTACATCCCGCACTTCATCGGGACGCCCGGCTACGTCTACGCGTACTCGTACGGCTTCCTCTTCGCGCTGTCGATCTTCCGCAAGTACGAGCTCGAGGGCGAGTCGATGGTCGAGCCGTATCTCGACGTGCTGCGGGCGGGCGGCTCGAAGACGCCGGAGGAGCTGGCCGAGATGGTCGGGCTCGATCTCACCGACCGCCGGATCTGGGACGCGGGAATCGACGCGCTCGCCGTCGAGCTCGACGAGGCCGAGGCACTCGCGGTCGACGTCGGCCTGGGCGAGTAGCGGCGATCCGGCCGCGAAGCGGCCGGCTTCAGGGATCTTTGCGCAACCAGGGCTCCGCGCGAGCGGAGCTCTGGTCTTGCGCACGATGACACTCTCAACTAGACGCCGAGCAGGGCCGCCTCGATCTCTCGCAGGCGGTCGACGTCGCCGCGCATCGCCGCGGTCGCGTCATTGAACAGGAACGCCTCGGCGAGCCGGACGATCGCATAGGCGAGCGTCGACGGCTCGACGGGCGGGCGGAAGGTCTCGGCACGCACCTCGGCCTCGACGAAGTCCTGGATCTTTGCAACCGCCCGGCGATGGACGATGCCGCCGCTCGACGTGAGGATCCGGAGGGCGTCGCGTTCGAGCTCGAGGAAGCTGCGCAGGGCGGGCGCCGCTGCAAGCGCGCGGTTGATGCGATCGAACGTGTCGAGAAGTGCGCTGCCCCCTGTTCCCGTGGCGCCCGCGCGCGCCTCGTCGAACAGCGGCTCCGCGGCCCGGGCGACGGTCTCGCCGACGAGGCCCTCCCGGGAGCCGAACCAGCGGTAGATCGTCGTGCGCCCGAGCCCGAGCTGCGCCGCGATCGCTTGCACGTCGACTCGCTCGCCGTGCAGGTACAGCCGAAGGGCGACGTCGAGGACGTCCTCGCGGCTCGCGGCCGGGGGGCGCCCGCGCCTGCGAACGCCGGGTGTCGTAGCCTCCGTCACGTCTTCGTATTGATACACGAGACGCTCCGTGTAATCATTTCAGCACCCTAACCGCGACGGCGGAGGCGTCGTTTCAACCTGTAGCAGCATCGACGTGCCCGCGGTACGCTCGCGGCTGACAGGCAGGAATCGGAGGGCTCACAAGGAGGAAGATTTCGGTGCGAAAGCTCGTTGCAGTTGCGACCGTGCTGGTTGCGGCGCTCGCGCTGACGGTATCCGGCGCCATCGGCGGCCCGGGCCAGACGCCAGGCGTCTCAGCCAAGTCGGTCGTCATCGGCGGCACCTTCCCGCTCACCGGTCCGGCGGCTGCCTATGCGCCGATCCCGATCGGCATGAAGGCGTACTTCAGCTACATCAACGCCCGTCGCGCGTCGAAGGCAGAGGATCCGGCACGCAGGCGTGGCGTGTTCGGTCGCCAGATCGTCTGGAAGTACTACGACGACGCGTACAACCCCGCGAACACCGTTCAGCTCACGCGCCGGCTCGTCGAGCAGGACAAGGTCTTCGCCACGGTGGGTCAGCTCGGGACCGAGCACAACCTCTCGGTTCGCAGCTACCTGAACCAGCAGAAGGTCCCGCAGAGCCTCGTCTCGACCGGCGCGTCGTACTGGGGCACCCAGGGCAAGGAGTTCCCGTGGACGATCGGCTGGCAGCCTGACTACATCTCCGAGGGCCGCCTGTACGGGCTTCACATCAAGGCGAACTTCAACGGCAAGAAGATCGCCGTGCTCTACCAGAACGACGACTACGGCAAGGACTACCTCTACGGCCTGCGCGCGGCGCTCGGCAAGAACTACGCCGACACCAACATCGTCGCGCAGGAGGCGTACGAGGTGACGGCGACGAGCCTCGCGTCGCAGATGACGAAGATCAAGGCGTCGGGCGCCACGGTCCTCGTCCTCCTGTCGACGCCGTCGCCGACGATCCGCGCGTATGCCACCGGCAAGGCGCTCGGGTACAACCCGGAGCAGATCTACCTGAACTCCGTCTCCGCGACCGCCGCGTTCCTGAACATCGCGGTCGCAAACGCGGGCGCTGCGTACGTGAATGGCTCGCTCTCGACCGCGTACCTCAAGGATCCGGCCAACCCGGAGTGGAGCAACGACTCGGTCATGAAGCTGTACCGGCAGATCATGGCCAAGTACGCCCCCACCGCGAACGCCAACAACGGCCTCTACTACTACGGGGTCGCGAAGGCCGAGGCGTTCGTCCAGGCGCTCTACAAGGCGGGCAAGAACCCGACACGTGCGAGCTACATGGCGGCGCTCCTGAGCTACAACACGCCGAACAAGTTCGCGCTCCCGGGTGTCGTCGAGAAGACCTCGAGGACGGACCGATTCATCATCAGCCAGCAGCAGCTCATCCGTTACACGAACCCCGACTGGAAGCGCACGGGAAGGCTCATCGAGGGTCGTCCTTAGAGGTCGAGCTGCACTCTCGATAGATCGGTAGAGGCCGGGAAACCGGCCTCTACTGCGTCTCGAGCCACTCCTGCCAGTAGCGCTCCATCGTCGTCTGGCGGTGCGCCTGGTGGAGGAGGTCGTACGGCGCGACGTTCACCGCGCGCACGATCCACTCGCCGCCGTCTCCGAGGTCGAGCACGTTCACGCACCCGGGCGCCTGTTCGAAGTGGCCGAGGAACATCCGCTCGCCCGTGAGCGCATAGGAGAGGATCGCCCGGTTGACGCCGCCGTGGCACACGGCGAGCGCGGTGTGCCAGCGATCGTCCGCGACGAGCCGGTCGACGGCCGGAAGCACTCGGTCGAAGAGCTCGCCGATCGACTCGCCGCGCAGGAACCGCGCATCGTTCGGGATGACGCCGCGGAACGCGTGCACGAACTCGCGCTCGAGGGCGTCCGCGGGGATCTCCGAGAGCCGGCCGCCCTGGATCTCGCGCAGCTCAGACCACGACTCGGGCTCGACGGCAGGCGCGACGATACGGGCTGTCTCGAGCGTCCGCGGAAGGCCGCTCGTGAGAACGCGGTCGAGGTCGATGGCGCTGAACGCGTCCGCGACGGCACGTGCCTGCGCGACCCCGTCCGCATTCAACGGCACCTCGGCCGGATCGACGGGCGACCCGTCCGTGCGGAAGTAGGACACCTCCGCGTGGCGCATGAGGTACACCCGACGGCGACTCATCGGCTGCGTAGGATCGCACGATGGACGTCGTCGAGACCTCGGCTGACGCCGAAGGCCTGACGAAGCCGCCTCTCCTCGTCCTCGACCGCGTCCGGGCCTTCCTCGACGAGCACGGCCTCGGCACGGGCGACGTGCAGGCTCGCCGGATCGGAGAGGGCGGAGGGTCGAACTTCACGTTCCTCCTCGAGCGCGACGATGACCGGTTCGTCCTCCGGCGCCCGCCCCGGCCGCCGCTTCCGCCATCGGCGCACGACGTCGTCCGTGAGGCTCGGCTCCAGCTCGCGCTGCGCGAGGCGGGGTTCGCCCGGCTCCCGACGATCGTGGCCGTCTGCGACGACGAGGACGTGATCGGCGTCCCGTTCTACGTCATGGACGAGCTCGACGGGAACGTGCCGGCGGACGAGGCCCCGCCGGGGCTCGAGGGCGAGCCCGCGCGTCACGCCCTCGGACTCGATCTCGTCGACGCGCTCGTCGAGATCCACGGCGCGGACGTGACGACACCCGGGCTCGCGGCCTTCGCGCGACCCGGGAGCTACAACGAGCGCCAGGTGCGCCGGTTCGCGCAGCTGTGGGAGATCAACAAGACACGCGAGCTCCCGCAGGTCGACGAGGTCGGCGAGCGCCTCGCCGCCGGAGTGCCCGAGCCGCTGCCCTCGGCGGTCGTCCACGGCGACTTCCGGCTCGGGAACACGATGGTCGGTCGCGACGACCCGCAGCGGATCCTCGCCGTCCTCGACTGGGAGATGGGCGCGATCGGCGACCCGCGCGCCGACGTCGGCTACCTCCTGGCGACCTACAGCGAGCCGGGCGGGCCGCCGAATCCCCTTGGCACCTCGCCGGTGACGGCACTCCCAGGCTTCCCGTCGCGGCGCGAGCTCGTCGAGCGCTACGCGGAGCTGAGTGGGCGCGACGTCGAGCCGCTCGCGTGGTTCGAGGCGCTTGCGCTGTGGAAGGCGGCGGTGTTCTGCGAGGCGATCTACGGCCGCTTCGTCCGCGGGGAGCTCGGCGCCGAGGACACGCGTGCGGCTCGCTTCGAGCAGGGCGTGCCGTACCTCGCGGAAGCGGCCGCCGATGCGCTCGCGGGCGAGCTTCGGTAGCTGCGGAACCTCGATTCGGTCCCAAGCGTAGGGGAGCCGCTAGAGCGCGATCTCCGCGAGGGCCTGGAGCGCTTCGGGCTGCTGCGTGGAGACGAGCAACGAGGTCGCTCCCGACTCGCGCCACGCGTCGAGGCGCTCGGCGAGGCGCTCCTTCGGCCCGACGAGCGCGACCTCGTCGACGAACGCATCCGGCACCGCCGCGGCGGCGTCGCGCTTGTGCCCGTCCAGATAGAGGTCCTGGATCTCTCGCGCAGCGTCCTCGAAGCCGTAGCGGCAGACGAGGTCGTTGTAGAAGTTCTGCCCGCGCGCGCCCATGCCGCCGATGTAGAGCGCGTAGTACGGCTTCAGGAACTCGCGGCCGGCCTCGACGTCGTCGATGAGGATCACCGGCGCGGTCGCGGCGATGTCGAAGCCCTCCCGCGCCCCGGCGACGTCGCCGAACGCGCGGCGAGCCTTCTCCGGCGACCAGAAGATCGGGAGCCAGCCGTCCGCGATCTCGAACGCCTGCGCGACGGCCTTCGGCCCCATGACCGCGAGGTAGATCGGTATGTCCGCCCGCAGCGGACGCGCCATCAGCTTCAGCGGCTTTCCGAGCCCGGTGCCGTTCGAGAGCGGGATGTCGTAGTGGGCGCCGTGGTGCTCCACGGTCTCGCGGCGGAGCGCCGCGCGCACGATCTCGACGTACTCCCGCGTCTTCTCGAGCGGCTTGCCCCAGGCCTCGCCGTGCCACCCCTCGACGACCTGCGGTCCCGAGGTGCCGAGCCCCAGGAGGAAGCGGCCGCCGGACAGCAGGTCCAGCGTCGCCGCCGTCATCGCCGTGTTCGACGGCGTCCGGCCCGGGATCTGCATGATCGCCGAGCCGAGCTTGATCCTCTCGGTCGTCGCCCCGAGCCAGGAGAGGACGGTCACGCAGTCGGTACCCCACGCTTCCGCGGCCCACGCCGAGTCGTAGCCGAGCCTCTCGGCCTCCTGCGCCATCGCGATCGGCTCGAGCGGGCTCGTCCCCGGCGGCGCGTAGCCCATGTAGAACCCAAGTCTCATCGCGTGCGATGCTAACGCCATGGCCGTCGCCGACCTGCGCCCCACCGACGAGGCGGTCGAGCTGCGCGACCGTGTCCGCGCCTTCATGGAGGCGCACGTGTACCCGAACGAGCAGGCGCTCAACCGCGAGGACGACGCCGCCGACGCGCTGATCGGCGAGCTCCGCAGGCGCGCGAAAGGGGAGGGCCTGTGGGCTCCGCACCTCCCGCCCGAGGCGGGCGGCTCGAGCGGGAGCTTCCTCGTCTACGCGCACCTGAACGAGGAGATCGGGCGGTCGCTCTGGGGGCAGCTCGTCTTCAACTGCCAGGCGCCGGACGCCGGCAACGGCGAGATCCTGTGGCACTTCGGCACGGAGGAGCAGAAGCGCCGGTACCTCGACCCGCTCGTCTCCGGCGAGGCTCGTTCATTCTTCTCGATGACGGAGCCCGAGGTGCCCGGCTCCGATCCGACCACACTGCAGACGCGTGCCGTACGGGACGGCGACGACTGGGTCATCGACGGCCACAAGTGGTTCTCGTCGGGCGCCGAGGGCGCGGCCTTCGGGATCGTCATGGCGGTCACCGACCCAGACGCCGAAGCGCATCAGCGCGCGAGCCAGATCATCGTCCCGGCCGACACGCCGGGGGTCGAGATCGTGCGCGCGATCCCGACGATGGGGCACCGCGGGCGGGGCTGGACCACCCACTGCGAGGTGCGGTACACGGCGGTCCGCGTCCCGGTCGCGAATACGCTCGGCGAGATCGGCGACGGCTTTCGCATCGCGCAGAAGCGCCTCGGCCCCGGCCGCATCCACCACGTCATGCGCTGGCTCGGGCAGATGCAGCGCGCGTTCGAGCTCATGTGCTCGTACGCGCTCGAGCGCGAGACGTTCGGCAGTCCGCTCGCCGACAAGCAGACCGTGCAGAACTGGATCGCGGACTCGGCAGCCGAGATCCAGGCCTGCCGGTTGCTGACGCTCGACGCCGCGCACAAGATCGACCAGGGCGACGAGGCTCGCGTCGAGGTCTCCGTGATCAAGTTCTACGCGGCACGCGTGCTGCACGACGTGGTCGACCGGGCCGTCCAGGTGCACGGTGCACGCGGTCTCACCGACGAGACGCCGCTCGCGGGGATGCTCTCCGTGGCCCGCGGCGCACGAATCTACGACGGCCCCGACGAGGTGCACCGCATGGTCGTCGCGCGCAGGATCCTCAAGTCGTTCGCCGCCGGCGAGCCCTGGCGGTTCGAATAGCGCACCATCGGCGCCTCCTCGCCGCCGCGCTGCTCTCGCTGGCGATCGTCGCCGGCGCCGCGCTGGTAGCCCGCCTTGCCGACGACGACCCGGCGCGTCGCGCGCCGGACACGGCGTCGGAGGACCCGGTCGACGGGGTACGCATCGCGGCCGCGGGAGACATCGCCTGTGATCCTGCGAGCGCGACGTTCCACGACGGCCGGGGCTCCGGCCTCGAATGTCGACAGGCAGCGACGTCGGACCTCCTGGTCGACGAGGGCTACGCCAAGGTGCTCGTCCTGGGCGACTCCCAATACGAGGACGGAACCGCGGCGGCGTTCGTCGCGTCGTACGACCCGACGTGGGGGCGTGTGAAGTCGATCACCGCTCCTGCCGTCGGGAATCACGAGTACAACACACCCGGCGCGACGGGGTACTACCGGTACTTCGGCGAGGCGGCGGGCGATCCGACGAAGGGCTACTACAGCTTCGATCTCGGCGGGTGGCACCTGATCGCCCTCAACTCGAACTGCTCGCAGGTCGGCGGCTGCGAGGCCGGCAGCCCACAGGAGCGGTGGCTGCGCCGCGATCTCGCCGACAGCGCTTCGAAGTGCACGCTTGCGTACTGGCACCATCCACACTTCTCGTCGGGTCAGCACGGCGGGAGCACCGAGTACGCACCGTTCTGGGAGGCACTGCTCGGCGCGGACGCGGATGTCGTCCTCGCGGGCCACGATCACGACTACGAGCGCTTCGCCCCGCAGACGCCCGAAGGGCACGCAGATCGCACTCGGGGGATACGCGAGTTCGTGGTGGGAACCGGCGGCAAGGGCCTGCGGACGTTCCCCGACGTGGCGGCGAACAGCGAGGCTCACGACGACTCGAGCCTTGGCGTCCTCGAGCTGACGCTCGGACGAGACGCCTACTCGTGGCGGTTCCGCGCAGCCGTGGGCACGTTTGCGGACACAGGCTCGTATGCTTGTCACTGACGCCTGAGTAGCATCGTCTTCGATGACCCGGAACTACGAGCGTGCGTTCGCGAGCAGGCCGGAGGTCCTCGCGGCCTGGGTCCAGCTGAACACCGCGATCAAGGCGAACATGGATCTCCGGCGCTACGAGCTCGCGACGCTCGCGGCCGCACGACGACTGCGCTCGAGCTACTGCTCGCTCATGCACGGCCGCGTCCTGCTCGAGCAGTTCGGCGAACCCGTTCGCGAGATCGCGCTCGACCGGCGCGCCGCCGGCCTCGACGACGTCGACGTCGCCGTCATGGATCTCGCCGAGAAGGTCGTCGTCGACGCCACGTCGATCGACGACCGCGATCTGCAACCACTCCGCGACCTGGGGCTGTCCGAGCCGGAGATCATGGACGTCGTCCTCGCGGCCGCCGCACGGTGCTTCTTCGCGAAGACGCTCGACGGGCTCGGCGTGCGTCCGGACTCGAGCCTTTCCGAGCTCGACCCGGCCGTGCTCGACGTCCTCGTCGTCGGGCGCCCGATTGCTGCGGACTAGCGAGGCCCGGGGACGCCCTTGAACTCGTAGAGCAGCGGCTCGCGCCCGGGCTGGACGATCCACGCCTCGCCGGTGCCTTCGCACTTGTAGGCGGCCCACACGCCGTCGGCGACGGCTTCGGGCGACAGCAGGCGAACGCCTCGCTCGCGTAGCTCCTCCCGGAATCCGTTGGTGGTGAGTGCGGTGTCGGCCCAGCCGGGGCAGACCGCCTGGATGCGGATCCCGCGCTCGGCGAGCTGCGGGGCGACCGAGCGCACGAACCCGACGACCGCGTGCTTCGTGAGCCCGTAGATCGGGTCGTCGGGAATTGCGGTCAGCCCGGCGAGCGAGGCGGTCACGACGATCGTGCTGCCCTTCGGCATCACCCGGTCGAGGCGGCGCACGCCGTAGACGACGCCGTCGACGTTGACGCCAAGCGCGCGTCGGTACTGCTCGTCCGTGAGGTCCGTCAACTGCCCGTCGTCGCCCGTGATGACGCCGGCGTTCAGGCAGGCGAGGTCGACCGAGCCCACGTGCTCCCACGCCGCGGGATCGGACACGTCGAACCCGTTGACCAGGTCCAGCTCCTGCACCTGGAGGCCTTCCGCCGTGAGCTTTCGCACGATCGCGGCTCCGATGCCGCCGGCGGATCCTGTGACGAGCGCTGTCATGGAATGAGAACGACCTTTCCTGTCGATTGACGTGATTCGATCAGCCGGTGCGCCTCGGCCGCTTCCTCGAGCGGGAGCTCGGAGCCGACGATCGGGCGCACGGCGCCACCTTCCCAGAGGCGCAGGACGTCCTGCGCCGCGCGGGCGACGAGCGCGGGGTCGCGCCGGATGAGGCGTCCGAGGTAGAAGCCGTGGACGCCGATATTGCGCCCGACGAGCCAGGCGGGGTTCACCTCCTGCCACATCCCTCCTGCGTAGCCCACCGCGATCGCCGTCCCCATCGGCCTGAGGAGCCCCAGCGACTCGGTGAAGACCTCGCCTCCGACGAGGTCGAACACGGCGTCGACCTGCTCGAGTGAGCCGATGCCGTCGTAGGTGACCGCCTCGACGGCGCCGAGCGAGCGAGGGAGCTCGAGCTTCTCCTCGCTTCCGACCGCGGCGACGGGAGCGCCGTTCAGCGCCCTCACGATTTGCACGGCAGCCGTTCCGACGGCGCCAGCCGCGGCGGTGACCAGCACACGTGCTCCGAATGCGATGCGCACCAGCTCCGTCAGCGGGATCCAGGCGGTGAGGAACGCCATCGGGAAAGCTGCGCCCTCCGCGAACGTCGCGTTCGCGGGCAGAGGAAGGAGCCAGCGCGGGTCGACCGCTGCACGCTCGGCGTACCCGCCACCGCCGTCGAAGACGAACCCGACGACGCGCACGCCCTCGAGCTCGCCGGCAATCTCGGAGCCGAGCACCGTCGGCAGCTCGGGCGCCTGGGGATACATCCCGAGCCGGATCAGGACGTCCGCGAAGTTGACGCCCGCGGCGCGGACGTCGACGATCACACGACCTTCCGCTGCCTCGGGCTCGGGCACCTCTTCGACGACGAGCTGTTCCGGCCCGCCGGTCCCCTTCAGGACGGCGGCTCTCAACGACCCGTGAAGCTCGGCTCGCGCTTCTCGATGAACGCGGCGACGCCCTCGGCGCCGTCCTCGGACTCCAGGCAGCGGCGGAAGCCGTCGGCCTCGCGCCGCAGACCCTCTTCCAGCGAGAGGTCGCGCGTCGTGCGCGCGAGCTCGCGCAGGATGCCGACCGACACCGGGGAGCGAGAGGCGATCGTCCGGGCGATCCCGAGCGCGGTCTCGCGCAGCTCGGCGCGCGGCACGACCTTCTCGACGAGGCCCCAGTCATATGCGGTTGCGGCGTCGATGAAGTCCCCGGTCAGGTTCAGGAGCAGCGCGCGGCCGATCCCGACGAAGCGTGGGAGCCGCTGCGTGCCGCCGCCGCCGGGGATGAGGCCGAGCTTGATCTCGGGTTGGCCGAGCTGGGTGTCGTCGGACGCGACTCGGATGTCGCAGCACATCGCGAGCTCGAGCCCGCCGCCGAGGCAAAAGCCGTGGATCGCGGCGACGAACGGGGTGTGGGCCGCATCCATGCGGTGGCCGAGCTTCTGGATCCCGCGCGCGGAGCCCTGCTCCTGCGCGTCCGTGGCCGCCTGGCGGAGTGACGGGAACTCCTTGATGTCCGCTCCTGCCACGAACGCGCGCTCGCCGGCTCCGACGAGGACGATCGCGCGCACCGCGTCGTCCTGGTCGAGGCGGTCGATCTCAGCCTCGAGCTCCTCGAGGAGCGGAGCCGAGAGCTGGTTCATCGGCGGGTTCTCGATCGTCACGACGGCGACGAAGCCGTCCAGCTCCGTCGACACGAAGTCGCCCACTACGCCGTCTCCGCCGGCTGCTGCGCGAACTGCTCGCGGAGCGCGGTCTTGCGGAACTTGCCGACCGCGGTCTTCGGGATCTCTTCGACGAACTCGAAGCGGTCTGGCAGCCACCACTTCGCGAAGTCGGGAGCGAGGAACTCGCGCAGCTCGTCCGGAGTGGGCTCCTCGCCCTCCTTCACCACGATGACTGCGAGCGGCCGCTCGGACCATTTCTCGTCCGGGATGGCGATCACCGCCGCCTCGGCTACCGCGGGATGACCCATGAGCGCGTTCTCGAGCGCGACGGTCGAGATCCACTCGCCGCCGGACTTGACGAGGTCCTTCTCGCGGTCCTGGACCTCGACGACGCCGTCGGGATGAATGGACACGACGTCCCCCGTGCGGAACCACCCATCGTCGGTCCAACGATCGGCGCCCTCCTCTGACGCGAAGTACGCCGACGAAACCGACGGGCCGCGCACCTCGAGCTCGCCCATCGTCGCGCCGTCCCAGGCTACGAGTCCGTCTGCCCCGCGGGCGCGGATCTCGACGAACGGGATCGGTGGACCCTGGAGCGCGCGACGGGTGTACGCCTCCTGCGGCTCCAGCCCGGTCTCCTGACCGGGGATTCCGGACATCGTGCCGACCGGGGTCATCTCGGTCATCCCCCAGCCGTGGACGATGTGCAAGCCGTGGCGTTCGGAGAATGCCTCGATCATCGCGCGCGGTGGGGCGGCCCCACCCACGGTCATGAGGCGGATCGACGAGAGGTCCCATCCCTTCGG
>Ga0068870_10001006_pt1 | contig 11139 bp, 7 predicted proteins | sample KBSMisM62_FD_66599 | JGI IMG/M metagenome (GOLD analysis project Ga0068870, IMG submission 66599) | Miscanthus rhizosphere microbial communities from Kellogg Biological Station, Michigan, USA - KBS Miscanthus M6-2 | ecosystem: Host-associated > Plants > Roots > Rhizosphere > Soil ...
CTGAGTCGAGAAAGCCACCAAGACTCTCGATCTGTTGCGCGATCTGCGTCGCGTCGCGGGTTTGCGTTCCTTTCGTCAGCAGGTTGGCAGTCAGATCGGCGAGTCCAGCCAGCTCGGGTGGATCAACTTCGCCACCGTTCTTGACAACAAGTTGCGCTGACACGAGCGGATAGTCCCTTCGCTCGATCACGATCACGCGCAATCCGTTGGGCAGAGTCTGCTCGGCGGGTTTTGGAAACGTGCCTGAGCGCGGCGCAGCAGGAGGTGGAGGCGTTGCTTGTGGTGTTTGCGCTTGTAGACAAAGGGCACAAAGAAGCAGCACAAAGAGAATCGCCAGCTTACGCATGTTATTGGCCCCCCTTTGTCGCTTCCGGCAAATAGTACAAAACCAACCGATTCGCATCCGTGAAGTATTTCTTCATCACGCGCTGTACATCCGCAGCGGTGACGGCTTGCAGGCGTGCAAGATCTGTATTCACTCGCGCAACATCCCCAAGCAGCACCGCAGCTTCTCCCAGCGCTAACGCTTTTCCATTACTCGTTTCACGCTGCCGCAACTGGTTCGTGATCATCTGGTTCTTGGCCTTCTCCAACTCAGCGGCTGAGACTGGCGCGTCCTGCAGCTTTTTGATCTCTGCGAGCAGAGACTTCTCCGCGTCTTCAGGTTTCTTGCCTTCCGACAAGACCACAGTCAATACAAACAGACTTGCGTCTTCACGAGTCTCGGCGCTGGAATTAACTTCAGCCGCCAGTTGCTGGTTGTAAACCAACGCGTTGTATAACCTCGACGACTCGCCTGCCGAAAGAACCGCATCCGCCACTTGTAAAGCATCGGTGTCCGCATCGGCCTGACGCGGCGTCAGAAACGTGAGCCCAACCGCGGGCAGATCGTTCTTACCATACTCAGTCAAACGGATTTCACTCTTACGCGCCGGTTCCTTCACCTGCACGCGCGGCAGCGGCTTCGCTGGTTTGGCAATCGGCGCAAAGTACTTATCAACCCATGCATCGAGCTGCGCTTGATCGAAATCACCGACGACGACCAGCGTCGCGTTGTCCGGACGATAGTAAGTCTTATGAAACTCTTGCACGTCGGCGAGCGACGCCGCATCGAGATCCTCGATGCTCCCGATCGTCGGCCGCTTGTACGGATGTTCGAGGAATGACTTTTCCTGCAGCAAATACTCAAACCGTCCGTACGGCGGCGCAAGCACTCCTTGTCTGAACTCCTCCTTCACCACATCACGCTCAGACTTGAAGTTCGCATCGTCAACATTCAAACCGGAAAGTCGATCTGCCTCGGCCCAGATCAGCGTTTCGAGATAGTTCGACGGCACCACTTCGAAATAGACGGTGACGTCGTCGGCAGTAAACGCATTGTTGAAGCCGCCGACGTCCTCAGTCAGTCGATCCATCATCTCCGACTTCATGTTCTTCGTACTCTTGAACATGATGTGTTCGAACAGGTGCGCAAACCCGCTGCGACTCTGCGGATCGTCCTTCGAACCGACGTGATACCACACCTGAATCGCCACGGTCGGACTCGAACGATCGGCCGCGCTCAGCACACGAAGCCCGTTCGCCAGCGTCCGATCGGTGTACTTGAGCTGCGGCATTCGCGTTTGTGCGATGCCACTGAATTGGAGAGTTGTAAGAAGAGTAACGCTGAGGAGTAAGCGGAGTGAAAAGCGATGCATTAAGGTATCTCCAGCAAGCAAGGGGTTGGGTCTTTGGTCTTGGGTCTTTGGTCTTGGGTCTTTGGTCTTGGGTCTTAGTTGGTATCAAAGGCAAAGACCAAAGACCTAAGACCTAAGACCTAAAACGCCAAACTAATCAATATCCAACGGATTCCTGTACGGCTTCCCTTTATCTTTGTCAGCGCGCTTCATTGCTTCCTGAAACTTCTCTTCGAGAATGCGATCGCGATCCTTCATCGAACTCAACTCCTGGGCGAAGATCTGTTCCCGCATCTGCTTCTGCTTGTCGAGACCTTTCACCATCTCGTCAAACGACGCGAGCGGCTTTTGTTTTTCTTCATGGGAGATGAGAGCGCCGGTCTGCGCGTCGATCATCAGCGTCGATTCGCAACACGGGCAAATGATCGTAAACCTCGAAGTGTCAGCCATAACGGTCAGCCTCCTTGCCGGCCATAAGTATAGCCAGAAAGAAGCACAAAAAACACAGAGGATACGCTCCTCTGTGCCTTTGTGCGGCCTCTGTGTCTCTGTGCCTCTGTGGTTAATCATTGCTCAGGAAAGTTCACCACAGAGACACAGAGGTTCCGCTACGGAATGACTTTCTTTACTGCCTTCTTTGTTTCTGAGCCAACTTTCTTCGCTCCTGAAACTGTCTTCGAACCTATTTTCTTGCTGGTGCTGACAGCCTTGTCGCCTACGTCTTCAGCTTTGTCACCAACCTCGCCGGCTACGTCCTCGCTCTTGTCGGCGACGAATCCAGCGCCGTCGGCAATCGCGTCACCTGTGGCTTCGAGCGCGTTTTCAACGTTCTTCACGACGTGGTCTTCGCCCTTCGCGTTAGTCGCCGTCACGGTTTTCGTTCCATCCTTGCGAGTTGTGACTACGACTTTCGAGACGCGCGGGTTGTTACGAAAGACTCTGGTTTCGGTTCGTGTGCCATCGGCGGACACGCTGGTAGTGATTTCTGAATTGTCGGGGCCCGGCGATGTCGTTGGACTCTGACTGGCAGTGGCATTGACGTTACTTTGTGCGGTTTCATTGGGCGTGTAGTTGCATCCGACGCCAACAGCCGCCAGCAAAAGTATCGTCAGCAGGCAAATCTTTTTCGTCACGCTTTCTATCCTCCTAACTAAGTAAAACCTGTATCGCAAGCGAGCAACCAACGTGCCAGATGGTTTTATGCGAACGGTAAAACGATTTAGTTAAGAGATTGTCTTTTTTGTGACTCTTTGTGGCATACTTGCGAACACATCTTTGACCTATCTTCAATCCCCAAGGAGCCCTTTCTTTATGCGCAGACTGGTTTTTGTTGCAACAGGCGCGTTCTTTCTCATCGCTACATTGCTTCCCTTCCAAAGCACTTTCGTCGTCCACGCGGTTACGGACGGCGAGCGCCTCGCGATGTACAGCAAGCCCGCAGTGGTTCGCATCGTGGATGGCGCCGCTGGTCAGTTCGTGCTTCAACTCCCAAACGATCAGCCTCGCTCATACAACGTTTCTTCAATCAGTCTCGGCTCCGGCTTCTTCATTAGCTCCAACGGCTACATCGCCACCAACGCGCACGTCGTCTCGTCCACAAAAGAGGGCGATCAGAAAATGAAGGAGACGTTGTTCTATCAAATGGTTCAGCAAATCGCGCAGCAGCTCAACCGCGATCCGAGAACTTTCAGCCGTTCAGATATTCAACAGCTCGATCGTTACAGCAATCTGACGGGCTTCCAGCTTTTCCACCACGTAATTATTTCCGACGGCAGCGGGTTTCCATTCGAAATCAAGCAGTATGGTGCGCCAACGGGTGAAGGAAACGATCAGGGTAAAGACGTCGCCATCATCAAGATTGAGGTCAAGAACGCTCCGATTCTTAAACTCGCGGACTCCGAAAAGGTCCAGCTTCAGGATCACGTAACCGTCATCGGTTATCCAGGCGCAGCCGACACGTTCAACTCCGGACTGCTCAGCAGCAAGTCTGCACTCGAAGCAACGATCAACGACGGCAAGATCTCCGCGCGCAAAACGGCGAGCAGCGGAGCGCCGATTCTGCAGACGAGCGCGCCGGCGACGCACGGCAACTCGGGTGGTCCAGTCTTGAATGATCAAAGCGAAGTTATCGGCTTGCTCACTTTTCGCGGCGACACGGTCAATGGCCAGGAGGTGTCAGGGTTCTCGTTCATCGTCCCGTCGAACACGGTGATGGAATATGTGAAGAGTGCGGGCGCGTCGAACGTTGAAGGCCCGACTGACACGTTGTTTCGAGAGGGTTTGGGTTACTACTGGGACGGGTACTACTCGTCGGCGATTCCGAAGTTTGAGGAAGTGAAGCGAATGTTTCCGCAGCACTCGGAAGTCGATCGGCTCGTCCAAAGTAGCCAGCAGGCAAAGGCAGAAGGAAAAGAGAAATCGAGTTTTCCGCTTTGGGTCGTTGCCGTCATCGCGGTTGTCCTGATCCTGCTCGTGGGGTTGATAATCATAATCGTCGCCGGGATTCTGATTGCGAAGCGTCGCAAAAAGAAAGCAGTTCCGGCAGGTCCCGGAGGAGATAAACCGCATCATGCGCCTGCGCCGGCGCCTGCTCCAGCAGCGTATTCACCTTCGCCGGCAGTAGCCAAACCAGCGCCAAGCCCGGCAGCTAAACCCATGTCGCCGCCCATTCCACAAGTTGCCGGCGGCGATCAGGGAATGACCGTCGATCTTTCGAGAACAGTTGCCATCACTGAGGATGGCAGGTTCAAAGTGAACTATGGATCGATAACGTTTACTTCAGGACCGCTGTCGGGACAGGAGTTTGAGATCAAAGCCGAAGGCGACTTCATCGGACGTGACGGCGGAAGTTCGCAGATCGTCGTTGCAGATCCGAGGATCTCGAAACGCCACGTATGGATCGGGGTGAAGAACGGACGCGTCGTGATCACCGATCAGAACTCGCGCAACGGCACGTTTGTTAACGATCCGAAGGCGGCGCGTGTGACTGAGGCTCCCTTGAATAGCGGCGATATCGTGATTCTTGGTGAGTCGGATGTGGCGCGGTTTGAATACCGTCAGTGAGATCACGAAAACACAAAACTACTTCTGTATTTTTTGTGCTTCTTGTGGAATAGAAAGTTTTGACGCCAGCGCTTCTGCCGGCAAGGGCCGGCTGAACAAATAACCTTGTACTTCGTCACAGCGGAGCAACTGTAGAAATCGCAGTTGCTCCTCTGTCTCTACACCCTCAGCAATCACTTTCAATCGCAAGTTGTGTGCAAGCGTGATGATCGCCATCACGAGGGCGCCGTCGTCTGTGTCAGTCGTTGCATCGCGCACAAACGTCCGATCGATCTTCAGGTTGTCGATCGGCAGTCGCTTCAGCGAAGCAAGTGATGAGAAGCCCGTGCCGAAGTCATCGATCGAGATCTTGATACCCATGCTCTTCAAACGAGTGAGCACGCTCGAAGCGAAATCGGCGTTCTGCATCACCGAGCTTTCGGTCAGTTCCAATTCAAGGTTTTGCGATGGGAAGCCCGTTTCTTCAAGAATCTCGATCACGGTTTGCGACAAGTCCTGATCGTGAAACTGACGCCCGCAAATATTGACCGCGATCTGGATCGGAGCAAACCCCTGTTCACGCCAGCGCCGGCCCTGCAAACACGCAGTGCGCATCACCCACTCTCCGATCGGCACGATCAGCCCCGTATCCTCCGCCAGCGGAATAAACTCCGACGGCGCGACCAGACCGAGTTGCGGATGTTGCCAGCGCACTAACGCTTCGACGCCCGTAATCGCCAGTGAATCGACGACGACGCGCGGCTGGTAGTGGACCAGAAACTCTTCGTTCTGAATCGCGCGGCGCAGATTGGTCTCGAGCGCGAGCCGGCTGGCGGCGAGCTCGTGCATGTCTGCAGTGTAGAACTGGTAATTGGCGCCGCCCGATTTCTTCGCTTTGTAAAGCGCTGCGCCCGCGTTCTTCAGCAGCGTTTGGGAATCTTCGCCATCGAGTGGAAACAGGCTGACGCCGACACTCGCCGTCGCGAACAGTTCGTGCCCCGTAAGGTCAAACGAAAACTTCAATACCTGCGACAACGAGCCGATCGTCTCGATCACGTCCTTCGTTCCGTTGATTTGACTCCGCAGCAACGCAAACTCATCATTCCCAAACCTCGCCACGGTGTCAGACTTGCTGATGCAGCTTTTCAAACGTTCGGCAAACTCTTTGAGCAAACTGTCGCCTGGCCCATGGCCCAGGGAGTCGTTCACTTTCTTGAACTGGTCGAGTGAAATAAACAGCACGCCCAGCGACTGGTTCTTCGCACGCGCAATCGCGACTGCTTGAGTGAGTCGGTCTTCGAACAGAGCACGATTCGGAAGCTGCGTGACTGTGTCGTAATAAGCGAGCCAGTCGACTTCCGCTGTCCGCTGCTCCAGCAGACTCTCGAGTTGTTCCTTGTACTGACGCTTCTCTTTGAGCAGGCTGTGATGATTGAGTGCACGTTCGACCGAGGCTTCGACGTGTCGCAGGTCGATCGGCTTTGAGATGTAATCGAAAGCTCCGACGCGCAGTGCTCTGATCGCAAACTCGATGTCGTGGTTTCCGCTGATCATCACCACGACCGTGTCGGGCGACAGCGAGTGTACATGCGGGACGAGCTCGAGCCCGCTCATCCCGCCCATGTCGATGTCGCTGATTACGAGGTCAAACGTGTCTTGAGAAAGCGCGGCGAGTGCTTCTTCAGCGGAGCCTGCGTCGGAACAGTGATAGTTATCGCCAAGGAGATCGACGAGCAGGCTCCTGATCTGCTCTTCGTCGTCAATTATTAGAATAGTCGGCTTGCGGTTCTCAGCCGGTTCCATTGGTTGGTTACAGACCTTTGCACGTTCCCGGAACCCATTGCTCACGAAGTACACGATCGAAACTCACCTTCACTTCGGCGAGGTTCCAATCTTTTCTTTGCCATATGGAACCGTCGGAAAATTCCACGCGATTGATGAGAACGTCTTCTTTGAAAGGATTCTTCGCGTCGTCCGCCAAGGTCTTTACGTCGACGACGTCACTTGGACCAGCAAGACTGAACGCTTCCAGATCCTTGCCTTTGCCGGCAGGAATGCTCACGCCGCAGAGAAACTGTCGACGCGCGATGAGATCAGGATTCGCGGGGTCCATGAACCGATACTCCCAGAACACAATCTCAACTATCTTCGGACTCGAATTCTGGACCTTGATCCGGTAGGTGTAACCATCCATGACTCTCGCCTTCGGGGCTCTTGACTCGGCAACACTCTTTTCCAAAGCGGCGCGGCGACCGTCGAGTGTGTCCTGGTTCGGATCTCTCACTCCCTGCGGATCGTTCACGCGCGCATTTCGAGCGAAGTTCCGGTTTTGAGGAATCATCGCTTGCGCCGGAGCTGAACCTTCAACTTCAGGGACCTCGGTCTTTTGTCGTGCACGGGACCACTTGAAATTCGACACCGTCATCGGCGAGCTATCAGTGGTCGCAATTTGAAATGAGCTCAGGAGACTGACCAGAAGTGAAACAAACAGAAATGTCTTCATGTGGCCTCCGGGAGAGTGGTGGCCGCAGTATGCGCCAGTTCCCGCGTCGATTCAACTTATTTAGTTGATTGCGCACCAGAAGGTAAGCTTTTGGCTGAACGAAAGCCATTGTAGGGGCAGCCCTTTGGGTCGCCCCTGCGTAGAAGTCGACTACACATTACCGACCCGCGCCCGAGCAACAATCGCTAACAAGAAATTCTTGACTTCCGAACAGTATGGTGGCTATATGCACCTGTTCTGCGTGAACCTCGCGTATCTAAGGTCCCTCTCTTCCCCCGCTAGAGAGTCCCTTGCCCACTTTTTACTAACCGGCAGCCTTCGCCGGACAAGAAAGGTTTTCAATGAAAAATCTTAAGCACCTACCCTCCATGTTAGGCATTCTGTTCGTCGTTACTTGTTTCAACGTTTTAGTGATGGCCCAAGGTGATAAAGACTTTGCTTCAGTCACCAGTCTCGGATCGAGTGTTCGCTTCGATGTGAAAGCTGAATATGACACTGTTACTTTGTCAGTGCTGGCTCCCGACGGCCGCGTCTACAGTAAAGAATACAAAGCCGGCGTCTCTCCCGAATTCCGGCTCGGTGACACACGAGAGAAATATCCCGACGGCGAGTACAGCTACCAGCTACGTCTTTCGCCGATCCTTTCCTCAAGCGTCAGGGAAGAATTAAAAGCCGCGCGCGAGAAGGGCACTTCGGATGAGTTGCAACGAGATTTGAAACGGCGAGGCGTCCTCCCTAAAAACCCCGCGGTCCAAGCGGGATCGTTTTCCGTCGTCAATGGCTCGATCGTGGTATCCAATGACACTGACGACAAAAGCGTCGCAGTTAACGCACCGGCTCAACCGGCACAACAGGCTCAACCTGTGGCTGTTCCCGTCGCTTCTTCAGGTCGCACTGGTTCCGGCTACAAAGTTCAAAGACATCACCCACGCTTCATGATGTTCGACTTCGTGATCGCAGACGATCTGATCGTCCAGGGAAGCACCTGCTCGGGTCTGGATTGCGTTAACGGCGAAGTCTTTGGTTTTGACACGATCAGAGTGAAAGAGAACAACACGCGCATCCAGTTTGACGACACGAGTACCAGTGCTGGCTTTGCGTCAAATAACTGGCAAATCAGGGCCAACAGTTCTGCAAACGGGGGCGGGAATTTCCTCGCGTTTGTAGATCAGGGCGCGACAGGGAATTCGGAAACGGGAACGATTGTGTTTGAGGTAGACGCCGGTGCTCCGGCGAATTCATTACGCGTCAGCAGCGGCGGTAATGTCGGTATCGGTACCGCAACACCAGTATTGGACGTCCACGCAAACACCACTGACACGCCGGCGATTCGCCTCGAACAAAACAATTCGGGCGGCTTCACGGCGCAGACGTGGGACATCGGCGCGAACGAAGCCAACTTCTTCGTTCGTGATGTTACAAGCGGCTCACGTCTGCCCTTTCGCATCAGGCCAGGCGCACCAACCAGCTCGATAGACATCTCTGCAAATGGCGACGTCGGTATCGGCACGGCTAGCCCGGCGAAGAAGCTTCACGTGTCGGCGCAAAACTCGCAGATCTTTGTCGATCGCACTGCCAACACCGCAGGCAATTACGCGCTCCTCAACTACGGCACTAACGGCGCCGTAAAGTTTCTGATCGGACTGAACGCTGATTCTGATGTCAACCAGGACAGACTCGGTTTCTTCGACTTCGTATTCAATCCGTCGACGGCGGTGATGACGATGACCGGCGGCAACATCGGCATTGGAACGAATGCTCCAACTCAAAAGCTTTCGGTTAACGGAACCGCGGGCAAAACCGGTGGCGGAACCTGGGACGTATTCTCGGACAATCGTTTGAAGAAAATCCGTGGAACGTACAACAGCGGGCTAAGTGCCGTGATGCGCTTGCAGCCACTGCGTTACGAATACAAGCCGGACAATGCCCTGGGTCTCGTGTCGGAAGGTGAACACGTCGGCTTTTCCGCACAGGAAGTGCAGCAGGTGATTCCCGAGGCCGTTACCACCGACAGCAGCGGTTTTTTGATGGTGAAGAGCGATCCCATCATCTGGTCCATGCTCAACGCGATCAAGGAGCAGCAGAAGGAGATCGTTGAATTGAAACGACAGGTTCGCCAGTTGCGCGCTCGCGCAGCCACTCGGCGTCGTAAATAAGCCTCACCTTTGCCACAAAGAAGCACAAAAGAGACAAATCACATTTTGTTTCTTTTGTGCTTTTGTGGTCCCTACAACGGTAATCGAAAACCTGTGATGTGCTGGCAAGGCTTGAGCTCGATCTCATTCTTTGCAGCTTCAGCGGCGCGACGCAAACTCACCCGCTTCTCTGTCGCATCCGGCACACGAACTCTATTCAACGGCGACTGGGCATCGTCACTCCCCGACTGAGCGAGGACCCAGTAACGCCCCGGCGCAACATTGTTCAGCGTAATCTTTCCATCCGGAGTCACGGCAACCGCAAAGTAGCGCAACACGTCCTCCGACTTTTCACGTTCAACAGGAACAAGATACACGACGAGTTTCTCCGGAAGCGCTTCACCCTCGCCGAGCGCGACTTGTCCGTGAAGTGACGCACCGCCTTGCGCAAGTGTCACCGTCAATCCCGAAAGTCGATCGCCCGCCTTCACAGTGGTCCAGGTCCGCGTCGCGTCAACTTGCGCCGGCGGGCGCGCGAAGGTGATCGATTGAACGTACCAGTCTTTCGCTGAGAACCGCACGGCGAAGTAATAATCGCTTGGCGCAAGAGTTCGCAGCGTTAGATTTCCCTGCTCGTTAGCACTCACCGGCACGCCCATCGACCAGACGAGTGGCGCCTGTTTCCTGGCAGCCGGCGTGTCCCTGTGCCACGCGGAAACGAAAGTCTCTGAAAACACAGGGCGCCGCTTATCGGTGCACTCCGGCGCTTTTGAATCTTCGAATAGAACGCGCCCGCTAATTGAAGCCAAAGGCAAGGGCGATAATTCAAGTCCGGCAAGATCGCCGCGCACGTTCAGCACTCTCGAATTCGACATGCCCCGTTCGCCGTCCTTCAAATAAGAGATCGCGATGACGTAGTAATCTCCATCCGGGATGCCTTCGAACACAAATTCCCTACTGCCCTCTTGAGAGAAAACCGTCCATTCCTGCTCCCGGGTTACGACCGAATGTAGGACCACAGAAAACCTCTGATCGGCGGATAATCCACTAACGATGCCACTGATGGTCCTGCCGCGCTCACCGCGATAACGGATGTCGACGTTGCTGGCTTCTTCACCGGCGCGCACTGTGATCTCCGCTGCCGTTTCACGGTTCGTCGACGGCGCATATGTTGGTACCTCGCCGGCAAATGCGTTGACGCCAGTACCCGAATTATCGTTCGTGCCATCGGCGACCACGATGTACGTGCCTGCCGGCAAGCCATAAATTCGATACACGCCTCGATCGTCAGTAGTTCGCTCCAGAGTCGCGCCCGGGTTGGTGACGGGACGATCGTCGTAATCGCGTATCATTCGAACGCGCACGGCGATTCCGACGACTGGATCGCCGTTGGGCCTTGTAACAGTTCCCGCAATAACTCCACCCTTTACCAACACCAGTGTCACCGAATCACCAATCCGATATTGAGGCGGAGTTCCACTCGCCGATTCGCGAGGTTTGGATGTGTAACCAGGAAGTGTCGCAATGACCTCGTAGGACAGAGGCTCAAGACCAGTCAGCTTGAAAAACCCTTCTCGGTTTGAAGCGGCAACCTGACCTGCTCCTCTGGCTCCTGGCGATCGCACGTAAACTGCCACATTAGGAAGTGGTTGTCCGCTCTCGTTAACCACTCGGCCGGTGATGGCTCCAGTCCTGGGCCGTTCGCGTGAGTCAGTGGTTGCGGTTGGCTGTGGTGTTTGTGCAATCGCGCAAAGTGATACGCAAACAAGGATCAGGAAACTTC
>Ga0068870_10001010_pt1 | contig 11124 bp, 9 predicted proteins | sample KBSMisM62_FD_66599 | JGI IMG/M metagenome (GOLD analysis project Ga0068870, IMG submission 66599) | Miscanthus rhizosphere microbial communities from Kellogg Biological Station, Michigan, USA - KBS Miscanthus M6-2 | ecosystem: Host-associated > Plants > Roots > Rhizosphere > Soil ...
GCCCATCGGGGCGTCGAATAACACCATTTGGAGTGCACTGGCGCGCAGTCGCGCAGAAAGTTCGGCCGCCGGATAGTCATAAGGCACCTGGAATTCGACTGCTTTGAAGCCCGCAGCAGCCGCCGCTTCGAAACGCTCGAGAAAGGGCAATTCACTGAACAGGTAATGCAAATTGGCGGCAAATTGTGGCATCGTCAGAATCTCCGAGGCGCGGCGCTGTGTAAGCACGCGCTAGCGGTTGAAATCGAATCCCTGTATACACTCGGCTCACGAGGCGGGCTTTCCAGGAAGCTGGCTCTACCAGGAACTGGGCTCAACTCGAACATCAAGCTAGCATCCACTCCTTCGCTACTCCAATCGGAGAACCGTGGTGGGAAAAAAAAGCATCAGGAAATCGGGCGCAGACGGCAAGGGCAAGAAGCACGGCAAGAAAAAGAAATTACTGACCTCTCCGATCGAGGACGCGCTCGCCTGCCCGCCGACAGCAAAATTCTTTCACGAGCTCGTTGTGGGTAACGGTATCGGCGAACATGCCGTCGAAGATGCGATGGAAGCATATCGCAAAGCATGGGAGTCACGCCGTGAGAAAGCGCTCGCCGCAGCACAAAAACACGAGCACGAGAGCGGAAAGAATTGCACCGCCGGTGAGCACTTGATACTCGGACCCTTCTTCGGTCCTCAATGCTGGCGCATTGAAGACGATGACCCGCAGCGAGCAACCACCTGGAGTTGGCTGGGTTTTCAGTCCGTGCATTTTTCGCGCAAAGATTGAGTGTCGCTCATCTGCGACAAGTGCTTTTCTCCTAGCAATAATTCCAGCGTTTCGCAAAAGAATTTTTTGGATTTGATATCCACAAATTCTGTGGATAACCTTGTGGATTGAGCGCGCCATTTTCACTGCATCAGTGTTACAACGTACGTGCTTCTTGGTGCTGCTTAATTTTTCAGCAACCGTGTTTTGCTGAAATAAATATTATCGACAGGAACACCAAAAAGGATTTTTCATCCCATGCGCATTAGCGATGTTCGCACCATTCCCGTTGAGGTCAGACTCCCCCAGCCGGTTTACGACGCCAACTACACGATGGCGACCAAGCCGGCACTTCTGGTCCAGGTCGAGACCGATCAGGGCGTAGTCGGTTTGGGAGAGGCCGCGCATTTCGGCGGGCCCATGGCATCGACCGCGCAGGTCATCGAACACGAACTGCGCAACTATCTGATCGGACAGGACCCGCGCAACATCGAGTACCTGTGGGAAATGATGCATCGTCGGGCGTACAAGCACGCCCGCGGAGGCATCGTCATTGCCGCCATCAGCGGCATCGACATCGCGCTCTGGGATATTCGCGGCAAAATGGCCGGCATGCCGCTTTGGCAATTGCTGGGCGGATATCGGAACCGCGTGCCCGCATACGCAACCGGCGGATTTTATTCGGCGGGCAAAGGCACCAAGGAATTGGCGCGCGAAATGGAGGCTTACGTCAAGCACGGCTTTCGCGCGGTGAAAATGAAAATCGGCCGTAACCCGGGCATCGAGCTATCGCCGCTTCGCGTCATGGAAAACGCGGGCAAATGCGAAGTCTCACTCGAACAAGACTTGAAACGCGTTGCAGCGGTACGCGATGCGATTGGAACACACGTCAAGCTGATGGTCGACGCGAATGGCGCCTGGGACGTCCCTACCGCCGTGCGCATGGGACGCGCGATGGAAGTTCACGACATCTATTGGTACGAAGAACCGGTGTCGCCGGATGACATCGCCGCCAGCGCCGAAGTCGCATCCAAGGTCGGCATCGCGGTTGCCGGTTATGAAACCTGCAGCTACGGAATCGTCGATTTCAACGAGTACATCAAGGCGCGCGCGGTTCACTTCGTGCAACCCGACGTTGCCTGGGCGGGGGGATTGACGGAAACGCTGAAGATTGCCCACATGGCGCAGGCTGCAAACCTGCCGATCGCGCCGCATATCCATGGCTCGGCGGTAGCAGTTGCCGCGGCAGTACACTTGCTCGGCGCTGTGCGCAACGGCTCCATGGCCGAGACCGTGTTTCCCGCCCATGCGCTCATGAATGAACTCGTCAAAGAACCGCTGCTGGTGGACAAGCACGGCGACATCACGCTATCGGAACGTCCTGGCTTGGGCCTGGAACTCGATCCGAAGATCGTAAAAAAATATCGCGTGTGAACTGGAAGGCTTGCGCCTATTTTTTAGCTTGCCAGTTGCGCGCCATTTCCTGCGCTTTCGCCAATTGCTCGGGAGTAAGTTTCAAAGCAATGAAGTCGCGCACCTTGCCTACCCGCTCTCCTTCTTCACCCGAGAGTTGGGATGCAGCGAGGTTGCTCCACATGTGAGCCTGCACGGCATCCTGCGGCACGCCCTTTCCCTCCCACAACATCCAGCCGAGATGGCTCTGCGCGCGCGGCTCGCCTTTTTCCGCAGCCAGGCTGTACCACTTCAATGCTTGCGCAGGATCGGCAGCCACACCCTTGCCGTCTTCGTATAGATAGCCGAGCAGGTACTGCGCGTATGTGCTGCCTTTTTCCGCGGGCGTCTTGTACCACTTCGCGGCTTCTGCATAGTTCTGCGTCACGCCCTTGCCGAAGAAATACAATGCGCCGAGACTTTCCGGTGCTTCCGGGGAACCGGCATCCGCAGCCTGCTTGTACCACTTGATGGCCTCATTGCCATCAGCCGTCACGCCCTTGCCCTCTTCATACAGATAGCCGAGCATGTATTTCGATTGCGCATCCGCGCCGTCGGCAGCCTTGCGAAACCACTTGAACGCTTCGGCGTAATTCTGGGGAACACCCTTGCCCTGATAATAAGCCCAGGCGAGGCCAGGGAATGCCGACGATTCGTTTTGTGCAGCGGCTTTTTCGTACCACTTCACTGCCGCCGCGTCATCCTGCGGGACGCCTTTGCCCGAGGCGTATAGAAAAGCCAAACTCGCTTGCGCACGCGCGTCATTCTGATCCGCGGCCTTCTTGTACCACTCGACCGCTTTGCCGAAGTCCTGTTGCACGCCACGGCCCTGGTCGTGCATCCAGCCCATGAGATATTGCGGATACGCACGACCTTGTTCGGCGACTTTTGCGTACCATTTTGCCGCCTCCGCGTAATCCTGCTGGACGCCGCGCCCGAAGAAAACCAACGAGGCAAGGCTTTCCTGCGCGTCAGCGTTGCCTTGCTCCGCAGCCTTGCGGTACCACTGCGCTGCCTGCGCCTGATCCTGGGCTACGCCCTTACCCTGTTCATATGAATAACCGAGCAGATACTGCGGATAGACGCGCCCCTGATTCGCAGCCATCGCGTACCACTTGGCCGCTTCCGCGTAGTCTTGCTTGATGCCCTTGCCGAAAAAGTACAGAGTGCCCAGCGTCTCCTGGGCTTCGCCCTGCCCCTTTGCGGCCGACTGCTTGTACCACGTGACGGCTTCCGGATAATCCTGCACCACGCCACGGCCGTTGTAATAGCTCTCGCCGAGATAAAACATCGCCAGCGCATCTCCCTGCTGCGCGGACGCGCGGAATTCCTCGACGGCATTTTTGTAGTTACCAACGGTATAGGCTTCGTATCCCTTGCGCGTGTCGGCCACTGTTCCGGTACAAACACAGAGCAAAAAAACGAGGATAAACATGTGGCGCATCATTTTTTTCCTCCAAAACACGTCCTTATTGAGGCCTCGATGCAAGTTGACGCGATGTGGCGCGTCCAGTCGAGACGGACGTTTCTATGTAATTAGTGTAAACCGATTTGTGCCGCATCTACGGCGCCTTGACAGAGTGCAAGTCGGCACCTATTCTCCCCCGGCCCTCACTATAACGAATTGCGTTTCTGTTCCATCTCCCATGGCTGATGCTTTGATCTACCTCGCCTCCGCTTTCTGGATCGGCGCCGTTCATGCTGCCACACCTGGTCACGGCAAGACCATCGCGGCTGCTTATATTGTAGGTGCGCGAGGCAGGCCGGTGGACGCTGTAGTCCTGGGCATATTCGTCACGCTCTCGCACACCAGCGGCATCGTCTTGGTAGGCATCCTGGCCTCGATCGGCATGCCGGGGATGGTCCCGCAACGAATCGAAGCATGGCTGGCGATGATTACCGGCCTGCTGGTGATCGTTATCGGCTTGTGGACCCTGTGGACGCAAAGAGAATTGATCATGCAACTACAGGGCGTGCCACCCACTCAGCCGGCCACTCCTGCAACCTACCCCGCCACAATGCAATTCAGGGCGCACATGCATGATCACGGCCACGGTTATGGGCACAGCCATCATGCTCATCACGCTCACGATCACGCGGATGGCGCAGCCCACGCTCATGATCATGTGCATGAGCACACGCATGGCCCCACGGGGACGCATGACGAAGAAGCCGGCTTTCACAGCCACGGCTGGGGTTTCAAGCACACCCACGATCTGAAGCTCGCGACCACTAATCGTCCGGGCCTATGGGTGTTGATCGGTTTGGGCGTGGCCGGGGGACTGCTGCCCGATCCAGCTGCGCTCGCGATACTGCTGAACGCGCTTGCACAAGGAAAAGTCATGCTGGGATTGGGGACCGTCGTGGTGTTCAGCGTCGGCTTTGCCGCAACGCTGGTAGTTGTCGGCGTGGTTGCAGCCAAGGTGGGACAGAGGATTCTCGACTGGCTCGCCGGGCCATGGGCGATGCGGCTTCAGGTGGGAACATCTCTGCTGATCGTCGTCGTCGGCGCAATTCTGTCGTTCGGCGCGTGGCGCACGCTTAGTTCGCTGACGTGAAATGTCGCGAACAATGTGAATATCGTGAATACCTGAATGGCGTGAATCGTTTTCGAATACCTACCGCACATCCTGCTAGCCGCGCCCTGCGCGAAGTGAGACGTGGAGTTTGCTAGATCGCCGTTGCGACATTCACGATTTTCGCGTCATTCACGATATTCACGCCCTCATTGCTATTTCTTCGCAGCGCCCGCTTTCAGCATTCCGACATAGCCGCTGATGTCGGCGTACCAGATGTTGCCTCTTGCGTCGATGGCGATGGTATAGGGGCGCGCATCCTTGCGGGGCAACTCGAAAATTTTGAACTGACCATCGCGCAGCCGGCCGATAGCGTGAGCACGCAGCATGCCGAACCACACGGTTCCATCCGCTGCCACGGCAATTCCTGACAGTCCAGACCACTCACCAGGCACGGCGAACTCGGAAAACTTGCCGTCGCCGAATTTCCCGATCTTATTGCCGCGGAACTCGACGAACCACGCGTTGCCGGACGCATCGACTGCGATATCGCTGGGCGAGCTTCCTGCCGTGGGAATCTCGTACTCGGTAATCTGCTCTCCCGGGGCAATTCTCACGAGCGTATTGCCGCCCTGCAAGGTTCCCCACACAACGCCTTTCGCGTCCACCGCGACACCGTATGGACCGCCGCGTGCCGATTTTGGCACGTTGCGGGTCAACTCGCCGTCCTTGAGCCGGGTGAATCCGTATGCGGTACTTTCAGCGAACCACACCGCTCCGTCGGGGGCCACTGCCAGCCGTCCGAGTCGCGCGATCGGCGTATTCAGCGGAAAGGACTTGATCTCTCCACTGGGCAGCATGCGCGAGATCTGCACTTCAGTTGGATCGACGAACCACGCGGCGCCTTGCGCATCAACGGCAAGGCCGACCGGCTCAACATTTTTTTTGCTTTTGGGCAGGCGTTGTACCTTGCCGTCCTGGATCATTCCGACGGCATCGGCGAAACCGATCGTGAACCACACGGTATCGTCGGGTCCCGCCGCTACTGCCGTTGGAATATCGCTCGCGACCGTCATCGCATACTCTACGAATTCGCCGCCCGGTCTCGCGCGAGAGAACATCGTTGCAGCAATGACGGCTATGACAGCGCTGACAATCAATATCAGCCTGCTCCGCGAAAATACTTTGCTCATCGAATGTGTTCCTTCAACGTAAACGGGGGGCGGTGCCGGTGTCGCGGTGACGGCGCAAGAGCCAACGCGTGGCCAATACGCCAACAACGAGCAACGTCACCAGAAATGCCAATCCGCCAGCGAGGCTAATTGGGTCGAGCTGCGCCAGCAACGAGCCGCCCTGTTCGGCACGCCGCCACATTTCCGAATAGGGGGTCAAGGAAAAACCTGCATACAGCGTCGGCGAGTCGTGCGGATCGCGCAGCAACAGGCCCGATTCCAGATGCACAGGCAGCGTGCTTTCAACCTGAACCCAACTGTCGGCGCGATCGCTGCTGCGCATTACGCCGCGATGAGTGGCGAGCACCAGGGTCTTTGCATCCTCCGAAACCGCGATCCCACGCACCGAAATACCAGGATCGGGAAGCGCCTTCCCGTATGCCGTCCAGGTAGCGCCCGCATCATCGCTCACGAATACCTGGGCGGACGCCACCGCCCACAGGCGCGTCGCCTTTTTCAGATCTTGAGCGAGCGCTTCGACATGTCCGGCGGGCAGACCGCTCGTGCGCGTTGTCCAGGAACGCGCGCCGTCGGCGCTGACCCACAGAGTGCCATCGACGAGCGCATAAACATTTTCCGGCGAACCCGGCAGTACTGCCAGCGCGATTGCCGGGCTCTCAGGCAATGCGCCTTCACCCGCACGGGCCCACGAACGACCGCGGTCGTCGCTCAAAAACAGGCCCCGTGCGCCAGCGAGATAAACGCGATTCGGCAGGGCGAGACTGTGCACGAAAGCGCGCGCAGGCGCTGCCCCCCCGGGCGCGAGCGTATCGTGCCAATCCCGGCCGCCATCGCTGTAGAAAATTCGTGTGCCACTCGATGCCAGCGCCCCTTTGCCGTCAGCGTCGAATGCCACGGCAAACACCGCGCCTGACATCGTCGCTGCCGCCTCGGTCGACCAATCGCGGCCGCCATTGTTCGACCGCAGCAAGCGTGCGTCCGTGCCATAGAGCAATTGGGCCGGATCTCGCGGATGGACAGCGACACCGAGCGCTCCGCCAATGAACAGGCCGGCATCGGCGGGAAACCAGTTCGCTCCAAAATCACGCGATCGAAACAATCCGCCCCATGCGCTCGGATCGTGCGCGTTGGCCGGCAGAGGCAAACTCGCCGCAAGCAGCAGGAGCAAAAGCGATGCGATTCGAGCCAACACGACGGTCAGTGATGAACGCGAGTGAATATAAAAGAGTGCGACCAAAAAAAATTCGAGGAGCCGAACTCGGCTCCTCGAATTGAAGTGTACTACCTTGCGTCGGCCAATTACTTCTTGCGCGACTTTTCTCCGGGTGCGAGCGTGACTTCCGCCAGCCGGCCACCATTCATCCCCACCCAGGAATTCTTGGTGAGCGGATAGCCATCGGTGTAGGAAAGCGGCTCGTGGGCACACACGCAGTTCTGATAGCCGCCGGTGATTTTGTAGCACTGCTCATAGGCGAGGAACTGCTGCACCGTGTCGGTTTGTTGCGGGTTGGCGATATTCCAGTCGCGAATGCCTTCCCAGGACGAGTAAGCATCGCTGCCGAATACCAGCTTGCCGATTGCCGTGGGAACTTCCAGCAACTGCGATCCGGCCGTGTGAGCGCGGAAAGCCGGATGTATCTTCACTCCCGGAATCACTTCCGCCTCGCCGTCCACGATCACTGCCTTACCCTTGAGCACCTTGCCATAAATCGAGTCCATGGTCTTGGACGGGTAACCGCAGGCCGGGGTACGGGCGCAACCGCCAGGTGAATCGTTCACCGCGCTGATGCGTGGGTGCGGATAGTTCAACGCCCACTCGATTCCGCGCAGTTCTTCCTTCTGGATGTACAACACCGCATTCGGGAATTCGTCCAGCGAACCAGCATGATCCCAGTGACCGTGGCCCACGATGATCTTCTTGACATCCTTCGCGTCGAAGCCAAGCTGGGCAATCTGCTTGGACAGCGGCGACCAGTGATCCGTCCCGGTCGCCTTGTGATAGTCGGTCTGATTCCAGCCGGCGTCATAGAGCATTAGTTCGTTGCCGCATTTGATCACGCCCACGTTGACCGGCAGATCAACGGTATTGATGTTGTTGCTCTTGTTGGTGCTGCCCGGCACGAACGCACGATCCGGCATGAACGCTCCAAATGGGACGCCCATGAAACGGCTGTTTTCAACCAGCCATACGGAACATACATCTGCGGCCTGGGCGACAGGAGCCGCCAGTGCCGACGCCGCCAACCCTGCTGCAATCATTGCCGTTTTTAGACTGTTCTTCATCTTCTAACCCCTCCTTGACGATTGGACTGCTTGCTTTACTGCTTCTCTTTACCATCGTTCCGGTCACTTCTGCCCCCGGAGGCTTGTTGCTGAATCAGTTGGGCTTGAATTCTCCAGGCCACAGTGTCTCACCGACTTTGAGTGTCAATCCCGAAGCTTTCTCCGACATCACCTGCGCTTCGACCAGGTGCGTGTCGCGATCGTCCTCCGCTATCTTGACCATTATCACCGATGCGTCGTGGTAGAGCCGAATGGCCTGCAGATACTCGGCGTGCAACCCCGACATGGACGGGGGTGGCTTCAGTTTGCTCAGCGCTGCCGCGGCGGAGTCGAACATCGGGCTAAGCGGAGCGACGCGTTGTCTGACAGCCTCTTTCTTGATGTCGCCCATTTTGTACGCCAGCCCGGCAAAAGTCATTTTTACTGCGTCTTGTTTGACTTGCGCGTGGATCGTCCACAAAGCGCGCGCGTAAGTTTCTTCCTCAGCCGTTACTGCAGGACGCTCCGAGCGAGTTGCTTCGGGGTTGGCCGCTGCTTGTGGTTTTGGTTTGGCCGTTTCGCGTATCGCCGCCACCGCCATCAGCGCAATGAGACCCACCACCAATGCGCCAACACCAAACCCCTTGATTGCTGCGACCCGGGCCGTACGCTGCGACCCGCTCACCTCTGTATGCATCACGAAAATCTAACCCTGTAACGGAGGAGCGTCAATGCTGCGCCGCACTACACAAACTCCTACGAATTAATGACTTATCTTACTGGGGTGTCCACGTCGGATTATTTCCGAACAGTCCATCCACATACCCGATGTAGTAGATCAAAAACAATCCGAAACCGAGCGACAGCAAACCGGAAGCAACGCGCAGATAAGCGTTGAAGCGCGGAAAGCGTCCCATGGAGTAGGCAAAAGGGGCGGCTATGGCCACGGTGATGAGCATCATGCCCGCAACGGTGCCCACGCCGAACAGCAGCAGGTACACCATTCCCCACCACGGATCCTCGATTGCAGTCAGCACCAGCAATGCCACGGCAGCGGAACCCGCAAGGCCATGCACGATGCCGACCACTAGGGGGCGCGCCAACTGGTACAGCCCGATGCCGCCGAATTTGCGATCGAGCCAGGCTTGGGGCGTCTGTTGCTCGTTATGGCCGTGTGCTGTCTGTCCGTGCCCGTGCACGTGGCTGTGAGCGTAATCGCCGTGCGCATGGGTATGGCCGTGGAGCGATGAGCCTGGCGCCACATTGTCGCGTATCCACTGGTTCAACCCGGTCAAGTTCAAAAAACCGAGCAGCACCAGCATCACGCCGACTGCGAACTCCATCGCCAAGCCCATGCGCGGAGGGATCGTGATCGTGAACACGATGATTGCCCCGCCGACCAGCGTAACCGTCAAAGTATGGCCAACGCCCCACAGCACGCCGATCATGGCGGCACTGCGCATCGAGCGCTGGCGGCTGACGATAGTGGAGATGGCGATCACGTGGTCGGCGTCGGTCGCATGGCGCATTCCGAGAAAGAAACCGACCGCGAGCAGAGAAAAGGTGGTACCCAAAGCGGCAAAGCGGCTGATAATCTGGTTTTTGTTTCAAGGGCGCGAGGAAACTACTCCCGCGCATGTGTGGCGTCAAGCTTCGTCATGATAATCATGAATCGCAATTCCGAGTTTTGCTCAGGGTCCCCTGGATAAATTTGGTCGAAAATCACGGTCACCTCCGGAAGGCTTCGAATCACACAAGGATCCACGCATGATCACACGTCGTGTCATTAGCCGTTGCGCTTTGCTAGCCGTGCTTCTTTCCCCGTTGGTCTGCGTGAGGGCAGCCGACTGGACCGGCGATCTGACCCCTATTGGCCATGACGACTGGAATGCCGAGCGAGCGGCCCATCTGCTGGAACGCGCCGGCTTCGGCGCCACCCCGGAGGAAATTGCGCAATTCGCCGCGATGACGCCGGAAACGGCGGTCCGGCAACTGATCTATCACAAAGACATCGCGAACGACCTTCCCGCCTTCGATCATTCCGGGGTACATGATCCCGGTCTTGAGCCCTTTCCCGTATCGCGGCCCGCAGCCACCGATCTGGCAAAGGATACGGGCGAATCGATGGGCGTCAAGGTCAAGCCAACCGGCAATCGCCGCTTGCAACCGGTGGCGAACAAGTTCTTCTATTGGCTGCGCGCCAGCCGCCTCGAGACAAATCGCGTCGCCTACTGGTGGGCCAATCGCATGCTCACCACCGAACGGCCGCTGGAAGAAAAGCTGGCGCTGTTCTGGCACGGCTATTTCGCGACGAGCGAAGAGAAGGTCCGCGACTATCGCAAAATGCTCAAGCAGAACGAACTGTTCCGCTCCCATGGCGCCGGCAACTTCCGCGAATTGTTGATCGGCGTCGCGCAGGACCCTGCCATGCTTGCCTTCCTCGACGCCGGCGTGAACGTGAAAGGCGCGCCAAACGAGAACTTCGCGCGCGAGATCATGGAAATGTTTTCGATGGGCGTCGGCAACTACAGCGAAACCGACATCCGTGAAGCAGCGCGAGCCTTCACGGGATGGAATTTCGTGGATCTCGACTTCGTCGTAACGCCGGAAAAACACGACGCGACTCCCAAGACGTTTTTCGGCAAACGCGGCACCTTTGACGGTGTCGACGTGATCGACGTGATTCTGGCGCAGCCGGTTACCGGTGAGCACGTCGCGGGCAAGATCTACCGTTTTTTCGCGCGCCAGGACTTATCGCCGGAGTTGCGCGCAGAACTGGGAGCGAGACTGCGCCAATCGAACTATGAGATCGCCCCGCTACTGGAGACGATATTTCTGTCGCGGGACTTCTACAGCCCGGCCACGATGGCTACTCACATCAAGTCGCCGGTCGAGCTGGTGATCTCGACTTACAAAAAGATGGGGCTCACGGAAGTGCCGGGCGTGCCTG
>Ga0068870_10001019_pt1 | contig 11094 bp, 10 predicted proteins | sample KBSMisM62_FD_66599 | JGI IMG/M metagenome (GOLD analysis project Ga0068870, IMG submission 66599) | Miscanthus rhizosphere microbial communities from Kellogg Biological Station, Michigan, USA - KBS Miscanthus M6-2 | ecosystem: Host-associated > Plants > Roots > Rhizosphere > Soil ...
ACGATGACATCGTAACTGTGACGAGGTTTCGCGATCTGTTCCCACGCGGGAATGCCGTCGCATTCGATAAACGTGACTGGCGGTGGAGTTTCATGTGATCCGGCTTCGAAGCTTGCCAGCCGGCCGGCTGCCTCGAAGTTGGTGTGCGCATCTCCATTGGTTTCTGAAAGTTTTCCGAAGAGAACGACGGTGCAATGCGTACCCGCGCGAGCGAGTGCGCGCGCCAGTGCGGCTCCGTCGCCGCCGTTATTACCTCGACCGCAGAGAATCAGTGCCTTTTTGCCTTGAAGTTCGCCGAGACGACTTTGGATTGCGTCGAGGCAGGCGCCACTAGCCGCCTCCATCAGCAGCAACGACGGAATGTGAAAGTGGTCAACGGTGAGACGATCGATTTCGCGTATCTGTTCGGCGGAGAGTACAGGTTGCACGGCCCGATCATATCAGCCGCGGGGCTTTGCGTAAAAAATCATCCTAATCCTGACAATCAAGTGAATCCTGTGAAGCCAACTTTTGCCGCACAGTCTTTTACAGGATTCACGGGATTAGACCGGATTTACAGGATTCTGATAATCGCCCCGATCCAAAAGCAAAAACGCGGCCTCGTGGGCCGCCCCGCCTTGCCTGCCGCTGCACCAACCGTCCATTTTTCCAGGATGTCTTAACTAAAGAATCAATACCCGACCGTCTCCAGAGAAAAAATAAAAAAAGATTCTGGAACAAAGGTGGACCAGTTCCAGAATTGTTCAGCCTGCGGCTTAGATTGTTATGGCAGCGCGAATGTTAGTGCGCACGTTCGTCTCGCGCTGGTCCTTCGCAGGGGCGAGATTGGCGCTGATCATGTACATCAAAGTCTCACAAACTTCTCTGGAACCCGTACCAACTACCTGTCCTTTTTCGTCTTCAAGAACATAGATTCGGCCAGTCGAATCGAGGGGAAGAATCATTGGCCTGGTGTACATTGTTCTTTCGTCTCCCGTTACTTTTCAATCCAATAGATGGAAAAGGCGTAATAATACACAGATTTCACGGATTGCAAAGTTTATCTACGTAATTTTATTAATCGGCGAATAATCGTCTGCGCCTGGTCCACACCAAACAGGTAGCCGATGGCGAAATAGCAACTCCCGTAACCACCCAAAACGACGATCGCCAGCGGAATCGGATGCCAGCCGGCGACGAGCAGCTTCAGTGCCCATCCAACACCCGCGCCAACCAACGCGCCCACCCAGAGCTTGGCGGAATAAGTCAACGGTAGTCCTGTCTTGCCGATTCGTTTATTCAAACTGTGTCGCAGCAGGAGGAATTCAACCCAGCCCGCGAGCCCTGAAGCAACGGTCAAACCAGCGGCGCCGAGTTTCGCATTGACTCCGAGAATGCCCGGCAAATGGATCGAGCAGAAATATCCGAGCATGCTTCCGAGTCCGACGCGCGTCACGGCATAAAGCAGCGGCGTACGTGTGTCTCGAAGCGCGTAGTAAGTCGACGAGTACAGACGGCCAAGCGTTGAAGCGAGCAGTCCGACGGATGCCCCGGCGAGTATGGTCCAAACGTAAACCGTGTCGTTGCGCGTGAACTTTCCGGTTTGATAAAGCACGGCGGCGATGACGTCGCCGAACGCAAGAAACGCGACGGCCGACGGAACAATAAAGAAGCTGATTCTTTGCAGTCCCTGGTCCAGGCGGTGGCGCAACGTTTCAGCAACTGCCGTCGCCGCTCCGAGAGTTCTCGACATCGCCGGCAGTTCCGCTGCTGAAACCGACATGCCGAAGAGGCTGACCGGAAGTGTGTAGAGACTCTGCGCATAATTCAGTGCGACGACCGCGCCCTGGCCCAGGAAACTCGCGAGGAACGCGTCGACGAACGCACTGATCTGCACCACGCCTCGACTCACAAACACCGGCAGAAAACTATTCAGCACCTGCCTGACGTGCTCGTTCGCAAGCGTGAACACCGGACGAAACTGGTGTATCAGCCGCAGTACGACCGGAAGCTGCACGCCAAACTGAAGCGCACTGCCGACTACCGATCCCCACGCGGTCATCGCCGCAAGACTCGCGAGGTCCATGCGCTTTCCAAAAAACACGAGCGCGGCAATGATCGCGGCGTTCCAGGCGACTGGCGCTGTGTAAGAAATGAAGAAGCGGTGATGACTGTTCAGGACGCCGAGACACCATGCCGACAACACAAGCAGCGCAGCGCCGGGAAAGAAGATCCGCACCAGTGTGATGGTCAAGGCGCGGCGCTCTTCCTCGAAGCCGGCGGCGATCAGCGTAACGATGTACGGCGTTGCGAGTACCCCGATAAGGACGATGATGGCGGTCACCAGCACCAGGATCGAGAAGATCGCATTTGCTACGCGTGCTGCTTCTTTCTCGTCATTCTGTGCGAGAAGTTTTGCGTAAACGGGAATAAACGAAGCCGACAGCGCCCCTTCGCCGAAAACGTTCTGGAGGAAGTTTGGAATTCGAAACGCGGCGCTGAAGGCGTCTCCTTCAGCGGAACTGCCGAAGTAGTGCGCGAAGATCCGCTGGCGAATGAGTCCGACGACGCGACTGATGAGGATGCCCGCCCCGACGAAGAAAGCCGATCGACCGGTGCTGACTTCTGTGCGACGCGCGGGTTCAGGCGTCGCCGCCCCAACCTGTTCCAGCGTCTCGCCTGCGATTTCACTTGCAGGACTGCCCTCGTCGAGGTTGTCGGCGTCGTTCATCGTTGTCAGAGAGCGTATTCCTTGAGCTTGTTGAGAAGTGTCTTGTAACTGACGCCGAGATCCTCGGCAGTTTTGCTTTTGTTGCCCGAATTTGCTTCGAGCGCGCGAAGAATTCTCTTTCGTTCGACCACACGCAACGCGCGATGGGCCACGTCTGACAGAGTTCCCGAGAGATCGATCTCATCGAGAGATTCGGGTTCGCGCGCCGGTCGTCCAAGCCCCAGATCGGAAGGTGTGAGCAACAGCGTGTCTGAAAGAATGCACGCGCGTTCGATCGCGTTCTCGAGCTCACGGACGTTGCCAGGCCATTGGTGCCGCTTTACTGCATCGATCGCTTCCGGATTGAGTTGTGCTTCGCGTCCGCGGAGTTCGCGTCCGATTTCCGATGCGAAGTGTTGCGCCAGCAGCACGATGTCATCGCCACGCTCTCGCAGCGGCGGCACTTCGATCGGAAACACTGCGAGGCGGAAAAACAGGTCGCCGCGAAACTGCCCGTTCTCAACCGCGCCTTTCAGGTCTTTGTTTGTCGCCGCTACCACGCGAACGTCGACTGCAACCGGCGCTCGTCCACCGATACGGTCAACTACTTTTTCTTCGATCGCACGAAGCAGTTTTCCCTGCACGCCGAGTGGTAACTCACCAATCTCGTCGAGAAACACAGTGCCGCCCGAGGCCAATTCGAATTTCCCCTGGCGGCGATCGGTCGCGCCCGTAAACGCGCCGCGCTCGTGTCCGAAGAGTTCGTTCTCGATCAGGGTTTCGGGTATCGCGGCGCAGTTGATTGCCACGAAAGGATTGTCGCGACGTGCTGAGAGATGGTGAACCGCGCGTGCGAACAGCTCTTTGCCTGTACCTGACTCGCCGAGCAGCAACACAGTCGTCTCAGTTTGAGCGACGCGCTGTGTTTCGCCCACCGCGCGTTTCAGTGTTTCCGACTCGCCAAGGATTCGCGGGAAGCCGTAACGGCGCGACCATTCTTCACGCAACAGCACGTTCTCAGTTCTGAGTCGCGCCTGTTCCAACGCTCGCTCGACCAGCAATAGCAGGTGATTGGAATCGACGGGCTTTTGCAGGAAGTCGTGCGCGCCGTCTTTCATTGCCTGCACTGCTTCGTCGATCGAGCCGAACGCGGTCATGACGACTACGGGCACGTCCATGTCGGCGGCGCGAGCAGCGCGCAGCACGTCCAGACCCGATCCGTTGGGCATGCGGAGGTCAGTGAGGACGAGCCGGTGGCGAGTGGTTGCGATCTCGTTGAGCGCCGCGCGCGCGTCCGCCGCTTCCGTTACGGTGTATCCGGCATTTTCGAGAGTTAATCGAAGTACGCGACGCAGGCTGTCTTTGTCTTCGACGAGTAGGATATCGGCCATCGACGGCCACAGTATCCCGCAAAAGCCAAAAGACGCAAAGAGAATTAAAATCCAGCGACGGATGACACCGATCATCAGAACGATCTGTGTCATCCGTGGTCAGGTGTTTGACTATGTAATCGGTTTCCCAGTCGCGTTACGAAAGGTAACAACTCCGTTTTCAACCCACCGGCAGAAAAACCAAAACACATCTAAATTCTATCCAATTGGCAACGGAACGATTGTTGCCAATCTTGGACCAGCCGAGTTTGTCCGGCCTCGCAGAGCACTCCGTATCGGAGGTACAGGCGTCAATGAGAAATACCCGAAAAGCAGCCAGTCAGCGAGGGTTCACGATCACGCAGATGGTCGTCACCCTTGCCATCATTTCTGTCGTGTCGACTTTCGGAGTTATGGGAATCCGAACAGCGCGCGCAGAATTCCGGCTTCAGTCGTCCGCGAGACTCTTCGCGAGCTACGTCGAAAAGGCACGCGCCGACGCGATCCGCCGCCACGCCGCCTCCGGCCAGGAATCGTCGATCGAGACGTTTGGCCCGGGCACGACCTCCTATGCTGTAACGATGGATTGGGGCTCCGGCAACGTCGAGACGCGCACCTTTGACCTCGAAGATGGTATGACTTTTAACACTGACGCTAAGAAGGTCAAATTTGATTGGCGCGGCCGAATCGAGGAAGCCTGGGTATTCCAGATACGCAGTGAGTATCTCGATAAAAATCTTCCCGTCGACGTTTCAGGTTCCGGCGATATCACCGTTGGTGAGCAACACTTTCCGGACCAGAGTATTCCAGCCGTTGAGATCTCGCAGGTCACCGGCGACGTCGCTTCTGATTCTTCTACAGCTCCTGAAGTAGTCGACACAAACCCTGACACAGACCCGCCGCCGGATGGTGATCCGGACGTACTACCCGTAGACGAAACGCCACCAGCGGATCCGACTCCTACACCCCCGGGCCATAGTGGTGATAGTAATGGTGGTGGCAACAACGGAAACGGGAACGGGAACTCATCGCCAACGCCGACGCCTACCCCGACTCCGACTCCTGACGGAACACTTCCACAGTGTGTCTCGACAATTAGCCCAGACCACATCACGTTGAGCCAAAGCGTTTCAAGCGAGCAAACGAAAACAGCGACCTTCACCATGCAGAATGCAACGGGAGTCAGGACCATTAGCGCCTCTCAGCTAGGAAACGGAAACAGCATGGTCATTTCTCTGTCACTGCTCAGAATAGACGGCAGCGGATCGAGCGTGATTTCTGTGACTGCCAAGAACGGCGGTGGCAATCGTGGAACATTCGTTGTCGAAGTTGCGGGAAGTCCTGCGTGTGGTACGGCAGCGAAACTGACAGTGCAGGTAAATAGCAACTAAAGGTGACGTATGAACCTCATGAGTAAAGACACGTCCCAAAAAGGCTTCACTCTACTTGAAGCAGCAATAGCGCTGGTGATGCTGATGATCATCGGACTAGGCGTCGCTTCGCTTTTTACTTACGCAATCGAAGCGAACGGCAGTGCGGACGATCGTGAACTGGCGATGGCCATTGCGCAAAAACGAATGGAGTGGTTGCGCACAATCCCGTTCACGACGCAAACGCGCCACCTCGCTTTTGCTTATCCTGACGGAGGGCTCGAGGCGACCGACGCGGGAGGTGTTTCTGAAACCGTGACCAATGCAGGCCGCGGTTACACCGTGAACACGATCATCACAAACTTGAGCGTTGTCCCGGTGGGCAACCCTGATGCCGGCGAACCTACCGTAAAGAAAATTCAGGTATCGGTTACTCCGGCAGGCGCGGCCACTGCCTTCGAGACTGTCACTGTCATCACTCAGCGATCGACGCAGGTCACCGGCAGTTACTAGCGATCCTTCAAACTAGCGAGGACTTATGAGCTCGTTGAACAAAAAGGCGTCGAGCAGTGGTTTCTCCCTCCTCGAACTTCTCATCGCAATGGTAATCACGATGGCCCTGATGACTGCCGCCGCGACTTTGCTGGCGAATGCTCTTCGTGTCCGGAGTCGTGAGAATCAAAAGTCTGACGCGCTCGCCGACACGCAACGCGCGCTCAATATCATGTCGCGCGAAATAGCGAACGCAGGATTCAACTTGAGCAACAACGGTATTGTTTCGGCAGAGTCTGGAACGAATAGAATTCGCATCCGTTCGAACCTCAACAAATACGATCTTACAGCGACCACAGAGTCGCGAAACGGCGTCGTGGATTCGGGAGAAGACATAACCTATTTCCTCAACGATGCAGACAACACAAAGTACCTGGTGCGACACGACGTGTTGAAAACCGACCCGGTGGGAAGCAAGAGTACGGTGTTGGCCAATCGCATCGACGGCATGAATATTCATTACTTCGATCAGAAAGTGACGTACACGACTCCACCGGGAGGATCGGACATCACTGATCTTTCGGCGGCTGAAGTAGCTCCGGAAGCAGCGAAATATGTGGTTATTGTCGTCGCGGTTACGCTGGACGCAGTTGGTAGTCCCAACTCGCCCGGTTATCAGCCGCCTTACTCAGTTTTACTTTGCTCAGATGTGACACTCCGCAATTCAGACTTGTGGAAGTACTAGATTGCGCTCAGAAGAGAGGCCTTGCGTCATGAGATCACAGAAGCCGATTCGGACATTCGAAAGCAGCGTCGGTGAACGAGGCGCCGCTCTTATTACAGCGGTTCTTCTTTCGCTGTTGCTCTTGGCTGCCGGGGGCACTTTGATCCTCACCGCCACGATGACTGGCATAACGGCACGTGACTCTACCGCTGAGATGCAAGCCTACTACGCGGCGGAAGCCGGAGTTGCGAGGACTCTCGAAGTGTTGCGAGGAAACATTAACTCCAGTCCGACCGGCACACGTGCATCCTTCCGGAACGTCTTATGTTCACGCGAGCTGTGGACCAGCACGTCAGGTACCGCCGTCAATGTATCTGACGACGGATCGTCGCGATTTCAGGTCACTTCGATATCAGATCCCGATAATGCAGACTACGAAACGAAGTGTGACAACGAACCTTCGTATAAGCCGGATCGCGTGGTGGTTCAAGTGTCGGGGTTCGGACCGCGAGATAGCCGTAAGAAGATGGAAGTGGTTATCGCTCGCTACACAGTAGAGTACGCGGTGAATGCGGTTGTCACGTTGCCGAACGAATCAGGAACCAACATGGCTTTCGAATTGGGTGACAGTAACGTGACGACCACTTCCGGCGCAGATATGAATGGCAGCGGAACGACAATATCGGCTTATTCCGTCAGTGAGGGCGACTACAACATCGCTAACAACGTTATCGACGGTTGTGATGCGGATGGGAGTAACTGCGGCAACGGACCAAACGTGCAGCCGGCGAATCCCACGAAACTAGGTAGTGGCAATACCCCGAGCTTCCTGAAATCGGTGACCGCTGCGCGGGAGTTCTTGTATGGCGACGAAGGAATGATGCAGTCAGCGATAAACCAGGGACGATATTTCAATAGCGGAGCAGCCGCAATTGCCAGCGCTGGTGGACTTGGCGCCAACAATCCAGACGGGGTTCTGACTTTTGTGGACGGTGATGTCACGCTGGGGCCAGGCAGTCCGACGGGTCAGGGAACTTTGATTGTCACCGGAAAACTTACCCTGGACGGAAACTTCAACTTCAACGGCGTGATCATGGTCCTCGGCACGGGAGAAGTGTTACGCAGCGGCGCTGGCCATGGAAACATCTATGGCGCGATGTTTGTCGCCAAGTTTCCCAAGACTGGACCGGATACGGATTTGTTTCAGGCGCCGACATTCAACACGAATGGCGGCGGCTCAGCGAATATCCAATACAGTTCAACTTATGTCGACATGGCTAAGTCTGTAGGCGGCCACACGATCCGCGGAGTCCGCGAGTACTAAAAGACTGCAAATCCTGTCTAACAGCTTTGACAGGATTACTGGAATCCCACCGGCTTTCGAACTTTTACAAGATTCGGAAACGATTATCGTCCGGTGTGGTTGCGGTGCCGCACGCCGCGGGTGCATTTGGATGGTAAAGCGCCCCGTCTATCTCCGGATAAACGGGGCGCATACCTTTTAAATCGAATTATTTGTCGTTGTCCGACTTCAACGGTGGTTCGTATTCGTCGCCCCCAGCGACGGTGCTCTCCGTGTGGGAGAGTTGCATGGTGAGCATCAACGGTTTGTACTCAAAAGCTTTTGGTCCACCACGCGTGTTCTGAACCAGCATCACGAGATAGTCCTGGTTCTCGCGGAACCTCCAAACGCTGCCGCGCTGATTCATAATCACAAACAGCAGGATCTCGCCATTCGCGGTTTTCATCTGGCCCACAAGCGAGCTGGCGCCGCCGTCCGTTCTCAACAGCGTTCCGGTTTTGGCAATCACGCTGCCGCGCCACGCAAGACTGTTGAATCGATCTTCGAGAGTGCCCGGATCGACACCGGCGACAGGCATGATCGCCGTCGGCGACAATCCGTGTTTTTCCAGCTCCGCAAGCAACGCGCGGTAAATCTTCATCATGGCGCGCGGCGAAATTCGGTTGACTCCGAGGCCACTCAACGACGCGAACTTCAACTCTTCCGGTCCGAAGCCGAGCTGCGTATTCAGTTGCTGCCGCACTGACTCCGGGCCCCCGAGTGCCTCACCGATACGCTCGGCCATGAAGTTGTTCGAATAGCACAAAAGCACTTTCAAAATGTCGACTAGCTGGCTCGATCTCTGCGTCAGGAGAAGTTTCGCCGAAGGCGCAACAGCCGCAACATAAACCTCTCCCATCACGGCGACGCTCGGCACTGTCTCCAAACTCGCTTTGTCGTTAAGCAATGTTCGTTCGTAGTTCCACGCCTGCATTGCCTGCTGAGTCCTCAGCGTCGTGTCGAGCGTGTCGTAGAGACGCTCTCCGGAGCGCTGTGCTGAGCCGCTGAAGTTCATCGTAAAACCAGGCGCGACGATGAGATCGCCGGTGACTTGCTTAATACCGAGTTTGTTCAGCTCGCGCGCCAGCAGAATGCCGTGTTCGTAGTGAAACGACGGATCGCGGCCCGAGATGTAAAGATTGCCAGTCAGCACGCCGGTGGTTTTGTCGAGCTGGCCGTCAGCCCATACGCCCGTCGCGAACCGGTGTTGCGGACCAAGCGTTCGCAACGCAACCAGCGCAGTCGCGAGTTTTAATGTAGACGCGGGGTTGAACGATTCGTTCTCCGCCTGCGACGAAACAACTTTTCCGTCGAGTGTTTCGATCAACACTCCCTGCACGCCGTAGAGCGGCCTGCCCTCAGGCGACGGCGACGGCGACGGTGATGGTGACGGGCTTGGGACGGGTTCCTGGCCGTACACATTGACGCAGAGGGCCACAATGAACACAAAAACGCTGACGAGCCAACGGGTCTTCAACTTATTCGACAACACACAAGTCATAATCGGATTATGTGAGGGAGAGCAACTTTGATGCTGAGGAAGCGAACGGGGATGTTCAAGAGCCACAGGGGCGAAACCACCAGCCATCATAACTGAGATTCGCGTGTCGAGGGCAAATAATTTTCCTGGACTTTGGCCTTTGGTTTTGGGTCTTACAACAAAGGCCTAAGCACCAAGACCTGAGACCTAAGGTCGTTGACAATGCTTCCAACAGGCTCATAGAATCGCGGTATTGACAAACTACAGTGCAACGCAATCAAGAACCCGTCACAGTTGAAAGAGTGGTGGCCACTCACCGAGCACGTCGCAAAGAAATTCGGAAGAGGCTCCGTGAGTTTGATGAAGTTTGGCGCAAAGGATCAGACGCGCGACTTTGGGAAGAGCTAGCCTATTGTATTTTCACTGCCGGAGCGTCTGCTGAGATGGGATTGAAATCGGTTGACGCCATCCGGTCGTTGCTTCTTGATGGTGACTCGGACGCGATGACCGCGGCAATCAAGAAAGCTGGCGCACATCGTTTCCCCGTCGCGCGACCGCGTTACATTGTCATCACGCGCGACTATTTTCATGCTGACTGCGGCATGGCGCTGCGAAAGCGTTTGCGCAGCTTCAAAGATCCTTTCGAGCGGCGCGACTGGTTGGCCCAGGAAAAACAAGTCAAGGGGTTGGGTTATAAAGAGGCCAGCCATTTTTTGCGAAATATCGGCGTGAAAGGCCACGCGATTCTTGATAAGCACGTGATGCGATGTTTGGCTGAAGTCGGAGTGATCGATTCAGCCAGGCCACCTTCGACGCGAACGAAGTATCTCGAAGTCGAGCAGCAATTGATCCGGTTCGCACGCGACATCGGAGTTGATTTCGACGAGCTCGACCTGGTTCTCTGGTCTATGAAGACGGGGGAAGTTTTGAAGTAATTGTCGGCGTTCTTGTGGCGGTCTTGGGTCTTTGGTCTTAGGTTTTAGGTCTTAGGTCTTAGAACTTGGTCGGATAGACCCAAGACCCAAGACCCAAGACCCAAGACCAAAGACCAAGCCAAGACCTCCAGGCTTTGAGGTGTCAATCATGCAATGCAACAACAATCGGTGTCTTCTCCGGATGGCGGCCTTCAGTGTGGCCGCCTTCGTGCTTTGTTTCGCACTTGCCGGTACGACCCACATTGCGGCCGGGTCAACTGACAAGAAGGCTTACACCAAAGGCTACAAAGCGATTCGCAAAGGCGAATATCCGCAGGCGGAAAAGATCTTTCGCGATCTGCTCGGCAAAGACGCGCACGACATCGAAGCGCGCCTCGGTTTGAGTTTTGCGCTGCTGAAGCAGAGAGAGCTTCAGGGTGCTTACGACAATGCAGCCCGCGTGATCATGCAGGATCCACTTTCAGCGCGCGCTCACGCGTTGCTCGGTTCGTCGATTCTGGCTGCCGGTGAGTTTCGCTTGTCGGTTGAAGAATTCAAGACGGCACTCGCGCTCAACGAAAACGAATCGTGGGCGGTTGCGGGTCTCGCGATGGTCGACTTTTACGAAAACCGTTTGTCGCTCGCGATACCAGCGCTGCGCAGGGCAGTCGGCATGGATCCGGAGGAGCCGGACTTTATTTTTCATCTCGGCC
>Ga0068870_10001040_pt1 | contig 10954 bp, 8 predicted proteins | sample KBSMisM62_FD_66599 | JGI IMG/M metagenome (GOLD analysis project Ga0068870, IMG submission 66599) | Miscanthus rhizosphere microbial communities from Kellogg Biological Station, Michigan, USA - KBS Miscanthus M6-2 | ecosystem: Host-associated > Plants > Roots > Rhizosphere > Soil ...
GAAATGGTAGGATAGATGAAAACTGTGATGTAAGTAATCCTCCACAGGGTGACGATCAATCACCAGAACAGGAGATTTGTGGAGATGGTCAGGATAATGATGGAAATGGTCAGATAGATGAAAACTGTGATGCAGATGATAGTGGACAACTAAGCCAGTCAAGCGATAATAGTGGTGCTAGCGATGACAACAATTCAGTCGATGAAAAAAAAAACTCTGACAAATTTGGAGTAACTAAAATATATCAAACGAAGAAAGATGGAGAGCAGTGGTATCTAACTTCCAATCCCAGTACTGATTCTAGGTTCTCACCACAAACTACGATGACAAAAAATTCTGATGGTTCGTTTAAAATAAAATCAACTAAAGTAAGAATGGGTGTATTTACATCTTCTGGATTTCATCCTGAAGAAATTAAGACTTTGAATCATAACAAAATCGCTCTGGCCGGCTATATGCAATCACCAAACGACTGGAAAGATGTAGAAATTACAGGATATGTCAAGCTTAACAGCGGTGATAATGATAATTTTGTATGGTATGCAAGAGGAGCAAGACACACGGGTTATGGCTCACCTCCTGGATGTGAAGGTGTTGCTTACAAGGGCGACTTATTCTTTGATGGTTCAACCAGATTCTCAAAGGAACAATGGCATTCTGGCGGTTATGACTTTGGAGAATTTGGGAAAAATATTGGGCCTATCAAGGGAAAGTGGGTTGGGCTTAAAGTAATCATGTACAATCTTGTCCAAGATGACAAGACGGCGGTGAAACTAGAGTTATGGGTAGATGAGAAAAATAATAACGATTGGATAAAGGCTGCAGAAAGAGTAGACAATGGCGGATGGGGAAATACAGGAAGTGAATGCGGAGGCAAACCCGACCAAATAATCACTTGGGGTGGTCCAATAGCATCTTTTAGGTGGGATGGTGCCACAGACGTAGATATAAAGAAATTTAGTGTTAGGGAAATTGCCCCTCACATCTAAGTTAGCCTTTTTTGTCAGAGTTAGCATGGATGTTGCAATAACAAAATTAATAAGAAAAACAAACACTATATCTAGTGAAGTTATATTAATGGCGTTATCATTTATTTCAAAATTTGCTAGGATTGGTGTCTTTGAATGACCTTGCAAGAACAAACTTCAAGATATTCAGAGGTTGAAAAAAGCAAATGGATAGCAAGGGTACTAATGGTTATTGCTGTGGGATGTGTTTTAGCAGCTAAAGTATATTTTACAATTTCTCTTGTGGATCCATTCGTCGGTATTTACAGTTTACTTACTAGTTTTGTCCTCTTGTGTATACTTGTACTTTCATATTTCAAGTATAAAGATCCATATTTGAGTGTGAAAAATGTTGACGTTTCAAACGGTCCTTTAATTAGTATAGTAGTGCCAGCAAAAAATGAAGAAAAGAATATTCGAAATTGTGTTCAATCTTGTTTGAATCAAACTTACATGAATAAGGAGATTATTGTAGTAAACGACGGAAGTACTGATAAGACTGGAGAAGTTCTTGATGAAATGCGTAAAGAAAACAGAACAACTAATTTTCGTATTCTGCATCTTTCAAAAAGTGTAGGAAAGAAAAAAGCAGTCGAAGCAGCTAGTGAAATTGCTCGCGGAGAAATATATGCATTCATGGATAGTGACTGCGATATGTCATTTGACGCTGTCGAGAAGGCTGCTAAAATATTTCACAATGATAGAAAATTAGGTGCATTAACATGCCATGGAAGGGTTAGGGATGCACAACGCGGAAATACAATTGAGAAGTTTCAACAGGTTTACATTGATATATCGTGTAGATCGATAAAGGCAGCTGAAAGTTCCTTTAAATCAGTAACATGTTGTTCTGGCTCACTCAGTTTTTACAGAAGAGTTGCAATTCAAGATTTTATTCACGAATGGGCAAATGACAGATTCTTGGGAATAGACTTTAAGTTCTGTACTGATAGAAGAATGACAGCTCATATCCTGGGTACTCGAACAACACTTGATTCGTCTAGCGACAAGAAACAACAGGAACATTTGCCCATATTGCAAACAGGTGATGATGATATTGAAACAATGAAAAAATCATTAGATCCAGATGTTGAATTTTCTGATCGTCCCATAAAATGGAATGTAGAATATTCAAATAGCATTAAAGTAAACGTGGGTGTGCCCAAGACATTTGAATCTCTAGCAAAACAACAAATAAGATGGAGAAAGAGCTTTATTCGAAGTCTTTTTGCAACTGGCGGAATTTATTGGAAAAGGCCTTCTTTTATTGCACTTTTGTATTACATTCAAATTGCAATGAAGCTTGTCAGACCGTACATTTTGTTCTATACAATAGCAATTTTGCCCATCAAAGGCGATTTTACATCAGTACTATTTTGGATAGCAGGGGTAATGTTTACTGGGATGATATATGCAGTAGAGTACAGATTAAGAAACCCCGATGACGGTTTATGGTTGTATCGACCCCCGTTTACATTTATTACTACTTTTGTATATACATGGTTTCTAATTTATTCTGCATTGACTATTAGAAACAAGAGCTGGAGATAATAAAAAATGATTTTCATTTTAGATAATGTAGTCATACCAATTGACAAGTGATTGCCGGTTTTGGCCTACCTCAGTGCGATTCTTGTTACCTTCATAATGATTATAGGGTTTTCAGTAATTATGATGAAATTTACAGGATATTGGCCTTGCAAGATTGGCGAAGTGTTACAAGTCAACGATGTTAGCTGCGACAAGAGTATCTCACAGAATATCAAGATCATCCTGAATTCAAGTGGTGTTTCATTGCCTTTTGATCTTCCACTACTATCTCTTCAAAGTATCTTACAACAGTGATTTCAGATATCTTTGGTATTTTAATTCGCTTACCTGTAGCCATATCCAAGATCATTGCTGGAAAATTGGCACCGGCAAGTGTTGTGAAAATAGTACCACCACCCAACCTCGGATTTACTTCAACTAGTTTAAGAGTGCCATCATCAGATTCCTTCATCTGAATGCAACACGGTCCTTTAATCTTTAGATATTTAGCAATCGATTTGCAGGTCTCTGATATTTTTTTATTCACAACTATTTTTCCAACAGTAGATATTCCTGCCTTTGTTTGAACCCTTATTCTAGGAACAGCAATTAGGGGCTCCCCATCCAAGTCTGAAAGAACATCTATTGTGTATTCAGTTCCTGGCAAATATTCTTGAAATATTAATTCATTTTGTTTTGATATAGCGTATTTCAAATCCATGGCATTTTCAATTTTAAAAATCCCTTTACTTCCTTTTCCGTATCGGGGTTTTGCAATTATTGGAAATCTGCTTATCTCTTTTGAATCCATTGTAGTGGCAGGTAGATCAAATTTTTTCGAAAGTTGATTGTATGTCTGCATCTTGTCTCTGCAAATTTCCATTGTATTTTCGTCACTTACAACAGGCAATGCGCCTAACTTCAATAACTTCTCCTTATTCTTGCTATAATGATAAATATCGTATCCGGAGGAAGGCATTAAAATACTAATTTTATGTTTTGCTATTATTTCAAAGAGTCTAGATAAGTATGATTTGCTTTCTACTTCTGGTAACAGCTCATGTGCATCAGACATGTAGAATCCAGCAGAAATAGGATTTGTGTCAGAGCTAACTATTCTTACGGGATATTTTACCATTTTCAGAGATTTGATTGTGTTAATTGCAGCAGGTGCAGAAGCTCCTGGAACCAGAATCGAGGGATTTAAGACTTTCAAGTAATAATCCTTATCCGAATTAAAATTTTGTTTGGTATCATATAAAAATTTTGAAAGATATTATTCAATTCTCCAGGTATTGTAAATTTCAAAAGAAAATAAATATGCATTAAGATAATTATTATGGACATGCTTGACCTAAAAAAAGACTATCATGTTCATAGTAATTACAATGATCATTCACCTCAAGACTTATCAATTGAAAATGTAACAAGATATGCAGAAAAAATTGGCTTGAACACACTTGCCTTCACAGAGCATGTAAGAAAGACTTCAGATTGGATACCGAGATATTTAGAAGAAATCGATAGAATGGTGTCCTCAGGAACAAAGCTTACCCTAATATCAGGGTTTGAGGCAAAAATTCTGAAAGATGGAACCGTTGATTTTCCAAATGAATATGAAGGGCACTTTTTAATTGCTAGTTTTCATTCAAAGTATAATAACAAACAAGAATGGCTCGCAGCGCTGAAATCAGCAATAGGTTTGCCGTATGTGCAAGTCATAGGTCACTTGGCTCCAGAAGAATCATTTGACTTGACTGATGATGAACTATTGGAATTATCACAATTATTAAGGACAAATTCTAAGACTGTGGAGATTAATGCTAAATATAAAAGACCGCCCATGAAGTGGGTACGAATTTTTAAGGAAAACAAAGTCAATTTTCATTTGGGGAGTGATGCGCACAAATTGCCTGAAATTGGTAATTTTGAAGCTATTACCAATCTAATAGAATATGTCGATCATTAGCATTTGTTGCATCTAGAGGCCTTTTTCAATAATCAATAGTGCAAAGACAATTTCAATTGCTATATACAAGTGCTAATTAGAGTATCAATAATTTAGAGAAAGAACGCAATTTCTTGTTTAATGAATTTCATTGAAAACTATTACATGTTGATTAGCCATTATGTTGATTTTTCTAAATGTGTTTCTAAATTGGTAATAAACAAAAATATTTAAATCATATAAACTAGATATAGAAGAGAGATTTTTCGCCTACATGACTAAAATAGTAATCATAGACGCACAGATCGCGGGTATTTCTGGCGATATGCTCCTAAGTAGCCTCGTTGATATCGGGGCAAATAAAAAAAAAGTAATCGATTCTATTTATGCATGCCAGGATTTTTTTGATGGGACTAAAATACGCAAGGTTGAGTTTTTGAAATCTGTTTCTCATGGCATTTCATGTACCAAGTTTTTATTTGATTACAAAGATTCGACACACTCGCGAGCAGCAAGCACAGTATACAAAGCAATTTCTGCTTGTAGCGATTCACTGGACCTGTCAGATGTTGCAAAGTCTTTTGTCCTTAATTCGTTAAAACGCATTATAGTCGCGGAATCAAAAATTCATGGTACTAATTATAATAGTGTCCGCTTGCATGAAGTTTCTACTATAGATACTGCAGCTGACCTAATAGGAACAGCCATTGCCTTAGATAATTTGAATCTTTTTTCAAGTAAATTCTATTCGACTGATGTGGCCGTCGGTAACGGACTATTAGAATTTTCCCACGGAGTTGTTCCAAATCCAGGTAATGCGATCCTTGAGATTTTAAAGGGTAGTGACATATTACTAGTGCCTGGTAAAATTGATGGAGAGCTTACAACACCTACTGGAGCATCAATGCTTGTCAATTTAGACTCTGAACATGTTTCTCAATATCCTCCCATTATACCTGTAAAAGTAGCAAATGGTGGGGGTCAAAAAGAAGGTAAAAATGTAGCCAACATACTTAGAGTGGTTATTGGAAACTCAAGCTCAAAGATTGATTACTCTTTAGAAACTATCTATGAACTTGAGACGAATGTTGATGACGTTACTGGCGAAGTAATAGGAAATCTGATTGACGTGCTTTATGAAAACAGTGCGAAAGATGTTACTGTCCTACAAGGTATATCTAAAAAGAGCAGGCCGTCGTTTGTAATCAAAGTTTTGTCTGACAAGGAAAGTAAAGACTCTCTAATTCAGATTCTTTTGAGTGAAACAGGATCATTGGGATGCAGAGTAAATCAAATTAATAGAATAATTCTACCAAGATCGTTTGTCACACTACCAATTTCAATTCAGAATCGCAAATTTGAAGTAAAAGTAAAGATATCAAAAAGTACAAATGGTGTGATTAACAGTTTGAAACCAGAATCCGATGATATCAGGAAAATTTCAAGAACTCTAAAAACCTCTTACAAAAAAATCCTTGATGTTGTACGTCAAGAATTAACAAAAAAATACAGGTGATTATGAAATTGGAAGATAAACTTTTTCAACAATTGGTATCATGGTTCCAAAATAGAAATGAAAGGGTAATAGTCGCATTGTCTGGAGGAGTAGACAGTGCTGTTGTAGCTATGGCAGCAAAGAAAGCATTGGACAAGAACGCAATTGCAGTTACTGCAGATTATAATACTTTATCAGCAGAGGAGCTAACTTCTGCAAAAAGAGTTGCGAAAGAAATCGATATAGAACACAGAATAATAAAATACAACGAACTAGACAATATCGAATTTGTAAAAAATGATCAATTGCGATGTTATCATTGTAGGACTGAATTAGCAGCATATTTGGCCAATGAAGCAAGACAAATCGATGTTGGTCTGATAGTTGATGGTACAAATACAGATGATCTAAGTGACGTTCGGCCAGGTATCAGAGCCTTGAGAGAGAATGGTATCAAAAGCCCCCTGGTAGAACTAGGAATAAACAAGCAAGATGTAAGAAATATTGCTAAATCAAATAATTTATCGGTCTATGATAAACCGTCAAACTCCTGCTTGGCATCAAGAATACCGCATGGTATGCCTGTTACACTTGAAAAATTAAAAAGAATAGAAACGGCAGAATCTTTAATCAAGTCTATTTTCAAAGTCAAACAGGTAAGAGTCAGAGATCATCAAGACACTGCAAGGATAGAAGTTGGCAAAGAAGAAATAAAAGAAATGTTTGACTCAGAAAAGATTTCAGAGGTAGATTCAAAACTAAAAGAATTGGGCTTTAAACACATAGCATTAGATCTATCAGGTTACAATAATAGAGAAAATTTCAAGAATCCTTCGTACAACAATTCTTCATGATTTTGAAACTACCTAGAACAAATGAAGAATTAATTGAACCTCCTTTCCTATAGAAAGATTAACATTGTGTAGACATTAATCAGATGCATGGCAAACCTAAAAGAAGGAGATGTAGCACCCGATTTTGAATTACCAGATATTGACATGAATATGCATAAACTTGGAGAATTTAAAGGCAAGAACACGTTATTGGCTTTCTTTCCCGCCGCAGAATCTCCGGTGTGTACCACAGAAATGTGCGTTTTCAGAGACTCTTTAAGCGAATTTGAAAATAACAATACCTCAGTAGTGGGGATTTCAGTAGACGGTCCCTTTGCTAATAAGATATTTAAAGAAAATAGACACCTGAATTTTCCACTCTTAAGTGATTACAAAAGAGAAACAATTAGCAATTATGGCATAGTGATGAAGGATCTCGGACCGTTGAAGGACTACAATGCCGCAAAAAGATCTGTTTTCTTGTTAGATAAGAACGGCGTAATAAAGTATGTTTGGGTTTCAGACAATCCACTGATTGAACCAAATTATGATGAAATCAAAAGTAAACTGAAAGAAATTAACAATTAAAGATCGAATCAAACAAGCCGGAGAAATATCCGGTACATTACTATTATTACTTTACTCTATTACAGCTACAATATCGTTTCTCGAAACAGTATCGCCAATTTTTACCTTGGTGTCTTTTATTTCACCATCTTTGTGTGCTTTTACTGCAACTTGCATTTTCATGGATTCTAATACTATTACAGAATCGCCCTTTTTTATTTGGTCACCGACTTTTACCAATATGGAAACAACTCTTCCCGGTATTTGACTCAATAATTTGTTTTCACCAGAAGCCGAACCACCTAATGCCATAGATTTTTCTAGAATCTCTGTCAATTTCGAATGTTTTTTGAGAATTATTTGCTCGCCATTCATCAATATTTTGACATGAGAGCTTCCGTACTCAAGTATCTTGGCTGTTCTATATGAATTATCCAAAATGAATTCAAGTATATTGTTTTTGAGACCGATTATCTTTATGGAATGTTCCTTATTATTAATAGTAGCAATGATCTTGCCGTTACCACTGGATTCCTTAATTGAGCCAGATAATACATTATCCTGGTTATCTATTTTAAATTCCATTTTTGCTATTCCCCGTCTTCACCCAGTTTGACAAAGATAGATCTTTTGATGAATTTCCTGTATTGTATTGTCCCTTCAAGTATTCAGAAAATAGCAATGCAGATGCGATAGCAGCATCAGATTCTTTCAGTTGTTTTGCTTTAAGCTCATTTTGCATCACATTAAGCATATCGTATTTTTCCAAATAATCAGTTGAGATTTTACCTTCAATAAAGTTCTTCTCCGTCATTATTGTTTTGTACAATGGAATTGTTGTGTTTATTCCCTCTATCAAAAATTCATCCAATGCGTTAGACATCCTTACTCTTGCTTCGTTAAAGTCTTGTCCCCATGTTATCAATTTTGCGACCAAAGAATCGTAATACCCTGAAACACTACATCCAGGATACAAATATGTATCCACCCGGACTCCGGGCCCATATGGAAGATTACAATCGGGTACTAGTCCTACTGATGGTACAAAATCATGAAATGGATCTTCTGCATTTATTCTGCATTCTATTGCTGAACCATTTAGATTAAGATCATCTTGCTTAAATGGGATCTCTTCGCCGCATGCAATTTTAATTTGCAATTTTACAAGGTCAATACCTGTGACTAATTCTGTTACAGGATGCTCTACCTGAAGGCGAGAGTTAACCTCTATAAAATAAAAGTTGCCCTTTTCATCCCTCAAAAATTCAGCAGTACCGGCATTAAGATAGTCGACTGATTCTGCAGCTCTGACTGCTATTTCTCCTATTTTTGATCTAGTTTTCTTGTCCACAACTGAGGAGGGTGAAAATTCTATTAATTTTTGATGTCGTCTTTGAATTGAACACTCTCTTTCAAACAGGTGCCTTCCATTTCCGCTAGAATCTCTGGCAAGTTGAAATTCAATGTGTCTTATACCTTGAAGGAATTTTTCAACATATAATCCAGATTTACCGAATGCAGCTCTTGATTCAGCTGATGCCATTTCAAATTCTTCTCTAAGCGTCTTTTCATCATTTGCAAAACGAATACCTCTACCACCACCACCATATGCCGACTTTAGCAGAACCGGATATCCAGCTTCTTCAGCTACTTCTACTGCCTTATCAACTTCTTCTAATATATCATCACTGCCAGGTATTGTTGGAACTTCTGCTTTTTTCATGATTTCCTTACATTTCATTTTGTCGCCAGTCAGCGCCATCGCTTCGCTCGTAGGGCCAATAAAGATAATCTTCTTTTCTTCACACTTTGCCGCAAAGGTTTCATTTTCAGAAAGAAATCCATATCCGGGATGTATTGCTTCTGCACCAGCACTTACTGCAATTTCAATTATCCTGTCAATGTTAAGATAGCTCTTATTTGGTGCTGGAGGACCCAAGTAATATGCCTCATCAGCACTTTTGACATGTTTTGACCTCAGATCTTCGTCTGAATAAAGGGCAATAGATTTAATCTTCATTTCTTTACAAGCCCGAATTACCCTTAACGCTATCTCGCCCCTGTTTGCAATTAAAATACTAGAAATTAGTTTTCCCAATTCAGATTTCTCCTAAAGGTTAATGTTACCATGTTTTCTTACCGGCCTTGATTCCCTCTTGTTTTGTAATACATTTAGAGCCTTTACTATCATTATTCTTGTCTCAATCGGATCAATAACAAGATCTATTATTCCCTTTTCTGCTGCGATATACGGATTCGCAAATTTTTGACGATATTCCTTTGCCAACTTCTTTTTGATTTCAACCGGATTTTTGGAAGTCTTGAGCTCCTTTCTATGAACGATTGTTATGGCAGCCTCCGGACCAAGTACGGCAATTTCAGCTGTGGGCCAAGCATAATTAATGTCTGCCCTGAGGTTCTTGCTACCCATTGCAATATACGCACCACCATATGCCTTTCCAATAATGCAAGTTACTTTTGGTACTGTTGCTTCGCAATAGGCATATAACAATTTGCTACCATGTCGTATGATACCGTTATGTTCCTGATCTGTTCCTGGCAAATATCCTGGTGTATCTACCAAGGTAACAATTGGAATATTAAAACAATCGCAAAAACGAATGAATCTGGCGGCTTTAGTTGAAGAATTGATATCCAGTGCACCAGCAAGATACATGGGTTGATTTGCGATTATTCCAACCGACTTGCCATCAATTCTTGCAAAACCAACTACAATATTCTCAGCAAAATGTTCATGCACTTCAAGGAAATCGCCCTTGTCTACAAGGAGATTTATAATTTGCTTCATGTCATATTGTTCATATGGATTCTCTGGTAATATTTTTGAAAAATCGGGTTCTAGTCTGTTAGGATCGTCTTGAGATTCGACTGACGCTGAAACTTCAAGATTATTTTGTGGTATAAACGAAATCAATTTTTTTATCTTGTCCATGCATTCATATTCATTTTGTGCAACAAAATGAGCCACACCAGATTTAGTTGAATGAGTTCTGGCACCACCAAGATCTTCAAAAGATACCTCCTGGCTGAGAACTTCTTTTACTACTTCAGGGCCTGTAACAAACATTTGACCAATATTTTCAACCATTATAACAAAGTCAGTCATTGCCGGTGAGTATACTGCCCCTCCTGCACAAGGACCAATACTTGCGGTGATTTGTGGTATTACACCGGAAGCCATAGTATTTCTGAAAAATATATCACCATAACCATCGAGACTCATAACACCTTCCTGTATTCTGGCCCCTCCAGAATCCAAAATGCCAATCAGTGGAGCGCCTACCTTTATTGCATGGTCCATTAGTTTTACGATTTTTCTTCCAGCCATTTCACCAAGCGAGCCACCTAGAATTGTAAAATCATAGGCATAAACAAACACTTTCCTTCCATTGACGGTTCCAAAACCCGTAATGACACCATCACCATAGTATTTTGTTGAATCGCTTTCAGTAGATCTGTGAACAACATACTTGTCTATTTCAATGAAAGAATTACTGTCGAGAAGTAAATCGAGTCTTTCTCTTGCAGTTAGTTTACCTTTTGTGTGCTGAGC
>Ga0068870_10001042_pt1 | contig 10951 bp, 10 predicted proteins | sample KBSMisM62_FD_66599 | JGI IMG/M metagenome (GOLD analysis project Ga0068870, IMG submission 66599) | Miscanthus rhizosphere microbial communities from Kellogg Biological Station, Michigan, USA - KBS Miscanthus M6-2 | ecosystem: Host-associated > Plants > Roots > Rhizosphere > Soil ...
GGGAACTTCGATCTCGCGACGATGAAGCCGCTCGTCGAGCGCTACGTCGGCAGCCTGCCGTCGTTGCGCCGTGGCGAGGTGCCGAAAGATATCGGGATGCATCCACCGGCGGGCGTCGTCGACAAAGTCGTGCGTAGCGGCATCGAGCCGCGCAGCCAGGTGAGCATCATCTTCAACGGGCCGTTTCAGAACGACGAGCCGCACCGCGTCATTACGAGCGCGATGGCCGAAACGCTCGCAGGGGATCTGCAGCGGACGCTGCGGGAGGATCTTGGCGGAACCTATGGTGTCAGCGTCCAGCCGAACTACACGAAGAAGCCGTCCGAGGAGTACCGCCTCACGATCAGTTTTGCGTGCGATCCGGCGCGAACCGACACCCTGGTGACCGCGGCGTTTCGCGTCATCGAGCGGTTCAGGACGCTTGGTCCCACCGCCAGCCAGGTGGCTGACGCGCGCGCGGGTCTGGCGCGCGATTTCGAGACGAACAGTCAGCGGAACGAGTACCTGCTGAACCGGTTGATCTTCAAGTACGAGTACGGCGAGAACGTGAAGGACGTGTTCGACATGAAGCCGTACTACGACCAGATCACCGTTGAGGCGCTCCGCGACGCGGCTCGCACGTACCTGAACCCGGACCGCTACGTGAAGGTCACGCTGCTTCCGGAAGCGAAATAGCCACCACACCGTGTGAACACAAGGCCGACCTTCGAGTCGGCCTTGTGCGTGTACGGCACGCACAAAATCGTCGCTTATTTCCCGCGCGATCGAAAAATCGAACGTGTTCGTCTCTGCCGTGACGCCAGTGATACGCTTTCGTGGCTTTGGCGACGAGAGTGACGGTTGCGTGCGCGCTGGTCGCGATACTGGTGATGATCACCGGCGGCGGTGCTGCTGCCGAGTCTCGCGTCACACTGACGGTCCGGCTTTACAACACGTCGGGCATTCCATCGGCTCAACTCGCAGCCGCCCGCGACGCTGCCGACCGCATCCTTCGCGACACGGGTATCAACGTGACGTTCCGGCTGTGCGGGGCACGCGCTGGAGGCACAGATTCGTGTGATGAACCGCTGAAACGATCCGAAGTTGTCGTTCGCATCGTGGGCGCGCCGCCCTTCAACACCACGCTTCACCCCGACGCCTACGGCGTCACCTACATCGTCAAGGAGACCAATCACGGGTGGCTGGCGACTGTCTTCTCGGATCGCATCCGTGCGGCGGCAGAGCGCGTCGGCGTTGATGCCGGTCTCGTGCTCGGCCGTGTGATGGCCCACGAAATCGGCCACTTGCTTCTCGGAATTGACTATCACGGCGCCGATGGCGTGATGCGCGCCGACTGGCCCGACGACATGCTCAATCGGCGCGCCGAGGACTGGCGGTTTTCGATGATCGAAGCCGAACAGATGCAGCGCGTCGTCGCGTCGCTGTAACGCGCATCCGACAGATTCGATCCACCTCGCAACTCCGTTCCGACGAAGACGTCGCTTCGCTCGCGCCGTGTGCGCAGCCGTGCGACGTGGCGAATCGCGCATGAAACCTTAGGAAATCAGCCTGCCTGTCTCGTGCGCGCGATGCGTTACACGCGTGGCGCGCCGCTTGCTCTTTCGCCGGACGCACGCGTCGATGCCGCGCGTGCTCCTTGGGCAGGAGAGTCCAGATGAAAAGGTGCGAGGGAAGACCGGGAATGGTCTGTCTGTTCGTGGTGTGCGTGCTTGCATGCGCGGCAATCGCCGCGGCGCAGACCTACCAGGGTGCGCTGCGCGGCGCCGTTCGCGATGCGCAGGGCGTGATCCCCGGCGCGGAAGTCACACTGATCAACGAAGACACCAACGCAGAACGCTCGGCGATGACCAACGATGTCGGCGAGTACGCCTTCGGCAGCGTGCTGCCCGGCACATATACCGTCCGCGTCTCGCTTGCGGGCTTCAAGACCGAGGAACGGAAAGGCTTTCGCATCGGTACTCAGCAGTCGCTGGTGCTCGATTTCATGCTCGAAGTTGGAGCGCTGTCAGAACAGATCACGGTGACCGGCGAAGCGCCGCTCGTCGAGCGCGCCAGCGCAACGCAGGCGACGTCACTCGACAAGGAGACGCTGCAGAACCTCCCGATTTTCGGCCGCAACACGTTCTTCGCCGCGATCTCGACGCCAGGCGTGATCCAGACCGGGGATCCGCAGTTCGTGCGCTACCAGGATCAATCCGGTTCGTCGCAGCTTTCGCTCGGAGGCGGTCCGCGCCGCGGCAACGGCTACCTCATCGAAGGTGTATCGATCACCGACTTCACGAACCGGCCGACCATCGCGCCGTCGATGGAAGCCGTCGAAGAGCTCAAGGTGCAGACGAAAACGTACGAAGCGGACATGGGGCACGCCGCCGGGGGAGTGTTCAACACCACGGCGCGTTCCGGATCGAACACATGGCATGGCGGGGCGTTGCTCGTGAGCAAGCCCGGCGCGACCACCGGCCGCTTGTTCTTCGCGAAACGGGCGGGGCTGCCGAACCCACCGCAGTACTACTACAACTGGGCCGGGTCGCTCGGCGGTCCAATCATCAAGGACAAGACCTTCTTTTGGTTCAGCACCGACGACTACAAGCAGCGAAGCACGCGCAACAGCGTGCTCACGCTGCCGACGGCTGCCGAACGTGCTGGAGATTTTTCACAGACGCGCACCAGCTCCGGCCAGCTCGTCACGATCTATGACCCGCTGACGACGCGAACCGTGAATGGTGCGATTGTCCGGGACCCCTTTCCGGGCAATGTCATTCCTGCGGACCGCATCAACGGTATCGCGCGGGCGATGCTCGCATCGATGCCCGTTCCTGACTCCGGCAAGTCGTTCAACGGACAGGCGACGCTCGATGACGGACCACAAAACCAGGAGACGCTGAAGGTCGATCAGCGATGGACCGACCGCTGGACGACGACGGGCATGTATGCGCATCAGCACACGAAGGAGCCCGGGTCGGCGTTCTACGGTGCATTCGGGACCGTCGCCGGCGATCCGAGCGCCAGCCTGCTGTTCCGCACGGTCGACTTCTTCGCGGTGAACAACGTCTTCGTGCCGAATTCGAGCACCGCCATCGCGGTGCGCTACGGATACAACCGCTTCAAGGACTTCGGCGGCAATTACCCCGCATTCGACGCCGCCGCCCTCGGCTTCCCCTCAAGCCTGGTGAGCGCGATGACGTTCAACACGTTTCCCCAGGTCAGCGTCACCGGCTACGGCGGAACCAACATGTTCGGCAACAACGGCCCTACGCGCACTACGCATTTGACACAGACAGCAAACGTATCGCTGTCGCATCTGAAAGGCAGGCATACGTTGAAGGCCGGCGCCGAATACCGCCGCATCGGCGCCGACGTGATGGCATTCAGTTCGTCGGCAGGGACGTATAGCTTCACGCAGGCATTCACAGCGGCGACGCCGACCGCATCCGGCGGCGACGCGTTCGCGAGCTTCCTGCTCGGCTATCCCGCAACCGGCAGCATCGTCTACGCGACGCCAGCCGAATACTTGATCGACTATTTCGCGGGCTTCGCGCAGGACGAGTTCCGCGCGGGTTCGAAGCTGACGCTCAACTACGGCCTCCGCTACGAGTTCGAACCCGGCGTGCGCGAGGCCGACAACCATTTCACGGTCGGCTTCGATCGTGAAACGGATTTCCCGGTGCCGGTCCCTGGCATGACGCTCAAGGGTGGGCTGATGTATGCCGGGCAGAGCGGATATCCGACCAGACAGGGGAAGTCGCTGAACGGCGCGGCGCCCCGTGGCGGCTTCGCGTGGTCGTTGTCGAGCGCGGATGTCATTCGCGGCGGCTACGGCTTCTACTGGGCACCCATGCAGTTTTCCGGCGTCGGTGAGACGGCGATGGGCCGCCTTGGCTACTCGGCGACGACGACGTATCTATCCAGCACCGACGGCAACCGTACACCGGTCAACTCGTTGAGCAATCCGTTCCCGATCGGCATGACCGCTCCGCAGGGGAATTCGGTGGGACTCGTGACCGGCGCGGGCGGCGTCATCGATTTCGTCGATCAGAATTCGCAGGCCGGGCAAGTCCACCAGTATTCGGTGGACTACACACGCGAACTCGCCGGCGGCATCGCGGTGTCGATCGGCTATTCGGGCAGCCGCTCGGACCACATGCCGGTTGGCGGCACCGTCGACGCCACGATCAACATCAATCAGATCGATCCGAAGTACCTCTCGCTCGGGTCCGCGCTGCTGGATCTGGTGTCGAACCCATTTTTCGGCAATCCCGCGTTCGGCAACCTCGCGAACTCCGCAACGATTACGCGCGGGCAGCTCCTTCGGCCGTTTCCGCAGTTCGACAACGTGCTCGCTCACCGTGTGACCGACGCGCGCACACGGTACAACGCGATGACGCTTCGCTTCGACAAGCGTCTTCGGAACAACTGGGGTGTCAACGCGAACTACACGTTCAGCCGCCTGATGGACGATCAGTTCGGCGAGTCGAACACCTACTCGAATCGGAATCAGGCCGCCCTCGACAACTACGACCTCGATGGCGAATGGGGCTACTCGCTTCTCGACGTGCCGCATCGCGTGAACGTCAATGGCACTTTCATCGTTCCTGTCGGAGCCGGGCACAAGCGGCTGAGCAGCGGTCTGGGCAACGCGCTGCTTGGCGGCTGGTCGGTGACGGCAGCCGGCCGGTTCCAGAACGGTTTTCCGGTCAGCGTCTGGCAATCGAGCAACAACTCGGGCCTGCTCGGCAGCAGCCAGCGGCCGAACATCGTCGCTGGCGTTCCGCTCGCAACTAGCGGTTCGCTCGAGGACCGGTTGACCAACTGGATCAACGCCGCGGCATTTACGCCGGCGCCCGCCTTCACCTTCGGCAACGCGCCGCGCATCTTGCCGGAGCTGCGTACGCCAGGTCAACGCAACGTCGATTTGAGCGTTCAGAAGATGCAGACCTTTTCGGGACGAACAGTCGCGGTCCGGGCCGACGTGTTGAACGTGTTCGACAACCCGTTGTTCACCACGCTGCAGTCGCAGTTCGGGACGCCGACGTTCGGTCAGCTGACGGCAGTCGGCGGGTTTGCGCGCTCCGTGCAGCTGCAGGTTCGATTCGGTTGGTAGTCCTTCGACTCGCTGTGCTCGCTCAACTCGCTTCGCTCGCTCACGACAAGGAGACGTCATGACCCACACCCGGCGTAGTTTTCTCGAGCAGTTCGGTCTGATTGGGGGATCGACGCTCGTCATGACCGCGATGCGTTCGTGGGAGCTGATGGCCGCGCAGGCCGGCCCTCGCCCGGTGTTGTCCGGGAGACCGAACGGAACGAAGGTCATCATTCTCGGCGCAGGTGTGTCGGGGATGACCGTCGGATACGAACTCGGCAAGCTCGGTTACAACGTCCGGATTCTCGAGGCCCGCGATCGCGTCGGCGGCGTGAACTGGACGCTTCGCCGCGGCGCAACACACACCGAAATCGGTCCCGGCGGAGAGACGCAGGTCTGCAACTTCGACGAGGGCCTCTACCACAACGGCGGCCCGTGGCGCCTTCCGCACTGGCACACCGGCGTGCTTGGCTACTGCAAGGAGCTCGGGGTGCCCGTTGAGGTCTTCATCAATGAGAACGAGTCGTCGTACTTCTACTACGAGGGTGAAAACGTTGGTCCGCTTGCCGGCAAACGGATTCGTCTGCGTGAGGTGAAGGCCGACATGGTCGGCTACACGTGCGAGCTGACGGCGAAGGCCGTCAACCAGGAAGCCCTCGACGTGCCGCTCACGGCGGCGGACAAAGAGCGCTTCGTCACCTTCCTCGTCAGCGAGGGGTATCTCGACTCCGCCGATCGTGCATACAAGAAGAACAGCGGACGCGGGCCAGGCGATCCGCACGATTTCCGTGCGCTGCTCCAATCCGGCTTTGCGAATCGGATCCGCTCGGTCATGGACGGCACCGGCATGGCGCCGATGTTCCAGCCCGTGGGCGGCATGGATCAATTCCCGAAGGGGTTCGCGCGAAAGCTCGGCGACAAGATCACCCATGGCGCCGAGGTCGCCTCCATTCATCAGACGCCAGAGCACGTGAAGGTCGCCTTCAAGAACGTGAAGACTGGCGCCGTGACCGAAGTCACAGCCGATTACTGCGTCTCGTGCCTGCCACTGACGATCCTCAGCCGCCTCGACGTGAACCTCTCATCCGAGACGATGGCGGCGGTGAAGGCGACGCCGTACAGCCCGAGCGCCAAGATGGGGCTGCAGATGAAGCGTCGCTTCTGGGAGGAGGACGACAAGATCTTTGGCGGCCACCTGTACTCGAACCTGCCGATCGGTGACGTCGCATATCCGTCGTGGGGGTACTTCGGCCAGAAGGGGGTGATGCTCGGTTTCTACGGCAACGGACAGATGGCAGGGGTGATCAACATGTCGATCAAGGACCGCATCGAGCACGTGCTGACCCACATCGGCAAGGTGCATCCGCAGATTCGCGCCGAGTACGAAACGGCCTACTGCACCTTCTGGGAAAAGATTCCCTACAGCCTCGGTGCCTTCGCTGGCGGCGGTGGCGGCGGAAACTCGGAGCGGCTGGCCACGCTCGGCAAACCCGACGGACGCATCTTCCTTGGATGCGCGGCCGTGAGTGGCAATGGCGGCTGGCAGGAAGGCGCCGTCGCGGCTGCGTGGAAACAGGTGAAGCAGCTTCACGAGATGGCGATGACCCGCACGCAGACCGCATGACCTTCCAGGAGGCATCAGATGCGCATGAAAACGTCTTTCCTTGCTTTGTTCGTGGTGGTCGGCTGCTGGACGCCGGTGGCCGCTCAGTCGGTCACGCACATCCAATCCGAAGGCTCGGGCATCGCGACGGGCGTGTGGGTTGGCAACGTGTTGTATCTGAGCGGACAGTTGCCGTCGCCGATTACGCCGGCCGACCGCGCGAAGGGAACGCCCGCCGTCTACGGCAATACAGAGGCACAAGCCGAGACCACGTTCACGAAAATACGGAATCTGCTCAAAGATCAGGGCCTCGGCATGGGCGACATCGTCATGATGCGCGTCTACATGGCTGCCGATCCGGCGATGGACAACAAGCTTGACTTCGCGGGAATGAACGCCGCCTACGCGAAGTTCTTCGGCACCACCGAACAGCCGAACAAGCCGGCCAGATCCACCGTGCAGGTCGCCGCGCTGGTTGCGGCCGGCGCGCTCCTCGAAATCGAAGTCCAGGCCGCGCGCAGCAAATGAGATCGGGCCTTCTGCTGATCGCGGTCGGTGCGCTGTTGGCCGTCGCTGCTCTGAAAGCTGAGGACACTGCGACTGCGGTCTTCACCGAGCAGCAGGCGGCCGATGGTCGTGCGGCGTACGCCAAACACTGCGCGTCGTGCCACCTGCCGGATCTCAGTGGCAACGCGGAGATTCCTCCGCTCGCCGGCGCTACCTTCATCGAAACGTGGCGCAGTCGTACGACAAAGGACCTTCGCGATTACATGTCCGCTGCCATGCCGTACGGAGCACCCTCGCTCGAGGCGGACACCTACACCGTGGTTACCGCGTACGTGCTCCAGGTGAACGGAGCGATGGCGGGCGACGAGAAGCTCGCCGCGTCGACTGCTGTGCCAATTCAGCAGCTGATTCCGAAAAGAAGAAACTAAGTGACGTTATCGCGTAGTGGTCGCGGATGCCTTCACGTACTTCTTGAATATCTCAGTGCTGACTTCAGCGCCGTAGACATTCCCCTTGGCGTCGATCGCGACACCCTCGACGCCCGCGTTGTTGTTCTTCTCGGGATCGGGTTCGACAAACGGAATCAGCGCGGTGACCTTGCCGTCGCGCGCACTGCCGACGTAGATGCCTCGCTTGAAGCCTGGATTCTGCTTCGAGTTCGACTGTGAATCGGCGACGACCATGTTGTCGTTGCGGTCGATGTAGATGCCGCTCGGCCGTCCGAACTGTTTCCACTGATCGATGAACTTGCCATCCTGATCGAAGATCTGGACGCGGCTGTTGCTGCGGTCCGCGACGAAGATGCGTCCACGCGAGTCGATGGCAATGCTGTGCGGGGTGTCGAATTCACCAGGCCCCGATCCGCGTTTGCCCCACGCCTTGATGAACGTTCCGTCCTTCGAGAACTTCATGATGCGATTGACGGGGACGTCGGCGATGTGACCATCGGCGACGAAAATATCGCCGTTCTGCGCGATCGCGACGTCGCATGGTCCGCTGAAGACATCGGTGCCACTGCCCGCGACACCGGCCTTGCCGAGCGACATCAGCAGCTTCCCATCTGGACTGAACTTCAGCACCTGGTTGCCCTTGCCGTCCTTGATCTGCGCATCCGTGATCCAGATGTTGCCGTCACGATCGATGGTCATACCATGCGCCTGCACGATCATCCCTGCGCCGAAGCTCTTGACGACCTTGCCCGAGGGATCGAATCGCATCACCGGCGGATCCGATCGATGGAAGACCCACATGTCGCCGTTTGCGGCGGGGTCAACCGAAATGACGCCTGCCCATTTCGCACCGGCGGGCAACTTGGCCCAGTTCGTATCTTCACGATACGGGTTGGGGGCGCTGCCACCCTGCGCTGCGATGGTGACGACGGCGACCAGGAGCAGCGGGGCGGCGACGAGAACCGACTTCACGAAACGTGCGTGTGGCATGTGGTCCTCCAGACAAATGCGGGCCGATTGTAGCTCCGAGGCGGTCAACGCGTGCCGGCGAATACTTGACCGAATGCGTTGGCGAGCATCACGGCCATCAGGATTCCGCCAACCGCAACGGTGATGACCGGGACGAGGCGTTTCGAATCAAAGCGGCCCGCACGACAAAGAACGAGGCCAACGATGAAATTGAAGCTGCCCCAGAGCACGTTGACGATTGGCGACGACAGGCCTTGTCCCGGCGGCGACGCAAATGGACTCGGAAACGGGCGGCCCGACACGCCATTGGTGAAGTGCGGAACGGAATTGACGAGAAAGGCGCCTGCGAAGAACAGCGCCAAGTAGTGATACCAGCGCATGTGGGCTCCTTGTGAATGAGAGTCGATAGCGTTGCCGAACTCCCACACCTTGTCCAGCCTGAAAAAGCCTCGTCTGAGCCGATCTGCCGCCGTTTCGCACATTCAGGGTCAAGGAGGTTCGACATGGCGGTATGTGGATGCTCGTCACCTGTTTCGGCACGTCGATTCTGACGGCGCTGCTGCCGTGGATGAACGCGGAAGTCATGCTGCTTTCCGCGACGCGGTTCGTCGCGTCCCAAACCGCCCTGATGGGGCTCGTCGCGGTTGTGACGGCGGGACAGATGACGGGAAAGACGGCGATGTACTGGCTGGCACGCAAAGCCGCTGACGCCCGAAGCGATCGCCTCGCTCAGCTGACGGAACGGTGGCGGGCCCGTTTTACGGAGCATCCGCGCTCCGCTCTCGCAATCGTCCTGGTCAGCGCCCTCGTGGGGTTCCCACCGTTCTACGCGGTATCGGTCGCCGCCGGTACGTCCAGGATGCGGTTTTCGTACTTCCTCGTCATCGGCAGCGCTGCACGCTTCGTCCACTTTGCGATCGTGGCGCTCATTCCACAATTCATCTGGAGACATGTATGAAGCCGTTGCTCGTCGCGGTGGGGTTGGCTGCCGCTGTGCTGCCATTTCGCGTTCTCGCAGGTTCCGCCACGTACGAAGGTCCGCGGCCGCCCAGCGAAGTTGTCGACCGTTTTCTTCGCTCAGCAGGTCCGCCGCTCGTCAGCTATCGGGCACGGCGGACGCTCACGGCCTCGGCGCTCGGCGGACGCGTCAGCGGCTCCGTGGTTGCAGACACTTCGCTGGACGGCAACGGCATCTTCCGCTTCGAGATCGTTCGCGAAGAAGGTTCGAACATTGTCCGTGAACGCGTGCTGAAGCCCGCCCTACGGGCCGAGGAGCAAAGCTACGCGGAGCACGAGATTGAAAACGTGGCGCTGACGTCGAGGAACTACGACTTCCAGATCGGTCCGAAACCGCCACCGGGCACGTTTCAGCTCGCGCTCGTCGCGAAACGTCGCAGCCCGATGTTGCTCAACGGCGCTGCCACGCTCCGTGCTGAAGACGCGGATCTGCTCCGGTTCGAAGGAAGTCCAGCAAGGATGCCGTCCGTCTGGACGCGACAGGTGAACGTTGTCTGCGAGTATGCGCGAATCAACGGTGTTCGAGTCACGATCGGGATTCAGTCGTATGCCGATGTCCGGCTCGTGGGCGACTCGGCGTTCGCGATGAATTACGAGTACACGATGATTAACGGCCGTCCGGTGACGCCGGCAGATCGACGCAGACCATCGCGGTAGCTCGGTGCGGCTAGGCTTTGTGCACCGCAGTGACAACGCCGACGAGGAAATCGAGGCGGATGCGATCCCCTTGCTGCAGTCCCGGTCCGACCGCCTCGGTGCCGACGCGTGCCACACGCATCTGGCCCTCGGGGTCGTCCGCAAACTGATAGTGCACGTCGTACGAGAGCTGGCCGTGAATGCTGATCGGCTGCAGCTTGTGAAGCACGGCTTCGCGTGATCCTTTAAGCATTCGTCGGACCGTCGAAGGGAAGCCGCGGCTGACGATTCTCGCCCCTCGATTTCCCTTGGGGCGACCCTGAGCTTGTCGAAGGGTCAGGCGGCACGAAAAGCGTCTCAGACAGATTATGCACACTGACGCCCAGGAGACGAACGGGCTGCCGTCCGGCATCCGTGCGTTCGAGGAGCGCGACAGCCCTGCCGACAACGTTGGCTTCATCGCGCGTTGGATCCTCGGTGTGGCTCCGCGTGATGGTGGTGAAGTCGTGATAGCGAACTTTGATCGTCACTGTTCGCGCATAGAGCGCACGTCTGGTCAGCCAGGCAGCCGCGTCGCGGGCCATCGCGGCAATCTCGTCACGGATGTCGTGGATGTCGGTGAGATCGTGCGCGAACGTATTCTCGCTGCCCGACGATTTCGGCTCGTGCTCGGCGACGACGGGACGGTCG
>Ga0068870_10001059_pt1 | contig 10899 bp, 7 predicted proteins | sample KBSMisM62_FD_66599 | JGI IMG/M metagenome (GOLD analysis project Ga0068870, IMG submission 66599) | Miscanthus rhizosphere microbial communities from Kellogg Biological Station, Michigan, USA - KBS Miscanthus M6-2 | ecosystem: Host-associated > Plants > Roots > Rhizosphere > Soil ...
GAGACCTGGACGCGTCTGGCGTCCTAACGGTTTCCGCGCATGTCGCCGCGCAGGACCTTCGAGACATCGCGAAGGTGACCGCGCAGCACGCGGAGCTGGTTGGTGGTGTCCACGACGTCTTGCGCGGATCGCAACCGGGTCGGTCGGCTGAGGAATTCGAAGCTCTGGTCGTTGAGGCGATTCACCACGTCGGGTGCTGGCATCGACGCAGCTTCCTGAACGTCGTGGTGCTCGATGCTCTCGGGAATGCGTGCCGTGTCGCTGTTGCGGTCGGCGACGAAGAATCGTTCGCCTCGCCGTCGCCCGGTGCCCTGCACGAGGGCGAGCGATTCGAGCGTCACGCGTTGAGATTGGCCACCAATGGTCCGGATGGTCTGGAGATACCCTCGTCGGATGTGGTTATAGATCGTCCGGCGGCTGACCTGCAGGATTTCGGCGGCTCGATCGATGGAAACAGTTTTCATGGCAGCCATATCTCGGGAAAATCGCGAACGCCAGTGGCGATGCGCGAACTGTTCAAGTGTTTTTCTTGGACCGCGCAGTTTTGTAATCGGGCTTGCTGGGACCCGAGCGTATCGCCTGGAGCTGACCCACGAAATACAGGAGTTTCTGTAGGAGGCCGACTGACGCGAAGCGAGACCGCTCCGTCCGAGGCCGACCAGCGAACGTCTGTCCGAGTCGGGAGCCGCCGTCGTTAGGCAAATAGGGGGGAATGCTCCCGGAGGAGGTGACCGTGCAGATCACTTGGCGGTCCGTCGATCACATTCCAGTTCTCGACCTGTCAGGGCGATTCGTCGTCTGGACCGATCCGGATAGGACTTCGCTACGTACACCCGTTGCCAGGCTGGTTTCCGAGGGGCGCGTCAATGTGCTCGTTCATCTCGCACGACTGACGGATATCGATGCCCATGGTCTCGGGGAGCTCGCATGGGGCGTAACGGTGCTGCGCCGCTCGGGTGGAAAGATGGCACTGGTTGCGCCGGCTCGGTGGGTACGTCGACTGCTGGCGCTCACAAGGCTCGATACGATCCTGGCCATTTACGACTCCGAGTCCGACGCGATTACCGCGGGTTTCGCGCAGCTCATTACGCCACCCACAGGCCGCTACACGAACGCGGCGTGAACCGAGGTTCACGTCGCATCTGCCGACAGCCAATCGATAACCGCTGATTGCCCGGGTACAGGTCGTGCAGATTCTGGGCATCGGACCCGGTCATGTCGCGATTTTCCTAATGATTTATGGGAAAACGATGGATTCGTACGCCAATCGGGCCACGGCATTCCGTGGCTGGCGAACGAGAACGGGGGACGCCGAACGTGCAGGCTGAAAGAGAGCGATGAACGTGAAACTGACGGATGTTCATTCACACAACGCGCGTTCTCCAGATGCCCCCTCGCCGAAGCGTATGCGCAGGGCAGATTCCTTCGAACAGGCTGGCGAGCATCTCCTTGCCGTCCGGGATGCACTTCGAGCGGCCAGGCAGGGAGACTTTTCGGTTCGTCTGCCCACCGATGGTGGCGCCGAAGGGCTGATGGGCGAAGTCGCGCTTGCTTTCAACGCGTTCATCGAGCAGAACGATGCGCTGGTAAGCGAGTTGAGGCGCCTGGATCGCAGCGTAGCGTTCGAAGGAAAGACGACGGAACGGGCGTCGCTGGCCGCCACCGGGGCGTGGGCTGTGGCCGTTGACTCTGTGAACTCGCTTGTCGAGAAGATGGCCTGGCCAATCAGCGAAGCCACGTCCGTCCTCGGCCTCGTCGCCGACGGCGACCTTTCGCGCGACATGTCGCTCCACATGGACGGAACGGCCCTGCAGGGAGACTTCCGGGAACTGGGCACAACCGTGAAAACGGTTGTTGGGCGCCTGCGTACCGTCTCCTCTGGCGTTTCTCGCGTTGTCCGCGAGATGGGAACGGAGGGGAAGCTCGGAGGCCAGGCCAACGTCGAAAGCCTTTCGGGCACCTGGAAGGATCTTGTCGACGACGTGAACTTGCTGGCCGGCAACCTGACGGCTCAAGTCCGAAATATAGACCTCGTTTCTACCGCCATCGCCAAGGGCGATCTATCTCAAAAGATCACCGTCGAGACCCGGGGGGAAATCCTCGAGCTGAAGAACGCCATCAACGCGACCGTCGACCAGCTTCGATCGTTCTCCGCCGAAGTGATCCGCGTCGCCCGCGAGGTGGGGACCGAAGGCAAACTGGGCGCGCAGGCCGACGTTCGCGGCGTGTCAGGCGTGTGGCAGGAACTCACCGACAGTGTGAATCGGCTGGCCGGTAATCTCACGTCGCAAGTTCGGAATATCGCCGCCATTTCGACAGCGATCGCCAACGGCGACCTGTCACAGAAGATCACCGTCGAGGCGAAGGGAGAAATCCTCGAGCTCAAGAACACCATCAACGCAACTCTCGATCAGCTGCGTTCCTTCGCCGCCGAGGTCACGCGCGTCGCCAAGGAGGTCGGCACCGAGGGGAAGCTCGGCGGGCAAGCGGATGTCAAGGGCGTCTCGGGCACGTGGAAGGACCTCACCGACAACGTGAACCTGCTCGCGGGGAACCTCACCAATCAGGTGCGCAACATTGCTCTCGTGACGACGGCGGTCGCCAACGGCGATCTGTCCAAAAAAATCACCGTCGAAGTCAAAGGCGAGATCCTCGAGCTCAAAAACACGATCAACGTCATGGTGGATCAGCTCCGCGCATTCGCGGCGGAGGTCACCCGCGTCGCTCGCGAGGTGGGCACGGAGGGAAAGCTCGGAGGCCAGGCGCAGGTTCCCGGCGTCGCGGGCACCTGGAAGGACCTCACCGACAGCGTGAACCTCATGGCCTCAAACCTGACCGATCAGGTCCGAGGCATCGTGAAGGTCGTGACCGCGGTCGCCAATGGTGACCTCTCGCAGAAGTTCGTCCTGGAAGCGAAAGGCGAGATCGCCGCCCTCGCCGACACCATCAATGCGATGACCGACACCCTTCGGACGTTCGCGGAGCAGGTCACCACGGTGGCGCGCGAGGTCGGTATCGAGGGCAAGCTCGGAGGGCAGGCCAAAGTGCCGGGAGTGTCCGGGACGTGGAAGGACCTCACGGACAACGTGAACCTTCTCGCCGGAAACCTCACAAACCAGGTTCGTAATATCGCCGCGGTGACGACGTCGGTCGCTACCGGCGACCTGTCTCAGAAGATCACCGTCGACGCCAGGGGTGAGATCCTCGAGTTGAAGAACACCATTAACGCGATGGTCGAACAGCTCCGCACCTTCGCGGGCGAGGTCACGCGCGTCGCTCGCGAAGTAGGTACGGACGGCAAGCTTGGTGGGCAGGCCCAGGTCCCGGGAGTCGCGGGTACCTGGAAGGACCTCACGGACAACGTCAACGTGATGGCTTCCAACCTTACCAGCCAAGTCCGCGGCATCGCCAAGGTCGTGACCGCCGTCGCCAACGGCAACCTGGCTCAGAAGCTCGTACTGGAGGCCCGAGGGGAAATCGCGGCGCTCGCCGACACCATCAATGACATGACGAACACCCTCCGGACCTTCTCGGACCAGGTCACCACCGTCGCCCGAGAAGTCGGGATCGAGGGGAAGCTCGGTGGCCAGGCGCGGGTTCCCGGAGCGGCCGGCACGTGGAAGGATCTTACCGACAGCGTAAACACGCTGGCTGGGAACTTGACCGCCCAAGTGCGCAATATCGCGCTGGTCACCACCGCGGTCGCAAACGGAGACCTCTCCAAGAAGATTACCGTCGAAGCGCGGGGAGAGATCCTCGAGCTCAAGGACACCATCAACGCGATGGTCGAGCAGCTGCGGATATTCGCGGCGGAGGTGACCCGTGTCGCCCGTGAGGTCGGCACGGATGGTCAGCTTGGCGGTCAAGCTCGGGTCCCTGGTGTCTCGGGCACTTGGATGGACCTGACCGACAGCGTCAATCTCATGGCGTCCAACCTCACCGACCAGGTGCGCGGCATCAGCAAGGTCGTCACGTCCGTTGCCAGCGGCGACTTAACGAAGAAGCTGGTGCTCGTGGCCAAGGGCGAGATCGGCGCGCTGGCAGACACCATCAACGACATGACGGAGACCCTCCGCACGTTCGCGGACCAGGTCACCACGGTTGCGCGCGAGGTCGGCATCGAGGGCGAGCTCGGCGGACAGGCCAAGGTGCCCGGCGCGGCGGGCACCTGGCGGGACCTCACCGACAACGTCAATCAGCTCGCCGCCAACCTCACCTCGCAGGTCCGTGCCATCTCGGAGGTGGCGACAGCGGTCATTCAGGGCGATCTGACCCGCAGCATCACCGTTGAAGCGCGAGGCGAAGTGCTGGGGCTCAAGGACACGATCAACCAGATGATCGCGAACCTTCGCGATACAACGCGGACCAACAAGGAGCAGGACTGGCTGAAGACCAACCTGGCCAAGTTCTCCGGGCTCATGCAGGGCCAGCGCAACCTGCAGTCGCTGACAGACCTGATCATGTCGGAGCTGACTCCGGTGGTGGGGGCGCAGCACGGCGCGTTCTACCTCACCGAGCCTCAGGACAATCAGACTGCGCTCACGCTCACCAGTACGTATGCGTACACGAAGCGCAAGCAGCTCTCGAATCGATTCGGCCTCGGAGAAGGCATTGTCGGGCAGTGTGCTCGGGAGCGGAAGCCGATCATCGTCGGCGAAGTTCCCGAGAACTACGTCGAGATTGCGTCAGGCCTGGGGAAGTCATCTCCTCGGACCATCGCCGTCTACCCGATCTTCTTCGAGGATCAGTTGAGAGGTGTCATCGAGCTCGCCTCGTTCCACGAGTTCACGTCCGTACAACTCGCCTTCCTGGAGCAGCTCATGCTCTCCGTTGGACTCGCCATCAACCTGATCGGCACGAGCATGCGGACCGAGCAGTTGCTCCAGCGGCTGCAAGGCTCCGACGTGGAGCTCGAAAGACGACGGAAAGAGCTCGAGGAGCGTGCCGTCCAGCTCGAGGCCAGGAAGCGGGAGATCGCACAGGCGATCGCGTCTCTGGAGGCGAAGTCTCAGGAGTCGCAGTACAAGTCGCAGTTCCTGACCAACATGTCCCATGAGATCCGCACGCCGCTCAACAGCATGATGATTCTCGCGCAGATGCTTGCGGCGAACGAGGACAAGAATCTCAGCGACAAACAGCGAGAGTGGGCGGCGACGATTCACTCCGCTGGACGAGACCTCCTGGCCCTCATCAACCAGATTCTCGATCTCTCCAAGATCGAAGCCGGTCGCATCGAGACCCATCTGGAGTCGTACCCCACGCAGGCCTTACAGGAGTATGTCGAGCGTACGTTCCGGCCAGTTGCCATGCAGCGGGGGCTCGACTTCTCAATCCAAGTCGCTCCAGGTGTTCCGCGCAGCGTGACGACGGACCATCAGCTCCTCGATCAAATTCTCAAGAACCTTCTCGCGAACGCATTCAAGTTTACCGAGAGCGGGCGAGTGGCGCTGCACATCGAGCCGGCGTCCGCGGATCTGCCGTTCCGCAGCGCATCGCTGCAGCTCGCCCCGGCGGTGATTGCTTTCGCGGTCTCGGATACAGGTATTGGCATTTCTTCGGGGCAGCTCGAGAGGATCTTCGAAGCCTTCCAGCAGGCGGACGCATCCATCACGCGCAAATACGGTGGAACCGGGCTGGGGCTCACCATCAGCCGCGAATACGCCCGGATCCTTGGCGGCGAGGTCGTCGTTCAAAGCACGCCGAACGTGGGGAGCACCTTCACGCTGTATCTGCCTTTGCCCGGCGACGAACAGGTTCCAACGCTCCCTTTCGATGGCCGTGCGACAGAGGCTGCGACGCCACCGCCGGCAAAGCCGCTCACCCCCGAAGATACGCAGAGGCTGGCCGGAAAGAAGATTCTTATCGTGGAGGATGACGCTCGGAACCTCTACTCGGTTACGAGCCTGCTCGAACGGTTCAAGGTGCGCGTCATCCCGGCCAACAGTGCCCGCGAGGCCTTCGCTCGCCTTCATGAGCAACCGGACACTGATCTCGTACTCATGGACATCATGATGCCAGAGATGGACGGGTACCAAGCGACCCGCGAAATCCGTGGGATGGAGGAGTTCGCCGGGTTGCCGATCATCGCGCTCACAGCCAAGGCGAGCGAAGCGGATCGGGCACAATGCATGGCGGCGGGCTGCACGGACTATGTGGTCAAGCCAGCGGATACGCCGCAGCTCACGGCTGTCATCGTCCGGAATCTGCGGACCAGCTGAGGACAGGACGATCGTGAGTTTCTCGCCCGAGACAGCGCCGACAGCGACGGTGCAGATTCTCGTTGTCGACGATCATCCTGAGAACCGGACGGCCCTTCGAGCGATCCTGTCCTCGTCGGATTACCGCATCGTAGAAGCAGGATCGGGCGGCGACGCGCTTCTCCGGCTCCTCGAAGAGGACTTCGCCGTTCTTCTCATTGATGTGGTGATGCCCGACATGAGCGGCTTCGAGCTGGCAGCGGCCATCAAGGAACGTGAGAGGACCGCCGCGATTCCGATCGTGTTCCTGACTGCTCAAGCGACAGACGTGGACCTCGTTTTTAAGGGGTACCGAGTCGGAGCAGTCGACTACCTGATGAAGCCGCTCGTGCCTGAGATGATCCGCGCCAAGGTCGCGGTCTTCGCACAGCTGTATCGAGAGAAGAGGCGTAATGAGCGGCAGGCGGCGCTCCTTCTCGAGGCGGAACGCCACGAAAACGAATTCCGCCTGATGGAGTTGCGACTTGCCAGCGAGCGGCGCTACCGCACCCTTGCGCAGGCGGTTCCCCACATCGTCTGGACTGCTAACGCCGACGGATTCGTAGACTACTTCAATCAGCGCTGGTTTGAATACACGGGCCTTTCGGTGGAGCAGGCAGCCGGCTCGTGGCTGGGAATCGTTCACGCCGACGATTCCGCGCGATGCCGAACCGACTGGGAGAACTCCGTGCGGTCGGGCGAGATGTTTCAGACGGAGTGCCGCCTGCGAGCCTCCGACGATGCGTTTCGCTGGCACCTGTGTCGCGCTGTGCCGGAGCGAAGCACGACGGGCCAGATCCTCTCCTGGGTCGGAACGTTTACTGACATCGACGACCAAAAGCGCATTCAGGCGATTCAGGCGGAGTTCAAGGGGACCCTGGACGCAGAGCCGGATGCGGTCGTCATCTTCGAGCCGACGAACTGGCGCATCCTGTACGTGAACCATGGCGCCAGCGTCCTGCTCGGATACTCCCGCGACGAACTTCTCCGAATGGCGCCCGCCGACTTCATGGCCGAACACGATGGCAGCAGTTTCCGCGAAGTCCTGGCGCCTCTCCTGGACGGCTCGCAGCCGCATCTCCTCCTCGAAACGAAGTTTCGACGGAAGCATCCGACGGCGGTTCCGATCGACGTCTCCCTGCAGCTTATTCGCATCCGTCCCGAGCGCATCGTTTCGATCGCGCGCGACATCACGGAGCGGAAGCGCACCCAGCTCGAACGCGAGCTTCTCTACCGCGAGGCGGTCGATGCCATCCGCGCGAGGGACGAGTTTCTGTCCGTGGCTTCGCACGAACTGCGGACGCCACTCTCGGCGCTGCAGCTGCAGATCCAGACGCTGCTTCAACCACCGCGCCGATCGCCCCAGGCCGTCCTGAGTCCGGAGCAGATCAAGGCGAAGCTGGAGATGGCGTACCGGCAGACAGAGCGTCTTACTCGACTTGTCGGACAGCTCATGGATGTTTCGCGAATCACGGCGGGGCGTCTTCGGCTCGAGCGCGAGGAAATCGATCTGTCCACCCTCGTGCGTGACGTGGTCGGTCGCCTCGGCGAAGAAGCGCGAAGAACCCGGTCGGACGTCCAGATTACCGCGGCGACTCCCGTCGTCGGCAGCTGGGATCGGATTCGTGTGGAGCAGGTCGTTGGAAACCTGCTCACCAACGCGTTCAAGTTCGGTGACGGAAGGCCAATCGAAATCACCGTCGAGTCGAAAGGTCCGATAGCACGCCTCGTCGTTGTGGATCACGGCATCGGCATCGCTCCCGAGGACGTGGAGAGGATCTTCCGGCGTTACGAGCAAGCGATCTCATCGCGCGCATTCGGCGGACTCGGGCTCGGTTTATATATCGCTCGGCAGATCATCGAGGCGCACGGCGGAACCATTCGAGTCGAAAGCCAGCCCGGAGCCGGGTCAACGTTCAGCGTTGATCTTCCGAGGGGAGCGACGACGAGCGCAGAACGAGCCGCATGAAGGCGAAGATCTTGCAGCGTCGATGACGCCCGAGCGGATTGGTCTGCTTGTCCCCACAGGGCTACGAGGCTGAAGTGGCGTGTCGGCAACTGGCCTCCAGCAGCTCGGCGCGGCGCCGGCGCAAGAGTTCAATCGGGAGCTACGCCGTGTAGGGAATGGTCGCGAGAGACGAAGGGTCCCATGGCGAAGCTCATCCTGATAGTCGAGGACGATCGTGACGTGGCGCGATTACTCGCAGAGATCCTGGAGGCCGAGGGCTATCGCACCGACGTGGCCGGCAACGGGTATGAGGCGCTCGATCACCTTCGGAAGAACGGTCATACGGATCTGATCCTGCTCGACATGATGATGCCGGTCATGGACGGCTGGAAGTTCCGGGAGGAGCAACGAAAGTTGCCCGCAATTGCTTCCATCCCCGTGGTGACGGTCACTGCCGATGGTGATGCTCGCGGCAAGGCAGCTTCGATTCAGGCGGCCGGGTACGTCGCCAAGCCACTTCGAATCGACAACCTGCTGGACGAAGTGGAGCGGATCTGCGGGTTGCCCGAGCCGTGAGCTTCCGCGGAACACCGCGCTTAGATACGCTGCAAGTTGTTGAAGGGATTGGAGCGGGAGACGGGGGATCGAACCCGCGACATCAAGCTTGGGAAGCTTTCAAGAAAACTAGACCGCCGCGAATCACAAGGGACTGCGTTAACCGGCCGTGGACGGCAATGGGCTACAATCTCCGCCGTTCACGGACGGTTTCGCACACGGTTCGCACAGTGCAGCACACCACGATCACCGACGAAGCAGCGTACGTCGTCTCGAATACGAGCTAGTCAACGAATCGTTAGCGCGTGTTGAGGAAACAGAACGCGCGCTCCCGATCTCGACGGACGACCCAGTGCAGATCGTCGCTATCTTGGAAGGGAAGACACCGGCTCCATGGCCGCGAAGAACCGCCGCACGAGATAGGAAGCGTGCGGCCCATGCGATGAGGGTACTTCTCTCGCCGGCCTGCACGCGAACAGCGCCCAGCGTCGAAGCGGCTCTAGGGCGCAAGGTCCGTCGAAAGAACACCGAGAATGCTCAGCACGCTCGGGAGGCGCGTCGTTCTGACGTCGTCAAGCGTGAACGCGATGTCAGGCTTGAAGCCCTACGTCACCGCGGCAGTGACCGCGCGATCGCGGCGGCCGTGCCTCGCAAGTTGAACCTCAACCTCGACACCGTTCGCAGCATCCTTCGAAGAAAAAGGTAGGCTCAAGAAAGTCGATGAGTGAGCCCCGGTGCTCATCCACCGCGTCTGATATTCGGTGGGTATGCTGACTACTGAGGCCACGCATCCCGCGAATGTACCCGCCGCGGACGAAGCGCTCGATTGGTACCGCGATGCGCGCACTGAATGACTCACACCGAGTCGTTCGGCTCTACATCAGCCCGGGCCCACAGAGCTGCTGGCTGCTGCCGCGCGCGTCGTCTGGATTACTGACTGGTTCGAACACAACCCGCCCGCGAACCCAAATGTCGTTCAAGCCTGGGCGAAATTGCTGCGAAATGTGCCCGATTGCGAGATCAAGATCCGCGCAATCGCTGACATCGGGCAGCGTCTCAAAGAACTTCCCGCAAGCTTTCGTGAACCTTGGCGAGAGCTTCTTAAAAGCTTTCCTCTTGGTGAGAGTAAAGCTCAGTCCCGAACTGAGACCCCTCAGGGAACAGGGATCAGAGATCAGGGATCAGAGAAGCAGGCTTCGGCTTCGACCGGAAACTTCTGGAGACGGCTCGAATGATCCAGGCGACTGCGAGACAGTTCGGACAACGCTGCCATCCACTGGTTATCGGAGTGCGAGGTTCCATGGCAGATCGATTCCCTCGGAGCGAAAGCGCGCTCATCATGGATCCGCACGAACGGCCTTCAAAATGACATCCTTTAATCGATTGCATCCTCTGGAAGGCGTCGCGGATTGGGGTTCGACGGCGACGCCACATCGCGAGGGCCAATGCGGGGTCGCCGTCGAGAGGGTAGGGTCGTCTGTTACATCAGCACGCTGTGTGCCCGTGCCGAAGCGTGCGCCTGGACGCAGAAGCGCGCAGAGCAACTCGAGAATTTCTAGTTCTAACCGGGACTTTCAATCAGAGATCGGGAATGCTGCTACGCACTATTCGGCAACCGGATTTCATCGTGCCCGACGACGGCCCAGTCATGACTGCATGCGGTGCAGCACCAGCGCAGGATGACAGCGGTTCCCTTGATCGTGGTTTCGAGCTTGACCTGGCCGTAGACGGCGCAGTGCGGGCATTGCTCAGGGCGGCGAAGCGCGACCGGACGTTCAGGGCTCACCGGAAGCTCAACTATAGATCAGCCGGTCCCTTTCGTCGCTCCCGGAGTCGCCCACGCTGAACAACGCTCAATGCGGCTTCGTTCCGGGCGAACTTGCAGTCCATCGGTTGTCGCAGGCCTGACACTGCATGGCGAGCGTGTTCTTGTTGAGGATGTTCACAGTGACGCCGACAGGCTGTTTACAAGTCGGGCAAATCAATCCGGTTTTATGAATGGCGGATATCAGTGACAGGGGTTCGAAGGGCCCTCCGCTCTCGCGTGACCCAGATATGACGACAGCGAGTGCAACGCCAACACAGATGGCGGAGAGCATTCCAGCGGAATGCGCTGACGCAGACCGTATCGTCGCTCTCACATTTCAGACAGCGTTCGCG
>Ga0068870_10001063_pt1 | contig 10890 bp, 9 predicted proteins | sample KBSMisM62_FD_66599 | JGI IMG/M metagenome (GOLD analysis project Ga0068870, IMG submission 66599) | Miscanthus rhizosphere microbial communities from Kellogg Biological Station, Michigan, USA - KBS Miscanthus M6-2 | ecosystem: Host-associated > Plants > Roots > Rhizosphere > Soil ...
GTCTTCAGATACGTGGCGAGCCACGTCAGCGTCACATAGTTGCCGCCAAGGCCGCCGGCCGCGAGCATCGACGCGAGGAACGTCCGTCGCCGAAGCGCGGCGCCGAAGATCTCCACGAACTGCAACGGCGCACGTTCGGTCGTTGTCGCCTTCATGGACGTGAAGACGTCCGGCTCTTCGACGTAGCGCCGAATCCAGAGCACGAGCAGCGCTGGAATCAACCCGAGCATGAAGAGATACCGCCACGCGACTTCAGGGCGCGCGACGCTGAAGACGATCGTGAACAACAACACCGCTGCGCCGTAACCGACCGACCAGCCACCCTGGACAGTGCCGACGGCACGGCCGCGGATGCGCTTGTCGATGACTTCGCTCATCAACACGGCGCCAGCGGCCCACTCGCCACCGAAGCCGAGGCCCTGCAGACTGCGCGTGAGCAACAGCTGTTCGTACGATTGCGTGAGCCCTGACAGGAACGTAAAGAACGCGAACCAGAGAATCGTCAGGCGGAGGACCGTGACGCGGCCGTAGCGGTCCGCGAGAATACCGGCGATCCAGCCACCGACCGACGAAAACAGCAACGCGGCGGTTGCCAGCGTGCCCGCCTGTGCCTGCGACATGGCCCACAGGCCGATGAGCGTCGGCATGACGACGGCGTAGAGCTGCACGTCCATCGCGTCGAGCGCCCACCCGGTGAAACAGGCCGCGAACGTCCGCCGTTCGCGCACGTTCATGCTGGTAAACCAGTTCGCCATGGGCGGGTATTGGACCACAGAACGTAGGTATCGGGTATCAGGTATCAGGGGTGGTCCAGGTGTACGGCCTGATACCTGATCGGAGTCTACAGCGGCCGAACCTCCACTTTCCTGAACTTGACGACGCCCGCACCGTACTGCAGGGCGAACGGCCCGCGGGCGTGCTTGGTGTCGTTCGCATCGGCCGTTTTCATACCGTTGAGCGTCACGGTCAGGTGCGACCCCTGCGCTCGGATCTCATACGTGTTCCACTTGCCGCCGGCCTTGATGGGCGCCGCCACCTTGGCGACGTTGACGATGCCGCCGGTACCGTAGGTCGGATCCGGACGGGTGTCGAAGATATTCACCTCGTAGCAGGCTTCCGCACCAGGCATTTGCGGGTTGTCGCAGCGGATGAAGATGCCGCTGTTGGCAGGCGTGTCGACCCAGAACTCCGCCCGGATCTCGAAATCCGTGTACGTCTGCTTGGTCACCAGATACCCGCCCATGCCCTTGTCGGCCTGGAGTACCCCGTCAGCGATCGTCCAGTTCGCGTCGCCAACCTTGTTGAACGCGTCCACGTTCTTCCCGTCGAACAACGTCGTCCAACCACCCTGCGCGGCCACCGGCATGACCGACGACGCAGCGCTGAATACCAGGAGCCCTGCAACCACTGCAGCAATGCGTTTCATAGTGCCTCCCGTCCTGACGTGCCTCGCATTGACGAACACTGTCGGATCGTCGAGGGGCAATTCTACGTCTCGAAAAGTTTTTTCAGGCTTTTTTCAGGCGCAGCTCTTAGAATTGCGGCCTCTTTTCTGGCTTCGCTCAATCGGAACCGATTCGCGACACGCAGGTCCTCGTTCGTTCACTGGAGCGTTACGCCCATGCAGACGACATATCGACGCACCTTCTTCGCCGTGGCTGTCGGCACCGCGTGCATCGCGGCGCTTGGCTTGATTACGCTCACCGCGGCCGAAACGAGCACCGTCGCCGCGAATTATGTCTTCGACGGCACGTGGCCGAAGCTGCCGCTGCCCAACAAGTGGACATTCGGCGGCGTCCAGGCGCTCGCCATCGACAAAGACGATGTCCTCTGGGTCTCCCATCGGCCCAACGACCTCAACGAGACGGAGAACTTCGCGTCGCTCAATCCTCCGCAGGCAGAGTGCTGCGTGAAGGGACCGGCGATCCTCGCGTTCGACCGTGAAGGGAACCTGGTGCACTCGTTCGACACGATGCCCGGGCACGTGATTCTGATCGACTCGAAGGCCCAGCTGTGGGTTGGCTCGAATACGCTGCGGATCTTCACGAAGGACGGAAAGCTCGTAAAGGAGATGCCGCGCTCTCCGCAAGTCGCGGGTCGAGGAGGCGCGTCTGGTCCGTCGATGCCACCGGATCTGGATCTGATCGCGGGCGGCGTGGAAGGCGCAGCGCTCGACGAACCCGCACGCGAGGTCTACGTCATTGACAACTATCTTGGCGGTCGTGTGATGGTCTTTGACATGGACAGCTTCCGCTTCAAGCGCGGATGGGGGGCATACGGCAAGCCGTTGAAGGACATTGCACCGATGCCGCGGCCGAAGTACGACCCGAAGATGCCGCTGTCGACCTACAAGGACTTCCTCGCCCACGTGACCATCATGCTGGCAGGCGACGACGTCTTGGTCGCGGATCGTGCGGGCGATCGCATCCAGGTCTTCACCAAACAGGGGAAGTTCGTCCGCGAATTCCAGGTGGCGCCAGAGACGATGGGCGACGGATCGGCCGTGGGAATGGCCTTGACGAAGGACGGCAGAAGCCTGGTCGTCGCCGATCACATGAACAACGTGCTCTGGCTGGTGGACCGGCGAACCGACAAAGTGACGGCCCGTATCGGTTACCTCGGACGCAATGGCGGCGGGTTCAACGCACTTCATATGGTCGCCGTTGATTCCAGAGGCAACATCTACACGGGCGAAGTCGATCCCAACAATCGAATCCAGAGATTTCTGTTGAAGTAACGGAGGAACCGAATGCGTAGAGGCGTCTTACTGTTCGCCGCGGTTGTCCTGGGCATGGCTGTCGCGACGTTCTTCGACTTCAGTCAGTGGGTGTCGGCCCAGCAGAAGGCCGCGACATCGCGTCTGGCCGCCATTCCCGGCGAAAAGGGCGGCCAGGACATCTGGGGTGCGTATGAGCCGGTTGTCGACTGGCCGAAGGACATCTCGAAGATCCCGGGCAACGAAGGGTGGACCTTCGGCGCCGGGCAGAGCGTCTATGCCGAGTCACCGAACCGAGTGTTCGTACTGCAGCGCGGCGAGCTACCGAAGATGGAGCGCCCCAAGGTGCAGAAGATCGCGCCGAGCGTGGTGTTCCCGATCGGACGTCTACCCTGGCGTGACGCAACCGTGGCCAGCTCTCCAGGAAACGGTGGTGCCGGCGCCGACGCCGCAACCGGCGTAGAGGCGTGGCTCAAGGCTGGCAACCAGTGGGGCGTCGACAGCAAGTGGGCGAACACCATCATGGTGTTCAACGCCCAGGGCGACATGATCGAGTCGTGGACGCAGTGGGACAGCAGACTGCAGCGGCCGCACCTGGTGAGCATGAGCCCCTACGATCCGGAGAAACACGTCTGGATTGTCGACGACCACAAGCACGTCGTCTACAAGATGACCAACGACGGCAAGCAGATCGTGCAGACGCTCGGCACCTATGGCGTGCCCGGCGACGACGACAAGCACTTCAACCGGCCGACCTACATCGACTGGTTCCCTGATGGCAGCTTCGTCGTCGGCGACGGCTACAACGGCGCGCGGGTCGTCAAGTTCGACAAGGATGGGAAGTATCTGACCGCATGGGGCCAGCGCGGCACCGGCAAGGACGACAGGCGACCCGGCTACTTCAACAACGTGCACGGCATCGCGATCGATGCGAAGACGAAGCGGGTCTTCGTCAACGATCGCAACAACCACCGCATTCAGGTCTTCGACGAGAACGGAAAGTTTCTCGATCAGTTCAGTGTGGGCGGCGACCCGTCTGACGTCCACCTGATTCACATTTTCAGCGACGGCAACCTGTGGGTCGTCGATCGTGGCACGAGCAAGATGCTCAAGTACGACCTCGAAGGCCATTTCCAGTACGCGTGGGGTACGTGGGGTGACTTCCCGGGCGCCATCTGGGGCGTGCACGACTTCAGCGTCGACCAGGAAGGCAACGTCTACACCGCATCGGTCGACGCCGGCGGCGCGCAGAAGCTTCGCCCGCGCAAAGGCGCGAATCCGGACTTCATGCTCGGCAAGCCGCTGCGCGTGGCCTGGAAGTAGCCGGGGCCGTTGCCGTCGTAGGGGCCGACCTTAAGGTCGGCCCAGTGGAGTTGTCATGAACAAGGTCGTACTTGTCCTCGCGGCGTGCGCACTACTGTCGTTGCGGACGCACGCGCAGAATTCCGCGCCCGATGCCGACGCCGCGATCAAGGCGATCACGACCGCCATCGGCACCGCGCAACTCCGCTCGTTGCAATACACGGGCACCGGGTCGATCTATTCGACAGGCCAGGCCCTCGGCAAATTTCCGATCACCGCGACTCTCGACAACCGCAACATGATCGAGAAGGTCGAGGCGTTGGTGGACGTGGGGTACACCGGCGACACGGTACTCGACGGCGCCTACACCGATTACCGGGATCTCGACGGCATCCGCCTCCCGCTGCACATCGTCATGCGCGAGGGCGGCTTCCCGACTTTGGAGCTGAACGTCGCGCAGGCTCGTCCCAACAGTCAGGAAGCCGTCGACGTCGTGGCGCGCGCGACCGCAACACCACCACCTGCTCCGGCTGCGGCCGCGCCGCGCGCCGAACCACCGCAGCCGCTGAAACTCGCCGAAGGCGTCTGGGCGCTCACGCCTGCCATCGAGGGAAGCATCCTTGTCGAGTTCAAGGATTGCCTCGTGATGATCGAGGCGCCGGCCAACGATGCGTACGGCATGGCGGCGATGGAGTCGGCGAGGAAGCTCGCGCCGAACACGCCGATCAAGTACGTGATCAACACGCATCACCACGCGGACCATGCCGGTGGCATGCGCGCGTATGTGGCGGAAGGGATTCCGATCGTCACGCACGAATCGCACCGCAAGTACGACGAGGACGTGATCTTCAAGAATCCGCATTCGCTCAATCCAGACCGGCTGGCGCGGATGCCGCGCGCACCGATGATTGAAACGATCAAGGACAAGCGCGTCTTCACCGACGGCAACCAGACGCTCGAAATGCTCCTGATGCGCGGCCAGCAGCACGCCGAGGGGATGTTGATGGCGTATCTGCCGAAGGACAAGGTGCTGATTCAGGCTGACGCGTACGTACCGCGCCCCGGTGCGCCCCCACTGCCGGCACCCAGCCCACACATGATGAACCTGGTGGACAATGTCTCTCGGCTGAAACTCGATGTCGAGCGTGTGGTCCACATTCACGGCGGGAGCAGTCCGTACAGCGACGTGCTCGCCACCGTGGGACGGCCGCGGTCGACCAATTAACGCGCGCCGCGATCGCCCGCCCGGAGGCTGAAATGAAACGAGTGCTGTGTGGTTTGGTCCTGGTGATAACCGCGTCCCTGGACGGCGCGATCGTGCTCGGCCAAGGCGCCGGTGCCAGCGATCCCGCATTCGTGAGGCGGAATTTCTCGCCCATCACCTACGTCAAAGCCTCGAACCCCAAGGCTGACGCGAAACTTGGGTTCGGCAGTGCGCTGACTGGCCGGACGCTCGTCCTGAGCCGCGACGGCAACACCATGGTCGTCTCGGCCCCCGAAGAGAACAGTGCCGCGAAAGGTGTGAACGGAAACCAGAAAGACGAAATGGCCGGCGGCGCGGGTGCCGTCTACGTCTTCACGCGCGGCGACGCGGGGAAACCGTGGACCCAGCAGGCGTATTTGAAGGCGTCGAACACGGATCAATACGACAGTTTCGGTTTCGCGCTCGCGCTCAGCGCAAACGGGAACACGCTGGCGGTGACCGCGACGCGCGAGGACAGCAATGCGCGCGGCATCAACGGCAATCAGGACGACAACAGCGCGGAGGACTCCGGCGCGGTGTACGTATTCACGCGCACCGGCGGCAGATGGTCGCAGCAGGCATACGTGAAGTCGTCGAATGCTGATGCCGGCGATCAGTTCGGCTGGTCCGTCGCCCTCAGCGACGACGGCAATCTGATGGTGGTGGGTGCGCCGACCGAACAGAGCAATGCCCGTGGCGTCAACGGCAACCAGGCCGACAACTCCTCCGCCAATGCAGGTGCCAGCTACGTGTTCACGCGCGCCGGCGCCACGTGGACGCAGCAGGCGTACTTGAAAGGCGCGCAGACCGATCCAGGAGATCTGTTCGGCTTTGCCGTCGATATGTCCGGCGACGGCGCCATGCTCGCCATCAGCGCCTACGATGAAGATGGTGGCGTCGCCGGGATCAACGGCAACGAAGCGGACAACACGAGGGGCGGCTCTGGATGCGCATACATCTTCATGCGCGACGGCGCGAGCTGGAAGCAGACGACGTACCTCAAGGAATCGAACCTCGACCATCCGCAAGACGCGTTCGGCTCGGCGCTCGCGATCAGCGGCGATGGACGGACGCTCGCGATCGACGCTCCAGACGAGGACGGACTGATTGGCGGCATCAACGTCCCGCAGTATTCCGGCAAGGAGAACCAGGACACGTCGAACGGGGCAATTTACTTGTTCGTCAACAACAATGGCACGTGGTCGCAGCAGGCGTACATCAAGGCGTCGAACCCGCACCCGAACGACTTGTTCGGCATCCGCCTCGCCATCAGCACGAACGGCAACGTGCTCGTCGCATCCTCCATGCTCCAGGCCGGAGGTGGACGGGGGCTGAACGCCAATCAGCAGGACTTCTCGGCCGAAGAATCCGGGTCGGCGTACGTGTACACGCGCAACGGCACAACCTGGACGCAGCGTGCTTATCTGAAAGCGCCGAATTCGGACGCGTACGACGAATTCGGATCGGGAATCGCCTTGAGCGGCGACGGCAACACGCTCGCGATTGCGGCATGGGGCGAAGACGGTGGCTCGGCCGGGATCGGCGGCAACATGAACGACAACTCGATCCGTGCATCCGGTGCTGTCTATGTTTATTGACATGTACGTAGGGGCCGCCTTCAGGCGGCCCGTCCTTGCCATCTGCGGTGCGGTACTCGCACTCGCGACGACGGCCGCACAGGCACCATCGACGACGTCTGAAAAGGCGCTCGTCGACGAGCTGGTGCTCGCCAACCGCATGCTGGCCTCGCAGGAAATCGGGTTCCTCGATGCGTTGGGCCATGTGAGTGTGAGGAGCCGCACCAACCCGAATCGCTTCTACATTTCGCGGTACATCGCGCCGGGCCTCGTGACGGCTGCTGACATCGTCGAGAACGATCTCGAGAGCAACGCCGTCGGCGGCGAGCGCAAAGACGAATACCAGGAGCGTTTCATCCACGGCGAAATCTACAAAGCCAGGCCTGATGTGGTGGCGGTCGTGCACTCGCATACACCGGAGCTCGTCGCATTCGGCATCACTTCAGTGCGCCTGCGCTCGGGCGATCGCGAGCTGCCCGTCTACGACATCCGCAAGGACAACGAGGGACGGTTCCGCATCGTCGACACCCCTGCGCTGGCCCGATCGATGGCACAGGCGCTCGGTAAAGACGATGCGCTCCTGCTGTGGGGACACGGCGCGGTGGTCGTCAGTTCATCGGTCTACGGAGTCGTCAGCGCCGCGAACTCGCTGCGCGTCAACGCCCAGTTGCAACAGCAATTGATTTCGATGGGAGGCACGTTCGATTCCAACCCGCGGCGGGTCGCGGCGAATGCGCCACCCGCAGGTCCTCGACAAGTCGTCGTGCCGAACGGGACCGGCGGCGGCTCGGGCGGCGACCGTGCGTGGGAGTACTGGAAGCAGCTCGTCACCCCTGGCATCACTGGCCCCAACAGGATTCCGCGTCCCGACGCTGGTGCGTCATCGCCGCAGCAGGACACGATCAATAACCTCGTCCTCGCCAATAAAATCCTGTCGTCCCGTGAATTGGATATTCTCGACGCGAGCGGCCACGTCAGCGTGCGCGACCCCAGGAACCCGAACCACTACTACATCTCCCGCTACGTCTCAGCGGGCGTCGTGAAAGCCTCCGACATCATCGAGAACGATCTGGACAGCAAGCCAGTTGCAGGTCCACGTTCCGACGAGTACCAGGAGGTCTACATGCACGGCGCGATCTACAAGGCGCGACCCGATGTGATGGCCGTGCTTCACAGCCACACATCAGAGTTCGTTGCCTTCTCGGACAGCTCCGTCGCGCTCCGGCCGGTCGTCAATCAGGGAAGGTTCATCGGCGAAGGATTGCCGCTGCACGACATCCGCAAGTTCGATCCGCGCGAAACGATCATTCGCACTCCCACCCTCGGCCAAAGTGTGGCGGATGCCCTGGGCAAAGCGCCCGGCGTGCTCCTGAAGGGGCACGGGATCGCACTCACCGGACCTTCCGTACAGGATCTCGTCGTCCGGGCGTATAACCTGCGCATGAACGCGAGGATCCAGCAGCAAGCCATCGCGCTCCGTGGACAGCTGACATATCTCGACGGTCAGCCTGCCTCGCCAAACCCGGAAGCGATGACTGCAGGCAGCGGCTCCAACCGTTCGTGGCAGTACTGGAAACAGATTTTTCGAAACTAGTGGGCGGTGGGCTGTGGGCAGGGAGGAGATATGGCGCCACGAGTGAAGACGCTGGCTGTCGCACTGTTTATCTGTATTGCCGCCGCCACGATTCGATCGCAGGCACCGGCTCCGCCCACGCGTCAGGCTGTGATCGACGAACTGGTCATTGCCAACCACATACTGGCGAACGAAGGCGTGCTTGACGGGTACGGACACGTCAGTGTGCGCAGCCCGCAGAATCGCGATCACTACTTCCTCGCACGCGCCGGCGCTCCGGCGCTCGTCACCGCCGCCGACATCGTCGAATACGACTTCGATAGCAATGTGATCGGCGGGTCGACCGCAGCCGGTTACATGGAACGGTTCATCCATGGCGAGATTTACCGCGTACGGCCAGATGTCATGGCCGTGGTGCACTGCCACTGCCCCGAGGTGATTCCGTTTGCGGATACGGGCGTGCCGCTGCGACCGATGTATCACATGGGCTATTTCATCGGCGAAGGTGTGCCGCTGTTCGACAATCGCGCGGGCTTTGGTGTCACCGACATGTTGATAGGCACTCCCGCGCTCGGCAAGGCGCTGGCGACGGCGCTCGGCAAGAGTTCGGCGGCGCTGCTGCGCGGTCACGGCGCCGTTGTGTCCGCCACTTCCCTTCACCTCGTCGTCGGCAAGGCGTACTACCTGAACCTCAACGCCCGCCTTCAGTACCAGGCGATGCAGCTCGGAGGCGGCAAGGTGACGTACCTGGATCCCGAGGAAGCCCGCAAAGCGGAGCAGAACTACGAGCGCTCATGGGACGCATGGAAAGCGGCGCTGCCGCCTCGAATGTCGGCGGGAGCGCGATGATGCACTCCGCTGTTGGCAAGTCGATGATCGTCGCAGCCGCAATGGTTACGTGCTTCGCTGCGGCGTACGCCCAGGATCCGACCAATTCGATCGAGGGCTACTATCCGACACAGCTCAATCGCGGGCAGACCACGACGCTCAACGTGGCGTTCAACGTCGGACGCGGCGGAGGCCCGATCGCCGTTCAGTTGTTCGAGATCGCCCCACCGGACGGTATTACCGTCGGCACACTCAAGGGCGAAGAGGCGCGCGAAGGGGTCATCTGGTGGACGGCGCCGATCAGCGTCGCGAAGGATGCTGCCGCCGGCGCCCGCCGGCTCACGGTCGTGCGGCAGGACGGGAGAACCGCGCCGGTCACGCTGCTTATCGCAGACCACGCCCTGACGATCTCGAATCTCAAGGTGACGTCAGCACCGGGCGACGGCAAGACGGTCGAGCTTCAGTTCACGGCGGAGGAACAAGGCAACGCGACGCTCGGGGACGCGCCGATGGCGTGGTTCACATTGAGCTGCGGTCATCAGCCGGAAGTCGGCGTCGTCCGGGGCAAGGCAGCCGGCAGCGTGGTGACCGCGTCCATTCCACACCCGAAGACGTTCAAAGGGCCTGGCGCGCCGACGTTCGGGCCGAAGTGCAACCTGCAGGTCCGCGCCACCGATCAGGCGAACGTCGAAAGCAACACGCTGACGACGTCCTTCGAATTCAAATAGCGGGGACCGGAATGAGGCCTTTGCACATAGCGATGTCCGCATTCGTCCTCCTCGCGTCCGCAGGTCCTCTGCTCGCGCAGGAGGACTACGTCGATTTCGTCAGCAACGAAGACTTCTTCAGCGTGACGTTTCCAGGCAAGCCGACGGTGACGCAAGGTACCTGGGTGACTGAGCGGGGCATCGTTCTGTCGTCGAAGGTGTATACAGTCGATGGTGCGCACGGTCATCACGTGCTGACGGTCGTCGACTACACGCCGCTCGAACGCCTTCTCTCCCAGAAATCGCACGAGCAGTGCCCACCCGGCGCGGACACCTGCCTCGGTCTCCACGAATCGGGGCTGGGCTACTGGAAGGACGAGTACCGCGGCGCGGTCAACTACGCGATCTCCACGCTGCTCCTGGATAGAGAGGACGTCAAAGTCACGCAGATGGCATTCAGATTCATCATGCTGGTCGCCGGCCAGGAACTGCGGCTGATCAACCTGAAGGATCAGTCGCGGACGACCGCGGCGGCCTACCTGTACAAGAACCGGTTGTTTCTGTCGGTCTCGACGACGCCGAAAGGGTGGCCCGAGGCGATGACGCTGCAGCACTCGCTCTCGTGGCGCGAGCGCGGAAACCTTCAGTTCTACCGGAACGACCCCGCGCCGTAACACGTGGCGCGCGTCCTTTTCGTCCCGTTCCTCATCGTCTTAGGCCTTCTCCTGATCGCGCTGCTCTTGCCGTCGAAAAGCGATACGAGCGTAGCGGCGTGGTGGGCGCGTGTGTGCGGTCAGGCGATATTCTTTTCGCGGATTGTGGTGGCGCTCGCGTTCCTGGCAGCCATTGTGTGGCTCCTCGTGTTGCCCATGCTCGGATGGCCGCCGGCGGGGCCCTGATGCCCCTGTTTACTTGACTCGTCCGCCGGCCGGGTCGCGGACGCG
>Ga0068870_10001076_pt1 | contig 10850 bp, 8 predicted proteins | sample KBSMisM62_FD_66599 | JGI IMG/M metagenome (GOLD analysis project Ga0068870, IMG submission 66599) | Miscanthus rhizosphere microbial communities from Kellogg Biological Station, Michigan, USA - KBS Miscanthus M6-2 | ecosystem: Host-associated > Plants > Roots > Rhizosphere > Soil ...
CGATGCCGGGGAACATCCGCCAGTCGCGAGCGGCGTAGATCGCGGCGTACGCCGGAAAGGCCCGGCGACGACGGCGGAGGCGCGCGGCGCCATCAGCTCGTCCCGCGTGAACGGGGTGGTCGCGCTGATCACGTAGCGGCCGAAGCCGATGGCGGCCGCGCGCTCCAGGGCCAGCAGGTGCGCGCTGACCACGTCCTCCAGGTCCACCCGGCGGTAGAGCAGCTCGTTCACCTTCACGTTCCCGTCGGCGTGGCGGATCTCGGCGCGGCCGGCCGCCTCCGGGAAGAACCGCGAGGTCCGGAGCACGAGGCAGGGCAGGCCTTCGGGACGTGCGGCCCCCCTCGGATGGACGAACTTTCCACCCGGTAGTCTCTTCACTCGCTCCCGCCGCGCCGGCGCCGCGCCCCCCCGTGCGTCGACGAATCTTCGAGGAAATCGACGAGTGCGCGCGCGGCACGTCGGTTGCACTCATGCGCGGTCATGAATACCATGACGCTCCACCGCGTCGGGCGGCCGCTCCAGGCGATGACGCTCCACCGGATGATGCAGCCGATGGTGCTCTTTCCGCTCCTCGCCGCGGTGTCGGTGCTCTCGGTGTTCGCGGTCATCCAGGGGGGGCTCTCCCTCGCGGCCCGGTGGGACCGGAGCCTGATGGCGCGCGTCGAGTACTACCGGAGCCACGAGCCCTCGGTGCTGGTGACCCGGTACGAGGAGCGGCTGAGCGCGGTGCGGGTCGCGCTCCGCAAGCGCGGCTACGACGCGGGGCCGGTGCACGCGGCCATGGGCCCGCGCACCGCGGAGGCCCTGCGGTCGTTCCAGCGGCGGCAGGGGCTCCCGGTGACCGGCCGGGCCGACGAGTCGACCGTCACCGCGCTCGGCGTCAAGCACTAGGCGCGGCCGCCGCCGCGGCACCCGGCGCGGGTGCTATCATGCCCGCGCGATGGAGACGGGACCCGCTCCGCGCCTGACCGCCAGTCACGCGCTCTGGGAGCGCGCCCGCCGCGTGCTGCCGGGCGGGATGTACGGCCATCAGAACGGCGCGGCCCTGGGCGACGGCCACCCTCGCTTCCTCGCCCGGGCCGAGCGCGCCCGCGTCTGGGACGTGGACGGCAACGAGTACGTCGACTGGATGTGCGCCTACGGCCCCATGATCCTGGGCTACGGCCACCCGGCGGTGGAGGCCGCGGTGGCCGAGCAGGTCGCGATGGGCGACTGCCTGCCCCTGCCCGGGCCCCGCATGGTCGAGCTCGCCGAGCGGCTCGTGGCGCTCACCCCTCGCGGCGACTTCGTGGTCTTCGGCAAGAACGGCGCGGACGCCACCAGCTGGGCAGTCGACGTGGCCCGGGCCCACACCGGACGGCCGCGCATCGTGCGCGTCCGCGGCGCGTATCACGCCGCGCGCCCGTGGGCGCTGCCTCACCTCCCGGGTGTGCCGACGCACTATCGCGAGGACCTGCTCGAGTTCGCCTGGAACGACCTGGACGGCCTCCGCGCCTGCTTCGAGGCGCACGCCGGCGAGGTCGCGGTGGTGATGACCACGCCGTTCGACCACCAGACCGGGGCCGCGCCGGCGCCCGGCTTCTTCGACGGCCTCCGCGCCCTCTGCGACCGCCACGGGGCCCTGTTCGCGATGGACGACGTGCGGGCGGGCTTCCGCTTCCACCTCGGCGGCTCGTGCGAGCACTGGGGCGCCGCGCCGGATCTCATCTGCTACTCGAAGGCCATCGCCAACGGCCATCCCCTCTCCGCCGCGCTCGCCCGCGAGCCGCTGCGCGCCGCCGCCGAGCGGATCTACTTCACCGGGTCCTTCTTCTTCGCGAGCGGAGCCTTTGCGGCCGCGCTGGCCACCCTCGAGGTGCTGGAGCGCACCGACGCCATCGGGCACATCCGCCGGATCGGCGGGCTGCTGGTGGACGGCCTCGCGGAGCAGGCGCGCCGCCACGGGGTACCGCTCCTGCCGACCGGGGAGGCGGCGATGCCGGTGATCCGCTTCGCGGACGATCCGGAGCGCGGGCGCATCCGGCGCTGGTGCTCGATCGTCACGCGGGGCGGGGCGTACGCGCATCCGAGCCACAACTGGTTCGTGTCGGCCGCGCACACCGAGGAGGACGTGGCGCGGACGCTGGGGGCGACGGAGCGGGCGTTCGGGGTGGTGGCGGCGGAGGGGTAGCGCGACCACACCACCCCTCACCCTGCCCTCTCCCCTGAGGGGAGAGGGTGAGTTGATCAGCGGGTGCGGAGCTTGAGCAGGGTGATGGAGTGGGCCGGGCAGAGGTAGTCGAGGCCGCCCGCGGTGGCCGTCGTGCGACGGTCGCGAACGCCGACCCGGTCCGGATGCTCGAACGAGTTCATCGCGCCCGCGTCGGGGCCGTTCACCTCCCAGCCGATCACGTCGCCCGTCACGTCGGCGCCCGCCACCTCGATTTGGGCGGCCTGGTCGCGATCGCGGTCGCGGTTGACCAGGGCCACCGTGACCTCGCGGCCGGCCTCGTCGCAGCTCGCCACCGCGTCGATCAGCGGGAACGGTCCGAGATCCGAGACGTGGTGCACGCGGCCCCCCTGGGCGCCGTTCTCGTGCGCGGGCGGCAGCGCGTAGGTCGGCCCGTCCACGTGCACGTCGAGGGCCACCGGGCCGGTGTGCTCGGCGTAGAGCCGGAGCGGGTGGTAGATGGTCTGCAGGAACAGCCCGTCTCTTCGGGTGAAGATCGGAGCAATCGCGTTGACGAGCTGGGCGAAGTTGGCCATGCGCACCACCCGGCAGTGCCGGATGAAGCCGTGCAGGTACGTGGCCACCGCGAGGGCGTCGGTCAGGGTGTAGCGCTCCTCCACCCCGCCCACCCGGTCCTCGTGGCTGCGGGTGCGCCACCACACGTTCCACTCGTCGAACGCGATGTGGATCGGGTGCGCGATCTGGCGGGCGTGGCGCACCCGCTCGATGAGGGCCGCGCAGATGCGCACCGCGCGCTCCGCCTCGTGAGACTGCATGACCGTCGTGTAGTGGTCGGGTCCCCCGGTGTAGAGGTGGATGGAGTGGAAGTCGACCAGCTCCGCGAGGCCGTCCAGCACCACCTCGTCCCACTCGCTCCAGCCGTTCTGCCCGCAGCCGATCAGCTGGATGGAGGGGTCGGTGCGCTTCATGACCATCGCGAAGGCGCGCGCCTTCTTCACGTAGTCCCGCGCCTCCAGGTTGCCGATCTGCCAGCCCCCGTACATCTCGTTTCCCAGGCCCCAGTAGCGCACCCGGTAGGGCTCGGCGTGGCCGTGGGCCCGGCGGAGGTTGGCCCACGAGGTGTTGCCGGTGCCGTTGCAGTACTCCACCCACGCCTGGGCCTCGTCCATGGTGCCGGAGCCCATGTTCACGCAGATGATGGGCTCGGTGCCCAGCTCGCGGCAGTACTCGATGAACTCGCCGGTGCCGAAGCGGTTCGACTCCTCCGCGTACCACGCGAGCTCGCTGCGCCGGGGCCGCGCGTCCTTCGGCCCCACCCCGTCCTGCCAGTGGTAGCCGCTCACGAAGTTGCCCCCCGGCCAGCGCAGCACCGGGAAGCGCAGGGGCCGCGCCGCCTCCAGGACATCCAGACGGAAGCCGCGCGAGTCACTGCGCGGCGAGCCTTCATCATAGACGCCGCCGTAGATGCAGCGACCGAGGTGCTCGATGAACTGTCCGAAGAGACGCGGGTCCACGGTGCCGATGCGGCGGCGCAGGTCGATGCCGATCCGAGTGGTCATGGGGCCCGAGTCTAGGAGGGGCCGCGCGGACCTGTCAAATTCGCCCGCGCCGGGCGTCGCGATGGAGTCTCGGCCGCCCGTGGTAGAGTCTCGGCCGGAGGGTACGCCATGAGCGAGCGCGAGAACGGAGTCGAGGGCGGCACCGGTGGCGGCAACGGATCGGCCGGGAGCCCCGCGCGGCGGCCCCGCGTGAGCCGGCGCGCGTTCGTGGCCGGGGCCGGCGCGGCCTCGGTGGCCGCGTGGGCGCGCCGGGCCACCGCGCAGGGCAAGCCCACCATCACCTACTGGAACGGGCTCACCGGCGCCGACGGCAAGGTGATGGACGAGCTCATCGACCAGTTCACGCGCGACAGCGGCATCCGCATCGAGCAGCAGCGCCTGCCGTGGGCCGACCTCTACGCCAAGCTCCAGGTCGCGGTGCCGGCCGGTGAGGGCCCCGACCTGGCCCTGATCCACACCGTCGAGGTGCCCCACTTCGCCAGCGACGGCGTGCTCGAGGCCATCGACGACGCCACCACCACCGCCAAGGGCTTCCGGGCCGACGACTATCTGCCCGCCACGTGGCAGGGCGGGACCTACCAGAGCAAGCGCTACTCGCTGCCGCTCGACGTGCCCCAGCACATCCTCTACCTGAACACCAAGGTGATGAAGGAGGCGGGGCTGGTGGGCGCCGACGGCCGGCCGCGGGTGCCGGGCAGCCGCGACGAGCTGGTGACGATGGCCAAGCGCATCGCGTCCAAGCCCGAGACCTTCGGCTTCGCCATCGGCACCGTGGGACCCGGCCGCTACACGTGGGGCTTCCACAACCTGCTCTGGCAGAACGGGGCCAACATCTACGCCGCGGACCTCAAGAAGGCCGCGGTGGCGGAGCCCGCGGGCCTTGAGGTCGCCGAGTTCTGGGCCGCGCTGGAGGGACAGCACAAGATCGCCCCGCCCGCCAACGCCAACTGCCGCGACGCCTTCATCGCGGGCAAGCTCGGCATGTGGATCGCGGGCTCCTGGAACTTCACCGGGCTGCGCGAGGCCAAGGTCGAGTTCACCGCCGCGCCGCTGCCGCGCCTGTTCAAGCAGCCGGTGGTGTGGGCGATGCCCCACCAGTACACGTTCCCCAAGGCCAAGGCGGCGGACCGGACCAAGCGGGACGCGGCGTGGGCCCACGTGCGCTGGATGACCGACCACGTGGCGGAGTGGACGCTCAAGGCCGGCCAGGTCTCGGCCAGCCGCAAGGCGCACTCCGACGCGCGCATCACCGGCGATCCGGTCCTGCGCGCGCTGCTGTCCCAGGCGCCGCAGTGGCAGGTCGGGCAGCCGACGCCCAAGTGGGTGGCGGCGGAGAACCTCACCCGCCCGGTGATCGAGGCGGTCTACACCGGGCAGAAGCCGGCCAAGGTCGCGATGGAGGATCTGGCGCGCCAGATCAACGCGCTCCCCGACTAGCGTGACGCGCCAGACGCGCGTCGCCTACGCCTTCCTCGCGCCGGGCCTGCTCCTCTTCGCGGCCTATCGCCTCTATCCGCTGCTCGAAGGCCTCCGCCTGTCGTTCACCAACGCGCGGCTCGGGCGGCCGCTCCAGCAGTGGGTCGGCCTCGCCAACTACACGCGGCTGCTCGAGGACACGCGCTTCCACGTGAGCCTCTGGAACACCGCGCTCTACACGGTGGCGAGCACCCTGCCGATCCTCGCCGTCCCGCTCGCCCTCGCCCTGGCGCTCAACCGCGGGCGACTCAAGAACCTGCTGCGCAGCGTCTTCTTCTTCCCTTTCACGCTCTCGGTGGTGACGGTCGGTCTCGCGTGGCTGTGGCTGCTCGACCCGGTGGTGGGCCCGTTCAACTACTACCTGCGCGCGCTGGGGGCGCCGGCCCGCTCCTGGCTCGCCGATCCCCACACCGCGATGGCGGCCATCATCCTCACCACCGTGTGGTGGGTCACCGGGTACTACCTCGTGATCTACCTCGCCGGCCTGCAGGACATCCCCCGCGAGCTCTACGAGGCCGCGGCGCTCGACGGGGCCTCCGGCCCGCGGGCCTTCGTGGCCATCACCCTGCCCCTGCTGCGGCCGGTGCTCCTCTTCGTGGTGGTGACGCACGTCATCGGCTCGTTCCAGCTCTTCGGCCAGGTCTTCGTGCTCACCAACGGCGGGCCCGGGGACGCCACCCGCACCGTGGTGCAGCACCTCTACGAGACCGCGTTCCAGAACTTCTTCCAGTTCGGGGCCGCCTCCGCGATGGCGTGGGTCCTCTTCGCGGTGATCCTGATCTTCTCGCTGGTCCAGTTCCGCCTGCTGCGTGGCCACACCGAGTACTGAGATGGCGGCGGCCCGTCCCCTCGACCGGCAGCGCTGGGCCCTCACGGTGGCCCTGCTCGCCCTCGCGCTGCTGTGGCTGGCGCCGATCGCGTGGGTGGTGGTGACGTCGCTGAAGCCGAGCGAGAACATCGTCCGCCTGCCGCCGGAGTGGATCCCGTGGCCGGCCACCGGCGCCCACTACCAGGAGGTGCTGTGGGGCTCCTCGCGCACCGCGCGCATCGGACGCGCGTTCGTCAACAGCCTCGTGGTGGCCACCGGCAGCGTGCTGGTGGTGCTGGCCACCAGCTCCATGGCCGCCTACCCGCTGGCCCGCATGCGCTTCCCGGGCCGCGACCTGATCTTCGGCATCCTGGTGGGGAGCCTCATGATCCCGAACGCGGTGCTGCTGGTCCCCCAGTACGTGCTCACCCAGCGCATCGGCTGGCTCAGCACCTACCAGGGGATGATCGTCCCCGAGGCGGCCATGCTCTTCGCGTTCGGCGTCTTCCTGCTCCGCCAGTTCTTCCTCGCGATGCCGCGCGAGCTCGAGGACGCGGCCCTCATCGACGGCGCCGGCCCGTGGCAAGTCTTCTCCCGGATCATCCTGCCCCTCTCCCAGCCGGTGCTGGCCGCGCTGGCCATCTTCGCGTTCCGCTCCGCGTGGAACGACTTCCTGTGGCCGCTGATCGCGGTCAACAAGCCGGAGATGTTCCCGCTCCCGGTGGCGCTGGCCCTGCTCCGGAGCGCGTACAGCTCCGAGTCCTACGGCCCGATCATGGCCGGCGCGGCCCTCAGCGCCCTGCCTCTCCTGGTCGTCTTCATCGTCGCCAACCGCCGCATCGTGGAGGGCGTCCGCCTCTCCGGCCTGAAGGGCTAATTTAGCCGCCCGTTGAACGAGGCCGCCCAGCGGCGGGACTGGAGGCAGCGGCCGATCTCGAAGCTGGTGTCGGCGGGCCGGCTGCTGCCGACGCCGGGCACCCCCGGCTTCCGGGTCAGGTCGATGGCGAACTGGTACTGCTGGGTCGCTTCCCGGGCTCGCCCTGCGCGTACAGCTCGCGCGCCCGCGCCAGGTGCGCCCCCCACGAGGTCCCCGCGGGTCGCCGCGCGGTTGGCAACCACGCGCCGGCCTGTCGCATCGCCTCGCGCCCCGCGGGCGTCACCCCCTTCGAGTAGGGCGTGGCCACCGCCGCGGTCACCGGCGGCCGGCGCGAGCAACGCGAGCGCCGGTCCGGTGCAGCGCAAAGTTCGACAGCCCAGCCACGATGTCATCCCCAGAAGATTCCCGTTGGATCAGCGTCGACCTCGTCGAGTAGCTTGGCCAAGCTCGAGGCCGCTGGCAGCGCTTGGTAGCTGTGCCAGCGAAGATCGCGATGTTGGCAGTAGAGTCGCCATTCGTGCTGCGTGCCTATGTAGGTGAATTTTGCTATGACCATCTCCTGCCAGTCGTGGGGAGGCCGAAAAGCCGGCCTCTCCTCGTACAGGATCACCGCGTTGCCCTCGATTCGGTAACCTACCCGAACCTTCGACCGGACGGCCGGCGGTACCCGCTTCGCGCAGTAAGCCGTCAACAGCTTGTTGACTTGTGCCTTCTGCATCTCGGTCAGTGCCAAGCCCGCGCACGTAGGCTCGCCGCGCGAGGCTCGGCTCGCCCCGGGGCCCGCGCCACCGCCGGCCCGGCCGGCGCGGCGAGGAGCGCGGCCAGCGCGATCGGGAGCCCGCCGCGACGCACTCAGCGGCCGTCCTGGTCCAGGATCTGCTGCAGCCGCTCGCGCGGCACCGCGATGTGCACGCCCGCGCGCTCCTCCTCCAGCAGCATGAAGCTGCTCGAGTCGCGCTGGCCCCAGCCCCGGTTGAGGGCCTCGGTGATCTCCTCCAGGGCCAGGTTCGCGAGCCGCATCGGCACCCCGTGCTCGCGCCCGAGCGCGGTGGCCAGCGAGACGTCCTTGTGCCCGAGGCGCAGGGCGAAGGCCGGCGGCTCGAACTCCCCCGGGAGGAACTTGTCGACCAGCACGTCGAACGTGCGCCGGCGTCCGGTGGCGCCCTGCCGCACCGCCTGCCACAAGAGCTCGGGCGCCACACCCGCCTTCACCCCCATCGTGAACACCTCCGCCAGCACGGTGCGGATGGTGAAGCTCGCGCAGTTGTGCACCAGCTTGGCCACCGCGCCGGCGCCGATCGGGCCCACGTAGTAGGGCTGGTCGCCCATCGCCTCCAGCACGGAACGCAGGCGATCGAAGACCGCGCGGTCGCCGCCCACCCAGATCGCGAGCCGCCGGCTCCTGGCCCCGGCGGGGCCGCCGCTGACCGGCGCGTCGAGCACCGCGACGCCGCGCGGGGCGAAGAGGCCGTGGAGGCGCCGCACGAGGGCGGGCGCGTTGGTGGTGAGATCGAAGAGCACCGAGCCCGCCCGCATGCCGTGGATGAGACCGTCGGGCCCCAGCGCGACCTGCTCCACCTCCGGGGGGCCGGGCAGCGAGGTGAAGACCACGTCCACCGCCCCCGCCACCGCCCGCGGGCTGTCCTTCCAGACCGCGCCCGCGGCCAGGTGCGGCTCCGCGGCGGCCCGCCGCACGTCGTGCACCGCCAGCGCGTGGCCGGCCGCCTGGAGGTTGGACGCCATGCTGGCGCCCATGATCCCGAGTCCGATGAAGCCCACGTTCATGGCGAGGTTCCTCCCGGCCGGCATCTTGGCACAGCCAAGCGACCGTTTGCTTGACTACCCGGCGACCGTTTGCTTGACTACCCGGCGACCGTTTGCTTGACTACCCGGCCCGAAGGGGCCTAGATTCTCACCGGGAGGCACGCCCGATGACGCTGACATTCCGCAAGCTTCACCCGTGCTTCGTGGCCGAGGTCAGCCCGGTCGATCTCAAGACCGTCCACGACGACGACACCCTCGCCCGGATCCGCGGCGGCATGGACGAGTTCGCGGTGCTGGTCTTCCGCGACCAGGTCTGGAGCGACGCGGAGCACCTCGACTTCGCCCAGCGTCTGGACGGCGTCCTCCACACCAAGCTCGGCATCAGCGCGCTGCAGAAGAACCGCTTCGGCAACGAGGCCCTCGGCGACATCTCGAACCTCGACGAGAACGGCGAGATCATGAAGTCGGACAACCGCCGGCGCATGTACGGGCTCGGCAACCGGCTCTGGCACACCGACGCCTCGTTCCAGGATCCGCCCGGCCGCTACTCGATGCTCTCGGCCAAGGTGGTGCCGCCGGTCGATGCCGACACCGAGTTCGCGGACATGCGCGCGGCCCACGACGCGCTGCCGGAGGCCGAGCGCCCCCGCCTGGAGGGGCTGCACGTCCACCACTCGATCGCCTACTCGCGCCAGACGCTGGGCTTCGAGTTCTCGGGGAGCGAGCAGGACGCGCTCAAGGGCGCGATCCATCCCCTCGTGCGCACGATTCCGCGCTCCGGCCGCCGCTCGCTGTACCTCGCCTCGCACGCCTCGCGCATCGTCGAGTGGCCGGTGCCGGAAGGCCGCCTGCTGCTCCGCGACCTGATCGAGCACGCGACCCAGCCGCGGTTCGTGTACCGCCACCAGTGGCGGGTCGGCGACCTCGTGATCTGGGACAACCGGGCCACCATGCACCGGGCGCGTCCGTTCGACGACGCGCGGTACCGCCGCGAGCTGCGCCGCGTGACCACGCTCGACATCGAGCGGTCGGACGCCGTCCCCGCCGGGGCCTGAGCGGCCCGCCCCCGCGTCCGGCCCGCAGCCCCCAGCAGATGCGCACGCCCTACGAGCCACGGACCCGGCGGCGCATCCTCTGCATCTCTCCCCGCTACGCCCCGTCCTTCGGCACCTTCCACTACTCGTACCCGCTCTTCGGCGGGCGCGTCCGGGCCTTCATGCCGCCGCAGGGGCTGCTGGTGGTGGCCGCGTACCTGCCCGAGTCGTGGGAGGTGCGGTTCGTGGACGAGAACGCGCGGGCCGCCACCGCGGAGGAGCTCGCGTGGGCGGACGCGGTGTTCCTGTCCGGCATGCACGTGCAGCGGCCGTTCATCGAGGACGTGATCGCCCGCGCCCACCACGGGGGCAAGCCGGCGGTGCTGGGCGGCCCCTCCGTCTCCGGCTGCCCCGAATACTATCCGGACGCGGACCTCATCCAGGTTGGGGAGCTCGGCGACTCCACCGACGCGATCATTCGCTGGATCGACGAGCACGAAGAACGTCCCTCGCACCAGCTGCGCTTCGACACCGGCACGCGCCTCCCGCTGACCGCCTTCCCCCTGCCCGCCTATCACCTGATCCGGCTGCCCCAGTACTTCATCGCCAGCATCCAGTTCTCGAGCGGCTGCCCCTACTCGTGCGAGTTCTGCGACATCCCCGTGCTCTACGGACGCAACCCGCGGCTCAAGACCCCGGCGCAGGTGTTGACCGAGCTGGACGCCCTGGTGGCCGGGGGCGCCCTGACCGTCTACTTCGTCGACGACAACTTCATCGCCAACCAGAAGGCGGCCCTCGACCTCCTGCCCCACCTGGTCGAGTGGCAGCGCCGCCACCGCTTTCCGGTCCGCTTCGCGTGCGAGGCCACGCTGAACATCGCCAAGAACGAGCGGGTGCTGGAGCTGATGCGGGAGGCGGGCTTCCACGTGGTGTTCTGCGGCATCGAGACCCCGGAGCCGGACGCCCTGCGGTCGATCTCCAAGGACCAGAACCTCCGCATGCCGATCCTGGAGGCGGTGCGGAAGATCAACGACCACGGCCTCGAGGTGGTCTCGGGCATCATCCTGGGCCTCGACACGGACACCCCGGCCACCGCGGACCACCTGATCGAGTTCATCGAGGCCTCCCAGATCCCGATGCTCACGATCAACATCCTCTACGC
>Ga0068870_10001081_pt1 | contig 10818 bp, 14 predicted proteins | sample KBSMisM62_FD_66599 | JGI IMG/M metagenome (GOLD analysis project Ga0068870, IMG submission 66599) | Miscanthus rhizosphere microbial communities from Kellogg Biological Station, Michigan, USA - KBS Miscanthus M6-2 | ecosystem: Host-associated > Plants > Roots > Rhizosphere > Soil ...
GATGAGCAGCCACGTGTCGCGGACCGTCGCGCGCTTCTCGTGCGGGACGACTGCCAGGACGACCTTGACGAGTCGGTCGCGCTCGATGACCCAGTACGCGGCGGCGGCAAGCGTGAATGCGAAGCCGGCGAGAGCGGCGAGCGTACCGACGAATGTCGAAAACGCGGCGTCGGGCTCCGAGATTTCGCGGAGCCGCGATTCGAGGGAGCTCAACGCCTGTTCGCGGATGGAGGAGACGAGACCCTGATCCGTGGCCGCGTCGTGACGGGGCACGTCCGTCAAGGCTTGCTGCGTCTGCTCGAAGGCGACCGGAACGACGAGCCAAAGCAGGAGCACCACAGCTCCGAAGAGGAGGGCGAAGTGGCCTACCAGCGCGAAGCCTCGGGGAACGCCCAAGCGGACCAGGCCGTCCACTCCGGGCCGCATGGCGGCTCCCAGGGTGTAGGCGAGGAAGAGCAGGAGAACGACCACCCGCCCTTCCCACAGAGCGAGCGTTGCCGCCGCGACGGCGAGGACGACCATGCCGCCGACGAGGGTTAGGAGGGCGACATGTGGGAGTGTGTCGTCCCCGACCCCCCGCGACCCGTGCGCCTCAGGAACAGTCACTGGAAGCCGGTGAAGCCATCACCTTCGAGCGCAACGTGCACCTAAGGAAGATTCCTTGGCGAGCATCATCCGAAACGCCAAGGGGCAGGCGATCGAGCATCAAGGGTTCTGTCTGAGCTCAACCCCTGGGCTCGCGGCCGAGGCGCGCTCGCGTGCGAGCTGCTGCGCCTCGGCGTTCACCTCTGCGCCGAACAGGAGCGCCGCGCTCGTCAGCCATAGCCACACGAGCGTCACCACGACGGCGGAGAGCGTTCCCCAGGTCTTGTCGTAGGAGCCGAAGTTCGCGCTGAAGAGCGCGAACCCGCCAGACGCCAGGAGCCAGGCCGCGACGGCGGTCACCGCACCGGGGCTGATCAGCTTCCAGGTCGGCTGTTCGACGTTCGGGCCGACCGTGAGGACGACGGCGAATGCGAAGAGCAGTCCTCCGGCGAGGAGCGGCCACTGCACCGTCCACCACAGCCAGGCCGTGATACGCGGCGCGTCGAGCGCATGACCAACCCAGCGCTCGATGTGCGGGCCGAGCACGAGTAGACCGACGACCAGCGCCGACGCGAGGACGAGCGCAGCCACGATCAGCAGCGCCAGCAGTCGCCTGCGCGCGAAGCTCCGCGACTCCTCGCCGTCGAAAGCGAGCGTGACGGCCTTCATCAGGGTCGTCGCCGCGGATGTCGTGGTCCAGAGCGCGAGCCCGAACCCGACCAGGGTCATGACGACTCCGGAGCCGGCAGCCCGCGTCGAGCGCTCGAGACTGTCGCGGAGGAGGTCAGCAGCTTCGGTCGGCATGACGTCCTGCATCCGGTCGATCAGTGACGCGACGGTCCCCTCGTCGGCCAGGAGTGAGAAGGTGCCGAGGACGACGAGCAAGCTCGCCGGGATCGCGAGAAAGAGCGAATACGCGAGCGCCTGCGCGACCATCGGGACATCGTCCTCCCGCGCCTCGATCGCGGCTCGACGGAGCAGAACCCACGTGTCTGAGAGCCACGCGCGCACGTCACTTGACTTCACTCCAGCGCGATCTGCAAAACCAGGAGTGGCGACGGCGGCCAGCCCCGACAACCGGATTCGCGGTCGGTCTTCGATGGTCAGCGGTCGCCGAGGTCTGGAGTTACGCCCGGCTGCGGAGCCCGGTCCTGCTCTTGCTCGTCTTCGTCGTGCGCCTGACGCATGCCTCGGGCGACTTGAGCGGATGCTCTTCCTCGCCCTGCTCCTGGTCGCGCTCTTCGGATTCGTCGGGCATCGGTCCCCAGTTGCCCGCCCGGAGGTCCGCCGAAACCGCCCGCGCTCGTTCGCGCGGCATCCGCGACTCGTGCTCGGCGAGCAGCACGCCCCGGAGCTCTGCCAACGCTTCCGGTGACTGCCACCGTCCGAGCTGAAGCGGGCGGGACATGGAGTCCCACGCCCGTGTTACGAGTGGCTCGCCTTCGGGGTACGTTCGCCTCCGTGTATCTCGCCGGTCTGCGGATCCCCGACGAGGACGTCCGCGAGATCATCAGACTCGTGGATGAGCCGACACGCTCCTTGCTCGAGAAGTCGCTCGCACTTGAAGCCGAGGTCGTCGCGCTCACGATCGATGATCGCGAACGCATTCTCTCGGCGCTCGATGATGTCCGGACCGACGCCCTTGCAGAGCTGCGAGGCGCGCTGATCTCCGAGCGGGAGTGGCGTGCCCGCGAGGGACTCGTGTAACTGAGACGGTGGTCCCGGTTTGAGGCCGCGACCGGAGGGCATATCGCCCTTGTGCCAGGTCGGCTGTACGAGATCCGTTTCCCAGACGGTGCCTTCGAGGTCGATGCATCCCTGCAGCATCCTCCCCCGGCTGTTGGCGACACGATCCGCCGAAAGGGCAAGGCATGGAAGGTGGTCTCGGCGACGAGCGACGGCGCTCCTGTCATCGTGAGGGTCGAACTCGCCGAGCAACCGCAGGCGGGCATGCTGAGGCTGCGTTTCCCCGACGGGAGCGTCGAGATTCGCTGGAACAGCAAGGATCTCCCTCCGGTGGGAGCGCTGGTTCGGAGTCGCGGGTCGCTGTGGCGCGCGAGGGGCTACATGAAGGAGACCCTGTTCCTCGACGCAGCGTCAACCCAAGACCACGCGCAATACGGACCGACAGTCAAGCCGAGTCCGCTGGGCGAGGACTCGGTGCTCCTGGAAACGATTATCGAGATCTAGGGTGCCCGGCGGTCAACCTCGAGCCGCGTGGCATCGGGCCCTTTGCCGTCGGTCGCGTACGTCCAAGCGCTAGACGAGGGTGCCGGCGCTGACGCTTGCCGGCGGCGGGAGCGGTGAGCCGGAGGCTGAGAGGCGGATCCTGATGCGGACGTTCAGGCGGTCGCGGGTCGGGCGGTATTTGCGGATCCGGTGATGGTTCTACGTCTGGTGGTCGTGGGTCCCGCCGAGGTCCCGGTTCCGGAAACAGATCTGGACCTGGCGGCTCGGGCACAGGCACCGGAATGCCTGGTCCCGGATTCGTCGTACTCGGGTCATCCATGTGCATCGTCCGTTGACTCGCGCTCGTCCTCTGGAGCCGTTGCATGTTCCACGATGGTGCCCGCTTCGATCTCGAACCGGCCCGAGCAGGTAACGCAGACTCCGGACATTCCGCTCTCATGCGACTCCTCGGTGCCTTCGCGCGGTGGCTTGCCGGAACCAAGACACCATCCGACGTCGGGAATGGTCACGTCGGGATGTATGAACGTTCCTCGTTCGCCTCAAACCTTGATCGACTATCCGGAGCCCCGGCGGAGAGAGTCAGAGCGCCCGCCGGGGCTCACGATGTGCGATCTGGGATGCTCAGCTAGTCGAGGCTAGCTCCGCGAACGACTCGTTGCTGATGCGCGTCGCGATCTTCTCGACCTCGCGAAGCGTCTCTTTCTCTTGGGCGAGGTTCGCATCCAGGAGCTCGACGGCCTCGTTCTCGCCGAGCGCTTTGGCCATGCGCCGCAGCCCCTCATAGGCGGCGATCTCGTAGCTCTCGGTCCGAGCCGCCGCGCCCAGGTCCACGAGGTCGATGAGCGACGACGACGACTCCTTGGTCATCTCCTCGTGCTCCTTCTTGAGGCCCTCGAAGGCGATGCACTCCTCCTCGTGGGGTTGCTCCCCAAGAATCTCGAACACCTTCTCCACGTTCGAAACGTGCCTCTTGGTCTGCGCGAGATGGGTCTCGAGGCCCGACTTGAACTCCTGGTCCTCGACCTCGTCGATGAGCTTGGGCAGCGCCTCGTCGACGAGAGCGCGCTCGACGTAGAGGATGTCTCCGAGCTCGTGCAGGAACAGCTCGCGGGGGTTCTGGATCTCGCTCATGTTGTCTCCTTGCCCTCAGTGGAACCGACAATTGACTCGTCGATATTGGACGTATCGCTAGAGGAGGAAGCGGCGTCTGACGCCTTCTTCGTCCGCGCCTTCGCTGCCGCCTTGTGCAGGTAGTCGGCGACATCCTGCGCCTTACTGGCCAGAGCACTCAGAACCTCTGGCGAGCGCTCACCGGCCTCATCCTTCAATGAGGTGAGCCACTCTTCGATCCGCTGGTCATAGCGTTTGATCCGCGACAGCTGCTCGCTTTCTGCCGTCTCGAGCTGCCTGCTTTCGGTCGTCTCGACCGCACTCTGGATCGGGTCTGTGTCTGGGTTTGTGGCCATGTGAATCTCCTTCTCAAGAGAGCCCGCTTGCGGCGGGCTCTGTCGATTCGTGTGCTCTGCCGTTTCCTAGGTGCGGACGACCGGATGACCGCCTCGGCGATTCACGACAACGCGGTACAACGCGAGCAGGATGATGGATCCGACGATGGCCGTGAGCCACGTCGAGATGTCGAAGAACTCGTCGAGCGGATCGGCGTCGAAGAGCACGCCGGCGAGTAGGCCGCCGAGAATCGCCCCGACGACACCGATGATGGTCGTGACGATCCAGCCGCCCGGATCGTCACCGGGCATTAGTGCCTTCGCGATCGCGCCTGCGAGGAGCCCGAGAATGATGAAAGCGATGATTCCCATGTTCTTCCCTCCGGTTTGGTGCTCAATCGTTCCCATCGGGAAGCGGATCGAAACGCGAACGCTCGGCCACTCGGGGCGTCACTCCCCTTACCTGCGACCGCCGAGAGCCCCCGGCGTGCAGATGGAGGATGGCCGCGCGGTGAGCTTGATCGGCAGGGCGATGGCCGAGACGGTCTCTCGACGGCAGGCCCGGCCAGATGGCTCACTGCAAGCAGTCTTGCGATGGGCCGGGCAGGGATCGAACCTGCGACCTTGGGATTAAAAGTCCCCTGCTCTGCCAACTGAGCTACCGGCCCCGCGCGGCATGAGTGTAGAGCCGCGCGTCGGCTCGACTCCGATCAGTTCGCGGCGACGCCGATGACGTGACCCTGCGGATCGGCGAACACGCCGAAGGTCACCCCGGGAACACTCTGCGGCGGCTGGATCGTCGTGCCACCGAGCTCCTCGGCGCGCGCGAGCGTGGCTTCGACGTCCTGGACGCCGACGAAGAACAACACTGCATCGGATCCGCCCTGCAGCGGGCCGATGGCAGTCGGGAGAGCTCCCTCGCCGGCACCGGTGTCGGCAAAGGTGTAGCCGGGGAAAGCGCCGTCCGAGTACGTCCAGCCGAACAGCTTTCCGAAGAACGCCCGGGTCGAGTCCGGGTCTGCCGAGCGGATCTCTGCATGGATGACGGGATGGGCCATGACAACCTCCTCGAGCGGGTTTGCGGTCGATGATTTCGACCTTGTCACGGAGTGACGAACGACCACGAGGTGAATCGACACCGCACAGACGGTGTCGTTGCTCGAGCGACCGGTTCGTCGAGCATGCTGCGTCGGCGAGGCCGGCCGATCCTAGGCCGACCGTCTCTACACTCCGACGCGGCCCCCATCGACTAGCGGCCTAGGTCACCACCCTTTCAAGGTGGCAGCACGGGTTCGAATCCCGTTGGGGGCATGTCGCCTGGCGCCGCATCGTTGAGTGGATTCGTGGCCACGCCTCGCTCCATCCAGCGGACGTACCTGCTGCTCCTGTTCGGGAACACGCTCGCGGCGTCGTTGATCTGGGGGATCAACACGATCTTCCTGCTCGACGCGGGTCTCTCGAACCTGGAGGCATTCACGGCGAACGCGTTCTTCACCGCCGGGATGGTGATCTTCGAGGTTCCGACCGGGATCGTGGCCGACACTGCCGGGCGCCGCATGTCGTACCTGCTCGGCACGGTCACGCTCGCGGCATCGACTCTGCTGTACGTGCTCCTGTGGAAGATCGAGGCGCCGTTCTGGCAGTGGGCGATCGTGTCGATCCTGCTGGGGCTCGGGTTCACGTTCTTCTCGGGCGCCGTCGAGGCGTGGCTCGTCGACGCGCTCACGGCGACCGGCTTCACGGGCTCGGTCGAGTCCGTCTTCGCACGGGGGCAGATCGTGTCCGGAGTCGCGATGCTCGGCGGCTCGGTGGCGGGCGGGTTCATCGCCGAGGAGACCAGCCTGGCGGTGCCGTTCGTCCTGCGCGGCCTCGTCCTGCTCGTGATGTTCGTCGCTGCGTTTCGGCTGATGCGGGACCTCGGATTCACGCCGGTGAAAGGCGGCTCGATCCCCAGCGAGGTGCGAAACGTCGCCTCGGCCTCGATCGAGTACGGCTGGCGTGTCCCCGCCGTGAAGTGGCTCATGGTCGAGTCCCTGGCCATGGGCGGTGTGGGCATCTACGCGTTCTATGCGCTGCAGCCGTACCTGCTGGAGCTGTACGGCGATCCCGAGGCGTACCAGATCGCGGGTCTGGTGGCTGCGATCGTGGCAGGCGCCCAGATCGCCGGCGGGATCGCGGCACCGCGCATCCGGAAGCGCTTCGAACGCCGCACGTCGGCTCTGATCCTGATCGCGGTGTTGAACGTGGTCGCGCTGGGCCTCATCGGCGTGCTCGACAACTTCTGGGCGGTGCTCGGACTGATCGTCGTATGGGGATTGCTGTTCGCCGCAGCGATGCCGATTCGCCAGGCCTACCTCAACGGGCTCATACCGTCGCAACAGCGGGCGACGATCCTCTCGTTCGACTCGCTCATGGGCTCGGCGGGTGGCGTCTGGACACAGCCGGTCCTCGGACGCGCGGCGGACGTGTGGGGATACGCGCCGTCGTATTTGCTCGGAGCGGGGATCTACACGCTGGCCGTGCCGTTCCTCGTCCTCTCCAGACGCGAGAACTCACCTGCCGACACGCTCGATCTCGCAGAGCTGCAGGTCGAGCCGCAGCCGGCAATCTGAAGCGACGTCAGCCTTCGCTCGACGCGGCCCAGATGTTGATCGCGCCTTCGGTGGCGTAGCGGTCGATCTCGGCCAACTCGTCGTCGGTGAACCCGAGCCCCTCGACGGAGACGATGTTGTCCTCGAGCTGCGCAACGCTGGAGGCGCCGATCAGCGCCGAGGTCACGCGGGCGTCGCGGAGCACCCACGCGAGCGCCATCTGCGCAAGCGTCTGCCCGCGTCCGCCCGCGATCTCGTTAAGGGCGCGGATCTTCTCGAGCGACTCGTCCGTCAAGAGTTCGGGCGAGAGCGAGCTCGGCCAGCTCGCGCGCGATCCCTCCGGAATCCCGTCGAGGTACTTGCTCGTGAGCATCCCCTGCGCGAGCGGCGAGAAGGCGATGCAGCCGATGCCGAGGTCGCCGATCGCGTCGAGCAGATCGGGCTCGATCCAGCGGTTGAGCATCGAGTACGACGGCTGGTGGATGAGGAGCGGGGTGCCAAGGTCGCTGAGGATCGCGGCGGCCTCGCGCGTCTTCTCGGCCGAGTAGGACGAGATGCCCGCGTACAGAGCCTTCCCCGAGCGCACCGCCGAGTCGAGTGCGCCCATCGTCTCCTCGAGCGGCGTGTCGGGGTCGAAGCGGTGCGAGTAGAAGATGTCGACGTAGTCGAGCCGCATTCGCGCGAGGCTCTGGTCGAGGCTCGCGAGGAGGTACTTCCGCGAACCCAGGTCGCCGTACGGACCCGGCCACATGTCGTAGCCGGCCTTCGTCGAGATCACGAGCTCGTCCCGGAACGGACGGAGGTCCTGCTCCATGAGGGTTCCGAAGTTCTCCTCTGCGGAGCCGTACGGAGGCCCGTAGTTGTTCGCGAGATCGAAGTGCGTGATGCCGAGGTCGAACGCGCGGCGGACGATCGCACGGCTCGTCTCGAGCGGCCGGTCGTGCCCGAAGTTCCACCAGAGGCCGAGCGAGATCGAGGGCAGCAGGAGCCCGCTCCGCCCCGTTCGCCGGTAGACCATCCGGTCGTAGCGCTCGTCGGCGGGGAGGTACGGCATGCGCGCGAGGATAGTCGGACCCGGTGCAGCTCCAGTCGTGGAGCCGGATCCGCATAGTCCGTGGGTCAGGGGTGCACGGAGTCAAAGCTCCGGTGCGGCAGCCTCACTCAGGCTGTGTGGGTTCGACGCTCAGATCCCCGGCACCGTTGGACGTCGGCGTTGGCTCATCGTCACGTCGTCTTCGAGGCGAAGAGTCGTCCTCGGACTCTGTTCCTGACCGCCGCTCCTCAGCGTCGAAGCGATGGATGAGGGCGAGCATCCGCTCGGTCATCGACCGTTCCTCGCCTGCCGAATGCGGCCTGTCGGGAGTCGTCATGGGTTTGCTATCGGCGAGACAGCGGTCGGCCGTGAATCCTGCTGCCGACGAGAGGCGTCACCGTGTGCCGCGATGTCCCCGGCGGAGCGCATCGAGTCGGCGGCGCGCCTGCTTCGTGGGGCGTGTTCCGAGATCGGCTCCAACGGGACGGGAAAGCCGACGTTCAGCTGCATGCCGTTCGCGGGCGAGCAGCGACTCAGGCGTCTCCGCATACATCGTGACGGCCTCGGTCGCCGGCCCTCGCCGCTCGGCCACCCCCGTCACGACCAGCGTTCGCCGGTATGCCCTGATGGTGACGTCGATCGTGTCCCCCGTCCGAACGGCCTTCGAGGGCTTCACGCGCTCGCCGTTCACGCGCACCCGCCCCCCAAGGACGGCTCCGGCCGCGGCGTTCCGCGTCTTGAACACTCGTGCTGCCCAGAGCCACTTGTCGACTCGCACCTGATCCACAGCGCCATGATCGCAGCAGCTCGCGGCCCATCTGCGGCGCGAGAAGCGCGAGCTCGACCCCGCACCATGGGTGATACCGTGGTTTCACATACAGCTCCCTCCTCCCGCCGCTTGAAATCACCGTGAGTTGCGCCTGGTTCGAGCGTTATCGAGAGGAGAGCTCTATGGTCTCGACCTCAAAGCCCGACAAGCTGCTCGCGAGCCTGGACGGGCTGCTCGACAAGGCCATTCGGGCAGTGCCCCGACCGCGCGACAACTTCGCGGCCGCGATTCGCGCGATGCAGGACGGTCGCTACGACGCTGCGAGGGACCGGTTCCGCCGACTCGAGACCCACGAGCTGCTGGCGAGAGACATCACCGCTGCAGTCGATGCCGGAGCGCCGGAGCGCGAGTCCGAGTTCCTCAAGCGGGTCTCCCTGCGACTTCGCGCCGAGTGATCATCGCTGCCATGAGGCAGTAACGCCGAGCCGTCCAGTACGGCGTTTGTGTGATTCTGTGCGCCGCAGGGGCGGTTAGCTCAGCTGGTAGAGCGCCTGCTTTACACGCAGGTGGCCGCAGGTTCGAGTCCTGCACCGCCCATCGCTCAACCATGCGGAGAAGGCCGCCTCCGAACCGTGCTCAAGGCTCGTTGGTCAACGGTTGGTCAACCGCCCGCACGCCGAACCCGATCGCCGCGAGGCAGCTGACCGCCTACTCACGAAGTAACCCTCCGCCTCGCGAGGCTCGGGCGCTGGGGGGGCCTGCGAGCGGGTTACGGCGTCGGCATGTCGCTCACAGCGAAGTCCGTCGCTGTCAACTGCTGGCCGGGGAAAATGTCCGCGGCAGCGATCCGCCCACTGAGGTATGCCGGATCCGAGATCGCACCCACCTCGACCTTCTCGGGCGGAAGAGTCGTGGTTGCATACATCGACCGGCTTGTGATGAGCCTGCCGGGCGTCCCATGCGGGATGAGCTGCTTCGCGACGAGCACCGTCGCTGGGGCGTTCTCTCCTCCGACGGGGCTGCGGTAGCGATCCAGGTAGGCGACAAGCAGGATCGCGGCAAGAACCGCCGATGCGACCCACAGGGCGTGAACTCGTCTCATGCGACGACGAGTATCGCCGCCCAACAGTCGATCCCAACTGGATGGTCTCTGCACGCCCGCTCGCCAGATGCTCGGGCGGCGGTGGTCGCGGGCAGGCGCTCCTAGAAGACTCGTTGTCGCTCGCGACTCAACGCGAAGCCGTGGCCCTGGGCGTTCCGACAGGTAAGTCCGCTCGACCGTGAAACGCAGGTCAACGCGCCGCGCTGCCAGCTTCGGCCGTAAGCGAGAACACGAACGTCAGTCCCGATGTTGCCCAGAACGTTGACGACTCTCGGCACACCACGAGCCGTCAACGCCCAGGTCTTCTGGCCCTTACTCGGGACGCTGGCAGAGAACACGACACAGGACAGACCGGATGATCCGCTCACTGGCAGACCGCTGTTACAGACGATGTTGCGGGACGGTGTCTGGAACCCCCACCACGCGACCGGTGCCGTCGCAGCAACACGGCCTACTGCGGCGTCTTCGCCTCCAACCACTGAGAGCACCAGGAGCGTGACGAAAGCGACTAAGACCCTGCTACCCACGTAGGAAGCGTTGTCTCCCTCGGGCCTGGTGTCAACGTGAACGTCCCATCCCTCGGCGAAGCCTCGGACGACGGCGGCTGCTCTCAGGTGGCTACGGTCGGAAGAGGTTGATCGGTTCGGCACCCGTGACGTTTGACCAGATCTTCGTGGATCCGAGGCCCGTGACCTGGAACTCTGAGAGTCTTCGGAGGAGCGAGTCATCGCGGTCGCTGCGTTCAAGGCAGAAGATCTTTCCGAGGCGCGACACGGTGAAGAACGTGGGTTCGCCGAGGCAGTCCGGTCTGAACGCCGGGTAGAGCACAGGCCACGGGTCGCCCTCGGCGAGACCCCTCCGGAGTTCCTCGGCATCCGAGAGCGAGGCGTCGGCCGCGGCCTCCTCGATCAACCTCTTTCGTTCCTCGTCGCCCACCGACAGATCCATGCATCGCTCGGTGTCGAGCTGGTTGACGACGTTGAGCGCAAACAACTCCAACTCCTCCCCCGTGCGGTTCTCAAGCGGGAGCATTTCAGCCGACATCAGAGGAATGGTTCAAGGCGCTCGATGATTTTCGGGGATGTCGCAACCGTCGAGCCACC
>Ga0068870_10001090_pt1 | contig 10783 bp, 9 predicted proteins | sample KBSMisM62_FD_66599 | JGI IMG/M metagenome (GOLD analysis project Ga0068870, IMG submission 66599) | Miscanthus rhizosphere microbial communities from Kellogg Biological Station, Michigan, USA - KBS Miscanthus M6-2 | ecosystem: Host-associated > Plants > Roots > Rhizosphere > Soil ...
GTGCTGAGCGGGCCTGAGACCGTTGGCGTGGCGAGTGACCCTGTCGAGGAACTCCCCGCGGGACTCGCTGGCCCTCCGCCGCGGCTCGAGGTGGGAATCGATGCCGCTATGGCATCGATGTGCGCCTTCAGCGCGTTCGCGCCCGTGCCGTTCGCATCGCTCTCATAGGTGAACTGCGACATCGAGCCGTGAAGATTGCGGCGCGCGTTCACGAGGTCGAGCTCGCTTTGCAGCTCCGCAATTCTCGCTTGCATCTCTGCCGTCTGTGCCTTTGGAGCCACGGCCAGGCCACGCTGCATGGATACGATCTCCGCCTGTATTTCCGCGCGCCGTCCATCGAGTTGCTGTTGCACCTGCCGCAGAGCCTGTGGCGAGGAAGCCGCATCCGCGGTGACTTTCCGCGCCACTTCTGCTTCGCTGCTCAGCAACTCTGCGTTGGCTCTGGCGAGCTCGAAAGCGAGGCCGACGGCCCGGTCGGCAAGTTGTCGATTGGCGTAGAGGATGAGGAGGTCGCTGGGCTGAGTAGCCGATTGCTGCTGGGCGCCCAGGGTGCGGTACCAGTCTACGGTCTCGTCGAGGATCTGTACGACCTGCTCGCCTGTCATCACGGCGCGAGAGTTCGCTGCCTGCCCCGGAGAAGTCGAGGAATCCGGCGCTCCGGCCGCGCTGGCGTGATCGAGCAGCGCACCCGTCGTTAGCAGGAGAGCGAGTATTCGCAGCAGTGGCATGAAGGAATCGTACCGCAGTTGAACGCGCGTGACCTGTTCCCTGTCGAGAGTGCTAAACATGGGGCATTCAGGGACTACGCAATGCATTTCGCACGTCGACACGCTGGTCGATCTACGCGCCATCGACGATAGTTGCGAGACTCGGACACGGTCATGCGATCCGCAAGCCACCATCTATGAGCGGTGGCAATTCGCGAAGTTCGGAGAACACACGTTCAGGCTTGGTCCGACAAGCAGGCGACTTGATAATGGCGCGACCCGTGCCGGGGCCAGCCTAACGGCAACGGGCGCAAAGTGAATGCCGCATGGAGCGGACCGGCGCCCTCGGCAAGTCCTCGCTCAGTTGGCTTGCATCACCACTTCATTTCGCCTTTGTTGACCTTGGCGCCGATCTCGAGTGCGACCATCAGCCCCGCTGTGGGATAGGCGGACTTCATCGCCTCGATCAGCGCAGCCGAGTTTGGCGCCTTTGCCAGCTCTGATTCAAAGCGGAGCAGGTAGGCCTCGGTGTACGCAAGCTGGGAAGCGTCCTGGTTCTGGCCTGGCGCCATGTGGCCAGGAACGACGGTCGCTGGCTGAAGCGCTGCCATCGCGCCCAGTTTCCTCCTCCAGTCGGACCGTTCCTGCGCCGTCTGCGTGTCAGCCGTCCACACATGCAGACCACCGAAAACATTGACCCCGCCCACGATCGCCTTCAATGAAGGAATCCAGACGTAGCTTCGGTGCGGGAGCGAATCATCCAGTCCCTTTATTTCGAGCGTCTGCCCTTCGAGGGTGATCGTATTCCCGGTCATCACTTCGGGCACCGGAACATTGGTCGGCGCATTGGCGCCCAGGCGCGGCCCCCACACCTGCAGCTTCGTAGGTAGCGTGGCCTGAAGCTTCTTCACGGTGGACGCACTCGCGATCAGCGTCGCCTCGGGAAACAACTGCTTCAGGACACCCGCGCCGAAGTAGAAGTCCGGGTCGGCCTGGCTGATGTAGATGGTCTTGAGCGTCTTGCCGCTATCGAGAACCAGTGCGGCGATCCTGTGCGCATCCGCTCGAGTGAACCCTGTATCGATCAGTACCGCGTCCGTCTTGCCGGATACCAGCACAGCGTTGACGTGGAAACTGGCGGCGTCGGCGTTGTAGATCTGAAGGGAAAGCGCGGTCGGAGCGGCTTGGGCGCCGGCACCGCCGGCGATCACGCCGAGCGTCAGGCTGGTGAACAGCGGCAGGAAAGGCTTGATCATGGAATCGCTCGCGTGGTGGTTGGATGGCGCCACTCTATTTGATGCGAAACAGTAAATAAACAGTAAAATGAAGGACACTTTGTCTACTGGATCGATCTAATCTATGGACCGAATCACCTCGATGCAGGTGTTCGCCGAAGTGGCTGACCGCGCGAGCCTGACGGAGGCGGCAAATGCGCTGGACATGTCACGGGCCATGGTCTCGCGCCATCTGGAAAGTCTCGAGCGCTGGCTTGGGATACGAGTCCTGCATCGAACTACCAGGCGAGTAAGTCTCACAGGCGCCGGCGAGGAGGCGTTGCAGCGCTGCCGCCAGATGCTCGAGCTTTCGCGTGACGTGCAAAGCGTGGCCGGTGCAAGGCGCGCGGCGCCCGGGGGCAAGCTGCGGATCACCACCAGCACTTCCTTCGCCGCGGCCTACCTGGCCGATGCCGTGACGGAGTTCCTTGGCCGGCATCCGCAAACGCAGGTCGAACTGATCGCGCTGGAGCGAACCGTCAACCTCGTGGAGGAGCGCATCGACCTGGCGGTGCGAATCGGCAACGTGCTCGACGACTCGCTGGTAGCGCGAAAGCTGGGACTGTGCCGGTCCGTCGTCTGTGCGTCACCTGCGTACATCAAAGCGAGCGGCTCCCCCAGCGCCCCGGACGACCTTCGACACCACAGGTGCATCACCCATGCCTACGTCGGTCGCACCGAATTTCGCCTGCAACGAAATGGCCAGACGCTCCGGGTTCCCGTGCGGGGACAGCTGCAGAGCAATGAGGCAGCCGTCACGCGTCGAGCCGCGCTCGCGGGTGCCGGGATTGCGATGTTGCCGACCTACTTTGTCAGCGCGGACCTGGCCTCCGGTGAGCTCATTCGCCTGCTGCCCGACTGCGAGCCCGAGCCGCTTGCCATCCACGCGGTGCATTTGTCTCGCCAGCATCAGCCCCAGCTGCTCAGGATGATGGTCGACTATCTGGCAGACCGGATGAGAGGAGAAGTCGCGCCCTGGGACCGGGCCATCGCCTCGGCAAAGATGTGCTAACGGGAGGCAAGCCAATCGAAGAGCGCGCTCGCGCCTACGTAGGCAGCCCCCGTGATGATCGCGCCAAGCACCACGGCACGAAGAACATCGCCAACATAGCCGAATCGAGGCGCAACCGGCGTCGGGACGTCCTCGTCCAGCCCATCATCGTGCAGGTCAGCCATCATGGCTGGTCACCATGCCGCGGCAGCGCTTCTGGTAGCGCGTCGGGAGAATCTGAGGAAAAAACATGGTGAGCGCATGGTCGCGCGATCGCAAGTTGGTACGCTGCCGTACCAAACCCCTGTCCAACCTGCTCTCACACTTACGTACGCCGCCAACGTCCCATGATAATTACGGCTGCCGCTGCAATGCGCGTGCCCCGTGGGGGAGTCCATCGCAATGATTGAACAGGTCGGAGGAACTCGTGTTCGACGATCGTGGTGAACGTGAAATAAAGGCCGATTCATCATCGCGCTACGATCGTGGTCCCAGCGATGCGGGCATCGTACGCAACGCGATCCTGATCGCTGCGCTAATCGTGGGGGCTGCGCTGCTTTTGGCCTGGATCATGTACGACTGGTTGTGACCCACCCCCGCCAAGAAATCCTCGTGAACCATCGCTCGGGAGCGCGTGATGAAGTTGCTTCTTACTTCTGCAGGCATCAAGAACGCGAGCATCGCCGAGGCGCTGGTAAAAATGCTCGGCAAGCCGATCGCCGACGCCCGCGCCCTGTGCATTCCGACGGCGGGATACGGTTATCCCGAAGGCAATCGTCCCGACAATGCCTGGCGATTCATCAGCGGCCGCGAACCCCAGTGCCCGATGTGCGAATTGGGGTGGAAATCCGTGGGCGTGCTCGAGCTCACCGCGCTGCCCAGCATCGGCGCAGAGCGTTGGCAGCCCTGGGTCCGGGACGCGGACGCCCTCCTGGTGAATGGCGGCGACGCCATGTATCTCTGCTACTGGATGCGGCAGTCCGGGCTCGCGAAGCTGCTGCCCAGCCTGGACAAGCTCGTCTGGGTTGGCCTGAGTGCCGGAAGCATGGTGATGACACCGCGGATCGGAGAGCCCTTTGTCGCGTCGAAACCGTCCATCACGGGTGACGACGTCACGCTGGGCTTCGTCGACTTCTCCATCTTCCCGCACGTGGACCACCCCGACTTGCCCGAGAACACGATGTCCGGCGCAGCGCGATGGGCGGCGGACATTGGAGGGCCGGCATACGCGATCGACGATGAGACGGCCATCAAGGTGGTCGATGGAGCTGCCGAAGTCATTTCCGAGGGGCACTGGAGATTGTTCGGCCGCTGAAGCGTCTCGGTTTCGGTCATGAAAATCGCGACCTTCAACATCAATAGCATCCGTAACCGTCTGCCTCGATTGCTGGCATGGCTCGCAACTGCAGAACCCGACGTGGTCTGCTTGCAGGAGCTTCGAATCCACCATGACGAGTTCCCGGAGGACGCGTTGCGCGCCGCCGGATACGGAGCCATCTGGCAGGGTCAGAGTACCCGTTACAACGGTGTTGCGATCCTCGCGCGAGACGTCACGCCCATCGAAGTCCGGCGCGGGCTGCCGGGCGGCGGCGTCGACCTGGAGGCGCGCTACGTCGAAGCGGCTGTCGACGGCGTGCTGGTCGGTTGCCTCTATGCCCCGAACGGAAATCCGCAGCCCGGGCCAAAGTTCACCGCCAAGCTCGCCTGGCTGACTCGCCTGGAGCAACACGCCAAAGCGCTGCTCGCCTCGGAAGTGCCCGTGGTGCTCGCCGGCGATTACAACGTGGTGCCGACGGACGCCGACATCTATTCGTTGCGCTCATATGCGGACGACGCCCTTGTACAGCCCGCCAGTCAGCACGCGTTCCGCCGCCTCCTTGACCAAGGCTGGACCGATGCGCTGCGCTTTCTCCATCCCGAGGCACGGATCTACACGTTCTGGGACTACATGCGCAAGCGTTGGGAGCGTGACGCCGGATTGCGCATCGATCATCTCCTGCTCAGCACCGAGCTAAGGGGGAGGCTCCTCGCTTCGGGGGTCGACAAAGCGGTGCGCGGCGAGCCGGGTGCCAGCGATCATGCGCCGGTGTGGATGGAGATCGGCGAAGTCAGGAAGCGCCGCTCTCCGCGCAGGAAAGGAGGTCATTGATGGAAGTGCAAGGAAGTTGCCACTGCGGCCGTGTGAAATACGAGGCACTGGTCGATCCTGCGCGTACGGCCATTTGCCACTGCACGGATTGCCAAAACCTTACCGGTTCGGCCTATCGGGTATCGGTGCCCGCCATCGAAGGGTCATTCCGCATAACGTCGGGACAGCCGTCGGTCTACGTCAAGCGAGGCGACAGTGGTTCGAGGCGAGCACAAGCCTTCTGCTCGAATTGCGGCTCGCCGCTTTACACGTACGACGCGGACAGTCCAAAAGTGTATGGCTTGCGAGTGGGTTGCATCGCCCAGCGAGCGGCGCTCGTCCCGCGAAAGCAGAAATGGTGGCGCTCGGCCTTGCAGTGGACGCAGAATTTGTCTGATGTGGAGCGACGGCAAACCGAATAGGCAGGATCACTGAAACGACACCGCTGCGCCGACTCGTATCGCGCCAAGGCAACTTCTAGTTGACAAGCAAATCACGAGGTCCAAGTATGCACGTTGCCTTTCGCAGGCAAAAAAACGAGGAGAAGGCAACAATGAAGCGCGGTTCGTCGTTCGCACTGTTGGCTACACTTGCAATCACCGTCCTTGCAGACACGCCGGCGTTCGCCCAGCCCGCCGACCCTTTCCAGCGCATCCTGACGATCAAGAACTCGGCGCCGATTACGATCTATCCGATCATCGTGGCGCCGCAGCCGGACAATTGCCAGATCGCCGGCTCGTATCGGATCGTCGTCAACAAGGACGTCGAGGGCGCGGGCATCCCGAGCGGCGACACGGTGGTGGTGAGCCTTCCGAAGACGCAGCCATGCACCGACCCCAAGAAGGGCGCGTTCTACAAGGCCGTGCGCATCAGCGTGTCGGTCGCTCCGCTGGGGCCGTTCGAAAGCCTGCTCAATACCAATCAGCAGACCGTCCGCATCGCCTGGGATTACGCCAAGGACCCGGTGTGCAAGGGCTGCTGGGTAGGCAAGGGCGACTCCGACTATCCGCTCGACGGCCCGGTACAGCTGCTCGAGTACACGATCATCTCGCAGCTGAACGGCGAAGCGCTGCCCGACCCCAACGACCCGACGGGAACGCCATTCCTCGACTTCGACGTCTCGTACGTCGACCACGCCTATCTGCCGGCCGCCATGGCGATCGCCGACGGCGGCGCGACGCAGTACATGGGCAGCAAACTCGACTACGCCACGTTCAACGCCCGGATGTCGAAGTTCATCACCGAGGCGAAGTGGGCGCGGTTCGGCAGCTTCATGCCGGAGCAATGGGCCACGCCGGCACAATGCCCGTCCAACACGGGACCACCGAACAGCATCATTCCAACGTCCTTCAGCTGCATGGCAGGTGCAAGAACCGACCGCGTCCCATCCGCCTACGGCATCATTGGCTCCCTGACCGGCAATTCCCAGTTCTACTGGCCGGCCAGCTTCGGCAACACGCCGCCGCAATGCGGTGCGGCGCAGAACGCCCAGTGTTCGGCGCCAACGCTTCCGGGCTACCCGCCCAACGTCACCGGCGCGGGCCTCGATCCCAACAGCCTTTGCTGCCCGAACGGCGGCAACAAGACGGTGGGCTGCTGCCAGATCCAGAACTTCATCGTCGGAGGCACCACCTATTGGTGGGAAAGCGAGACGTCGCTGGGTTGGAGGAACAAGACGATCTCCGACGCCGACCTGTCGGAACCGGGCCTCGTGCAGCGGCTGACCAACTGGATCGGCAAGAACGACCCCTGCAGCGGTGACAACGCGCCTGGACTGGCGCAGTCGCCGGCGGTGGACAAGGCCGGCTTCTGCGCCGCCTTCAAGCGCACCGCCGACTATGTCTGGAGCGTGTTCGAGCCGCAGTGCGACCCCAAGCGTGGCGCGTCGAACGCCACGTGCATCGCGACCAACTTCATCGGCTACACCCTGAAGGCCAGCGGCTACGACCCGGAAGCCTGCAAAGGCAAATGCCCGGGCCCCGATTGCCCGCACTCGTGCGTCGTCGAGAAGCTTCGTACTGAAAGCGTCCAGGCGCTGCAACGCGGCGTTCCGTGGTCGGCGTACGGGGACCCTGCACTGTGCGGCGGCTGCCCCAGCGAGGACGCGAGCAAGTGCTCGGCGGCGTGCGTCTATCCGGCGACGTTCTCTCCGAACGCGACGATCTACCAGAACGACGGCTTCCTGCATTTCTGGCCGCAGTACACCGGCATCTACAACCTGAACCCCTATGCGCGCCTCATCCACGACGTCGACGAAGGCCTTGCGTCGCCAGGCGCCTACGCGTTCTCGATCGACGATTTCTACGGCAACTTCGGCGGGCGCGGCTCGGCGATGATCGTCGAGGTGGGCGGCACGAGCGAAATGCCCAACAAGGACCCGTTCAATCCGTACGAGCGTTACGACGTGGCCTTCGGTCCCGGATGGGATCACGTCGACGTCTGCGGCCGCGTGTACCCGTCGCCGCTGGGCAAGAAGGACTTCAGCGTTCCGGTGTCGTTCTGGTCCAACGGCGTCAAGGTGCCCACGTCCGAATGCGTGATCAAGGTCTACGCAACGGCGAGCAACACCGAAAACTACATCGCCTACCTGGTCAAGGAAGTGACATACCCGGCGGTCGATCGCTACACGGGCAAGCAGCACTCGGTGCAGGGCCTGTCCGGGGTGTTTGCCGTGCGTGCGCCCACCGACTCGCCGACGATCGACGCCTACTGCAAGGCCAATTCGAACGGCGTGCCGGAATCGAAGTGCACAGGCAACCTCACCGCCGACGCCGGCCAGCTCGACTTCGTCGGGATTTCGAACGCGGCATGCTCGTCGAGCCAGCCGCTCGACGCGACGTGCGGCAAGCCGCTCATTCACCTCGCCATCCCGGCGCTCAACTAAACCATGCACACGACCTCTTCGTTTTCCGTTGAACCGGTTGGGCGCGTGCCGGCCCGCATCGACACCGTGGCACGTTCCGCGCGGTGGACGTGCATCGCCGCGGCGCTGGCGGCGTGCGGCGGCGCTCACGCGCAGTCCGCGCCGACGATGCAGCCTGCGGTAGGAACATGGACGCTGGGTGTCGAAGCGCTCGCGATGTGGCAGAAAGGCAGCCCGACGCCCACGCCCATCATCACCAGCGGCGTCGTCGGCCAGACGGGCACCAGCGTGCTGCTCGGCGGTGGCACGCTCGACACCAATGCGGGCGGCGGCTTTCGACTCTCCGGCAGCTATGGGATGAACGCCGATTGGGCGCTCGACGGGGCCTTTTTCTTCGTCGATCGCCGCTCCACGAGCCGCAGCGTCTCGTCGTCCGGGCTGCCCGATTCCACCGACTTGCTGTTGCCCTACTTCGACGTCAACGCGAATCGGGAAGCGGTCACGGAGATTTCGTTCGCCGGCGACTACAGCGGCACGGCAACGACGCAGTTGTCGAACCGGCTGATGGGTGCCGAAGGGAACGTCTCGTGGCCGCTGGCGTCGATGCGCGGCGTGTCGATGTTCGCCGGCGTGCGATGGCTGCAGCTCGAAGAAACGTACTCGATCGCGACCAGCAGCCCCAGCATTCCGCCGAATGCCATCGACATCTGGACCACCAGCGACGTGTTCGACACCTCGAACAACTTCTACGGGGTGCAGCTCGGCATTCGCGGACGCTACGACGACGATCGTTGGTACGCGACCGGCAGCGGCAAGGTGGCGCTCGGGGGCATGGTGGAGAAGGTCGGCATCGGAGGCCAGCTCAACACCAACGACTTCACCGGCTTCACCACGGTACGCACCTATGCCGGCGGCTATTTCGCCCTGCCGTCCAACATCGGCAACCGAACCCGCACCGAGTTCGCGGTGGTGCCCGAGCTGGCGTTGACCGTCGGCTATCACATCACGCCGACGATGAATCTCTTTGCCGGCTATAACGTGCTGTACGCGTCCAACGTGGTCCGGCCCGGCAACCAGATCGACCGGAACCTCAACACGACGCAATCGGTCGCATTTACCGGCGAGCCGGTCGTCGATCCGAGCGGCCCGGCGAAGCCGTCGTCCTCGTTCAACAGCTCGACGTACTGGGCGCAGAACCTGAGCGTCGGACTCGAGTTCCGGTTCTGATGAGAGGCCGCGCGTGCACGCGCGCGGTCACCATTCTTTAAACCAAAGTATAGTTTCTGTTCGGTCCAATCCGGTGTTGACTTGCCGGTATGGACCCGATTCAGAAGTCCGTCTTCCGAGGTACGTTCCCCGTCCTGGTGGCGTGCGCCGGCGCCGCGTTCCTGATCGTCTGGCTTGTTCTCGCGCTCATTGCCTAGGGTTCGCCATTTGGCTGAAATAGTGGTCAGGCGCGGCGATATCGGAAGAGCGCGAACGCAGCGATCAACAGCGCGACGGCCGTGATCGTGATCCCAGGCGCAGGAACCGGCTGCGTCTCGGCGGCCGCCAAGGGGCTCAACGTGATCTGAACCGTCCCGCCAAACCCAAATTCGATTCCGGTGTTGCAGCCGCCAACCCGGCCTTCGCCTTGTATGCCGAGTACATGATTGCCGGCGCTCACCGGGCCCACGTTGAACGTGCCGCTCGCCTGACCGGGACCAAGAAATGTGGTGGCGGCGCGTTCGACGCCGTCGACCAGGAAATGAATCAGCACGTCACCGCAATGACTCGCCGGCGCCGCGTACGACACCTGCAGCACGCCAGCGGTGGACACGGGTATGTTGGCCGGGGGCGAGCAAAGCTCGGTCGTCGGATTGGCGCAAAAGACCGAAATAGGCACCGACACCGTTTGCGCTGCGCCCGCGCCCGAGAACAATCCCAGCCCGAAAACGACGATCAAAACCAGAGCCGCTCGCATATGCCTCTCCCCTAGAGTTGGCTTGCGGGGAGGATTTTAGGGGGGAACATTTCCTAAATGCAACCCCTAGGGTTGTCCCCTAGGCGCCGCCCAGGGGAAGGCCCGCGGGCAGCGGACGTCGACCGCTAGGAAGGCCGTCTATCGAGAACGACCTCGCCTGACACGGGGTCCGTCACGCCGCGACCTTTACCGAGGGTCGCGTCCAGTTCGCTGCTGCCATGCGTGGGGGACGCCGGACTCGGCGTACGCAGCGCGCAGGGCGTGGTCGATCGACGCCACGCCGGCAGCGGGCGTCAGCGGATCGGCCGCGCCTACACAGGAAAGATGAGGGCGCGGGGCGATGAGCGCATTGATTGCCGCAGCGCTGAACTCCCTGCGCAGACCGGGCACGAAGAAATACTCGCCGTGCAGGTCGTCCGCCTCCGTGGCCACCAGCGCGTCGAACTCCGCGAGACAGCAAAGATCGACGCACGCGGCAACGCGCGGCTCGAGCGCCGCGGCCCACCATGCCATGGTGCTGCCCATGGACATGCCGAGCGTGATCACGGGCAGTGGGGCGAAACGCGGCTCGTTCGACAGCGAGCGCTTCCGCGTACGGCGGCGACGCGAGCGCGGGACGGCTTGCGACGAGCTCCCCCTTGCCGATGTCGAAGCGGTTCCCGTGCGCATGGCAATACAGCACGACTGCCTGCGGAGCGCGGGGCGAAACGAGGAGCGCAGGAACGGGCTCCCGGTCGTTCAGCTCGAAAGACCAGCGCTTGACGATGGCGCCTTCGCGCGCCTCGCGCCGCAGCAGGCGGCCGGCGGGCGAGTGATGCCGCTTTGGTAAATCGCCAAGCAGCGCAGTCAGCCGCTGC
>Ga0068870_10001097_pt1 | contig 10761 bp, 9 predicted proteins | sample KBSMisM62_FD_66599 | JGI IMG/M metagenome (GOLD analysis project Ga0068870, IMG submission 66599) | Miscanthus rhizosphere microbial communities from Kellogg Biological Station, Michigan, USA - KBS Miscanthus M6-2 | ecosystem: Host-associated > Plants > Roots > Rhizosphere > Soil ...
CAAGATAAGGCGACGGCTGGCCCGCCTGCCCTACGCCCAGCCACGCAACATTGCGAACGCGATTTGGCTGCTGCTGCGCACGCGCCACCATCGGCCACGCCACGGCCGCGCCTCCGAGCAGGGAGATGACATCGCGACGCCGCATCATCCGAACTCCAGGACAAGCGTCTCGCCGGGGACGGCGCAACCGGCGCATCGTCCTCCTTTTTGACAGCCCTGCCTAGCAACCCCGGCGCCTCACAAAGACCGGCGCAAACCTACCGTCCTTCGTGCAGCGCGATCAGCGCCTGCTGGCAGCGCGGCGACAAATTGTTCCTGTTGTAGTGCAGGCAGGCCGCGATGCGGCCGAGACCGGGACGAAGGCCGCCGCAATACATGGCAAAGTCGGCGCCGCAGGCGCTGCGGATGATGATCCGCTCCTCGCGCGGCGTCACCAGCAGCGGCGCCGGCTCCGCCGGCGGCGGCGCGACAGCAGGTGCGGCAACTGGCGCAGGCGCAGGTGCGCCAACGCGAGCGGGCGCGGCGCCCCTTGCGGCCGCAATGGTGGCAGCGCCGGCGAGCGCCTCCAGGCATGGCTTCGATAATGTGTGAACATTGCGCCGCAGGCAGGCAAACGAAGCCGAGCCGCCCGCCGGAATGCCGGCGCAATGCGTGTGGTAGTCGGCGCGGCAGGACCGGCTGATCGCCTTAAGCTCCGCCTGGCGTTGGAGCGCAATGGACTTGTGCGCGGCGACCGGCGGTGGCGCTGCAGCCGGCGGAACGGCGGGCGCCGCTTGCATCGTTGGCTGCGGCGCAAGTTGTGTCGTTTGCAGCGGAGCTGCCGGAGCCGCGGTTGCCGTAGGCGCACTTGCCGGCGCTCGCGCGGGTACGCCGGCCGGCGCAGGCATTGCCGGGCTGATCGCACTCACCGCGCTTTGGCAGCCGGACGAGAGCGTCGACATGTGTTGCTTCAGGCAATTCAGCGCGGGCGCGCCGCCGGTCGGCACCGACGCGCAATGCGCCATGTAATTGTTGCGGCAGGACGAGCGCAGCGCATTGAGCTGCGACTGGCTCGGCTGCTGCGCAAGCGCGTCGCCTGCAACGCCGATCGTTGCCACGGCCAGCATGGCGGACCACACAAGATTGAACCGGGAAACTTTGAACACGACAGCCATCGAACGCCCCTTCATTGCCTGTCCCCGAGGCATTTTAGCGGTTCGACCGGCACGCTGTAAGGGCTGAAGCCGCCAATCCATGTCCGCTTATGACCCAAAGCTGACATCGAAATCAAAAACTCCAGTTGCCTGAATGCAACGTGATGAAAGATTTCAACGCCTGGATATTTCAAGCCATCCTGCTACCTCCGAAGATTTGTGCAGCAGTCATAGGTTGCGGTCAGCGCGCCAGAATTTGGGCGGGGAAAACAGCATGAAGGTAGTGACAATTGTCGCCTTCACTCTGCTCGTCGTATTTGCTGCAGAGGCCGGTCAGCGTCGACACCAAAGCGCTTCAGCAGCAGTTATCTGCGACAATGATGGCCGCTGCACAGCTTTTGACGCGGCCAGAACGAGTCGAAGGAAAACGTACACCGCGGCCGCGGTGGCCAGGGCTAGCCCGACCGTGGGGCCGGTGCCCGTAACTCCTGCAGTCAGCACTAAGGAAGTTGCAAACACGGCTCCTGCAGTGAGCACTGCAGATTTGGAGTTGGCCTCGGAAGTGATCTTGCAATCGGTGCGTCGTTTTGATTTCGATGCCGCAGTTTTGTTTTCTGAGAGTCTGGTGGTGCCACTCGGTCTTGGAACAGTAACCGCGGAAACTGTCACGACGACTATGGCGGCTACCGCAGCAGGATTCACGGAAGCAACAACAGAGGTCATGGAGACGACGACTTCGGTGGCCACGCCGATTCCTGTTGCGCGCCCACTCGGTGCCGGCGGCAACAAGCCAGCCAGCATCGTGGTGTCTGCTAAGACAGGTGCGCGTGCTCATGTTGGCGGCGCGTATGCCGCACGTTTCCAGGCGTATATCGATGACCTGGAAAAGAACTACGGCGCGCGCGTGCTGTTCATGGGCGGCATTCGGCCTGGTCGATGTTCCGCTGAGAGCGAACATCCATGCGGAAAAGCGCTAGACCTGTGCCAGCTCCGGCGCGGCGTAGTTGATCCACGCTGCAATTTGCCCGGCCGTGTTGTCCTGGGTCAGATCGCCGCCGCGCACGGTCTCTTTGAAGGCGGTCGCTGGTGTCAGTCGGACTATGGTCATGCCCAAGTAGACGTGACCGCCGCTGCATGTGGCGATCCACCCGTTCAAATTGTGCGCCAATTGAAACCGCGTGCCATAGGCGCAGCCACGCGTGCTAGTAGCGCGCTCGGCTTGGTGACGTCCGCTTCTGGCTATTAGACGGCTTGCATTCCAAATAGAAGGCGAACGTCTGCTTTTGGCCCTTAGTAGACATCCGCTAGTGCACCGCACATGTCCGCTTTCAGGGGTAAAGCGGACATCAGTTCTCGTTACCTTACCCCCCTTTCGGTCCATTTATTTCGCGCGCTACCATGACCTACCAAGCCCTCGGGGGGCGGCAATGGGACGACGCGACTTCATTAAACTGCTCGGCGGCACGGTAACAGCTTTGCCGGGTTACACAGCATTGGCGCAGCAACAAATGCCGCTGGTGGGCTTCCTGAACAGCGCCTCGCCAGACACCTATCGTTTCAATGCAGATTCATTTCGCGAAGGCCTGACGAAAGCGGGGTTCGTCGAAGGCAGAAATGTCCGAATTGAGGAACGGTGGGCCAAGAGCGACTATTCCGTGCTGCCAGCGCTCGCCGCTGAACTTGTTGCGGCAGGTGTTGCCGTCATTGCGGCTACCGGCGATGTCGCCTCTGCGCGCGCAGCTCAGCGCGCGAGCAACACGGTGCCGGTGGTTTTTACAATTGGTGGTGATCCAGTCCGCTTTGGGCTGGTTGAGAGCATAAATCGGCCCGGCAAGAACGTGACCGGTATTCTTTTCAATCAAAACGTACTTGCCGCAAAGCGAGTTGAACTCCTCTGGCAAATCTCGCCAAAGATTTCTCGAATTGCGCTGCTAATGAATCCCACCAATCCAAATGTCAAAATTGAGCAGGCGGACGCCGAGGCTGGCGCAAAGAAACTGGGTCTGGATACTGTAACGCTAAACGCGACAAACGCGGGCGAAATCGACGTTGCCCTAGAACAGGTGATAACCGCGAAGGCAGACGCACTGATAACGGCCACCGATCCGATCTTGCTGGACCGGCGCGAGCAGATTGCTTCATTCGCCTCCGAACATAAGCTCCTTGTCATTGGCTTTGTTCGCCAATTTGCGGCGGTTGGTGCACTCCTAAGCTATGGCCCAAGTATCAGTTGGATGTACCGTCAAGCAGGCGAGTACGTTGGACAGATTCTGAAGGGATCGAAACCGGCAGAAATGCCCGTTCTTCAGCCGACGCAATTCGAGTTTGTGATTAATCTCAAGACGGCCAAATCTTTCGCGCTAGGCATTCCGCCTACCGTACTCGCGCGCGCCGACGAGGTGATTGAATAGATTACATCGATGTCCGCTTTTGGCCCTTAGCCGACATCGCCAGTTGCACCGCACATGTCCGCTTTGGGCCAATAGCGGACATTCCGCCATTCATTCGATCACCTCGTCGGCGGCCACGAGTAGGTTTGGCGGTACGGTGAGGCCGAGTGCCTTTGCGGTCTTGAGGTTAATAGCGAACTCGAATTTGGTCGGCTGCACGACTGGCAGTTCGGAAGGTTTAGCACCTTTGAGAATCTGTCCGGTGTAAACTCCCATTTGGCGAAACGAGTCGTTGCGGCTGGTGCTGTAGCTGGCGAGGCCGCCCGCTTCGACAAACTCGCGCCATTCGTACATCGCCGGTAGCCGGTGCCGTGCGGCGAGTGCCACGAGCTGATCGCGGACTATTTGGTAGAATTGGTGCGCGCTGTACAGCACAGCGCCAGCCTTTTCCCGCGCGATAGTTGCGAAAGCCTGTTCGACATCTTCGGGCGTGGAAGCGTTCACCACCAAGATTTTCTGTCCAAACGCAACTGCCGCCGTTTGGACGTCTTTGACCTGCGCGGCTGTTCCGGCGTTGGCGACAAAGGCGATCAATTCAGCTTTGGGCACGAGCGTACGAAGCAGCTCCAACCTCTTCGGTCCGAGCTCGTTGGTGAAGACGGCGACGCCGGTCGCGTTGCCGCCAGGCTGGTTGAGGCTTGCGACGAGACCTTGCCCTACCGGATCGGCACCGCTGCTGAACACAATCGGAATAGTCGAGGTCGCGCCCTTGACCGCCAGCGCCGAAGGCCCACTGGCGACAATCACGGCCACCTGGCGGCGGACGAAATCGGCGGCAATCGCCGGTAGCCTGCTGTCGTCGCCGTCAGAAAACCGGTATTGGACCGCGACGTTCCGACCGGCAACATAGCCCTCTTCTTCGAGGCCTTTGCGAAACGACGACAGCAATCGCTCTTCGTATTCCAACGATCGGCCGCTGACATATCCAATGACCGGCATGGTCTGTTGGGCGCGCGCCAAAGTCGACCATCCGGTCGCCACACCGCCCAGAACACCGAGAAATTCCCGCCGCCTCATGTCCGCCCCCAGGCTCAGGACGGTTATCGTACCAACCGGCACCAGCACTCTGGAAGAGGCCGGCGCGAAGCCCGCCATGTCCGCTTTGGGCCATAAGCGGACATTTCTATCGCTACGTCCAATGTCTGTTTTATTCGATCACCTCGTCGGCGCGGGCGAGTACGGCTGGTGGAATTGCGAGGCCTAACGCTTTCGCGGTCTTGAGATTGATCACCAGTTGATACTTGGTCGGTGCCTGTACGGGCATGTCGGCAGGCTTCTCGCCCTTGAGAATGCGATCAACGTAGCCAGCCGCGCGCCGATACTGGTCGACAAAATCAATCCCATAGGAGATCAGACCGCCGCCGGCGACGAAAGAGCGTTCGGTATAGACCGCGGGCAGTTTATGCCGGGCCGCTAGCGAAATGATTAGGTTGCCATGGCGCAGCGTCCCGCCACCCGCCGTCACAATCAGACCGCCATTCGGAGAACGCGCGAAGGCCGAGACAGCGCTCTCGATGTCGCCGGTGTCACGCAAGCCAACCGGGGTCACCTCCACCATGAGCGACGGCGCCATCGCTTGGATGGCGGCAAACTGCATGGCTCCGGAGCCTTGCGTATCCCGAAGCACTGCCACTCGCGTCATGCCGGGCACGACTTGCTTGAGCAGCTCCAGCCATTTCCCGCCCATGCTGTATTCAAATTCCATGAACCCGGTGGCGTTGCCGCCCGGTCGCGCCAAGCTGTCGACGAAGCCGGCACCGACCGGATCGGCGATGATCGGGAACACAATCGGCACGGTGCGGGTAAGCTGCAACAAGGGTCCTACGGTCGAGGTGCCATGGGCCAGAATGACGTCCGGCGCGAGCGCAATCAATTCCGACGCATGTCTGCGGATTTCAACGGTATTCCCTCCGGCCCAGCGCGTGTCGATTCGCACATTACCGCCGGCGGTCCAGCCGAATTGCTGCAGCGACTGCAGGAATGTCGCGACCCAGGTTTTGAAATTCGGATCGTCAACAGCTGCGTTCAGGAGGATGCCAATGCGCCGTGGCCGCTCCTGCTGTGCTCGTGCCGCGAGCGGCCAAGCCGCCGCACCCCCAATTACGCCGAAAAACTCTCGCCGCCGCATCCCCACCCCCGGCTCACGATAGGCATCGTAGCGGCTCAGGCACAGACATTGAAAGACCCAGGCAATGTCCGCTTTGGGTCACAAGCGGACATGTGCGCCGCAAAATGCGATGTCCGCTTTACCCCCAAAAGCGACCGAAAAAGCAGACATACAGCAAATGGTCATGTTTGCTTTACTCCCGAAAGCGGACGTCAGGATAGTCCGGCAGTTTCATCCCACCGTAATAAGGACATTACTCACCACGCGATCGACTTTCCGTCGAGTGCCGCCAACAATTTTGCATCGTGTCCGTAGATATCCGAACGGAAGTTGACAAAATCGCCGTCGGCCCAAGCGGTCATATAAGTGATGTGGACGGGCAACGGATTCTTCAGGTTCACAACCGTGTTCTTGGCTGAGGCAACTACCTGGTCGATCCGGTCTCTATTCCATCCCGAGACGCCACCCGCACGAAGGACCTGGTCAGCCAGATCGAGCGGTCTTGCGAGTCGGATGCATCCATGGCTGAAGGCTCGCACATTTCGGCTGAACAGGCTGCGCGCTGGACTGTCGTGCAGATAGACGTTGTGCTCGTTTGGAAACATCAGCTTTACGCTACCCAGTGCATTATTGGCACCTGGCCGTTGCCGAACCTGAAATGGGACATTCCCACCGCCATATCGAGACCAGTCAATTGACGTTGGATCGACCACCTGATTCCCGCGGACGACCTCAAATCCCTGCGCCGATAAACTCGCCGGGTTCTTTCGCAGCTTAGGCAGTTCCTCATTGACCAAGATAGCGGGCGGTACAGTCCAATATGGATTGAACTCGACATACCGGATGCGATCGCTGAACACCGGGGTGCGGTGGTAGGGCTTGCCGACGACGACGGCCATTTGCTCCTCGACATTGCCACCGTTGATGCGGCGCAGGTCGAATCCGGCGATGTTGACGATCACGTATTGCTGGCCAAGGTCTTCCGGCATCCATCGCAGACGCTCCATGGCCATGACGATACTTTGGATGCGCTCCTGGATCGGCACATTCATCGCAACAATCGTGGAAGCACCGATAACGCCATCGCTTTCCAAACCCTGACGCGCCTGGAATCGCTTGACGGCGTCCGTCAGCGCGTCGTCGTAGATTTCCGGTTCAACCGATGACGGCCTGACGCCGTCGGTCAGCCTCAGCCTTGTGCGAATGGCCGGCACCCGGGGGTCCTTCGTACCGGGCTTAAGCGACTCGCCCAATGGCACGGAGCTCCACCCGCCCCTGTCCGCAAGCGCGAGATAGTTGACGAGCGCAGCGCGAAGCGCAGCGTAACGGGGGTTCGAAGGTTGCCACGCGCTGAAAAACCGATCCAGGCTGTCGGTGGTTGCAAGACTTTTCAAAGCCGCCGTCTGGTCGATGGTGCGCGCTTCGATGAAGAAATTCGGGTCAACTTTCCGCGGCAGGAAACGCCCTACTTTGATGTCGGAGGCGTACTCAAGAAAAGCTGCCGAAAAAAACAGCTCAACCAAAGCCAGGCTGCGCTTGTCGTCTGTTGATTTGGCGGCAGTGAGCTTTGCAAGTTGTTTGCTGGGATAGTCGTTCGGATCGAGACCATCACTTGCAGCATTTTGCAGCCGCGCCAGCAGTTCATCAGGACGGTGGCTGCCAAGCCACAGCAGTTCGCCTGAGAAAACTTGGTAATACTCCCACAATGCATCGCGCCGCTGTTTTACCGGTAACGGCAGGCTTTCCTCGTGGACCAAGAGGTCCAGCACATTGATGCGAATGATCGCAAGCTCGCGGGGCGAGCTAACGATCTGCGCCAGCGGCTGCGAGGTCTGGCAAATCAACGACAACCAGAAAACAGCTAAGCCCGTTGCAAGTCGGGCGATCGCATTCGGCCGTAAACCGCGCGGCAATCGCCACCAGCCGGTTTCCGCCACATGTCGGCGCGGATTATTGCATGGGCGGCGCATACAGAAGACCTCCTTCATTCCACAGAGCGTTCATTCCACGGTTCAGCTTAAGGGGCGTATCCGGCCCCAGGTTACGTTCGAAAATCTCGCCGTAGTTGCCCACGCCGCCAATCAATTTGAAGAGCCAGTCGTGCGACAAGCCCAGCGAACGCGCCGCTGGTAGGCCCAAAGCCATCGCCTGTTGACCTTTCTCAGCCGCTACCGATTTCGAGTTGATACCAAGTTCCTCCGCATTGATCAGTGCAAAAAGTGTCCAGCGTACGAGGCTGGTCCAACGCGAATCGTCATCGCGTGTGACGGGACCCAATGGCTCCTTGGAGATTACGTCACGCAGAATGACATGGTCCTCTGGCGAGGGCAGTGAGGACCTCTCTGCCGCCAACCCGGAGCGATCGCCGGTAAAAACGTCGCATTTCTTCTCGGCGTATGCTGCATGCGCTTGCGCTCGCTCCGTGAATGCCAGGAAGGAGACCTTGAGATTGTGCTTTTGAAAAAACTGCGACGCATTCATTTCGGAGGTTGTGCCCGTAGCAACGCAAATTTTAGCGCCGCCGAGCTGAAGCGGACTGGTTGCCCCATACAAGGCAGGCAACAGAAATCCCTGCCCGTCAAAATAGCTGACCCCGGCAAATGCAAGGCCGAGTTCAAGCTCGCGCGACATTGTCCAGGTACTATTCCGCGATAAGAGGTCGATGCGACGGCTCTTGAGGGCGTCGAAACGAGCCTCTGCCGACAAGGGCCGATATTCGACCTTGGCAACATCACCGAACACGGCAGCCGCAATAGCCTTGCAGAAATCGACGTCGAATCCCCGCCAAACGCCAGAACCGTCCTTCTCAGAAAATCCTGGAAGACCTTCGCTTACACCGCAGATAAGTATACCTCTCGCGCGAACGTCATCCAGAGTCCCGGCAATTGTGCTGGAAGGCGCAGCGACACCACTGATCCAAAGCGCCGAGGCGAAGCAGACGATTGATGGAGCGCGCAAAAAGCGCGTCTGACGCTCTACATGATGCCCTGACCAGCAGCCGCTTCGCGATTCCAAATTCGGCGAGCAACGCGTTCGTTTCATAGGCACTTCTCCAGCGTTCAATCTTTAGGGTAGCGGAATCCTGCCTTCCCCGACAATTAAATGATTTTCGTGGGCCAATAATCTAAAATCGGGATGGGCTTTGGAGCATACTTTTGAACCAACGGTATTTATGGCGTAGTCGGACGGAGTTGAAAATGCGATACGTGGTATTTCTTTTAGCCGGCATATTCACGCTGGTTCTTTCATTCGACGCCGTCGCGCAGACATCCTTAACATCCTCATCCGGGTTGTCTGGTCGCGCGTTACGTAAACAAGACCGCCAGGTGTGCACAGCGGCATCCGTGCAGAAAAGCATTGCAAGGCGAAATCGAGCCGAATTCGTCAAGACGTGCATGGCCAATAGACAGGGTGAAAGAAGAGCAGCGGCAAGAGCGCTGCGCAAACAAGACCGTCAGACGTGCACAGCAGAGTCCGTACAAAAAAACATTGCACGCAGAAACCGAGCCGAATTCGTTCGGAAATGCATGGCGGTCCGGCAAGGTGAGCGAAGATCAGCTGGCCGATAGGTCTAGCCCGTGTCGGCACGGTGACCGGTCAAGATGCCGCGAGATTAAATTCCGTACTTGCTCTGAGTTTTGCCGCCAGATCATGGCCGACCACACGGTCGACTGCTGAAGCGATTAAATCGTCAGCGCGAACAAGCTTGCGCAGCTTTTCCATTTCCAAAATAAAAGCGCGCGTGATGCGCTCTGCAGTGACAGTCGCGGATGCCGCGCTACCCGACAGGAGCGCAAGTTCGCCGACCAAGGAGCCGCCATGCAAACGTGTAACTGTTCGCCCCTGAGACTCGACGACCATCTGCCCGTCGCAGATCAAAAACAGCTCCCTGACCGGCTCACCTTCCCGGGTCACCTGGGTGCCTGGCTCGAGAGTTCGCCAACTTCCGACTTTAACGAGCTGCGCCAGTTGCTCTCGGGTCAAGCTCGCAAAGGCACCCTGGCTCAGAAGGTGCAACTCCTTCATGTACCGCAGCCGACCTTCGTCAAACACCAGACGGAATATCTGATACAGGTTGATGACAATAAAAATAGCGTCCCAGCCAATGCCTGTGTGCATGTCACCGCTGGACATTCTGAAATACAAAATCTCAAAAATAAGACCGATAACGGCGATGACGCGCAGCCAAAAAACGTTCGTCATCCAATAAGAAAATGCGATCAGAACATATGACACATGTCCTGGGACATCAGACCAGGAAGCACCCCACTCGCCCATACTGACCTCCCGTGTCCATACGGTGAGCTTTGGTCAGAATATACAGCGAGGCGCCACCGTCTCATTGTGAAGTGCCTCACAGAGAGAGCGTCCGAATCTGCTCTGGGGTCAAAACGGACATGCGCGGGTACAATGTCCGCCATGGGCCAGAAGCGGACATGTCGCCGAAAACCTTTTGCCGGCTCGTCCACATTGGCGTGGCCGCGTCTTGGGCGTCCAGGAAGGCCAGCACAACGTGGCCGTGGCTCGATCGAATTGCGCAAAAACTGCGCTACCTCTCGGCAGGTATCGTCATGATCCTTGGTCTGGTGATGTCGGCATTTGGATTTCATGCCGCATGGCTTGCCACCCATCGCAAGCCGAACTGGATGGCGTGACGCCAACCTTGACTTGCGTCGTCTTTGGTATCATCTAATCCATGTCGGGCCACATCGCAGTCGCCCGGCTCCTTCAAGGCATATCGCCCAAGCACTGCACCTTGCCCACACGTCGGGCCGAGGGCTTTTGGCGATCTGTCGATCACCATAGGTCCAGTTCCGGCGGCGGCAATGGAGAAATCCATGTCGGGTCCAATGCAGTCACCCGGCCGCTTCAAGGCATTTTGCCCAAGCTCTGCGCATGCCCCGTTTCGGCGAGCCGCACGTTACCGGCAACGCCTGACGGCAGTTCGGAGACAGCAAATGTCAACACTATTCAGAAATCCGCCTGGCACATTCGCCGAGTACGAAAATTCCAGGTCTCCCGCAGCCGATCCTTTGCGGGACAACCACCTCGTCCTGCTGACCATCAACCG
>Ga0068870_10001105_pt1 | contig 10729 bp, 8 predicted proteins | sample KBSMisM62_FD_66599 | JGI IMG/M metagenome (GOLD analysis project Ga0068870, IMG submission 66599) | Miscanthus rhizosphere microbial communities from Kellogg Biological Station, Michigan, USA - KBS Miscanthus M6-2 | ecosystem: Host-associated > Plants > Roots > Rhizosphere > Soil ...
GCTCCAGGCTGGCGGAGGTACACGCCGAGCCCGACGAAACAGCCACATCGTTGATTCCCATCAGCAGCGACTCGCCCTCGACGTACGCGAAGCTGATGTTCAGGCTGTGCGGCAGGCGATGCTCCATCGAGCCGTTCACGTAGAGCTCGTCGAGATTCTTGTGAAGCCCCGCGTTCAGTCGATCGCGCAGCTTGCTGAGACGTTCGGTATCAGCCGCCATCTCGAGCCGGCACAACTCCGCGGCCTTGCCGAGACCCACGATCCCGGGCACGTTCAGCGTGCCCGATCGCATGCCGCGCTCGTGACCGCCGCCGCTGATCTGCTCTGAGAGCAGCACGCGCGGGTTGCGTCGCCGGACGTAGAGCGCGCCGACACCCTTGGGGCCGTACATCTTGTGCGCGGTGAGCGACAGCAGATCGACCTTGAGGTCGTTCACGCTGACAGGAACTTTGCCGACGGCCTGAACGGCATCTGTGTGGAACAGGATCCCCTTCTCTTTCGCGATCGCACCAATCCCGGCGATCGGCTGCAGTACGCCGATCTCGTTGTTCGCCGTCATGATGGTGATGAGGATCGTCTTCTCGGTGATCGCGGCGCGCAGGTCGTCGAGGCTCACGCGCCCGTCCTTCTGCACCGGAAGGTAGGTCACGCGCATTCCCTGTTTCTCGAGCTTCTTGCACGTATCGATGACGGCTTTGTGCTCGGTCACGCAGGTGATGACGTGGTTCCCCTTCTCGCGGTACATCTCCGCGACGCCCTTGATCGCCAGATTGTTCGATTCCGTGGCGCCGCTCGTGAAGATCACTTCCTTGGCGCTCGCGCCAATCAGATCCGCCACCTGCTTGCGAGCGTTCTCCACCGCTTCCTCGGCTTCCCAACCGAACGCGTGATTGCGGCTCGCAGCGTTGCCGAACTGTTGCGTGAAGTACGGAAGCATCGCCTCGACCACGCGCGGGTCGACCGGGGTGGTGGCGTGGTAATCCATGTAAATCGGAAGCTTCATCGTCATCCTTGTCGCGGGCCATGGCCCGCGCTCGTTCCGCCCCTGCGCACGACGGCTAACTCAACTGCCGCGGGAGCGGAGTCACTTTCCGCGGCCATTTCGGCGATACTCACCGTCCCGAGCGTCGAGACGATGCGTTCGCGAATCTGCCACAACGGACCGCGCACGTTGCACTTGCTGTACTGCTCGCAGTCGTGTTTGTCCGACGAGCACGCCGTAACGGTGAACGGACCGTCAATTGCCTGGATCACGTCGGCCACACTGATAGAGCCTGACGGCCGACTGAGCATGTAGCCGCCGCGCGTTCCCTGCGTCGAGACCAGCAACCCCGTTCGTACGAGACGTTGGAGCACCTTGGCCATCAGCTCGATCGGGATGTCGTACCGTTCCGCGATGTCGCGAGCGCTGGTCGACGCAGTCGGGCTGCCCTGCTTTCGCGCAAGGTGGTTCATCGCGATAAGCGCGTAATCAGCCTTTTTCGACAACCTCAGCATGATTGCTCAGTCAAATCCGACCGCTCTAGTCGGTATTTTAGTCCCCGGGGCAAAACTCCGTCAATAACGGTCGGAATTACGTGCCGGGTCTAGAAGCAAGACCCGCCCTACGACACTTGTAGGCCGGGTCCTGTTCTTCGGACCCGGCGTCAGTACTTCGGTTGGGATGGGTCGACCTTATCAATCCACTCCAGGATCCCGCCCTTGAGATTCTTCACGTTGGTGAAGCCCACGGTTTTCAGGAAGTCCATCGCCTTTGCGCTGCGACCGCCCATCTTGCACTGCGCGACGATTTCGCGGTCGCGCGGAAGCTCCTGATAGCGCCTGGGTAACTCACCGAGCGGAATCAACGTCGACCCGGGGATACGGTTGATCTGGTACTCGTTCGGTTCCCGCACATCGAGAATGAACGGCGTCTCGCCCGCGTCCAGCTTCTTCTTCAGTTCAACCGGCGTAATCTCCCAATCGTTCACGGCTCCTCCAACGTTCTCGTTTGCGTGCGCGGGAGCAATTCCACAGAACTGGTCGTAGTCGATCAGCTTCGTGACCGTCGGATTCGTCCCGCACACCGGGCACTCCGGATCCTTCTTCAACTTCAGCTCCCGGAACTTCATCTTCAACGCGTCATAGATCAGGAAGCGACCGATGAGAGGCTCGCCAATACCGGTCACCAACTTGATCGACTCGGTCGCCTGGATGACACCGATGATTCCAGGCAACACGCCAAGCACTCCACCCTCCGCGCAGCTTGGAACCAGCCCAGGCGGCGGCGGCTCTGGATAGAGGCAGCGATAGCACGGCCCTTCCTTTGTCCCGAAGACCGATGCCTGTCCCTCGAAACGGAAGATGCTCCCGTATGCGTTGGGAATCCCCAGGAGCACGCACGCATCGTTGACGAGGTATCGGGTTGGAAAGTTATCCGTGCCGTCGAGGATCACGTCGTAGCCCGTGAAGAGGCGGAATGCATTCTCGGAGGAGAGTGCCTCTTCGTAGGTATCCACTTGCACATGCGGATTCAGAGCGACGACCTTGTTCTTCGCAGACTCCAACTTCGTGCGCCCGACGTCTTGGGTCGTGTGCAGCAACTGACGCTGCAGATTGCTGAAGTCGACGACATCGAAGTCGACGATGCCGAGGCGGCCGATACCGGCGGCAGCAAGATACATTACGGCGGGTGAACCAAGTCCACCCGCGCCGATGCAGAGCACGCTGGCCTGTTTCAGCTTGCGCTGACCGTCCATGCCCATCTCCGGCATGATCAGGTGCCGGCTGTAACGCTTGATCTCTTCCGCGGAGAGGTCGTCCGAGCGGCCCTGAAGGCCCGTCCCTGCATTCGCAGGCGGCGTAGCCGTCGTCGGGGCTCCACCTGCGACGGATGGGACGATGCTCAGCGTGTCACCGGCTTTGACCGGCGTCGCTTCACGCTGCAGGTAGCGAATGTCCTCGTCGTTCAGATACACGTTGACGAAGTTCCGCAGCTTGCCGTTGTCGGCATAGAGATGTTTGCGGAGTCCCTCGTAACGCGTGGTGAGGTCGCTGAGCAGTTCGCCAACTGTGGCGCCACTGACTTCCACGGCCTCGTGCTTGTCGGTGAACGGGCGAAGCGGCGTCGGAATGTTAATGATGTTCGGCATATGTCAGACGTTCCGGGTCGAAGGCTGAACGATCCTCACGAAGCCGCCACGAGGTCATTGCCTCGGGCTTCCCCGAGCGGACGGAAACGATGATGTACGAAAAGAACGGCCACGCGTGATCGAGATCGTATTGCGACGGCCGCGCGGGGTGATCCGGATGCGAGTGATAGAACCCAAGGAGATCGGCACCAAGCTCCGACGCCCGCCGCTCTGCCGCAGTGTAATCCTGCGGGCGAACGAGGAATCGCCGGCGCGGTCCTTCCTCTGTCGTGTTCGAAAGAGCGAGCGTCGCAGTGACCACGCCGTCGCGCCCGTAGAGCGCTCCGCAGCATTCGTTTGGGTACGTCTCGGCGCCGTGCGCGCGAATGGCCCGTTCAACCCCGGGCTGTAACGCCAGCGTCGGCGTCGTGCTTTCGTCCCAGAAGCGCTCCGACAGGTACTTTTCACCGCCGTCGCAGAAGACGACAACGATCACCGCATTCGACGTATTCCGCGCAACGCGTAGCGCCCCGGCAAGATTCGCGCCGCTCGAGATGCCGACAAACAAGCCGTCCTGCGCCAGCCTCCGCGTCAACTCGTGCGCTTCTTCGGTGCTGACGCCAATGTCCTCATCAGCCAGCGTGGGATCGTAGATGCCGGGCACGATGGCCGTTTCCATGTGTTTCAGCCCTTCGAGTCCGTGGAGCGGCGAGTCGGGCTGGACCGAGATCAGCCGGATCGAGGGAGTGACTTCACGCAACCGCCGGCCCACGCCGACGAAGGTGCCGCTCGTGCCCAGCCCGGCAACGAAGTGCGTCAGGCGTCCGCCAGTCTGCTCGAGGATCTCGGGACCCGTCGTGTCGTAGTGGGCGAGCCAGTTGCCCGCGTTGTTGTACTGGTCGGCATAGAAATACCGATCCGGTTCGGCAGCGTACATCGCCTTGGCGCGGAGAATCGCGCCATCTGACCCCTGCATCGGATCAGTAAAGACGATCTCGGCGCCGAACGCGCGCAGGATCCGCTTCCGTTCCGGCGTGACGTTCTCGGGAACGCAGAGCCGCACTCGATAGCCTCGCGCCGCACCGATCATCGCGTAAGCAATCCCGGTGTTTCCGGAAGTCGCATCGAGGATCATCTTGTCGTGCGTCAGGGCGCCTGACCGTTCGCCATCGGCAATCATTCGGGCGGCCGGCCGATCCTTGACAGAACCGCCGGGGTTGCGCCACTCAGCCTTGGCGTAGAGCTCGACGTTGTGCAAACCCGCTTCAAAGTTGATAAGGCGGACGAGAGGGGTATTCCCGATTAAATCAACGACAGAGGCGGCTGTTCTCAGCGGGCCGGAGGTGGCAACCGACATATCCGACTGGTCTAGTCCTGATTATACTGGGCTTCGGGCTACAGGCCACCGGCGACAGGCTTGCCTGACGCCCATGTTCGAAGTTCGGCCTATTTGGCCACCCGGCCTTCCGTGTCGCGCGTCTCGATCGCACCCAGATTCAGCTTCTTCAACTGCGGTTCGATCTTGCCTTTATCACCCACCGCAATGACAACCATGCTGGTCGGGACAAGGTACTTCTTAGCTGCCGCCAGCGCCTGATCCGCGGTCACGGCATTCACTTGTTCCGCGTAGCGGGTGTAGTAGTCGAGGCCCAAATCGTAGATGAACACATTCGAGAAGTTGCTGACCGCGTTCGCGCTCGACTCGAAGGCACCCGGAAGCGAATTCGAAAGCGAGTCCTTCGCCTTCTTCAACTCGTCCTCCGATACCGGACGGTCGATCATTCCCCGCACTTCTTTGAAAATCTCCGACACGGCGGGACCTGTTACGTCGGTTCGAACGCCGGAAGCGACCTGGAACGGTCCTGGCGCTCGACGGAACGAGAACTGCGACGATGCGCCGTAGGTGTAGCCGTGCTGCTCACGCAGGTTCATGTTGATGCGGCTCGAGAAGAGACCACCCAACGCGAGATTCATGACCTGCATCGGACGGAAGTCGGGCGATGAGCGGGCCGCCCCGATTGCCGCCACACGTACTTGCGTCTGCGGACTTCCTGGCTTGTCTACGACCACCACGCGCGCCGCTGTCGTCGTCGGCGCTCCGAGAGCGGGCTGCGCAGGTGTGCCGGATTGCCATGAGGCGAAGGACTTCTCCGCCAGCATGCGAAGTTCGTCCATCGAGATGTCGCCAGCCACGACAAGAGCGGCGTTGTTCGGCACGAAGTTCTGCTTCCAGAAGCCGACCATCTCATCGCGCGTCAGCGCCTTGACAGAAGCTTCTGTCCCGACTTCGCTGTAGCCGTACGGATGTTTGGGCCCGTAGAGCGCCGCCGCCGTCACCTGCGCCGCTACCTGACCTGGATTGTCCCGCTGCTGTACCAGGGCAGCGAGCCGGCTCGCGCGCTGTCGCTCGATCTCTTCGGCGGGGAACGACGGGTTCAGCGTCACATCCGCGAGGATGTCCAGCATCGCCGGAAAATTCTTCGTGAGCGATCGCGCGGAAATCGTTGTCGCATCCATCGAGCTCGAGGTGCCCAGAGACGCGCCAAGTCTCGCGACATCGTCCGCGATCTGGAGCGCGTTGCGCTTGGACGTCCCCTCGTCGAGCATCGCGGCGACGAAGTTCGCCATGCCCGGCTTGTCGAGAGGATTGGCGTCGCTGCCGGTTCGCAGCACGAGATTCGAGGCCACGATTGGCAGGCCGCGCCGCTCGCTCAGGATCAGCGTGAGGCCGTTCGAGAGCGTCGCCGAGACCGGCGTCGCCAGTTGCAGCGGACGCGCCTGTCCGGCGCGCGGGACCTCGTTGCGCCACGGCTCATCGGCGTTGATCGATTCGCCGCCGGCCTGCGCCGCGGCGGGAGCGGGTGGCGTGGGAACCTGCGCGACGGCCTCGGGCTCGCCCGGAATGACATGCATGACCACCCGCGAGTTCGGGGTCAACTGGTCCTTCGCGAAGGCCATCATCGAATCCGCGTTCACTGCGCGATAACGCTCGATGTCCTTGACAAGATAGTCAGGCGTACCGAGATAGTGGTTGTAGGAGTTGAGACGATCCGCAACGCCGCCAAACCCGCCGAGCCGTTCCAAACCTCCAATGATGTTGGTCTCGATCGTGTTGCGCGCCTGTTCGATCTCGCGTGCGTCGACCGGTTTCTCGCGAAACGCCGTGAGCTCCTCCTCGATGGCTTTTTCGAGTTCTTCCACCGTGTGTCCCGGGCGCGCAGTCGCTTCGATCTGAAAGATCGACCCAAGGATGAGCGAGTACTGCTGCGCCGAGACCGTCTGTGCGATCTGTTTCTCGTAGACGAGCTTCTTGTAGAGGCGACTGGAGCGGCCGCCACCGAGCACGTTCGAGGCGAGGTCGGCGTCGGCATCACCCGGCTTGAGGATGGGCGACGTCACCCACGCCATATACACACGGGGAAGCTCGACGCGAGCCTTCACCACCTTGCGGCGTTCCGCCGTGATCTTCGGCGTCTCGGCTTTGATGGCGGGAACATCGGGACCGCGCTTGAGCGTGCCGAAATATTTCTCCACGAGTGATTTCGCGATTGCGGGATCGAAATCGCCGACGATCGCGAGGCTGGCGTTGTTGGGTGTGTAGTACTGCTTGAAGAACCGTCTGACATCATCGAGCTTCACGGCCTGGATGTCTTCGTGCGATCCGATGACGTTGCCGTAGTAGGGATGCCCCTTCGGAAAGAGGCTCTGGATCAGCGACTCTTCGGCCAATCCGTACGGCTGGTTCTCGACGCTCTGACGCCGTTCATTCCTCACGACGTCCTGCTGATTGGAAAGCGCAGCCTGGTCGACTTTGTCCAGCAAGTAGCCCATGCGATCGGACTCGAGCCAGAGCGCCAGCTCCAACTGGTTGGTCGGGACCGTCTGGAAGTAGTTCGTGCGATCGTAATCTGTCGTGCCGTTGATGTCGCTCGCACCCGCCGCCTCGAGCAGCTTGAAGTGCGAATCGGGCGGTACGTGCTTCGAGCTCTGAAACATCATGTGCTCGAACAGGTGCGCGAATCCGGTCCGGCCGCGCTCCTCGTTGGCCGGACCGACGTGATACCAGAGATTCACGGCGACCATTGGCACCCGCGCGTCACGGCTCAATATCACGTCAAGCCCGTTCGGCAGGGTGTACTTCTCGAACGCGATACGTGGAATATCGGCAGTCGCCGACTGTGTGTCGGTCTTTTTCGCCACACAGCTCGTCAGACCGCATACCGCAACGATGAGAACAGCGAGGACGTTTAAGTAGTCTCTATTCAACATGTCTATATATGCGGCAGCAGTTCAGCCGCGTCCGTTCCTGGTTGTCTTCAACGGGGCAGCCTGGAGACTTGCCCACAGGTACCAACACGCCACGGATCGATAGGGCCGCCATGTCTCACCGATCTTTGTCAGGCGCTCCGGTGAGGGCAGCGTGCGAAGCTTATACGCTCTTTGGACGGCTTTGACGATGCCAAGGTCCCCGACCGGGAGCACGTCGGGCCGGTGGAGGCGAAACATCAGGAACATCTCGGCCGTCCAGCGGCCGATTCCCTTCACGCTCGTCAGTGCCTGGATCACGTCATCGTCGGTCATCGCATCGAGGGCGTGAAGCTGCAGTGAACGGTCCAGAATCCGTCCGCACAAGTCACGCACGTATCTGACTTTCTGCCCGCTGAAGCCGACGGCCCGAAGCTGCTCGTCGGACACCCGTGACACAGCGGCCGGAGTGGGATTGCCATCGAACAGCGCCGAGAAACGTCCCTCGATTGTCCTGGCGGCCTTGGTGGACAACTGCTGCGCGATGATCGCGTGTAGCAGCGCGTGAAACGGGTCCGTACGTTGCGCCGACGCCAACCCGCACTCACCGTGTTGGCGAATCAGCGTAGCAATCACCGGGTCCCGGCGCATCAAGGCGCGGCGGGCGCGAGCGTAGTCGATCGACGTCATGCCGAAAAGCCAATTTTAGCCCGCCAATTGCCTCACTTCAGAACAGCCGTCACGGTCACGCGTGCGCGGATTTCCATCTGGCCGGCGGCAATCGGCGGAGCCGCATCGGCGGCGGCACTCTGAGCGGCCTGGCGAAGGTACGGCACAGGCATCGGCGGCGACACCGTTCCCTGCTCGTCAACTCGCAGAATCCGGTCGATACTGCGCCCGGCCCCGGCCGCTGCAGCATCCGCCTTTGCGCGGGCGTCCGAGACGGCCATCCGCAGCGCCTCGCGTTCCAATTTCGCATGGTCCTTCATGTCGAACCTGATGCCGTTGAGCGAGGTCGCCCCCGACCCGACGGCGATCTCGAGATACTCACCGACGCGGTCGATCGTGTCGATCCGCACTTCGATGGCGTTGCGGGCGACATAGCCGCGTCCAACGCGTTTGCCATTCACGAAGTCCCATTCGTACTGCACGTCGTAGCCAGTGGTGCGAATGGCGTCGGCCGGGATGCCGGCGGCACGCAGCTTGTCCTGCACCGGGCGCATCAACTCAGTATTGCGGCTCTGCGCTTCGCGCGGGCTCGCCGCCCGGGATTCGGCGCCGATCGTGATCCACGCTCGATCGGGTACTGCGGTGACGAGACCCTCACCAATGACGACGACCACGGGTTCGGCAGATGGCGCGGGTACTTGTTGCGCAGCCGTCACAGCGGGCACGAGCCACAGCAGGAACATGAGAATGGCGGGCCTGACCATCGTTCTTCCTCTCCCCTGATTCTGACGCCAAAGATATCGCCCAGGTTGTTCCTCACTAGAATGGAGCCCGCATGCCCCAGAGTGGTCCGCTCAGTGGTGTTCTGGTCCTCGATCTCACGCGAGTCCTGTCCGGCCCGTTCTGCACGATGATGCTCGCCGACATGGGGGCGCGAGTCATCAAGGTAGAACGTCCTGGAGACGGCGATGAGACACGCGCGTGGGGGCCGCCGTTTGTGGGAGGCGAGAGCGCCTACTTCCTCGGCACCAATCGTAACAAAGAAAGCATCGCCCTCGACTTCAAGCGGCTCGACGGGCGTCGCATCATCGATCGCCTTGTCGATCAAGCCGACGTCGTCGTCGAGAACTTCCGACCCGGAACGCTCGCCCGTCTTGGCCTGGATTACGCGTCGCTCAAGGAGGCGCATCCCAAACTGGTCTACGCCTCGATCTCGGGATTCGGACAAACCGGCCCGCGCCAATTCGAGGCCGGATACGACGCCGTCGTGCAGGCCGAGGGCGGGTTGATGAGCATCACGGGCGATGCCGGGGGACCGCCGTTTCGCGTTGGCGTCGCCATCGCGGATCTCGTTGCCGGTATGCTGGCGGCTCACGGAATCGTTCTCTCTCTGTTCGCACGTGAGAAGACCGGCCGCGGTCAACAGGTCGATATCGGTATGCTCGATGGTGTGGTCTCGATCCTGAGTTATCACGCGTCGATGCACCTGACCGCCAACATTCGATCCGGTCGGGTCGGCAATCGACACGCGACGATTGCGCCGTACGACACGTTCGCTGCCGCCGACGGGGAGTTCTTCCTGGCGGTTGGCAACGACGATCAATTCCGGCGGTTCTGCACGGCCGCTGGCGTCGGCTCACTTCCTCAGGATCCGAGGTACGCGACCAATCCCGCTCGCGTGGTGCATCACCTCGAGCTGCGTCAGCAACTCTCGCCCGTCCTCTGCATGCGGCCACGGGCATACTGGATCGAGATCCTGACCGGGGCCGGCGTTCCGTGCGGCGCTGTGCGCGATGTACCTGAGGCGCTCGCCGATCCGCAGATCCTGGCACGCGAGATGATTCAATCGGTTGAACACATCACCGCCGGGATGCTCAAAGTCGTCGGCGTGCCCATCAAGCTCTCGGAGACGCCAGGATCGGTGCGAGCCGCGCCGCCGACGCTGGGGCAGCACACAGATGCGATCCTGCGAGAGCTGCAGGTCGGCGACGACGAGATCGTCCGCCTGCGTGATGCGCGCGTGATCGGTTAGCGAGTGAATGGCGATCGTCTCGGGGGTGAGCAAATTGGAAATATCACAAGTCCGCAAACGCATTCAGGCCGCAATCACGACGGCTCGCGATCACGCAAAACAGCGTCGCCAGAAGTCGGACGAAGCGGAGCAGGCCTATCTGGCCTTCCTCGAGCATCTCGCGGGCCCACTCGCGCGCCAGGTCGTCAATGCGCTGCGCGCCGAAGGCTATTCGTTCACCGTATCGACACCGGGCCGGGGTCTCCGGGTCTCGTTGGATCAAGGTCGCGACGATTTCATCGAGCTGGCGCTCAACACCGATACCGACCAGCCGTCCATCGTCGGGCGGGTCCGCCGTACTCGCGGCTCACGCACGCTCGACGACGAGCGCGCCGTGAAACCGGGCGCAGCGCCGCAGGATGTGAGCGAGAACGACCTGCTGGAATTTCTCGCGCTGGCGCTGGAGCCATGGCTGGAGCGGTAACAATTCAACAGTCCTCAATCACAAACGAGTCAACAATCAACAATCGCCGAATCAATATTGCGGTTACTGCGCCCGCAGTAAGAGGACAGGGATCTTCACGACGTGGCGGACTCTGCTGACCGTCGTCCCGCGCAACAGATCGTTCAGGAACCGATGGCCGTGTGTGGACATCGCGATGAGATCCACCTGACGTTCTTCGGCCAACCGAAT
>Ga0068870_10001109_pt1 | contig 10720 bp, 6 predicted proteins | sample KBSMisM62_FD_66599 | JGI IMG/M metagenome (GOLD analysis project Ga0068870, IMG submission 66599) | Miscanthus rhizosphere microbial communities from Kellogg Biological Station, Michigan, USA - KBS Miscanthus M6-2 | ecosystem: Host-associated > Plants > Roots > Rhizosphere > Soil ...
TCGTCCGCGTAGCGCACGAATCCGAAAGGAGCGAACCACTTGTAGCGCTCGTCGTGCGCGGGCTCGAGGCGGCGGATCGCCTCCTCGCGCGAGTCGGCGAGGTAGAGGCCTACGCCCCAGCACAGATCCTCGCCGAGGGCCTTGGGCCGCCCGTGACGGGCGCACGCGTCGTGGTAGGCGCGCGCGACCTGGTCGAGCACCTTCTCGCCGTTCAAGGTCACCATCGCCTTGAAGCCCATGCGCGCCATGTAGTCGATGGTCTTGCCACTCGCGATCGGCATCCAGATGTCCACCGGCCGGTGGATCGGCCGCGGCACGCAGGTGACTTCGCGGAGACGGTATCCCCGGTAGTCCACGTCGGGCGGGATCACGTAGTGCTTGCCCCGGTGGCTCCACGACTCCTCGTTGAAGCACTTGAGCATCACCTCGATCTGCTCCTCGAACAGCTCGCGGTTGGCCGCCGCGTCCAGCATCGGCGCCCCGAAGGACTCGACCTCGCGGGTGTGGTACCCGCGGCCCACGCCCAGGACCACGCGGCCGTCGGTCACGATGTCGGCCATCGCGTAGTCCTCCGCGAGGCGCACCGGGTGCCACATGGGCAAGATGTTGAAGGCGCAGCCGAGCTTGAGCCGCCGGGTCTGGGTCGCGAGCCAGAGGGAGAGCTGCACGAGGTTGGGCAGCACCTCGTACCCCTCCTTCTGGAAATGGTGCTCGGCGGTCCACAGGCAGTGGTAGCCGAGGTCGTCCATGAGCTGGGCGACCTCCTTGGAGGTCTGGAACGCCTCGATCAGCCGCTCGTTGGGGTACGAGCGCTGCTCGGTGGGAGTCCCGTCGAGGCCCACGTTCTCCAGCTCGATCTGCCCGACGTAGAGGACCGAGAATTTCGTGATCACTTGGCTCTCCAGCCTCCGTCGACGACCAGGGTGTGTCCGGTGATGTAGCCCGCCTCGTCCGAGGCCAGGTAGCAGACCGCGGAGGCGATCTCCTCGACCGTGCCGCGCCGGCCCGCGGGGGCGATCGCCCGCACCTGCGCGTCGTTCACCGCCACGCCGCGGCCGCTCATGTCCGGCACGCCGGGGCCCAGGATCTCCTGCGAGTGCGCGCGGAGCCCGGTCAGGATCGGTCCGGGCGCCACCGCGTTGATCGTGATCCCGCGCGATGAATAGGTCACCGCCATCTGCCGGGTCAGCCCCACCACCCCGTGCTTGGAAGCCACGTAGGCCGCCCCGCCACCGGTGCCGTTCAGCCCCGCCACCGAGGCCATGTTGACGATGCGGCCGCGGCCGCGCGGGAGCATCTCCTTGAGCGCGCGCTTGCAGCCGTGAAAGACGCCGGTGAGGTTGATGCCGATCACGCGGGTCCACACCGCCTCGTCGGTCTCGTCGACATCGAAGTAGCCGTCGAGGATCCCCGCGTTGTTCACCATGACGTCGAGCGCCCCGAGCTGGCTCACCGCGGCCGACACCGCGCGGTCCACGTCCCCCGACTGGCTCGTGTCGGCCTGCAGGCCCACGCCCTTGCCGCCCGCGCCGAGCACCTGGCGCGCGGTCTCCTCCGCGCTCTTGCCGTCGAGATCCACCGCGGCCACCCGGGCGCCGCGCGCCGCCATCGCCAGCGCGATGCCGCGCCCGATGCCGGAGCCCGCGCCCGTCACCACCGCCACCTTGTCCCGTAGGTCCACCGTTCTCTCCCTGATGGGGTCAGGTCTTACATTCCGACATTTTCGGAGCGCTCGCGACCGCCGGCGCTCGCTGCCCGGCCCTCACCAGCCGCCGCCCCTCACCCTGCCCTCTCCCCGGAGGGGAGAGGGGAATAGGAGGGCGCCGTCGGGGACGACGCCTCCTTCAGAACGCCTCCTTCAAATGGCCAGGGCGTAGCCGTCGCGGCGGGGGTCGGCGCCGGCCATCAGCGCGCCGGACTCGGGGTCGCGGGCGATGCCCTGCCCACCGCCCACCACCCACGACCAGTCGTCGATCACGTTGACCTGGTGTCCGCGCCGTCCCAGCTCCGCGCGCGTGGCCTCGGAGATGCGCGACTCCGCGTCGAGGAGCCGGTCGCGGTACACGCGGATCCGGGGCGCCTCGATCGCCTCCTGCAGGTTCAGGCCGAACTCGAGGAAGTTGAGCATCATCTGCGGCTGGGTTTGCAGGATCCCGTAGGAGCCCGGGGTGCCGATCGACAGCGCGAACGCGCCGTCCTGGAACACCTGGGTCGGCGACATCATGGTGCCGGACTTGCGGCCGGGCTTGAGCACGTTGGGCGACTCCGGATCCCGATCCGACCACTTGAGGATGTTGTTGAGCACGAGCCCGGTGCCGGGCACCGCGAAGCCCGAGCCGAAGGCCACCCCGAGGGTCTGGGTGACCGAGACCACGGTGCCCTCCGCGTCGGCGCACGCGAAGTGCGTGGTCTGCTCGTTCACGAACTGCGCGGGATGTCCCTCCCCGATCTGGCCGGCCAGCCGCTCGCGATCGTGCCGCTCGCCCTCGCTCACCGCCGCACGCGCGGGATCGATCCGCGCCCGCTGCGAGGCCGCGTAGGCCTTGGAGACGAGGCCCGCGATCGGCGGCGTGCCGGAATAGGCGTAGGCGAGCCGGTCCGCCGAGCCGAGCTTGATCGCCTCGATCAGGTGATGCAGATAGTCGGGCGAGTTGTGGCCCCAGCCGGCCAGGTCGAAGCCCTCCAGGATGTTGAGGGTCTCGAGCATCTGGAAGGCGGAGAACGGCGGCGGCACCGAGCAGACCTCCCGGCCCCGGTACGGGATGGCGAGCGGCTCCCGCCACTCCGGCTTGAACGCGGCGAGATCCTCCATCGCCAGCCACCCGCCGGCCTCCTGCACGGCCCGGGTGACGGTCCTCGCGATCGGCCCCCGGTAGAACGCCTCGAGGCCGCCCTCGGCCACCTGGCGCAGCGTCGCGGCCAGCTCCTTGTAGGTGACGACCTTGCCGGGGCGCGGCCCGCCGTTGCCGAGGAAGAGGCGCTCCGCCTCCGCCGACCGCGCGAGCTGAGCGCGCGATTGCTCGAAGAACTTCACGTTGGCGAACGTGAGCGGCACCCCGTTCTCGGCGAGATCGATGGCGGGGGCCAGGACCTTCTGACGCGGCATCGACCCGAAGCGCTCGAGCGCGGTCAGCCAGCCTCCCAGGTTACCGGGCGTCGCGCACGACTTCGGCCCGCCCGCGAGCTCGGTCTCGGTGCAGCGGGCGGGGTCGGCGCCTCGCGGCGCGGGTCCGATGAAGTCGAGCACGTGCCGCTCGCGGTTGCGGGCCCGCGAGATCAGCATGAGCCCGATGCCCGCCGCCCCCGACATGAAGGGCTCGACCACGTTCAGCGTCGACGCGACCGCCACCGCGGCGTCCACCGCGTTGCCGCCCTCGAGGAGCATGCGGATGCCGGACATCGACGCGAGCGGGTGCGCCGAGGCCACGGCGCCGCGGGTTCCCATGACGGTGGGGCGGTAGGCTTGACGATGCGGGGGCATGGGCTCTCCTCCGGGACTGGGTTTGCGACGGCCAAGAGTGTCGGCGGCTCACCGCGCAATGGTAGGCTTTGACCATGGCGGACGCAAGAATCCCTCCCGCCTTGGCCGACGCCCTCGCGCGCGCCCGGTACATGTACGTGACGACCTACAGCCGCGCCGGGAGGCCGGGCACGGTCCCCACGTGGCTCTGGCCCCACGACGGCGACGTGTACTTCACGACCCGGCGCGACAGCCTCAAGGCGCGCCGGATCCGCGACAACGGCCGGGTCACCGTGCACGTGGGCACGAAGGACGGCCCCGCCTTCGAGGGCCGCGCGGAGTGGGTCGACGGGCGGGCGGATCTGGAGAGCGCGCTGCTCTCCGACTACCGGCGCAAGTACTGGATGCTGGTGCCGCTCTTCATGGGCCGCTTCATCCGCCGGGGGCTCGACACCGAGAAGAGCGTGCTGATCCGCATCACTCCCCGGGTCGCAGCGCCGAGTTGACCGCGGCGGCCAGCTTGGTCATGTCGAACGGCTTCTTGATCACCGCGTCGACGCGCCCCACCCCGCTCTCCACCGCGTCGGCCCATCCGGTCAGGAGCAGCACCGGCAGGCCCTGCCGCCCGCTCTTCACCGCCCGGGCCACGTCCCAGCCGTTGACGTCGGGCATCCCGAGGTCGGTGATCACCAGGTCGAACAGGTCGCGCTCGAGGCAGGCGAGCGCCTCCTGACCCCCGCCGGCCAGGGTCACCGAGTGGCCCTGGGCGAGCAGCACGTCGGCCAGCACCTCGCGCACGTCGGCCTCGTCGTCCACCACCAGGATGCGGCCGTGGCGCTCCCCGTTGGAGGCGAGCGGCGGCGCGCTCGCCTCCTCCAGAGCGGTCGCGGGGACCCAGAAGACCACCGTCGTCCCCCGGCCCTCGGCGCTCTCGAGCGCGATGTCGCCGCCGTGGCCGCTCACGAGCCCGTAGGCGACGGCCAGGCCCAGGCCGAGTCGTCGCACGCCCTTGGTGGTGAAGAAGGGCTCGAAGGCGCGCCCACGCACGTCCTCCGACATCCCGGGGCCGGAGTCCGCGATCGAGACCACCGCGCGGCCCGGCTCGCCCCAGCTGCGGATGGTCACGCGCCCGCCCCGGGGCAAGGCGTCCGCCGCGTTCAGGATCAGGTTGGTGACCACCTCGCGCAGCTCGGAGTTGCGGCCCGAGATCGACGGCAGGGGCCCGGGCTCGAACGTGAGATCGATCCGCGCCCCGCGCACCTGCGCCTCGTGCTCCCACCGTGAGCGGGTGAGATCGATGGACTCGCGCACGGTGGCGTTCAGGTCCACCGGGGCCGCGCTGGCCCCGTGCCCCGCGCGGCTGAAGACCTGGATGCGCCGCACCGTGTCCGCCGCGTCGAGCGCGGCGCGCTCGATGGTGCGCAGGGCGGAGCCGTTCTCCGGATCCCGGTTCCGGTAGAGCAGGAGCTGGCTCCGTCCGAGCACCACCGCCATGAGGTTGTTCAGGTGGTGGGCGGCGCCGGCGGCCAGCTCGCCCACCGCGCGCAGGGTCGCCCCGCGCACCAGGGTGTCCTGGGCGGCCTGCAGCTCGTCCAGGGTGCGCCGCAGGTCCCCGACGAGGCGCGCGTTCTCCATGGCGAGCGCGGCCTGCCGGCCGAGCGCGGTCAGGGTGGCCTCGTCGCGGCCGTCGAAGGGGCGCGGGGTGCGATGGAACGCGCAGAGGACCGCGACCGCCTCGCCGCCCGCGTCGGTGACCGGCACCGCGAGCAGGCTCACCATCCCCTCGGCGCGGGCCCAGGCGGTCAAGGCGGGCGCGTCCTCGAAGCGGGGGTCCGCCTGCCAGTCGTCGCTCCGCAGCGCGCGCTTCTCCCGCAGGAGCAGCGCCGCGACCCGCTCGCCCGGGTCCACGCGGACCGGCGCGGCGGTCCGCACCCGCGTGCCCGCGTCGGCGGCCAGCTCGAGCGCGCCGGTCCGCGGCTCGAGGCGCGCGCAGGCCGCGCCGTCGGCGTGCAGGAGACCCGGGATCTCGCGCACCACCGCGTCCAGCACCGTGATCGGGTCGGGGGAGGACAGGGTGTCGGCGGCGACGCGCTGGAAGGCCTCGATCTCGCCGAGCCGCCGGACCGTCTCCGAGTAGAGGCGCGCGTTGCGTACCGCCAGCGCGGCGGAGGCGGTCAGGGCCTCCGCGAGGGCCACGTCGGCGGGACGGAACTCGCGCCGCTCCCGGGTCATGCACGAGAGGATCCCGGTCACCGCGTCGTCGAGGAGGATCGGCACGCAGAGGAGCGAGGCGAAGCCCTCCGCCTTGAACCACGCGCGCTTCTCGAGCCGCGGGTCCCGCTGCACGTCGGTGACCACGAGGGGCTTGCGGTGGGTGAGGACCCACCCCACCAGCGACGAGCGGGTGGCCACCTGCTCACGGGCGGGGAGCGGGGAGCGGACCCGGCCCTTGTGGGCCGCGAGGCGGAGGACCTCGCCCGCCTCGTCGAGGAGCCAGATGCGCGCCACGTCGGTCTCGACGCGGCGGTGAGCGATCTCGGCGAGCCGATCCAGGACTTCAGAGAGATCGAGCGTCGAGGTGAGCAGCCGGCTCGCCTCCGCCAGGATCTCGATCTCCTGCGGGCTCGGATCGGTCATCGGGTCGGCTGGGCCTGCATATTAGCGCACCCCGCCGCGCTCCCGCCAGGCACGCCGCGGGCGGCCTTGACCCCCCCAGCCTTTGGACGTAGCATTCACCCAGCGATTACCACGCGGGAGCTCGGAATCTCGGGCTGAGAGGGCAGCGGGGACGCTGCCGACCGCTACAAACCTGACCTGGGTAATGCCAGCGAAGGGAGGCCCTGCATGTCCAACCGCAAGATCTATCTCTCCGGATCCAACCCCTCGGTGCGCGTGCCGGCCCGCGAGGTGACGCTCTCCAACGGCGAGCGGCTGCACCTCTACGACACCAGCGGGCTCTACACCGATCCGGAGTACACGCCCGACGTGAAGCAGGGCCTGCCGCCGCTGCGGCGCCACTGGATCCTCTCGCGCAACGACGTCGAGCCGGGCGCGGGAGGGCGCTGGGGGCTGCGGGCCAAGCCGGGACGGCGCGTCACCCAGATGCACTACGCGCGGCGCGGCGAGATCACCCCCGAGATGGAGTTCGTGGCCCTGCGCGAGGGCATGAGCCCGGAGATCGTGCGCGACGAAGTGGCGCGCGGGCGCGCCATCATCCCGTCGAATATCAACCACCCCGAGAGCGAGCCGATGATAATCGGCCGTCGCTTCCTGGTGAAGATCAACGCCAACATCGGCAACTCCGCGGTCTCCTCCTCCATCGAGGAGGAGGTGGAGAAGATGACGTGGGCCACCCGCTGGGGCGGCGACACCATCATGGATCTCTCCACCGGCAAGAACATCCACGAGACGCGGGAGTGGATCCTGCGCAACTCGCCGGTCCCGGTGGGCACGGTGCCGATCTACCAGGCGCTCGAGAAGGTGAACGGCAAGGCGGAGGATCTCACCTGGGAGGTCTACCGCGACACCCTGATCGAGCAGGCCGAGCAGGGTGTCGATTACTTCACGATCCACGCGGGAGTGCTGCTCCGCTACGTGCCCCTCACCGCCGGCCGCCTCACCGGCATCGTCTCGCGCGGCGGCTCGATCATGGCCAAGTGGTGCCTGGCCCACCACCAGGAGTCCTTCCTCTACACCCGCTTCCGCGAGATCTGCGAGATCATGGCCGCCTACGACGTGGCGTTCTCGCTCGGCGACGGGCTCCGCCCGGGCTGCCAGGCCGACGCCAACGACGACGCCCAGTTCGCCGAGCTCGACACCCTGGGCGAGCTCACCACCATCGCCTGGGAGCAGGACTGCCAGGTGATGATCGAGGGCCCGGGCCACGTGCCCATGCACCTGATCAAGGAGAACATGGACCGGCAGCTCGCGGTCTGCCACGAGGCGCCGTTCTACACCCTGGGCCCCCTCACCACCGACATCGCGCCGGGCTACGACCACATCACCTCCGCGATCGGCGCCGCGATGATCGGCTGGTACGGCACCGCGATGCTCTGCTACGTGACGCCCAAGGAGCACCTCGGCCTGCCCGACCGGCAGGACGTCAAGGACGGGGTCATCGCCTACAAGATCGCGGCGCACGCCGCCGACCTGGCCAAGTGCCACCCGAAGGCGCGCGAGTGGGACGACGCGCTCTCGCGCGCCCGCTTCGAGTTCCGCTGGGAGGATCAGTTCAACCTCTCGCTCGACCCGGAGACCGCCCGCTCCTTCCACGACGAGACGCTGCCCGCGGAGGGGGCGAAGATCGCCCACTTCTGCTCGATGTGCGGGCCGCACTTCTGCTCGATGAAGATCACCCAGGACGTGCGCGACTACGCGGCCAAGCACGGCATCGCCAGCGAGACCGCCGCGGTGGTGCAGGGGCTGCGGGACAAGGCGGCCGAGTTCAAGAAGGCGGGCGGCCAGCTCTACGTGAAGCAGTAGCCGCGATGGGCGCCTTCGCGGACTACGAGCAGTTCGACGCGCTCGGGCTGGCCGACCTGGTCCGCCGCGGCAAGGTGGCGCCCACCGACCTGCTCGAGGCGGCCATCCAGCGCGTCGAAGCGCGGGATGGGACCGTCAACGCGGTCATCATGCGCCTCTACGACCACGGGCGCCGCGCCATCGCAGACGGGCTGCCCGACGGCCCGTTCCGCGGCGTGCCGTTCCTCCTGAAGGACCTGGGCGCCCCCCTCACCGGCGAGCGGATGACCCGGGGCAGCCGCTTCTTCGCCGACACCCCGCCGTCCACGTTCGACAGCGAGAACGTGGCGCGGCTCAAGCGTGCCGGGCTCGTGATCTTCGGGCGCACCAACTCCTGCGAGGTGGGGCTCTCCCTCACCTGCGAGCCGCGACTGCACGGCCCCACCCGCAATCCGTGGGACCCGACCCGCATCTCCTCGGGCTCGAGCGGCGGGGCCGCGGCCGCGGTGGGCGCGCGCATGCTCCCGATGGCCCACGCCAGCGACGGCTTCGGCTCGATCCGGGCCCCCGCGGCCAGCTGCGGGCTGGTCGGGCTCAAGCCCACCCGTGGCCGGAACACCTTCGCCCCCGTCACCGGCGAGGGACTCGGCGGCTGCTCCACCGAGCACGCGGTATCGCTCTCGGTGCGCGACAGCGCGGCGCTCCTCGACGCCACTCGCGGGGCCGGCCCCGGCGACCCCTACACCGCCCCGGCCCCCGCGCGCCCGTACCTCGAGGAATGCGGCGCGCCGGCCCGCCCGCTGCGCATCGCCTACACCTCGGTCACCCCCAACGGCGCGCCGGTCGACCCGGAGAGCCTCGCCACCCTGCGCGACACGGTGGCGCTCTGCGCTCAGCTCGGCCACCAGGTGGAGGAGGCGGATCCCGAGATCGAGCGCGCGGCGGTGATCCCGACCTTCATCACCCTGGCCGCGGTCAACACGGTGGTGAACCTCTCCACGCATCCAACCGCAGGGCGGCCCGCTCGCGAGGGCGAGGTCGAGACCGTGACCTGGAACACCGCCAAGCTGGGCGAGCGCACCAGCTCCGCGGACTACGTCCGGGCCACCCAGACCGCGCATCGCCTCGGCCGCCAGATGGCCGCCTTCCACACCCGCTACGACGTGCTGCTGACCCCGGGCCTCGGGCAGCTGCCGGTGAAGCTCGGCTGGATCGACATGATGATGGACGACGTCGAGGAGTACTGGCGCCGCGTGTTCGCCTTCTCCCCCTTCACGGTCTGGTTCAACCTCACCGGCCAGCCCGCGATGATGCTCCCGATCGGCCACTCCAGGTCCGGCCTCCCGGTCGCGGTCCAGCTCGTCGCCCGTTACGGCGACGAATCGACATTGTTCCGCCTGGGCAGTCAGCTGGAGGCGGCCCGCCCGTGGTTCGCCAGGAAACCCGCACTGGCATCGTAGGGGTGGACTCTCAACGGCCTTGCGAGTCCACTACTCCACCCACAACGCCGCGCTGAGGCGCGAGCGCTCGCGAGCGGGCTCGCCCGAGACCGGCCGGGTGGCGGCGGGGGGCGGTTGCCGGATGGCCGCGGAGTGGGCCCCCCGAGTCCGGTACGCCGCTCGAAGAGCGGCGAATCCGGCGAGCGGGTGACGGAGCGGTCGACCGGCAACCGCCCCCCGTCGACAGGACCCGGCCGCCTCGCGCGAAGTCCGCTCGCGAGCGCTCGCGGCTCAGCCCGGAAAACGCGAACCCGCCGGCGGAAGAAGCGCGCTGACGCCGACTAGCTCGGCAGCGCCTTGGCGAGAACGTCGAGGTTCTTCGGGTCCGGCTTGAGCGTCCCGACCCCGTGGCTGCGCACCGCCGCCACGACCGCGTCGTTGACCGGCGTGGGCACCCCGAGCCGTCGGCCCTGCTGGGCCACGTAGCCGTTCAGGTACTCGATCTCGGTGCGGCGGCCCTTCATCACGTCCTGCAGCATGGAGGGGCGGCCGCCGGTGAGGAACTTGACGCTGGCCGCCATGTCGGCCTCGACCGCCTCCAGGCCCTTGCCCTTCGCGGCGTCCACGAAGCGCTGGGCCTCGATGCCGTAGATGGGCTCGACCTCGTAGCCGGCGGCGCGGCCGACCTGGATCACCTCGGCGCACACGTGGATGGCGATCCGCCGCGGCACCGGCGCGGTCCGCACCTCCGCCGAGCCCAGGCCGCTCAGGCCCGCGAGCGGATTGGCCATGCAGTTCACGGCCAGCTTGGACCACCGCTCGCCCCAGAGGTTGCGCGTCACCTTGGTGCCGGCCACGTCGTTCATCACCCTGGCCAGCGCCTGCGCGCGCGGCGTGTCGCGGCCGTCGTGCTCGCCGATCTTGAAGCCCACCGAGCCGGAGTCGGTGCGCATCGCGTGGCCCGCCTCGTACATCCCGGCCCCGATGGTGATCACGCAGCCGAGGCAGCGATCCTTGCCCACCACGGCAGCCACCCGCTCGTCGTTGATGCCGTTCTGGAAGTCCACCACCACCCCGTCCGGGCGGGCCAGGTAGGCGAGCGCCATCTGGGCCGCCCACTCGGTGTCGTAGGACTTGACGGCCACGAAGATCGCCTCGAAGGGCGTCGACACTCCCTGCAGCTCGTGGATGTGCATCGCCTTCACCGGGATCAGGTGGTCGCCGCAGGTGCCCGAGAGCCTGAGCCCGCGGCGCTTCATGGTCTCCACGTGCTCGGGCCACTGGTCCACCAGGGTGACGTCGTGCCCGGCCTTGGTGAGCAGCCCTCCGACCACGCAGCCGATCGCTCCCGCCCCGAAGA
>Ga0068870_10001119_pt1 | contig 10694 bp, 7 predicted proteins | sample KBSMisM62_FD_66599 | JGI IMG/M metagenome (GOLD analysis project Ga0068870, IMG submission 66599) | Miscanthus rhizosphere microbial communities from Kellogg Biological Station, Michigan, USA - KBS Miscanthus M6-2 | ecosystem: Host-associated > Plants > Roots > Rhizosphere > Soil ...
TTCGTAATAACTATAACCACCATTGTACTGGGGAGGACTTGATGTAACAACGATTTTTCGTGGAAGAAAGACTGGAGTTTTGAAACTGGCAATCCAACGGTCGACCTTCTCGATTGTCAATGGAGCCAAATTGATCTCCTTTGAAATATGCCCTGGTTTTGCTAGTGCCAGCATACCCAGGGTCTTCAGTGTATATCGAAGGCACTTCCGCCTAATTCCGATACTACATCCTACTCGTCTCCTGCAGGTCGACTTTCGGAAATCGTACTATAGGATTGTGGAGGTTAGATGGAGCAGCATGAGGGAATCAGTAGCGATAACCCAGTCGTTTCACCGCTTTTTACTTCCGCCGCACCTAACCTCCCTGAGCTAGTAGGAACCCCCTATTTTAACTGGCATCCGTATTGCAGTTACCACCGAGCCGGGGGAATCTAGCTCCTCGTCCTACTAGCTTAGGCAGGTTGGTGAAAAAGAAAAAACGAAAGGTACGCGAATCTCTCACTAGGAGAGGTTTCACATTGTCTGTACCTTTCATAATAGTGTGTGTTTTTTCTGCGAAAAAAGCTAGAGTCTGTTTAAAGACCCTAGCTTCTACCCTTAGTGGGTGATGACGATTTCGTTCTCTCTCCGGATCACGTGCTTGGCTGCCAGGCTCCAGACACCGCGGATGAGCTTGCTCAGGATGAGCGCCCAAATCACGGTGACCGCGAGCTTGACAACGAAAGTGGCGATCGGGGTGATCAAACTTGTCATTGTCACTCCTTAAATAGGTTTCATTATATGATATGTAATTTTTGCGAAAAAATTAAGGCCCCGGTGGATTGGGGCCCTAATTGGCTAGTTTTCCTTCTGAATGATGGCGATCCTCTGTTCGAAGACGCTTGTGATGGCGCGCAGGGACCCTACGAGGTCTTCCAGCTCTTTGAGCGACAGAAGCATTGACTTTTCTGTCACCGTTTTGCCAGTTTCCTGCAAGGTCTTCCCTGCGGCCTTCATCATTTCGTCCCAAACGTTCAGAGTTTCCACTTTTCCTCCTTCAGATAGGTTTCATTATATAATATGTAATAACTGCGACTTTATGCTAAAATTTCCCCCCGGGGATTTTTAAGAATCGAAAAAAGAGAGTCCGTGTTAGAACTCCCCTTTTCGAGACGAATGCTATCTAACTACGATAGTATTACGTCTACGGTTTTCACGAACAAACATCCAGATCAACCAAAGTCCTCCGGTTAGGAAGACCATGATCATATCCAGTGTGAATTTGAAAATTCCGTAGTTCATAATTCTCCTTAAATAGGATAACTACATCTCGTTATACACCATGTTTATCTTGCGAAAAAAATATGAAGAGCCGCTTTCGCGACTCCCCATATTCTTTAATCTCTTCTCTTGAGCTAGACCTTTGGTTTGAGCAACAGGCCCATCGCTCTCGATGTGACGACATTCACGTGCTCATGCTTGATAATCATCAAGATGCCCACGAGATTACCCACGATGACGGCCAGCGTATCACGGCTGATCGGCGGAGAGGTATTCTTACCTTTCTGCTTGTTCAGCTCGTCAATGATGACCAACAGCGTGTTGTATTCCGGTGAACCAAATCGATGATTACTCAGATCACGAGTCGCTCTGTCGATTTCAAGATCGAGTGGGCTTGGTTTTCTCCAAAACATACTCGCTCCTTCGATAGAGTTTCATTATACGCAATGTTTTAATCGCGATTAAGATTTTCTTCTGGAGCGTCGACTTTGAAAATAACTTCTTTCTTGAATCTGAGCTCTTCTGGATAATCAGCGAGCTCGAGCGAATATACCGTCTTTTCTCGCCCATCTTGGATATGCATAACACCGTCGTAAGGAGAGAGACGTCCTAACACCATCCTTAAAACGAATCCCACTATCATCCCACCGGCGTAGGCAACCAACAACCACACGTAACCCACAATTTCCTCCTATTCGATTGCAGCAACGGTAGGATATGCTTTCTCTCCAGATTCGTCTTGTGCACGAATATACTCGGTCACTCGGTACTTCGTGACTATGCCGCTGTTTCCCTGTGCCTCGACAATGTCTCCAAGATTGTAATCTCGTCCGTATTTATACTGACTTGTAGGAACGATCTCTCCGTCTACGACCTCGATGAATGGATTTGCCTTCAAAACGTCGTTTGCTTTGGTATTTAGGAGCTCGAGTAGTTTTCCAGCATCTCCAGCAGGAACAATTGAGTCGTTCGTAATTTCACTTATTGTCACCATAAGAGCGCGCAAATCAAAACCGGTATTTTCCTGTCCAGTCACAAAACTCTCACCCGGAGTTGTTGGCACTGGAGAAGTGACACTCGGCGCATATGTATATACCCACGTTTTGAGTGTCGCGATAGATTTAAGCTCTGTGATGTTAGTTAGAGAGTCCATCTGTGGAGAGAACCGAACTGGCGGAGTCACAGATTGATCGCTCGTACGGTCGACTCCCTTGTAGCTGCGAAAACCGATAACATATGCGGAATCCGTAGCCGATTCCAAGGTGATTTGCATTCCCAGCTTGTAACTAGTAGCAACTTCTTTTAGCGCATCGTAAACCGGACCAAAAGAAACCACTTGGGTGACGTTGGGTCCAGACCTGTCGTAATCCTTGAGTTCTAATCCTGGAATGATGAATTTCTCTGGATTAGGAACGCCCATAGGAACGCTGCCGTTCAAAAACGGACTATCTCTATGACACATGTTCCAAACAATTGCCCACAATACCCATCCAGCAGGTCCGCCAGTAATAGTCCAAGCGCTTTCTTTATGATCCGCCGATGTACGAATAAATCGATTGTTGAGCCATTGTAAGAGAGATATGCCGATAAATTTTATCTTACCTTCCTCGATACTCATGGTTTCAAGAATCATGATTTCGTCGGATTCAGGAATACCGAGGAACATACCAGTTGACAATTTCGACAATGAATCAGCTGTAAGAGGAACTACTAGCTCAACGTCACTGTCACCGTAGTATCTCTCTGTCCAGATGATCGAATCGAATACATCAATCGCATTCTGTGGAAGAAATTGGCGATTCAGGGTATACGGCTCCATTACAGACCGCCAAATCGTTCGAAATATGTGAGAGACCAGTCTTGGACTCCCGTATCTGTAATGACGAAGAACTCGTTCGTACCCGGCTGAAGAAGAGGCCAGTCTGCGTTTCCACGCTCTACGTTGGCCAGAAGACTCTTGATAACACCGCTATCCAAAGAGACATTCTGTACGTATTTCTTTCCGGGGATGGAACTCAGTTCGAAATATTTGCTCGCAGTAACGGCAGCAGTTTCCAACATGTTGAAATACAGGATCTTAGGATCTCCAATTTGAATGCCAATTCTATTAGGTGATGTTCCAGAAGTGTAAGTGACTTGTAGATTGATTCCTGCTTCGACACTTCCGTTGTAAACAATGTTGGTTGGGTCAGTTACCGAATGAACTGATTGACCGGTAAGAACAATTGGGTTGAGTGACGTAAAGTACGGATCTGGACAAATGATCGACACGATCATCTCCGGATCTTTGCTGAACATGTTTACTTCAGCAGATTCGACGATTCCTTCAATCTCTACAGGATTGATGTCGTCGCTGTAGAAGACCAACTTCACAGGTCTCTTCGGCGTGAAGTAAGAATAGAGAAGTCGACGAAGACTCTCGAACGTCCAATCATCCCAGTCGGGATTCATACCGATCGTCAGAACAATGTTTCGAGTTAGTACACTATCTCCGACATGTGCCGCACCGTCGATGGATCCGTAAGGCGACGTGTTGACAGAAGCTTTGACCGGATCTAGTCCGTCGATACTTCGAATTTGGAGCAAATCCGTTTCGGCTCTGCCAGTACTGCTCAAAAGTAGCTGCGGAGCGGACTGCCAGGAGCTATATGCCTTCACCTCTGTCAACACCGTCGCTTGAACCTCCCTAGTTGAGAGCTAGTGCTGCTTTGATTTGTGAAAGTTGGTTTTTCGTCTGGCGATAAATCTCTATATTGGAAAGTGCCTCCGGAGAATAGTTATTCTGTTCGAAACTGAACGAGGCACCGTTAGCAGCAATAGCTTTTTCCTCGGCGAGTCTTGATTGGTCGGCTGATATGCTTGCTGCATATGTTGAAGAAACTCCAGCTGCGAGTTTATCAGCATCCATCAATCTCGCTAGTTCATTCTTGCTTCTTTGGACTTGTGTAAGATCAAGAACTGGTGTGATCACAGGATTCGCGTCTATCTCGTTCATTGCTACGTCGGAAAGGTTGCGCATTGACTCTTCCATTGCAGACAATGCGTCGTCGGCCGTCCCTTCGATAGCATCTGTTACTACCTTCGACGAATTTGTGAATCCCTGAGCCATACCTTCCATGGAGAGCTTGCCTAGCTCGGCAAAGACCTCCGATGGAGACTTGATCTTCAGCTTTCTCTTAATCCGAGCAACCATCTCGTCAGCAAGATCGTTCATGATCTGCTCGAGCTGTGCTTTCTGCGATTCCAGTCCAGCGACAAGACCCTCAGCGGCCTTGATACCTGCGTTATACAAGTTGGCAGCTGCATTCTCACCAAGTGCTCCAGCCGCGGTATCCAGGTCAGAGTCGAGAGCATTCACACTGTCGATAGCAGGCTTACCGCCCGCCAGCAGTGCTTCAGCAAACTGCTCGCCAGATGTTCCCTTATCCAAGAGCATCTGATACGTCGCATCGTCCAAACCAAGAGCTCGCAGCTGTTGAAGTGTCTCGTTGTACTTCTTAACTGCTGCTACCTGATTTGTCAGAGACTCTGTGTACTTAGCAAGCTGCTCGGCTCCAGTGAGAGTGTTGCCTTGTTCGTCTGTCGCTGAAATATCAGGCAAATCGGCGTATTGAGCTTTGAGATCAGCAATAACGCCCTTAATTTTGTCTATCTTCTCGATAAGAGCCGCATACTCTTGTGCATGCTTGATCAGTTCTGCTTTATTCGCCTTCAAGCCCTTGTTCAGAAGCGCCTGAGCATTGGTTACTTTCGTAAGTTGCAGTTCATGAAGCTTGAGAGACAGTGTTAGAGCGTCGATCTCAGCTTTCTCTTCCTTGGTTTCTTTGCCCTTCCGCAATTCACGAATCTTAGCCTTCTCATCGCGAATTGTTTGTCGGAGCTCGGAGAGTCTTTGACCGATCTGCTGATTCATCGCCTGGAAAGCGTTCCTGATATCTTCCTCAGTACCAGCCTTCAATCCCTGAGCAAATCCAGCGATAACGTCCTTACCAATGGCATACATAACCTTTGATGGAGACGCAGTCTGGAATATACTCGTGAAGGTGGCGATAACGCTCTTACTTATGTTTCCTGCAGCATCAACCGCTCGAACACTGTCGGACAATCCGTTGGCCAACCCTAGCACAACTTGCTGACCAAGCCATTCTCCGTAGGCAGATGGAGGACTGTGCCAAACTTCGAGTTTACGCTTAGCGTTACTGACAATCTCCCCAATTTTGTTATAAATCTCTTGAGCTTTAGCTGTCAGACCACCAAGCATACCATTAAGAATGGCTTCACCGACTCGAATACCTGCTTGTCGCATCTCAGGTGCGCGTGCGTTAATCGTATTGGCTAGACCATTTAGGAATGCGATGATTGCTTTTGCACCAGCATCGGCAAGTCTGTTGGCATTTGACTGGAGAGCATTGATAAGTTTGATTATCGTGTTAGTTCCAGCCGTAATGACTCTTGCTCCAGCACTGCCGATTCCGTTGATGAAGGCTACGACTGCGTTCGTACCAGCTTTGATCGCTCTTCCAACACCATTGGCAATACCTCTGATCAAGCTGGTCATGATGTTCAGACCAGCAGCAGCAACCCTTCCCAAGCCGCTAGCGATAGCACCCAGGAATCTCACAACAGCATTCAGTCCAGCCGTAGCAATCTTACCTGCACCGGATACAATACCTTTTATGAACGCCGACATTATCTGCACTCCGGCAGAAATGATCTTGTTGATGTTCTTGGCAACACCATCGGCGAATTCCTGAATGATCTGAATCGCCAGTCTGACGACTTCGGTGATATTATTTCTAATACCTACGAGAAGTGCTATCAACAGATCAAAACCGGCCTGAATAAGTCGTGCCTGGTTGGCATTCAGGACTTGAATCATGACCGTTATCAACGTTGTGATCAAAGGTACCAATTGCGGTGCTAGCTGAATAAGACCCTGGATAAGAGCATCGAGGATCTTAACTACTGCTGCTACAAATTGTGGAGCAGTGTCGGCAAACGCCTTTACAATCTCCAACAATCCTAGAACAATCAGTTTGGCATTCTCGACCAGCGCTTTCTGAAGGTCGATAAACGCCTGGATAAGAACTCCGACAGCAACTGAGCCAGATGCGGCAATCGCAGCGAGACCGATACCGATCAATGCAACTCCCGCCCCGGCTAGGGCAAGACCAGCTCCAACCAAAGCTACTGCTGCGCCGAATCCGAGCAATACTGGGATCGATGGCGCGAGTGCCAGAGCTGCTGCTGCGATGACGCCAAATATAGCTGCTAGTGCTATCAGACCGACCACAAGAGTCTTGATCTTTTGTTTTCCAAGAAGAATCAGAGGAGGAACAAGCAAAGCAATACCCGCAGCGGCTACTCCCAAAGCTGCGGCGCCTCCTGCTGTTCCTTCGATCAAATATAGACCGCCAGCCAAGATAGCCAGAGCTCCAGCCAGAGCTCCTAGTCCCTTAGCTATCTCTTCCATCGACATAGCGCCCATGTTCTCTACTGCTCGGGCAATTCCTTGTAGTGCAGCAGAGACCAAGACAAGACCGGCAGCTGTTGCGATCATACTTGTCGGCATCAAATGCATAGCCGCAGCAATAATGCCAAGAGCTATTCCGATAGCGCCTAGCCCCTTAGCTATAACTTTCCAATTCAAGCTACCAAGTTTCTGAACAGCTTCACCCAAGATTCTGAGCGAAGTTGCTATGACAATCAACGCAGCACTTTGAGCGACCATTCCAGTAGGCATCACTCTCATCGCGCCAGCTATAATAACTAATCCGGCAGCGACTGCGCCGAGACCTTTGCTGAGAGTGGCCATACCCATAGTGCCGAATTGGCGAACCGCAAGGGCTAGGATGTTCAGCGCTACAGCAATAGCCGTAATTCCAGCACCTGCTACGATCAACCGCGGTGAGGCTTTGGACAAAGGTCCTGTTGCTGCTACCATTCCAACCAACAGAACACTGACTCCACCAAGTCCCTTGATCAATGCTCCCCAACTGAGGAAGCTCAGACCAACCACTGCGAGAGCAAGGACATCGATGGCGCCAGCAAGCAGGATCAAAGAAGCAGCAACAACCGGCAACCTGACGAAGCCTGAGGTTGCGGTGATCTTATCCAAGATCTTCATCGCACCGAGAAGCTGCGCAAGCATAATAGTTATTGCACTCATAGCCTTGTCGAGCTTCTCTGGTTTCACGAACGACAAAGCCACAACGGAAGCTGCGAGAAGAGCAACCGCGATCGCAATTTCCTTGAGTGTCTTCGCCTTGATGTTGGTCTGCATTGCCTGAAGCGATCCCTGCAAAGCATTGAAGGATCCAGCAATGTTTCCGATAATTCCCCCAGCAAAGCCCTTACCAATCTGGTCCAGGAAACTGCCTTTGCCAAGGAAATTCTTGAACAACACAAATATACCGGCAAGAAGACCGGTTCGAATGACTTGAAGGATGGGCTCGAAGCTCATACCTGAGATAGCCTGTGCTACAGCAGGTCCAAGCTGTTGGATTCCATCGACAAATGCTTGGATAACCGGAGTAAAGACGTTTCCGACATCTCCGAAGCTAGAGACGAAGTTGTCCCAAGCCTGTGAGATTGCCGCCAATATCTTCTCGAGAGGCGACAGAGACTGGGTCATTCCGGCTACTTGCTTGGAAACTCCCCCGGAGAAAAGTTGCTCAAACGAATTGATCAATTCTCCAATGAATTGAATTGGCGCAGCGATAGCGTTTCCTAGATCATCGAAGAAGTCGGCAAGACGACCGCCCTTCTTCAAAGATTCATCAACTTTGACAAGGAAATCGCCAATACTAGCGGTAATACTCAAGAAACCACCAGTACCTTGACCAACTGCGCCAAAGAGATGTCCGAAAACGCTAAATATACCGCCAATTACCTGCTTACCAATGTCGAGAAGAGCAAATAGTCCTCTAAATGTTCGCCTCAAATTCTCGACAGTCGTTGGAGTAGGCTTGAGTGAGTCAGCAAAGTTCTTGAATCGAGTAGTAAGGTCGAAAAGAGATTTCCCGGTTGACGCTGGGAAGATGTCTCTGAACGCTTGCTTGATCGGCTTAAGAACTGCGCCCAGATTCTGGAATGCAGACTTGATACCCTCGATCAGAACCGTTCGTCCGCCCAGTGCTTTCCAATCAGCCAACACTTTGTTACGAGCTTGAGCATTTCGGTTGATGAATCCGTTGATCGTATTCGAGAGATCAGTGAAAGTCTTCTTGGCTTCTTTGAAGTTACCGAATATGATCTGGAAAGTCTTAGCCCACCCAGAGCCAGCAGTTTCCTTAGCCACCTCGAAGACCTGTGAGATAGTCTTGACCTCAGTGGCCGCATGCATTGCTGTTTGGGCTGTCTTCTGAATTGCAGCGATCTCAGCTTTGTTGAAACCTTCAGCGGCAAGCTGAGCGTCAGACAAATCGCCCGTAAACTGCTCGAGAGTACTGGTCAGAACTTTGGAAGTCAACCAAGATGGCTTACCTGGAGTCGACAACGACTGACGGAAAGCTTCTCCGTTAATCGTGACATTCTTCATCGCTCCGGTAAGTTTTACAGCGCCATCTTTTAGCGTACCAATCTTTTCGGCATTCATAGCCAAGGCACGCTGGAAGACGGTACCGCCCATACCAGCGTTGACAACCGAGTTCCAGTCCTGCAGCTTCACGGATCCAGCAGCGATGGCCTGAGAGAGCTGGTACATTGCTGTTGAAGCCTGATCAGCATTCGAGCCAGAAAGCGCGGCTAGGTTTGCGATACCCTTAATGGCTCCGGTGGCTACATCTAGCTGAACACCAGCAGCCGTAAAGGTACCGATATTCCTAGCCATCTGACTGAAGTTGTAGATGGTCTTATCTGAATATCTATTTAGTTCCTGGAGGGCCCGGTTGACGTCTTGAAGATTTGTTCCAGCAGCCTGAGTGTTGGCCAGGATCGTCTGAATAGCGTTCAGGTTTGTCGAGTATTCCTGGAAACCTTGAATAAGGGGACCAATAGTGAACGCTTTCAAGAATTGACTGCCTGCGGCAATGGCTCTACTCGCTATTTGAGCAAATACAGCTACCGCAACCAGTCTCAGAGCATTGAGTCGATTCTTGACGTCGTCAACGCCTTTGGCGATATGTCCGAGATCGACTCTCTTAGCTGCAGCATTAATTTCATTCAACTCTTTGCCCGAATTCGGGAATTTGAGTGATGCTTTTAGCTTTTCGAGAGCTCGAATCGCGGAATTAACGCCTTGTTCGAACTTACTCGACTCAAAACTCATAGCGACGACTTTGTCGTCAATTCCTGGCACTATTTAGTCACCCCCTTAATGCTTTATCGGCTTCGGCAGCTATCTGATCAAACACGGGACGAATTGCTGGATTAATATAGTCACGACCTTCGACGTAACCACCGGTTCCAGTACCGTGACCATACTGAAGAATGACGGCAATAGGCACACCGTCTTCGATATGCCTGTTATGCCATCGAATCGAATAATATCCGCGACGCTGCTCGATGGTGTAGTACCAGGAGTTTGCGGTTTCACCCGATTCTGTGGGTGTAGCATTGGAAAGAGCATTTACCCCAACTGATCCGAACTTACCCAGCGTGGCAAATAGCTCCTTTTCGTTCATCTTTCTCAAATATGATTCTGTATTCTTGAAAGATCCTTTTTGTGTGAAGGTAATCATTACTTACTCGGCGGTAAGACGGATGATTACAGCTCCCATATCGCCTTGTTCACGAGAAGTCTTGGATTTCCCGTAAACATATGGCAGTTTATTCAAAGGTGAGGCCTTGGCTCCGCCTGCTCCTCCTGGAATAATGTCACTGGTTCCACTTCCTGGGTCATCGGCGGGAAGATCGCCAGGACCGTAGACCGAAGTGTCGCCAGGATTGTACGAACCACGACCTCCAGGTGTTGCTGCATTAGCTGGGGAGGATCCTGCACCTACTCCGTACTTACCTACTCCGCCAGCTCCGCCTCCACCACCTTCACCGATGTCTTGAATAATCGTGTTATATGTGCCATCCACTCCGGGAGTGCCGGGAGTACCAGGACCACCGGGCGCGGGAGTCCCAGCAAGACCGCCAGCTGCTCCTCCTCCTGCAGTAGCACGATTTCCCAGTCCACCCTGTCCTCCGTGAGCTTGTGTGGTGACTGTTAGCGAATTAGATTGAGCTCTTTTGCCGCCCTTACCACCCGAGGCACGACATGTTGGGTCGTTAAACGACGAAGTTCCTCCGTCGGTACCATCGGTAGTAAGAGCAGGATTGCTAACGTGTTCTGTTCCAGGATCTCCACCAACCCCGACAATAACAGGGCACGGGTTCGGTAGTGCGGATAGTAGACCGCGAACACGGTGAAAACCTCCTCCACCGCCTGCTCCGCCATAGTTCCGAACCTGTGTTCCAGTGTTTCCTGTGTCAATACCACCACCCAT